>Ga0307304_10000175_pt1 | contig 13782 bp, 10 predicted proteins | sample ER_DNA_185_FD_194503 | JGI IMG/M metagenome (GOLD analysis project Ga0307304, IMG submission 194503) | Bulk soil microbial communities from the East River watershed near Crested Butte, Colorado, United States - ER_DNA_185 | ecosystem: Environmental > Terrestrial > Soil > Floodplain | place...
GGCCGGCGAGGGCCCGTCGTGGTGCATGAGCTCGTCGAAGTCCTCCGCCCGTAGCCGGTAGAGCGCCGCGCCGTAGAGCTTCGTCGCACCGCCGACGAAGTAATGGATCTGAGGCTGGAACGCCTTGCCCTGCTCGTCGTACCAGGTGTCCTCGGAGACGTAGCGGTTGTCGACGAACACGTCCTGCGCGAGCCAGTTAGACGGCTCACGCGGTAGCCAGTCGCCCCGCTCCAGGAGCAGGATCCGCTTGCCCGATGGGGCCAGATGCCGAGCGAGAGTGCCTCCGCCCGCGCCGGTGCCGACGATGATGACGTCGTAGGAATCCATTTCAGACCTCCGCGAGCATCTCGGGCACGATGATCCGCGCGGCGGCCTCGATCAGCGCGAGGTGCGAGAACGCCTGTGGGAAGTTCCCGAGATGGCGCCCCGTCTCGACATCGAACTCCTCGGCATAGAGGCCGAAGGGCGACGCCACGCGGAGCAGACGCTCCATCAGGTCGCGCGCAGCCTGTAGCTCGCCGACGATGGCGAGAGCGGAGACGAGCCAGAACGAACAGATCAAGAACGTTCCCTCCTTCCCGGCCAGACCGTCGTCCGTCTCGTCCGTGCGGTAGCGCAATACGAAGCCGTCCTCCGTCAGCTCGTCGGCGATCGCGAGCACGCTGGCCCTCAGCAGGTCGTCGTCCCCGGGCAGGAAGCCGAAGAGCGCCGCCAGCAGCGTCGAGGCATCGAGCGACTCGGTCTCGTAGTGCTGCCGAAGCACACCGCCCTTGACGCCGTTCGCGAGGATGTCCTCGCGGATCTCGTCGGCCGTTGCTTGCCAGGTCTCCTTCTTCTCGGCGTCACCGCGAATCTCGGCGAGCTTTGCCGCGCGGTCGAGCGCGACCCAGCACATCAGCTTCGAGGAGACGTAGTGCTGGGGAGCACCCCGGGCCTCCCAGATTCCCTGGTCGGGCTCCCGCCAGACTCCCGTGGCACATTCGGCCTGGGTCTCGATCAGCGGCCAGGAGCGCCGCGGCAGCCGCTGGCTGCGCCGCGTGTGCAGCAGAACAGAGTCGAGCGCCGCCCCGAAGACGTCGTTTTGCCGCTGGTCGAAGGCGCCGTTCCCGATCCGAACCGGCTTCGCTCCCGCGTAGCCCGAGAGATCGTCCCGGGTCGACTCCGTCAGGTCGCGCCGCCCGTCGATCCCGTACATGATCTGGAGCGACCCGTCCTCGGTCACCTCGACGTCGGTGAGGAACTGCATGAACTCGTCCGCTTCCCAGTCGAGGTTGAGGTAGTGCAGCGCCTGCAGCGTGAAGGTGGTGTCGCGGATCCACGTGTACCGGTAGTCCCAATTGCGCTCGCCGCCGGGCGTCTCCGGCAGCGAGGTCGTCAGGGCGGCAACGGTTGCTCCTGTCGGCATGTACGTGAGGCCTTTGACCGTCAGCGCCGAACGTTGGATCGGATCGCGGAAGCGGTGGTCGGGAAGACGCGCACGGCCGAGCCAGCTACGCCAGTAATGCTGGGTGTGGGCGATCTTCTGCTCGGCCTGGTCGCGGTCGGCGGGCGTCGCCAGGTCCTCGGCCCAGGACAGCACGCAGTAGGCCCGCTCGCCGGCCGAGAGCGCGTGTCGGCCGCGGACGCGGCTTCCTTCGACCCCGAGCGCCAGGTCGGTCTGCAGGCGCACCGTTTGTCCGGCGCCCGTGGCGTCGGCAACGTGGCGGTCTCCGTTCACGAGCGACCAGTCGGCCGGTGTCCGGCCATAGTCGAAGATCGGCTCGCAGACCAGCTCGACCTCGACCTGGCCCTCGACGCATTCGACCGTCCGGACGAGCATGTGGTCGGCGTCGTCGTCCGCCGGCGGCCGCGTGTGGGGCGTGATCTGGTCCTCGTGCTCCCACGGCCCGATCGTCAGGGCGTCGCGGACGATCACCCAGCCGTTCGGCGTCTTCCAGGTCGTGACGAAGACGTTCGTTCCCGGCTCGTATGCGCGGGCCGTCGGGTGGTTGATGCCGAACGGTGCAAACCGAAAAGCGCCGGCGGCGCGATCGAGGATGCTGCCGAAGATGCTCGGCGAGTCGAAGGACGGGACGCACAACCAGTCGATCGCCCCGTCAGGAGCGATGAGAGCGCCCGTGTGGCAGTTGGAGAGGAAAGCGTAATCGGCGATTGGCGGGAACGGCGACGGAGCCGCCGCGCTCTGCGGTTGCTTGTCGGTCTTCGGCTTGGCAGGTGTCTTGACGGCGGTCATGACATCACCCAGGGGCCGTGCCAGCGGCCGTGGCCCGCGACCAGCTCGTCCGCGGCCCTGGGTCCCCAGGAGCCGGGCTCGTAGGCGCGCACGGGCGGCGGTGCATCGAGCAGCGGCTGGATGATCCGCCACTGCTCCTCGACCCCGTCCTGCCGCGTGAAGCGCATGCCGTCGCCGCGCATGGCGGCCTCGAGGAGCACCTCGTACGGCGTCGCTCCTTCGCCGCCCTGCTGCGCGAACTCGACGTCGATGTCGATCCTCGCCGCGCCCGCGGTGTCGCCACGGTGCGCATCGACGATGAATCTGACCCCGGTCGTCGGGTCGAGCTTGATCACGAGCTGGTTCGGCTCGGGGCGGCGCTCGACCTTCGAGAACCCGAGTCTGGGTGGATGCTTGAACACCAGCCGTAACTCGGTCTGGGTGGCCGCTAGACGCTTTCCGGTCCGCAGGAAGAACGGCACTCCGGCCCAGCGCCAGTTTTCGATCTCGAGCCGAAGCGCCGCGTAGGTCTCGGTGGTCGAATCGGAGGCGACGCCGTCGATCGAGCGGTAACCGTCGTATTGCCCGCGCACGTACTGCTCCGGGTCGGCCTCGGCCGTGGCGCGGAAGACCGCAGCTTGCGCGTTCTTGAGCGTCTCCTCGTCGTGTCCGGCCGGCGCTTCCATCGCAGCGGCGGCCACGACCTGAAGCATGTGGTTGACCACGACGTCGCGGAGCGCGCCGACGGGGTCGTAGAAGTGGCCGCGATCCTCGACCCCGAATGACTCGGCCATCGTGATCTCGACGCATTCGAGGTAGTTCCGATTCCAGACCGGCTCGAGCAGCGTGTTCCCGAACCGCAGGTAGAGGATCTCCTCGAGGCCCATCTTCCCCAGGAAGTGGTCGATCCGGTAGATCTGGGACTCCTCGAGATGCTCGTGCAGCTCGGCGGCGAGCTCGTGCGCCGAGGCGGCGTCGTGGCCGAACGGCTTCTCGACGACGACACGGGCGTTCTTGACCAGGCCGACGTTGGCAAGCCCTTTGACCACGGTGCCGAACAGAAACGGCGGGATCTCGAGGTAGAAAACCGGGTTCTCTGCGCCGTCGATCGCCTCGGCCACGGCCTCGTAGGTAGCGGCGTCCGAAAAGTCTCCGGAGACGTAAGCGAGCCGCTCGGCCAATCGGTCGAAGACCTTTTCGTCGAGCTCTTCGCCCGTGCCCACGATCGACTCGCGCGCACGGTCTCTGAGCTGCTCGACGGTCCAGTCGTCCACCGCCACGCCGAGGATCGGACAGTCCAGGAGGCCGCGCTTTTCGAGCCTGTAGAGCGACCGGAAGGTCATCACCTTCGCCAGGTCGCCGGTGATTCCGAACGCGACGAAAACGTCGGCAACCCCGGTTCCGGGCTGCCGAGCTTTCGGGGACGGGGCCGTCGTCGTCATCGATGTCTCCTCTCTACCTCGAGTGCACCCGCCGCCATCGACCGTAGAAGTCGAGCCTCAGAAAGGCATCGTCCCGATCGCATGAAAGGGGCCGTTTTCAGGTCTCGACCGTGATCCGGCCGCTGCGCTGGTGGGTGAGCCCGGCTCCGGCCCAGTCGACCACCGCTTTGGCGCGATCCTCGTTCGTCGGCAGCAGCGCAAGGTGCACGGTGGCCCAGGCGAGCTGGGCCGTCTTCCCCTTCATGGTCCGCCCGCCGAGCATCTGCACGACGGCGGAACCTCGGCCGATCGCCGCCATCGTTCCCTTGTCGTGGTACTTGAAGGGCTCCGCCTCCTTGCCGGCGACGATTCGACCAATCGTCTCGCCCGCGTGCTCGCCGGATTGGAGCGCCACGGAGCCGAGCTGCGGCAGCACCTGCTCGGTCTTTTGATCTGTGATCGCCGCAATGTCCCCGACGGCGAAAACCTCTGGATGCGAGGGGATCCGGAGCTCGCCGTCGACGGCGATCCGATTTCCCTTCTCCAAGGAAATGCCGAGGGCGCGAACGAGCTCGTTGCCCTGCAGGCCTGCGCCCCAGACCAGCGTGTGCGCCGACAGCTCTGTGCCGGACTTGAGCTTCACCCGCAGCGAGGTGATCGACTCGACCACCTCGCCCGTCATGATCTCCACGCCGCGCTTGACGAGCGCCTTCTCGGTGTAGGCCCGGATGTCGGGCTTGAACATCGGGAAGAGCTCCGGGCCGGCCTCGACCAGGATGATCCGCGCCTGCTCCGAGGGGACATCGGGGTAGTCCTTGCTGAGGACGCCGCTGTAGAGCTCGGCCAGCGCGCCCGCGGTCTCGACCCCGGTCGGGCCGCCCCCCACGACGACGACGTTGAGGGCGCCGTCCGCGAGCAATGCGTGATTGCGATCGGCGGCCTCCCAGGCCTGGAGAACGTGGTTCTTGAGCCGGACCGCGTCGGGCAGCGTGTAGAGCGGGAATGCGAACTCCGAAGCGCCCTCGACCCCGAAGAAATTGACCTCCGCTCCGAGGCCGAGCACGAGGTAGTCATACGTCAGCGGCTCTAGTTCGCTGAAGCGCGCTTCTCGACGATCGAGGTCGACCGACTCGACCCGGTCCTGATGGACCCGGAGGTTCGGCTGCTTCTGGAAGAGGTCGCGGATCGGATGGCCCACGGCGGGCTGCTCCAGCAGACCGGTGGCAACCTGGTACAGCAGCGGCTGAAAGGTGTGGTAGTCGTGCTTGTCGACCAGAACCACCTCGACCTCGCTCTTGTGCAATTTCTGTGCGGCGCCGATCCCGGCGAAGCCGCCGCCGAGGACGAGGACGCGCGGCCGGCGGCCGTTGCTGTCGGAGCTCTCCATGGGACTGCCGAAGAGGCTAGGGACGGCGGCGCTCGCCCTGCTCACCCAGAGTGGACGATCCGGGCCCAGCGGCTCCCACACAGGGGATTCATCCCACAAGGACGATGTCCGCGTCGTGCACGATCCGGAAGCTCGGCTGATGAGCCAGGGCACGGACACGCCGGTGCTCGCGGCGGAGGAAGCGGTAACCGGCGAGCAAGACTCGGTCGTCCCTGCTCGGGCCTCGCTCGTCCTGCTGACGCTGATCCTGGTTGCGGCCGTCGCGAACCTGAACCTGGCCGTCGCCAATGTCGCCCTCCCGGACATCGGCAAGGCGTTCAATGCGTCTCAGACGGAGCTCGACCTGATCGCGGTCGGCTACTCCCTGGGGCTGGCCGCCTCGGTGCTCTACTTCGGCGCGGTTGGCGACCGCTATGGCAGGAAGTTGTTGCTCCTGCTCGGGCTCGGGCTCTCGGTTCCGGCCTGCCTCCTCGCCGCGTGGGCCCCCGATGCGGGTGTGCTGATCGGCGCGAGGCTGCTCGGCGGAGTGTCGGCCGGAATGGCTTATCCGACGACGCTGGCGCTGATCACCGCTCTTTGGTCCGGCCCGGCCCGGACGAAGTCGATTGCGCTCTGGTCGGGCGGCGGTGGGGCGATCTCGGCGTTGGGCCCGCTCTTGTCCGGCCTGCTGCTCGAGCACTTCTGGTGGGGCTCGGTCTTCCTGATCACACTCCCGCTCGCCGCAGTCGCCCTGGTGCTTGCGATCATCCTGGTCCCGAGCCACGTCAACGAGACGACCGACGCCGTGGACAACCTTGGGGGGATCCTGTCGGTGGTGCTCGTTGCGTCGCTCGTCCTGGCGATCAACTTCGCGCCGGTCCCGAACAAGGGCTCGCTGGTCCTCGGCCTGGCGGCGATTGCAGTGGCCGCGCTGATCGCCTTCTTCATCCGGCAGCGGCGGGCGTCGAATCCGCTCTACGACCTCCAGGTCGCGGGCCGCCGGGTCTTCTGGGTCGCCGCGGTGGCCGGGATCATCGTCTTCGGGTCGCTGATGGCGGCCATGTTCATCGGCCAGCAGTTTCTTCAGAACGTGCTCGGATACTCGACCCTCGACGCCGGGCTGGCGATCATCCCCGCCGCGCTCTGCATGGTTGCAATCGCACCCCGGTCGGCAAAGCTCGTCGAGACTCGCGGAGCGCGCTTCACGCTCCTCGTCGGGTACGTGTTCTGCCTGCTCGGCTTCCTGACGATGCTGCTCCTCTGGCGGGAGGACATTTCGTACTGGAAAGTAGGTCTCGGCTACGCGTTGATCGGAATCGGCGTCGGCTTCGCCGGCACACCGGCCTCGCATTCGCTCACGGGCTCTGTGCCAGTCGCCCGGGCCGGCATGGCCTCGGGCACCGCCGATCTCCAGCGTGACCTGGGCGGGGCGATCATGCAGTCGATTCTCGGGGCGCTTCTGACGGCCGGCTACGCCGCCGCGGCAGCGACGGCGATCGCCTCGGCCCCGAACAGCCAATCGATCAACGACAGTGTCCAGAACGAGCTGACGAAGTCGTTTGCCGGCGCCGAGTCAGTCGCGGAGCAGCATCCGCAATACGCCACGCAGATCACGACGGCGGCAAAGCAGGCGTTTCTCCACGGCGACCAATGGGCCTACACGGCCGGGATCGTCGCGATCCTGATCGGCGCGGCGATCGTGTTCTTCCTGTTCCCGAAGCACCACCGGGAAGAGGCGCTGCTCGCGTCCTACCGGGCCGAGGACGTCTCGTGACGCTGCTGATCGTCGCGTCCAACCTCGTGGCTGCACGGAGCCAGATGGCGTTCACGCTCGGCTTCCACATCATCCTCGCGTCGCTCGGCGTGGCGCTGCCGGCGATGATGTTGATCGCCAACTACCGCGGGCTGCGCCATGACGACGCGGACGCGCTGAAACTCGCGCAACGCTGGTCGAAGGCCGTTGCAGTGACGTTTGCCGTCGGAGCCGTGACGGGCACCGTCCTCTCGTTCGAGTTCGGGCTCCTCTGGCCGGGGTTCACCGGGCGCTTCGGCGAGGTCTTCGGCGTGCTGTTCGCGATCGAGGGCGTCTTCTTCTTCCTCGAGGCGATCTTCATCGCGATCTACATCTTCGGTTGGAAGTACCTGTCGCCGTGGACGCACTTCTGGGCCGGCGTCCCGGTGGTCATCTCAGGACTGGGCGGCGCGTTCGCGGTCGTTGCGGTCAACTCCTGGATGAACCAGCCGCAGGGGTTCTCGCCGTCGAGCGGGAAGGTGACATCCGTTGAGCCGCTGAAGGTGATCTTCAATCCCGCGGTGCGGTACGAGGTTCCGCACATGATCCTCGCGGCGTACCTCGTCACGGGGTTCATCGTCGCCTCCATCTACGCCGTGGGAATGTTGCGCGGCCGGCGTGACCGCATCCACCGGCTCGGCTTGCTGATCCCGTTGACGGTCGCCTGCATCGCGACGCCGATCCAGTTCGCGGTCGGCGATACCGCAGCGCGCGCAATCGCCAAGGACCAACCGGTGAAGTTCGCCGCGATGGAATGCGTGCAGCAGACCTCGACGCACGTCACCGAGTACATCTTCGGCCGCTGTACGTCCGACGGAGTCAAGGGAGGTATCGGAATTCCGGGGTTCGACTCGTTCCTGGTCGGCTTCAGCACAAGCACCCAGGTGACGGGGCTCGACTCGGTGTCACCCGATGACCGGCCACCCGCGAACACGATGCTGCATTGGGCCTTCGACACGATGGTCGGGATCTGCACGATGTTGATCGCGCTGGGCGCCTGGTTTGCGATCCTCTGGTGGCGGAAGCGCGAGATCTCCGAGGCGAAGTGGTTCCTGCGCGCCTGTGCGGTCTCGGGCGCTGCTGCGGTCGTCGCTCTCGAGTGCGGCTGGATCATCACGGAAGTAGGCCGCCAGCCCTGGATCGTCTACAACGTCATGCGAACGTCTGATGCGGTCACACAGGCGAACGGTATCTGGGTCACATTCTCGCTTGTGCTGGCCATCTACGTCGTCCTCGGCGCGACGCTGATCATCTCTTTGCGGGCCATGTCGCGACGCTGGCGCACCGAGGACGGCACAGACGACGTCCCGTACGGTCCTGATTCCGATCCGCCTCCGGCGGCGGTGGCGGGGCGCGCGCAATGACCGCTGCGAACGCCGTCGCTGTCGTCCTCATCGTCGGGGTAACGATGTATGCGGTCTTCGGAGGAGCCGACTTCGGCGCCGGCTTGTGGAGCCTGTTCGCCGGTAACGCCGAACACGGCCGGCGGCCGCGCGAGTTGATCGACTGGGCGATCGGGCCTGTATGGGAGGCGAACCACGTCTGGCTGATCTTCGTGCTGGTCGTTCTCTGGACCGGCTTCCCCTCAGCGTTCGAGGCCATCTTCTCGACGCTGTTCATCCCGCTGAGCCTCGCCGCGTTCGGGATCGTCCTGCGGGGATCCGGCTTCGCGTTTCACCACTCCGCGCGACGCGCCCGCGGCCGGGCTCTGGCGACGACGGTCTTCGGGGCAGCATCCTTGCTGACACCCTTTTTTCTGGGAACCGTCGTCGGCGCGGTCGCCGGCGGCCGGGTGCCGGTCGGCAACGCAGAAGGGGACATCGTGACGAGCTGGCTCCACCCGCTCTCGCTGGTGACCGGCTCGCTGTTCGTCGCGACCGGCGCATACCTGTCGAGCGTGTTCCTGGTCAGCGACGCTCGCCGCGCGGGGGCAGCCGATCTCGAGCGCTACTTCGGCGACCGTGCCATCGTCGCTGCCCTCGTGGCCGGAGCGCTCGCAGCTGTGGGCCTGGTCACTCTCCACGCAGACGCACGCTCGATCTTCGACGAGCTCAAGAGTGACGCACTGCCACTCGTTCTCGTCTCCGTGGTCTGCGGGATCGCCGTGCTCGTCCTGCTTCGTCGTGGCGCTCGGCGCGGCACCCGCCCCCTCGCGGCGGGTGCGGTGGTCGCTGTGATCTGGGCCTGGGCCGTCGCCCAGCATCCATACGTTCTGCCGCCGAGCCTGACCGTCTCCGGCGCAGCTGCCCCGAGCGCGACACTCAAGACACTTCTGGGCGTCTTCGGCATCGCCGTCCTCGTCGTCTTGCCGTCAATCGGTTTGCTCTTCACGCTCGTGCAGCGCAACCTCGTCGCGGAGACCTCGCGGCCGACACGGCAGCCGCCTGGTTAAGTACGGCCTCTCCCTAACAGCCTTTCAGCGCAGATCTTTGTTCGACTCCATGTCGAACCACATCGCGAACAAGGTGAACTGCGACCCGAAGATCAGGAACAGCGCCACGAGCACGACGGTGCCGACCGACACCGCGTTGCCCTGGATCCTCAGCACCACCTCGGCGATCCCGAGCCCGAGCCCGAGCAGGGTCATCAGAAAGCCGAAGATGTAGAAGAAGACGAGCGGGTGGAAGTCGCGGATCACGTACTTCGTGCGCAGGCGCCAGAAGAAGCCCTTGAGCAGCAGCCACGAGATCGACGGCACGACCTTGCGCAGGCGGATGCCCGAGCGCTCGCCGACGCCGTAGATCGGCCGAGACGGGATGTCGCGCACGCGTGCATTCCAGACGTTCAGGTGCACGAGCATGTCGTTAGGAAAGCCGTAGCGCTTGTAGATCCGGTCGAGGTCGAGCAGCTCCAGGTACTCGAGCGAGACGGCGGTGTAGCCCGACTGCGAGTCGGCGACGTGCCAGTAACCCGAGGCGATCTTCGTCAGCATCGACAGGACCGCGTTGCCGAGATAGCGGTAGCGCGGGATCAGCTCCCAGGCCTGGCCGGTGAAGAGGCGGTTGGCCTTTGCATAGTCGAGCTCGCCGCGCGCGACCGGCTCGCAGAGATGCTGCAGATCCTCGGGATCCATCTGGTTGTCCGCGGCCATCACCGCGGTGACGCCGATCCCGTCGACCAGCGCCTGCTTGTAGCCGGTGACGATCGCGGCGCCGACGCCGGCGTTCTGCTCGTGTTCGATCAGGTGGACGCGCGGGTCGGACTGAGCCAGCGCCTTCGCCTGCTCAACGGTTGCGTCCTTCGACTTGTCGTCGACGATGTAGATCCGGTCGACAAAGCCCGGAACGCCCTCGACCGTCGAGCCGAGCAGCTGTTCTTCGTTGTACGCAGGGATGACGACCGCCACCCGCTTGCCGTCGAGCACGCGTTGAAGTTACACAGACGCTCGGCGGGCGAGCCTCGTCACGGGCTCCCACAGGAGCGCTGCGAGGATGCCGAGCAAGAGGCCGATCAGGGCCCCGACCAGCACCGAGTTGCGACGGCTACGCGCAGTCGTCTTGGTCGCCCGGGCCGGCGTGATCACCTTGCTCTGCTCGACCGTCTGCGCCAGCGTCAGCAGCTGCTCGTTCTGGGTCTGGTCGGCGATCACCTGCCGCTGCTCCTGGACGGCGAGCCCAATCTGGTTCGCGAAGAGCAGGCGCTCCACGGTCGAAAGGCCGCCGTTGTTCTGGACGGCCGCCTGCAGGGACTTGATCCGGGCGTTCGTGCTCGCAAGCTCGAGGCGGTCGGCGGCGATCAAGCGCTTAAGCGTCTCGATCTTCTTCGTGACATAGCTTCCGGAGACTTGGTGTGCGGCGATCCGTGCGAGCGCGTCCGCGGCAAGGGCGATCTTCGCCCGTCGCTTGCCGTCGACGACGACGTTGACGAGCGGATTCTGGCCGACGCGGCCAAGCGCGGCCGCAACCCCCGCCACGGCCTGGATCGAGACGTGTCCGCGCAACGAGCCGGTGGCGAGCCCTGCCTGCTGCTCGGCGACGTGCTGCCAGTAAGGCGAGAGCACAACCTGTTTCACAGTCGAGGGGTTGGTCGCCAAGCTCTGGATCTGGCCGGTGCCCGTGGGGTTCAGCGGCTGGCCGAGGTAAACGGTCGCCTTTGCCTGGTAGACCTGGTGCCCACCCAGCGAGAGCAGGTAACCGATGACGATGCCGACGATCAGCCCGGCGACCGGCAGCCACCAGCGCGCGATCAGGGCGCTCCAATAGCGCCCTAGCTCGAGCTCGTCCTCTGCATCTACGTCAGGCAGAGGCCGTCCGCGCTCAGTTTCCGGCCCCATGCTGGCGGCGACTCTAGCGTCCGCGCTCGCCACCGCGGCGGATCAAGGCGTACAGCTTCGAGTACCCGACGAGATAGAGACGGCGCTTGGAGGCCACCGCGGCGGCGTACTGCCCGACCGGGTAGCTCCACACCTGTTTGCCGTTGCGGGCGTCCAGGCCGAACGTCCTGCCTTTCAGCGTCGAGAAGTAGACGATCCCGTCGATCACGTTCGGCGAGCCCGAGATCTTGCCGCCCGCATTGAAGCGCCAGCGGACGTCGCCGGTGGCCGCGTCGAAGGAGTAGAAGTTGCCGTCGTAAGAGCCCACCATCACGTTCCTTCGCCAAACCGCAGCCGAGCTGTAGATGAAGTCACCCGTGCCGTTCGACCAGCGGAGCTTGCCGCTCGTGGCGCCGTAGGAGTACATCTTCCCGTCGGTGGCGCCCAGGTAGACGCGTCCGTAGGCGACGGCGGGATTGGCGTAGAAGGTGCCCGTGCGGCCGATGCGGGGCTGCGAGGAGGCGCGCCAGACTTGCTTGCCGGTGTGGACGTCGAGCGCGTACACGTGGGTGTCGTAGGAGCCGAAGTAGACCCGGTTGCCGGCAAGCGCAATCGCTCCCTTGATCAGCCCACCCGCGTGGTAGTGCCAGCGGAGGTTTCCGGTCGACGCCGTGAAGGCGTAGACGTTGTGCGACCAGTCGCCGACGACGACAAGGCCTTCCCCGAAGAGCGGCGAGCTCTCGCTCGGGCCGATCGTCCGCTGCCAGCGAATGCGTCCGGTCTCCGCGTCGAACGCAATCACCTTGCCGTCGACCCCGTGCGAGGCGTTGCAGGGCGGCTTGTTCAGCAGCGCGACGAAAACGAGGTGGTTTCCGACCGCCGGCGAGGCGGCCGAGCAGCGGCCCGAGGGGTACTTCCAGACGACCTTGCCGCGGCGCTCGTCGAGCGCGAAGACCTCACCCTTGTTGTTGACGATGTAGATCCGCCCGTAGCCCAGCACCGGCGGGAACTCGAGCAGGGCGCCGCCATGGAAAGTCCAGACCGGGTGGCGGCGAAACGCCGGCCTCAGCTTGAAGCCGAACGGCGCCCGCAGGCGCGCGGCGTCGTAGCCGTACATCGGCCACGTGACGTCCTGCGGCTCCTTGGGCGCCGGCGGCTCCTGCTCGACGAACTCGACCGTGGAGGAGCCGCGAATGTCCCGGCCCTGGTGCTTGCGGTACAGGTAGGCAGCCGTGCCGGCCGCGACCAGGAGCACGAGCAGGCCTGCCGCGGTGTACCAGAGTCGTTTTCTCACCGGCGACGAGGCTCGACAGCATAGAGCCTCGAAAAGCCGTGGAGCAGCAGCCTGCCGCCGTTCCCGGAGATCGGCACGTAGTCACCGTCCGGGAACCTGAACCGCGACCGGCCGGAGCGCGCATCGAGCCCGTAGATCCGATGCCGGAAGTTCCCGAAGTAGACGACGCCGTCGACGACGACCGGAGCCCCGGAGATCGAGCCGCCGCTGGCGTGGGTCCAGAGGATCCGCCCGCTTCGCGGCGAGACGCAGTAGAGGAGGCCGTTATAGGAGCCGAAATAGACACGTCCAGCCCAGACCGCAGGCGACGAGTAGACGTAGGCGCCCGTGTGGATCGTCCAGAGCTTTGCGCCGCTACGGGAGAACGCGGTCAGCGAGTTGCCGTCGGAGGACGGGACGAACACCCGCCCGAGCGCGATCGCGGGCGTCCCGTAGATCCGCCCGTTGACCGCCGCGGCGAAGCGAAGGCGGCCGGTCCGCTTCGCGAGCGCGAGCAGGCGGCCGGCGTAGTTGCCGATGAAGATCGTGCGGCCCGAGGTTGCGGCGCTGGACGTGATCTTGGCGCCCGAGCCGTAGCGCCAGCGAATCCGGTGCGTCCGTAGGTCGAGGGCGTAGACCGTGCCGTTCCAGGCGCCGAAGTAGTCGACGCGCCCGATGACAACCGGCGACGATTCGATCGGCGCCCCAATCCACTTGTGCCAGAGCAGCCGCCCGTTGCGGCGGTCGAGCACCCAGACGGTCCCGTCCATTCCGTGCACGATCACCTGGTCCCCCCAGAGCGCGGGCGAAGAGGCCATCTTCCCGTGGCGGATGTCGTGGCGCCAGACGAGAGCTCCGTCGCGCATCGACACCGCGCGGACGCTGCCCCAGGAGTTGGCGACGAACGCGACGCCGTTCGAGACGACGGCCGGGAACTCGAGCAGGCCCGCCATGCCACGGCTCCACACCACCTTGAAGGGCGGCTTGAGGCGGATGCTGGTCTGCGCCTGCGTTCGCGTGGGGTCGACGCCGTACATCGTCCACTGGAGCGCCGGCTGGTAGATCCTCACCGTCCGCAACGGGTGGTTGCGGAACTGGAACCGCTGCTCGGCGGCGGCGTAGCCGCGGCGCTTGACGCGCACTACGAGCGCCGCCCGGCGCTTGATGTGGATGCGGGCGACGCCTTTGCGGTCGCTGACGCGAGCGTGGCGGCCGATGCGGACGAACGCGCCTGGCACGCGGTGGCCACGGTCGCCGTCGACAACCGTCACGTGCACCCACGAGCCGGTCTGGCGGATCGGCGCCTTGGCACGCACTTCCGCAACAGAGGTTGCTGCCGCATGGCGCTGCGCGCCGCAGGCGGCGACGCTTGCGAGCAGGCCAAGAACAAGCAGGGCGATGCCGACCCGGCGCATCGGGGCTTCAGGCTAGCTGTGAAGTCGGCCGGGCAAGGCGTGTCCCGTTAG
>Ga0307304_10000179_pt1 | contig 13650 bp, 17 predicted proteins | sample ER_DNA_185_FD_194503 | JGI IMG/M metagenome (GOLD analysis project Ga0307304, IMG submission 194503) | Bulk soil microbial communities from the East River watershed near Crested Butte, Colorado, United States - ER_DNA_185 | ecosystem: Environmental > Terrestrial > Soil > Floodplain | place...
GGAATGCCACAGTGGCCCAACGAATACCGGGCGGCGGCCGAACCGGTCGCCTAGCGGCCCGACGAGCAGCATGGCGACTGCCCCGGCAAGTACGTAGCTGGTGTTGATCAGAGCCAGGCCCGCGAGGCCGCCGAGCTCCCCGACCACCGCCGGCAGCGCAGTGGCGAAGATCGATTGATCCAACTCCGCCGGCAGCAGCCCGAGGGTGAGCCCGGCCAGCAGCCCATACCTCGGCCGCTCCGACCCGGGCGGGCGTACGTCGACGCACCGTTCCGCGGCGGTAGAGGTCATTGGGCACTCAGGTAGGCGAGCACTGCCGGCCCGCAAGGCCGCTGCTCCTCGTCAACAGCGAGGAGTATCGGCAGGCACATGGTCGCTCGCTCATACCCGAGCCGACGCGTCTGAAACCTAGCCGGGCGGCACCGCCCGGTCCAACGGCGCCCGCGTCAGCCGAGCAGACTGCCCAGCGTGCTAAAGATGTCGCTGTAGAACGTGCCGTCGATGTCGCGGAACAGCTCGAACGGCTTGCCGGGGCTGCCGAAGAACGGGCGCAGGGTCCAGGCCAGCTGGGTCCCGACGAAACCGAACAACAGGATCCAGATGTACAGCAGGAGCATGCTCGCCGGCCGCTCGCCAGCGGCGGGTTGCGGTGCCTTCGCCTTGGCGGCGTTCTGGTTTTGCCGGGCGGTCGGGGCGTCGCCGTTGGCGCGCGGTTGGGCTGCGGGGTCGGCCGCGCCGCCGACCGTCGCCGAGACCAGTTCCCGCTGTGACACGTCGGCTGTCACGACAACCTGGTTGGAATGCATCGATTCGACGACGACCTGCTCGTTGAGCGCGCGCATTCCCGAGGTCAGGAACCGCAGCCCGATGAGGGCGGTCAGCGCGAGGATCGCGACGTTGAGCAGCTTGAAGAATGCGTAGCTGCGGGCCGTGATCAGGAAGAACAAACTGATCGGCGCGAACGCGAGGGTCAGTACAGCTGTCACCGTGATCGCCACCATGATCAGGGCGCAGGCCTGCAGGACCGACAGCCGGGCGCCGAAGACCAGGTTGAACAAGTACAGCGTGGGCAGGCAGATCGCCAGCGTGGCCAGGAACAGCAACGGGAGCTTGACTGTCGAGACGAGCGCCTGGAGCCAGCCGTTCGAGGCGCCGAGCACCGCGCCGTAGACCGCCAGGCTGATCGCGGAGGTGAGCAGCATCCGCCCGATCAGTTTGGGCAGGTCACGCTCACCGATGATCTGATCCCAAATCCCCGCGCGGTCGCGCAGAATGCGCTCGATGATGAGCTGTTTGCCTGAAGCCATGGTTCCCCTATCCCCGTCGATCGGCTGCAACAAACTACCGGCATAACGGATACGCCGTGAGCGATCGAAAGAAATCGCGTTGTCGAGTACGCTCACGCCATGCCGGAGCCAGCACTGCGGGCGTCGGACGACGACCGCGACGCCGTCCTGCGGGCCCTGGAGCGACACACCGCCGTGGGCCGGCTCAACCTGGACGAATTCGACCAGCGCAGCACCGCAGCCCTTGCCGCGGTGACCCTGGACGAGCTCGCCGCACTGACCTCCGACCTGCCTGAGCTGCCTGACAAGCCGGGACCGCCGGTCGAGCCGCCCAGCCACGCGCGCCACCTCGTCCTGCTTTTCGTGATCGCCTTCGTGACTCTCGCCGTGCTGGTCGGCATGATGCTGCTGCATCCCTGACCGGCCCGGCCCCCGGACTCCACAAGCCGGCGGACCCCGGTAAGTCGTCGGACCCTGGTGGCACGATCACGGGCATGGGCAAACCGAGGGTTCTTTCCTCCTCGAAGCTCGTCGAGATGTCGACCGCGCTCCCTCAGGTGGTTCTCAAGGAGGGCGACAACTGGACCAACATCACCTTCAAGGGCAAGGGCTTCGCCTGGATCAACCACCCCGAGAACCTGGCAATGATCAAGGCCCACCACGTCGAGCGCGAGGCCCTGCTGGCGACAGCGCCCGCAGTGTACGAGGCGGGATGGGCAACGAATTCCTCCGCGTGGGTGAGAGTCCGCCTCGAGCTCGCTGACCCCGTAGAGGTCTTTGAGCTCCTCGAGGACGCCTGGCGGATGACCGCGACGAAGCGCGCAATCAAGGCATACGACGAAGCTGGGCGGTTAGCCGACGCTGATGATCACGCCCGGACCATTAGCGGGACAGACCCCAAACGAGAAGGATGATGATCAAAATAGCCACGATAAGGGCTCCGTCAGGACTGGACTGGAGCGCAACGAGCATCAGCTCCACTTCAACGCTCCCCGTCCGACTCTGCGATAGCGAAATCGTATCGGGCGGGACCGCCCGCGGCCGTCGTCACACTCCGCGTGTCGCTCGTTCGGGTGCGCGTCTTACTAGGCCCTTTGGCATTAAGTCCCCGGCGATGCTTCCGCGGTGACGGTGTGTCCCAGGCTGCGTATCAGCCTGCCGATCGCATCCTCCGCGGTGGGCGCCTGGCCAAACACCTCGCGCTGCCGCGTCGTATCGGCGACGTACTGGCCGGTCTGGAACCAGCGCATCATTGCGGTCATGTCCTTGATCATGGGATTGAACTTGCCCACCACCGCCCCTGCCGTGTTGATCAAGGGGGCCGGAATGCTCCACAATCGGATCTTCTCGCCGAGCAGCCGTCCGGAAATCTGTGCGATCTTCTCCATGCTGACCGGCCGGTCCCAGCCGATATCGATACGCTGCCCATCCACACCGGGTGCGTCGACAGCGTCGGCGAGATAGCCGGCCAAGTCCTGGGTGAGCACAAAGCTAAGCGGGATCGTCGGGGAGCCGAACCACACAAGCCGGCGCTTGCTGAACGGGTCACCACCCATCTGGGTGATCATGTCGAGGAACGCGCCGGGCCGGAGCGCGACGAACGGCACGCCCAGCTCTTCCAGTCGGTCCTCGGCGAGTTTCTTGTGCCAGAAGTGAGGTACCTGCGGCGTCTGATCACAGGTCAGGATGCTCGTCAAGACGAATCGATTGACACCGGCCCGACGTGCCGCGTCAGCCAGATTCTGGTTGCCGATGATGTCAATCTCGTCAGTGTCACCTTTACTATGCCGGGTATACCCGGCCGCTGTGCTGACTACAGCATCCGCACCGTCCATCGCCTGCAGCAGCGAAGCAGGGTCCATCATGTCGCCGTGTGCAATCTCAACGCCATTGCTCTCAAGGCGTTTGGCGTCTGACGTCGGCCGTACGAGCGCACGCACCCGTTTGTCGCGGGCGAGCAGTTCACTGACCACCTGTCCGCCGAGCATTCCGGTACCGCCAATAACGAGCACGTGTCCGTTATCAGTCATCGTGGGCTTCCTCTCTGTCTCTACGCGTCTTTCTCTACGCGCCCGGCTTGACCGCAGCTTCGTGGACGACCCGCCGGTAGACGACCGGTCGGTCGTGTGTCGTCGGACGTCCCTCTAAGTTCCAGCTCCACGAAACAGTGGGCGTAATCCGCATGTACTGACCTGGCCCGAACTGGCCTTCCTTCCGGGAGACGAGTTCCGCGCTGCCATAGATCCGTAGGCCCCGGACCGTCCACGGATTGACGGATACCAAATCGTCGATGATCAGTGCGACGCTCGTGTTCCCGGAGCGCACATTGCGAAACTTCCGGGTCTTCGCGGGATTCATGCCGCCGACATAGAAGTACTCCCCGTCGAACTGGTATCCCACTGGCATCACGTCCGGCTGACCGTCACCAGCAACGGTGGCGATACGGGCCAGCCGCTGGCTCCGTAGGTAGCCGATCTCTTCTTCTGTGAAGGCCATTGCAAGATTCCTCGGAGGCTGTTCGCTACGCATACTGTACGTGCTATTAACTATCTTCCTCATGTACCGTAGCTTTGTGAAAGACCGCATGCAAGCTTGGAACGCTGCGGATGATGCGCCGATCGACGCCGCCAGCGGGCTCATCCAACTTTCCGGCCTAGTGCAATTCCTCTATGCGCGGATCTCCGAGCGCCATGACCTGACGCCCGTTCAGGCCAGGCTGCTGTGCATGTTGGCCGAGGGTCCCATGGGAATGGCGGAACTCGCTCGGTGCTTCGGTGTGGAAAGGGCTGCGCTCACTGGCCTCGTGGACAGAGTCGAGCGCCGCGGCCTGGCCAAGCGAACGCCGGTGCACGGCGACCGGCGCGCATGGCATGTAACTCTGACTGAGGCCGGTTGGCGAGCAGCAGCCGCGTTCCATGGCGAGGTGACGGCTGAACTCGAATCTGTCCTCTCGGCTCTGGCGCCGGTCGATCGTGAGCACTTCTGCCGGGGGATGGTCGCGATCATCGCCGGATGTGGATCCCGAGGACCACGCGGAGCATCGCATCACATGAAGCCGTTACACAATTCATCAACTGCGCCATCCAAGATCACTGGCAGACCGGGATCGTGATTGGACTGCGCTAGATCGAACATGTTGCCGTAAAGCTGGACCATGCCCATCGGCTATCTGGTGACAGTGGCGTTCGTGGCGTTGCTGACCGTGTTCGCCCTCGCGCCAACCGCCGCCCGCGCACGCTTGCGCTACTGAGCTGGGGCTTGGGCCTGGTGATCAACGAGTGGCCATTTCTCGCCTTCTCCTGACTCCTCGCTGCCACGTTGTTCGCCTTCGGCCAGGGCGATATTGACTCAGCGGGCGGTTGGGTGGCGTTCGGCCTTGCTGTGCTGACGTCAGTGTGTCTGGGAGTCATTGCATGGCGCGGATGGCGTGCGGGGCCAGCGGTGGCACGGGCCATGAGTGAAGGCCTGCGTGCTGGATGTCGCAACGAACGGGTACTCTCGCGACCCAATGTGGCAAGTCCCTAACCGGACAGTAGGCCGCCGCCCCCGGATCTCTAGATCCACTTCGCGTTACTTTCTGACACATCGCGTTATTTGCAACTACCGCGACGTGTAGGGACCTAACGCGAAGTGTGGCGAGCTGCATTGTCCAAACGAACCGAAAGAGGTACTCATGCGGGTCGCGGTGCTCGCTGACATCCACGGCAACTTGGCTGCACTCGCCGCGGTTCTTGACGACATCGACGCGGCTGGCGTCGATGCGATCGTGCTGAATGGGGATCCAGCGACCGGACCCATGCCCGCGGAGACCTTGGACAGACTCGCCGAACTCGGCGAACGCGCGATCTGGGTGCGTGGCAACGCAGATCGGGAGTTGGTCGCTGCGTATGACGGCGCACTCAATCCGGACTTGTCCGAAGCGGCGCGCGTGCCGACCGAATACTGCGCCTCCCGACTCGCCCCGAGACATCGGGACCTGCTCGCCGATTTGCCATTGTCGATCGCGATCGAGGTATCAGGCCTTGGCCAAGTGCGTTTCTGCCACGCCACTACGCGCAGCGACACCGAGATCGTGCTGGTCGATTCGCCGGTCGAGCGCTACCAAGCCGCCTTCGCCGATACTGACGAGCCGCTGGTCGTGCTCGGCCACACGCACATGCCGTTTGACCGGCTTGCCGACCGCCGTCGTTTCGTCAATCCGGGGAGTGTGGGGATGCCGTACGGCAGACGAGGCGCGTTTTGGGCACTGCTCGGGCCCGACGTCACATTGCGCCGCACCGGATACGACGCCGAGGTAACTGCCGAGACCTTCCGCTCGGCCGCGCCGGAATATCCGAGACTCGCCGAATTCATCGAAGAGAACGTATTGGCCGTACCCTCCGACGCCGAAGCTTTAGCCGTCTTCTCGCGTTGGGCCAGAACTGTCGCCAGATCTGCGGAGGCCACCGATCAGTAAGTCAAGTACGGCATCCAGGTCAGCTTCCAGGGCTGGAGTCAATCGCGGAACTTACGTCCAGAACTCGTCGGCGGCGTAGACATCCTCCGGTCGCCAACAGGCCTCGGCGATCTGCCCGTCGCGCAGCTCGAAGATCCATGCGTCCTGGCCTTTGTAGTTGTGATCACCGCGACGGGCGGTGGCGTGCGTCAATGCGACGGCATGGTCCTCGCTGGTCAGCACATCAAGCAGCCGCTGGTCGAAGGTCCCCTCCGATGCCTGCACCAATCGGCCGAACATCTCAAACACGGCGTCCCGGCCATGATGATCACCAGCTAGTGGTCCCCGGCCGGGGATATGCCAGACGGTGTCCTCGGCAACCAGCGACTGCATAGTTGCCATGTCGCCACGGGCGAATGCGTCGAACGCCTGGCGAATGGGCTCGGCGTTGGGGTAGTCAGCCATATGCCATGGTCGGCCCTAGGGTCGCACCCGGGCAATACGTGAGATTGGAATGTGGTGTTCAGCCCGAGGTGAGAGGTCCGCCTCGCCAGTGCTCGAGTCTGGTCAGCTCCGCAACCTCGAGCCGCGATAGCTTGCGAGGCTGGTGAGCAGGTTTGCCCAGCGGAACGACGCAGGCAACGGCGTACGTATCCGGAATACCTAGCAATTGCCGCATCCGGGGCTCCTCGGCCACCGCCATTGTCGTAATGGTTCCGCCGAAACCCTCGTTTCTCGCCGCGAGCAAGATGTTCCACACGAGCGGATAAACCGAAGCGCCCCCGACGATGCCAACGCGATCGAGTTCCTTGTCGAGTGCAGCCACGACCCGCAGATCAACGCAGACGACAAGAACGACCGCCGATTCCAATAGTGGAGCCGTGAAACTCTCTGGCACCTCAGTGGCCGCGATCTGATCATCGGATACGCGGCCTGGATTGATGGTGTTCCAGGGATTCTCGCCGGCTCGCCGCTGGGCGACATACTTCTTTGCCCCAGGAATCGTCAGCTCTACCAGCGCCTGCCTGGTGCCGCGATCGCGAATGATCATGATCCGCGTGCCTTGTCGATTACCGCCGCTAGGAGCGAAGCGCGCATTGTCGAGAATGGTGTAGAGAATCTCGTCTGGCAGTGGGTCATTCGTGAACTGACGCACTGCTGAAGTTGTGCGCATGACCTCGTAAAGCTCCACGGTATGTCTCCTCGTCCGGAAAGGCGGCGATCCTCATGCGGGTTGGGGTCGATTGGGGCGGCACCAAGATCGAAGCCATTGCAATCGCCGACGACGGGCAACCTATTGCACGATTGCGCGAAGCGACACCGCGTTCTGACTATGACGGCTGCCTGGCCACCATCGCCACGCTCGTCAGCAGAGTCGAAGCCAAGGCAGGCGCAATGGGAACCGTCGGTGTGGGAATTCCCGGATCAGTGGACCCGCTTACCGGAATAGCCAAAGGCGCGAGTTCCACATGGCTCAACGGAAAGCCAGTTGAAGCGGACCTACGCCGAGCGCTGAAGCGAGAAGTTCGGATCGCCAATGACGCCGATTGCTTTGCCGTCTCTGAGGCCGTCGACGGCGCCGGCGCCGGTCACCATGTGGTCTTTGCTGTGATCTTGGGTTCGGGCGCCGGGGCCGGAATCGCCGTGGCCGGGAGAGCACATCATGGTCCGAACAACAGCGCTGGCGAGTGGGGTCATAACCCACTGCCGCGACAGGATGTCACCGAAATTCCCGGGCCGTCGTGTTACTGCGGTCGATATGGATGCCTGGAGCGGTGGGTGTCGGGCTGGTCGTTTGCCCGCGACTATCACGAGCATGCCAGCATCGATCTAGGACCGTCCCAGCCGCTTGCCCCTGCCGAGATTGTGGCTCGCATGAGAGACGGTGATCGGCTTGCCAAGCTGGTCTGGACTCGGTACATCGATCGGGTAGCTCGGGGACTATCGCTGGTAGTCAATACCCTCGATCCCGACATCTTGGTATTCGGCGGTGGCATGGCGAATGTCGACGAGCTCTATGACGATTTGCCTGTGAAGCTGGCCGAGGAAACATTTTCACCCTGCTTTTACACACCGATGACTAGGGCCTTACATGGTGACTCCAGCGGCGTACGCGGTGCCGCCTGGCTGTGGAGATGATGATCATGCAAACACAAAACGAACAAGAACGCTTCGACTTCGCCAGGGACTTGATCATCGAGGCAGGTGATCTTGCGCTGCAGTACTTCGGGAACCTAACTGGCCTGTCGATCATGAGCAAAGGTGCCCGGGACATGGTTTCCGAAGCCGATCTTGCCGTCGAGAACTTGATCAAGGAACGGCTGCTTTCGCACTACCCCAACGATGCCTACCTCGGCGAAGAAACAGGGCACGTAAGTGCCGGCGACGACTCCGGAATCTGGGTTGTCGATCCGATTGATGGGACGCAACCGTTCCTCAGCGGTCTCCGCACCTGGTGCATCTCGATCGCCTACGTTCGATCGAACGAAGTTCAGCTCGGCATGGTCAATAATCCGGCAGCGGCAGAGCTGTTCACCGGTGGCATGGGACGAAGCGCTGAACTCAATGGGCGGCCGATTGCTCCACGCGAGGTGACGTCAGTAGTTGACGGCCTCACCTACGTCGGCTGTAATCCCCGACTTCGCCCAGAACAGGTGGTTCCAGTGCTGGACCGACTGCTTCGTGCCGGTGGAATGTACTTTCGCAGCGGTTCTGGCGCACTGGGACTCTGCGACGTCGCATGCGGCCGGCTGATCGGATATGTGGAGGCCCACATCAATTCCTGGGACTGTCTCGGTGCGATCGGCGTCTGCACGTCGGCTGGCGCCCGTGTGAGCGACTATCTCGGCGAGGGCAGCGTCCTCGGCGGTGGTCGCATCATCGCTGGCGCACCTGGTGTCTTTGATCAGCTCGTTACCGTGCTCGGTGAGGCGCTGTAGTCCGGCAACCTCAAGCCCTCGATTTGCCGGCGGCCAGCATGGGTACCACCACAGTTATGAAGAGTGATCGTTTGGCATCCATCTACGCCGACCCCGGTCCCTTTGCGAGTGCTTATCTCGAGGTGAGTCGAGACCAGGAGCAGGGCGACCGGATCGTTGAACTTGCCGTACGCGGCGTGCGCGACGAACTTGCTACGCAAGGCGTACCCTCTGAAGTGCTCGAGATCCTCGAAGAACGGCTGGGCCAGAGCACTGGTCAGCCAGCGCCCATCAGCCGCTGTGTGGTGGCGACAGCACGCGGGGTCCTGCTCGATGAGCTGACACGTAGTCACGATGTGCAGCCGGTAGCCACCTGGAGCCCACTTCCCGACATTGCAGCCTGGTTGCGAGATGCCACCCAACAGCTGCCATTCGTGCTGGCTCTAGTTGATCATGAAGGAGGCGATGTCACCACATACTCCGCAGACGATATGAGTCCGGAGCGTGAGGTATCGGTGGGCGAACCCTCGAAATACGAGCACAAGGTACGCGGTGGTGGCTGGTCGCACCTCAACTGGCAGCGCTCCGCCGAGACGATCTGGGCTCGGAACGCCGCCGAGGTCGCAGCAGAAATCGAGCGGCAGGTGCGCAACGGGCCCGATCTTGTGATTCTGGCCGGCGACGAGCATTCGCGCAGTCAGGTCACCGAACGGCTGCCCGACAAGATTTCGGCCGAAGTACGAGTCCTCGATCGATCCGGTCGGCCGGTGGATGGTGGCGACGACGCCCTGGCAGCCGACGTTGAGTCGGCACTCAGAGATGCGGTTGTAAGCAGACAGCTCAGGCTGGTGCATGAGCTCAAGGAGCGCATGGGCCGCGGCGAGTCGGTCGCCTTAGGTGTTCGCGACGTTGCTGATGCCTTGGTACGCGGCCAAGTTGATCAACTCATCGTTGATCCGGAGGCTGCAGCCAATTTCACACTGCGACCCAGCGACCATCCGGGCTTGGCTCTGGGGGCCAGCACAACGACCGACGAGGTGCGCGCCGATCAGGCTCTCATTGCCGCGGCCTGCATGACTGATGCTGATATTGCCGTCGCGACAGCCGCCACGATGGGAGGTGCTCCAGTAGCCGCCCTACTGCGTTGGAACCAGTAGCGTTGTCCAGCGGTGACAGGAGATGACACAGCTCGGTACATCGTGGTCGGGGTGACGCGGAAGCAGCCGCTAACGGTGCTGCGAGAGGCAGCCCGCTTCGCCCGCCTGTTCAAGGCTGTGCTGGTCTGCGCGAATGTCGACGCTGGCAGCTATGTCGTCGCCGAACATCCGGATGGATCGGTGGAGTCCCGACCGATCGATCCCGACCAACCGAACTGGAATACCGCAGTCTTTGATGGCGGCCTGGCCCGCCGGATTCGTGACCTGGCCGACAAGGAAGGCGTACGCGTTGAATTCCGCGAGCTGGCCGGGGATGTCGCACATGCGCTTGGACGACTCGCCGAGGTGCTGAATGCGGAGATGATCATTGTCGGCAGCCGACGCGGTGGCTTGCGATCCAGCATGCATGAGTTCTTTGGCGGCTCCGTCGCCGCCCACCTGGCGCACCGCCAGCCGCGACCAGTGGTGGTAGTGCCCATGCCGGCGTCAGAGGGCGGCCGGATCTGAACTCGGTTCAAGATCATGCGAACCGCCCGCGACCGGCACACCTGTCGTGGGCGAGCATCGGACTCGTTGCCGTCGGCGGTGGTGTTGGCACCGAACTCCGCTACCTGATCACCATGCTGACGCCCAGGGTGGCAGACGTGCCGATTGCCACGTTCGGCATCAACGTCATCGGCGCCTTCTTGCTTGGCGTACTGCTCGAATTCCTCGCCGACCGCAGCCCTGACACTGGCTGGAGTCGGCGAATTCGGCTCGGCGTCGGCACCGGCGGCCTGGGCGGCTTCACGACTTACAGCGCACTTGCGACCGAGACCGTCATCCTCGCCGCTAGTCATCCCGGGCGGGCAATCGGATATGCCATGGGGACTGTAATCCTCGGTGCGGCAGCGTCAGTCGCCGGAATCTGGCTCTCCCGCAGGCATCTCCGCCCTCCGATGATCAATACGAACGGTGAATCATGAGCGGCGCCGTTACGGCAGTGATCATCTGTGTTGCCGGCGGGGTGGGTGCGGCGCTGCGGCTCATCCTTGACGGGCTGATCCGGACGCGAATCAAGTCGACTTACCCGGTTGGCACCACCGTCATCAATCTCACCGGCTCGTTCCTGCTCGGCCTGCTGACTGGTCTGGTAACCAGCCAACTAGTGCCACACCAATGGCAGTTGATCATCGGCACTGGCTTGCTCGGCGGCTATACCACATTCAGCACCGCCAGCTTTGAGACGGTCCGGCTAATCGAAGATCGCCGGTATATCGCAGCAGCGTTCAATGGCCTCGGCATGCTGTTGATCTGTACGGCAGCCGCGGCGCTCGGCTTCGCCGCGGCCCTGCTTTTTACGCGGTGAGGCAACTAGTGGTGCATGACTGGCCGGTCGGTACCTGTCAAGTTCGGCTCGGGCGGCTTCTGTGGACTGAGCCTCGCCCATACCAGGAAGAAGATGCCGATGAGCAACATGAAGATACCCAGCCAAAGGTTGATATTGATGCCGGCTGCCTTCGCCCTCTCGGCGGCGGAGGTGAAGAAGCCCGCGATCGTCAGCATGATCCCGTACACGGTGAAGAGACCGCCGATCAGGAACCGCAGATCGAATAGCTTGCTTGCTGCGGAGTGGGTCTCTTCCCACTCATCGCTCTCCCTGGCACCCTCCGGACGCGTATCGACCTTGTGAAAATCGGGTGGCAGCTTGTCGTATCCGTGTGGCAGATGACGGTGGGGGGTTGATTCTGGGCCAGCCATTTCATCTCCTCCTTTCCTAGGCGAAGAGGATCGTTAAGACGAGTACCATGCCGAGTGCGGTGAAGCCGAGGAGCTTCGGCGACTCCCACCAGCGGCGTACGTAGCCCTCGTGCGGATCACCCGCATCAGGATCGGGTACGCCCCAGACTAGTCCGGCAAGCTCCTCTATCGGCTTGGGCTTGGTGAACAGGGTGACAACCACCGTCACGACGGCGTCGGCGACAAAGGCGACGATGGCTCCATAGAAGTTGAGCATCTGGGCGTTGATCTCGCCAGAGGTGTCACCACCCGGATAGAAGTACGCGATGTTCGGCCCGATGAGGTACTGGAACGCTAAGGCCCCGAGGAACCCCGCGACGAGACCAGAGAAGCCAGCCCATGGGGTCGTGCGCCTCCAGAACATCGCGATGATGAAGGTCGCGAAAACTGGCGCGTTGAAGAAGGAGAACAGCGTCTGGATGTAGACCATGATGTTGCTGAAACCAGCCGCTATGAACGCTGTCCCGATGCCGATCAAGACACCGGCGACGGTGACGACCCGGCCGACGTTCAGGTAGTAGCCATCGGGCCGGTGCTTGCGTATGTAGTCCTGCCAAATGTCGTAGGTGACCACAGTGTTGAAGGAGCTCACGTTGGCCGCCATGCCGGCCATGAACGCCGCCAGCAGGCCGGCCAGCGCGATACCCAGCGTCCCGTTCGGAAGGAACTGGTTCATCAGTATTGGGATCGCGTAGTTGTATTTCAGATCCCCGGTACCGATCTTCGGGACCAGCGCGACGGCGATGAGTCCGGGAATGATAGTTAAGGCGGGGATAAAGATCTTCGGGAACGCCCCAATCAGCGGCGTGCGCTCAGCGGCCGAGAGGTTCTTCGCCGACAGCGCGCGCTGCACCTCGGCGAAGTTGGTGGTCCAGTAGCCGAAGGACAGCACGAATCCCAGCCCCATGACGATGCCAATCCAGTCGCCCAGTGGGTTGGTCCAGCTGCCGACTGCGGTGCCTGCCCAGGTCTCGAAGTGGTTCTCCTTTCCAGGCTGGCTCGTCACCTTCTGCATTAAGCCGCTCCAGCCGCCCATGGCCTTGAGGCCGATGATCACAATTGGGATCAAGCCCGCGATGATGACGAAGAATTGCAGGACCTCGTTGTAGATGGCACCCGACAGCCCACCCAGGAAGATGTAGATAAGCACGAAACCTGCAGAGACGATGACGGACACCCAAGTCGGCCAGCCGAGCAAAGTCTCAATAATGAGCGCCATGGCGTACAAGTTGACACCGGCGCTGAGGACCGAAGCGACGGCGAAGGTGAGGGCGTTCCATAGGTGTGTGGCCGGATTGAACCGGCGGAGCAGATACTCCGGCACGCTTCGGACCCTCGAGCCGTAGTAGAACGGCATCATCACCAGGCCAAGGAAAACCATGGCCGGTACTGCGCCTATCCAATAAAAGTGCACGGTCGAGAGGCCGTATTGGGCGCCGTTAGCTGCCATGCCGAGAATCTCAATCGCGCCAAGGTTGGCCGAGATGAATGCCAGGCCGGTAATCCAGGCGGACAATGATCGGCCGGAAAGCAGGAAATCCTCGCTAGTAGCAATGGCTCTCCTGGCAAGGATTCCGATGGCGATGACTAAGGCGAAATAAATGATGAGGATCGAGTAGTCGAAGAAGTTCGTGTCTAGCCGAGTCATACGCCGTCTCCTCGCTATCGCGGACCACCTGTTCCCTGTCCGGATTATCTGCCCGCGGCCTATCTACCCACAAGACATCCACAGCAACGGCAAGACCGTGTCGCTAGCGGACGACAGGTGCGCCATTTGTACGGATGTCGCAGAATGAGCGCCGCAGGTTTCGCCCGTTTTGCCAGTAGTTGATCAACAGCGCATTGCTTCTGATCTTGCTGTTCGGCATGCTGAGTGTGAAGCTTTGCGATAGCGGCAGTCGCCCAGAAAGGATCCGATCTTGGACATCGACGCGCGGGTTGAGGAACTGCTTAGCCGAATGACCTTGGCCGAAAAGGCCGGCATGTTGTTCCAGACCATGATCGTCGTCGGGTCCGGTGATCTCTCCGAACCTAACTCGGCATTTCGGGTCAACAATGCCGAGTACATGATCAAG
>Ga0307304_10000188_pt1 | contig 13442 bp, 14 predicted proteins | sample ER_DNA_185_FD_194503 | JGI IMG/M metagenome (GOLD analysis project Ga0307304, IMG submission 194503) | Bulk soil microbial communities from the East River watershed near Crested Butte, Colorado, United States - ER_DNA_185 | ecosystem: Environmental > Terrestrial > Soil > Floodplain | place...
GGCGTGTATGTGGCGCGCCACCGTCCCAGCGCGGCAGTCATAAGTCCTCCCCAGGCCTTAATACCCCAGGCTTGGAGCAATTCTCTCTTGGCCCGGGTCTGAGACAAAGTCGGGGCCGCCTGAGAATGATTCCCCTGGTCAGAGCCAGGAGAATAGGCTGCTCGAAACGCTGAGGGCCCGTATAGTTTCTATCGTGGTCGTCGAAACCCGCAGCTGGGTCATTGCAACGAAGCGCCATACGACCGCTCGTCGTACCACGATCGCTGACGTCGCGCGAGAGGCTGGCGTCAATAAGGGAACCGTTTCCCGCGCACTGCGCGGCATTCCCGGAGTCGGCCCATCGACCAGGGAGCGGATCATTGAAACCGCCGACCGGCTCGATTTCTCGGCATCACACCTGGCCACAGCGCTCGCCAGCGGGCAGTCCCGGACGGTGGGCATCGTCCTCCCGACGCTTCGCTCCTGGTACTTCAGCGAGTTCGCGTCGGGGGCCAGTGAAATCCTCAGCCCCGCCGGTTTCCGGGTGGAACTGATCAATCTGGATGTCGACTCCGACTTTCTCGACGATGAGTCGGCCATGTTCCGCAAGCTGTTCCGCGAGCTCGGAGCCGGACGTGGCCGCGACGCGCTGCTCTTCGCCGGCACGATCTCGACCGAACAGGACGAAGAAAACCCCGACTCGGCTCGCGTACCAGTCCTCGCCTCGGGCTCGCCGCTCACCAGCGTGCCGGGGATCTTCGTCGACAACCGAGCTGGTGGCCGGCTGGTTGCCGAGCACCTGCTGTCGCTCGGTCATCGCGATATCGGCATCTTTGACGGACGCATGTCGGGCAAAACTGACTATCACGTCTGGGATCAGCGCACCGATGGACTGCGCGACACGGTGCGAGAGGCCGGGTTCGACATCGACAGCCGGAATGTTGTGCAGCCAGGCGATTGCCACGCCATTGATGGTGAGCGGGCGATGAGCGCAGTGCTCGCCAGCGGCCGGAAGCTCCCCACTGCGGTCTTCTGCCACACCGATGAAATGGCGTTCGGAGCGATGGCGGCGCTGCGCGCTGCCGGACTTCGCTGCCCTGATGATCTTTCGCTGGCGGCCTTCGATGATCATCCGATGTCGCGCTGGTGGGGGCTGACAACGGTCAGCCAGCACGCCCACGAGCAGGGCGTACGGGCCGCGAACGCCATGATCGGGGCCCTCGACTCAGAGCCGAATGGTGGGAAGCAGGCTGACGAGCTGCGAGTGGAGCTCGTCGTACGTGGCACCACCAGCCCAGCCTCCCGCTGAGCACCCCGCCTGTCAGCCAGGATCAGCGAGCCCGTAACCAGACCGTGGTATCGCTGGGTAGCCGGCCATGATCGAGTTGACCGCTGCTCAGCAGGATCTCGCTGGCTGGAAGGGCGATGGGCTCTGTCCCGAAATTAGTGATGCACCGTACGCCGCCAGGCCGCGCAAAGTGCAAGACCGATGACTCTGATTCGACCCAGCGAAGATCGTCGCCCGCGAACAGCTCACTGCGCAGCGCGAGTGCCCGACGATAGAGGTTGAGCGTTGAGCCGGGATCGGCCTCCTGAACACCGACGGCGTACGCCACAAACCATTCCGGCTGGGGCAAATGTCCGACGCGTTCGCCGAACCCGTACGAAGGGCCGTCCGCGCTCCATGGCAGCGGCACTCGGCATCCGTCCCGGCCCTTCTCGTTGGTCGTACGACTGGCCATCGGGTCCTCGAGAACCTCACGCGGAAGATCGGCAACTTCCTGAAGCCCCAGCTCGTCACCCTGGTAGATGTAGGCCGAGCCCGGTAGCGCGAGCAAGATCATGATCGCCGCGCGGGCCCGCCGCTCGCCGAGTGCCCGGTCCAGATGCGGCGTCGCACCGTCAGTCAACAGCCACTGTCGAGCCACCTGCTGGGCTGGCCGATCTTCCGCTAGGGGCAACCCGTAGCGGGTCGCTACCCGTGGCGTGTCGTGGCAACCCAAGAGCCAGCTGGTGGTGGAGGCGAAATTGATCATGTCGGCGACCCCGCTGTTGATCACCTCGCGATAGTCCTCCGGCCGCCAGTCCGCGTCCTGCATCGCAAAGTTGAAGGCCTGGCCCAGACTCTCCGCCGATGCATACCGAGCGCGCCGCGCTGGGTGCACCGATGCCTCTCCGACGGCGAACCGAGGCGGGTCGTAGGAATCAAAGATGCGCCGCCAGTCGGCGTAGATCTCATGGACGTCATCGCGATCCCAGAGCGGATGCGAGCCATCCGGGCGCATGATGTCGGCAATCTCGCCCCAGGGCAGGTACGGCTCCGACAGGTCCTTGCGCAGCCCGTGGGCGACGTCGATGCGAAATCCATCGACCCCGCGATCGGCCCAGAAGCGTACGGTGCGCCGGAAGTCCTCGCGTACCTCGTCGTTCTCCCAGTTGAGATCTGGCTGCTCAGCCGCGAAACAGTGGAAGTACCACTGACCGTCACCGGCCGGCGCCCAGGCCGAGCCGCCGAACATCGACTCCCAGTCGTTCGGTGGCTGCTCACCGCGCGGGCCGAGCCCGTCGCGAAAAAGATAGCGATCACGCTGTGGGGCGCCCCGGCCAGCAGTCAGAGCCTCCCTGAACCAGGGATGCCGATTGGAGGTGTGATTAGGCACAATATCGACGATCACTTTGATGCTGGCGGCGTGCAGAGCGGTGATCATTTCGTCGAAGTCGCTCAGAGTGCCGAGCCGAGGATCAACATTGCGGTGATCATCAACGTCGTAGCCGCCGTCAGCGAGGGCGGAGGGGTAGAAGGGACTGAGCCAGACGGCATCGACCCCGAGCGAACACAGGTAGGGGACCCGTGAGGTAATGCCCGGCAGGTCTCCGACGCCATCACCATTGCTGTCGGCGAAGCTGCGCGGGTAGATCTGATACACCACCGCCGTACGCCACAGGTCCGTGCTGACCGCCGTACGGGCTTGATGATCTTGGTCGATCGTCGTCGTCACCCAACGAGTGTGCCGCATCCTCGCTCGTTTTTCGCGCGTTTCGCGGCCCTTTGTGGAGCGAGAAGGTTTAACCGAACCAGCGCTCGAGTGGGGGCCGGCCGACGAGCACGGACAGGTCTCCGGAGTCGCGGATGGCTGTTGCGGCGTCGGCCACTGCCTTGGCCCCAACCCAGGTCAGCGCGCCGCCGACGCTGATCCGTTGGGCACCCGCTGCCGTGATCTCCGCAACCGTCAGGTGCGGCACCGCAAGCACATTTACGGGTTTGGACACCGTTTCGCAGACGGCCCTGATCAACGCCACCTCGCGCAGACCGGGCGCGTACAGCACGTCAGCCCCCACTGCCTGGAACGCCTGCAGCCGGTCGATGGTGTCCTCGAGGTGCGCATTCCCGCGAATGTGGTTCTCAGCTCGCGCCGTCAACGTGAACGGGAAGTCGAGTCCGTGGGCAGCCTCGGCAGCAGCGTGAACTCGCTCTACTGCCTGTTCACGGTCGTACAGTCCGTGTTCAGGGTCCCAGTCCTCGATCGAGCCGCCGACGGCGCCGGCCTCCGCGGCCCGCCGGATTGCGTGAGCGGCGTCCTCGGGCCGCGCGCCATAACCGTTCTCAAGATCAGCAGAGACGGGCAGCTCGGTCAGCCGGTCGACTTCGGCGACGTGGCTGCAGACCTCGTCGAGGGTCGCGCTGCCGTCGAGCCGGCCGAGGGTGAACGCAAAGCCCCAGCTTGTGGTCGCGAGCGCTGCGAAGCCGAGCGCCTCTAGCATCCGTGCGGACCCCGCGTCCCACGGGTTCGGGATGACAAAGGGCTCGCCCACGTGCAATGAGGCGAACTCCTTCGCCTTGCGTTGTTGCCTACTCGATGACACGTAGCACCACCTTGCCGTGCTTTCCTCGGGCTGCGCTGCGCGCAAACGCGCTGCGTGCGTCGACAAGCGGAAAGATCGAATCGATCTCCGGCAACAGCTCGCCTGCCTCGGCCAGCTGGGCCAGTTCGAACAACTGTTCGCGGTCGGGCTCGACGACGAAGTAGTGGGCCCCAGGCGTCTCGGCGACAATCGTCACGATCCGGCCGGCCCGCTCCGCGGCGTGCGCCAGCGCCTCGCCGCCGGCCGTGTCGAACAGCAGGTCGCAGGCCTCGCCTTGCTCGACCACCTCGGCTCCGCGGCTACGGGCCAGCTGGACGGCGACATGACCGACGCAGCCACTGGCGCCGGTGACGGCGACTCGCTCGCCCGGTTGAAGTCGCCCGTGGACGATCAGCGCCTGCCAAGCGCTCAGCCCAGCCATCGGCAGTGTCGCCGCCTCGATGTGGTCGAGGGAACGCGGCTTAGGGGCGAGGATCTCCACCGGCACGAGGGCGTACTCAGCGGCGACACCATCGCGATCGAAGGGCGTAAGTGCGAACACCTCGGCGCCGGCCGACAGCCCATCGGCGTCTTCGGTGAGGATGCCCGACAACTCATAGGACGGTATTGCTGGCAACCGGTCTGTTGGCCACTCCAGCTCGTCACGGGTGATCGCGGCGGCATGGACCTGCACCAGCACCTGGCCCGGACGGGGCTCCGGCGACTCCACTTCGTCCAGCCGGAGATCCTCGATCCTGCCAGGCGGATGCAGTCTGACAGCACGCACGGCAAACTCCTCTCCCAAAAAGAATCTCTTTGAACGGCATCCTCGCCGGAGTCGGCAATCCAGGGCAATGCGGCCTAGACCAGGTTGTGCCCCAATCGGGCATGCGCGAGGATCAGATCAACCCAAACCCAAAATCTGTGACCGGCCCGGAGGAGGCACTTCATGACTGAATCCACGACTGTCAATGTTGCTGAGGAGAACGCCGGTCAGCCCGCGGGATCCAAGCTCACCGGGCGAGTGGCGCTGGTCACCGGTGGTATCCGGGGCATTGGCGCCGCCATATCCGAAGAGCTCGCTTCACAAGGCGCAACGATTGCGGCCGGCTTCAGTGGGAACGTAGAGCGCGCCGAACAGTTCGCAAAGGATTTTGCCGACCGATTCGGTACATCAGTCAGCACCCACCGCGGCAACGTCGGCTCTGCCGATGACTGCCGCCGAGTCGTCAACGAAGTGATCGAGCAACATGGCCGGCTCGACATCTTGATCAACAACGCCGGCATCACCATCGACAAGACGATCCTCAAGCTGAGTGACGATGACTGGCGCAAGGTATTGGACGTCAATCTCTCGGGAGCGTTCTTCCTTTCACAAGCTGCGCTGGGCCACATGGCGGAGCGCGGCAGCGGCCGGATCATCAATGTCAGCTCGATCATCGGCGAAATCGGCAATATCGGACAGGCCAATTACGCGGCGTCCAAGTCCGGGCTCTTCGGGCTGACCAAGACGTTCGCGCGGGAAGCCGCCTTCCTCCTCGAACGCTCGGGCAAGCTCGACGATGACAGCGTCGGCATCACGGTCAACACCGTTACGCCGGGCTACACCTGGACCGAGATGGTCGCTGCGGTACCGGAAAAGGTGTTGGACAAGCTCAAGGCTCAGATTCCGCTGCGTCGCTTCGGGCGTCCCGAAGAGGTCGCACGCGTTGTCGGATTCCTCGCCGCTGACGAGTCCTCCTACATCACCGGCCAAGTGTGGGGCGTCAACGGCGGAATGGACATGTAGCCAAAGGCTCGAACTCGTTGTTTGCTTTGTTTGCTTCAAAAGCGCCGAGCTGGTTGCCGAAACCCACGTTCACGTAGCTTTCTGGCGGTCTGCACATGTTGCAAACCATGCAGACCGTACGCAACGAACGTTCACGTAGGTTTCTGCAACCACGTGAGGCGACCTAATTAATAGCATTCGTGTTCTAATAGGTGAGTGAGGTTCGAGGCGCGACACATCGGCAGCGGGCGGTGGGGCGTCTACGACGGGGGCGTGATGGGCTGGCGCGCTGTCGATCTTGGCGAAGATGAGGCATCTCAAATGGCGATGGACATGGACGTCGTCTACAACCAGTACGGGCAGCGGTCCCCGGAAGAGCGGCGCGAGGTGCGCCCGCCCCTCGACGTGGAAACCGCAACGTGGGCCACGGCCGGGAGCCTTGACTATTGGGTACGCGAGCGCGGCGAGTGGTGGGGACGGGTACGCGGACCCGATGGGCGCCAGATGTGGATCAAGGCCAGCGATCTCAGGCGTAGTACCGATACCGGAGCATGATCAACAAGCGGCAGCGCACGTTGATCACACCAGTCGGTCTTGGGTAGTCGTTGAGGCCAAGAGATGCCGCGCTCGGCGTCCAAGATCATTGAGGTCGACTCGGCCAGCCTCCGCAGCGGCAGCAAGCCGTGATGCCAAATCCAAGGCCTCATCGATGAGCGGCGCCTCCGTAGCGACCGCCTCCTGACCCATGTCGCGCAGGATCGTCACCTCGGTCCGCGCCGCGATGATCGGATCCTTTACGCCCTCGATCCACACCCTCGTACGGTGGCCATCACCTCGTTCGTCACCGATCAGCGGCTCCAAAGCGAAGATGCGGTCTGATCGCACGAACTTGCCAAAGCCCAGCGAAACCATGCGCGGTTCTGACGCCACGGTCCGATCATGTCAGCCTGCATGACGCCGTGCACACGCACATCGAATCTTCGTGACGTCGGGGTGGGGACGTTTCGCAGCACGGCCGTTACAACGACCGCACTCAGCAGCCCTGCGGAGGTCGTTGTGCGACACAGCCGTCGAAACGTTGGGGGCGCTACAGCCTCGCCGGACTATTTTTCCGAAGTCGCAACGAAAGGACCTTCGGATCAGTTACTGTGATGGCGTTTCTGATCACTACGATCCGCGGTCGTTTACGACGACACGCCGATTTCTCGGGGGACTCATGGCCGTCTCCAGGGCGCTTATCATCAAAAGTGATCACATCTGTCACATGCTTCACTCCATCACCACCAGCAGGAGTCGACATGAGCTTCGCTATGCGGCCTGAGGCCGACAAAGACGCCGACACCGCAGCGGATCAGTGGACCACGGTCAAAGCATCCGGCGTTGACTATCTGCGACTTCCGCTCCATACGCGGTGGCTGACCGAGACCGACGATCTGACGCTGGCGCTCAAGGAACACCTCGATGTCGCGAAGCCCGGCGACACCATTGCGATCAGCGAGAAGGTCGCGATCTTGCTGACCGGCCGGACCGTTGACATCAGCACCATGCAGCCTGGTCGGCTGGCTCAGTTCCTGGCTCGCCATGTCCGTCCGCGTACCGATTCCAAGGGTCTGAGCGTCGCGGAGAAGATGGAGTACGTCATTCGTACGGTCGGTTACCGACGAATCATCGCGGCATCAATCGGCAGTGCGGTGACTCGACCGTTGGGCATGCACGGAGCGTTCTACCGGATGGCAGGCCCGATCGCGCGTGATGTCGACGGCGGACGACCGCCGTACGAGCATGTGCTCTTCCCGCCTTTCGAAACCAAAGTGGCACAGCGCCTGTGTGCCGACCTCGAACGTGCACTGGACATTGGCGTCAGCATCGTTGATCTCAACGACTACGGGGGCTCGATCCGCGCCGTCTCGCCGCGATCGTTGTCGGCCGAGACACTGGCAACCGTTCTTGGAGACAATCCGCTAGGCCAGAGACTCACGAGCACACCGTTCGTGCTTGTCCGACCTGCCTAAGACCCAACGAAGAACGGCTGAGGGGACCTACGCCAAAGGGCGTCGGTCAGTCCAGCTTTAGATCTGCCGGTCTTGCTGAACGTGAGATTCAAACGTCTTAGCCTTTGGCGTAGGTCCCCTCAGCCGTTCTTCACCGTGTCAGACGTGAGGACGTCACGACCGGTGACGCCGCGCAACTACGTCGATGGCCTCGGCGAGCAGCCGACGTTCGGGGGCACGTAGGGCGTACAAGACGCCGATGTTGACTGATACCAAGGTCAGGCCGACGGCGGAGACCAACAGCAGCTCGTTGAGGAGCCCGCCGTCCAAGACTTGGCTGAGCAGGTAATAGACGCCGCCGGCGGCGGCGGTGCCGACAGCCGCGGCCGCAGCCGTACGCCCCAAGATCAAGGGCAACGATTTGAGATCGACGGCATCGTGACGCCGACCCAGCAGCCAGGTATTGGCCACCGCCGCGAACAGCACCGACAACGAGGTCGACGCTGCGATCCCGGCGATACCGAAGGTCAGGCCAAGGGTGAAGTCGCCGATCACATTGATCGTCATGGCCATTACGAAGACCGTCACGGGCCGGCGCGAGTCGCCCATCGCGTACGAGGCGCGCACCACCATCTCGCGCCAACCAAGGGCCAATAAGGCAGGCGCGTACCACAACATCGCTGTGGCGGTCCGCTGGGTGTCATCGGGCGAAAAGCTGCCGTGTTCGAAGACCAGGGCGACCAGTGGCACGGAGCAAACGAGGAGAAACCCACACACCGGCAGCAGCACCGTGGCCACGGTTGACAACCCTCGACCGACCAGTCGCCGCATCTCCGTGAGATCCCGGGTGCCTGCAGCGGCGCCGAACGCGGGATAGAGCGCCGTAAGCAGCGACGCGACGAGCAACGTCTGCCCCAGCGAGATGATTCGCCAGGCATAGCTCAACGCCGAGATTGTTCCCTCGCCCACCATCGAGCCAACGGCCCGATCGACCATGGTGTTCGCATTGCCCAGCGCGCTGCCCACCAGCAACGGCGGAATCAGCTTGGCGATCGACCGGAAGGCCGGATCCTTCAGGTCCCACGATGCGCGCAGCCGCAACTTCAGGGCATGAATGGGCACGAACTGACACAGCATCCGGGCTGCGGAACCAACAACGAATCCAACCGCAAGGGCGTAGACGCCGTATCGAGGCCCGAAAACGACCGCCGCGACGATCATGATCAGGTTGAACGGAAGGCCCTGGATCGCGGACCAGAAGAACCGGCGGTGTGCTTCAGCGGCCGCGGCCAGCAGGTTCGTGCCGGAAATCAAGACGGTCGCAATCAGCACGATGCGGGTCAGCGAAGCAGCAAGGTCAGCCTGTTCGCCCTTGAAGCCCGGCGCGAGGACGGTGACCACCAAGGGAGCGGCCAGCGCCATGATCAGTGAACCGAGCCCGAGGATCGTCAGCGTCACGGTCAGCACGACAGAGAGAGTGTGGGCTGCCTTGTTCGAGTCACCGTCCGCACTGATCTGCGCGGCGAGTACCGGCACAGTGGACTTCGCCATGGCCCCGGCGATGAGGGCCAGCACCAGATTCATCAGTCCCTGGGCCACGAGGAAGGCGTCGAGCTGCGCACCTGCCCCGAACACACCGGCGATGACGACATCGCGTAGGAAGCCCAAAACCGCCGACAGCGCAGTCAATCCGGTTACCAGCGCTGCCGCTTGGGCAATCCCCGAGCGCGCCTTCACGCCTAGCAACATAATGCAGCCCGGTACGTCCTCACGGCGGCCTGGACACGATCACCGCGCTGGCCGACCGGCCGGACGACCATGGATGCCGCTCCGACTAGGGGTCCTACTGCCTTCAGCACTCTTTTCACAAAGTGGTCAAAGAGCACACCGAAATCGGCGGATCTGATGCGATTTCTGACCACTTACTCCGAGCTAGCGAGTTACTCCGAGCTAGCGAGCCGGAGGAGTTCGGCTTCCCGCTCGGCGGACATCCGGGGCGGCCGGTATTCGACGCGCCAGTCATCGAGTTCCGTTTCGCCGCCGTTCTCCAGCCATGCCGCGACACAGGTCCGCCTTCGCGGATCCGGCGCACCCACCACGGCAGTCGAAACACGTTGTCGTGTGGGCCGACGATCAGGCCGGCGCGTACAACCGCACCATCCGGTAGCACGATGCGCTCGCAACGCGCCTTGTCGGGCCCGTAGCCCTCACCGTCCTGCCAGGTAGCCGAATCCTCATTGACCGGCTGTTCTGGCCAATCCGGATAAGCGTTACAGGAGGAGACGAAGACGTAGTGAGCGATGTCGAGAGCGTGCGAGACCTTGACGTGCCGGGGCTCGTAACCCGACGTATCGATGGCGGCGTCCCAGCTACGTCCACGCAGCTGCGTGACGTCCGCGCGATCGCCGGCGACATGCTCGACGCCCATCGGGCCGGTTCCGTGCTTGCCGCGCGTGAAGAGGGTCAGTTCGTGCCCACGTTGCAACGCCTCATCCACCACGTGGCGGCCCAAGAAGATCGTGCCACCGAGAATCAGGACGCGCATCAAGCGCACCCTGCCCAGAATCGTTCAGCGGTACTGCTAGCCGCGGCCGTCGTCGTCCTCGACGTAGGCGGGCGTCTCCTGCTCGACAAGATCGGCATCGTCGACCTCGCGGAGGCCACGGCCGACGTACGCGGGCTGGGTCGTGTCGTTCTCGGCCTCCGCGTCTGCGAGCGGATCGGCCTCGACGGCCTGTTCGGCCCAATCGGCCTCAGGAACGTCAGCGGGCGGGGTGTCAGAGCTGGGAAGAGTCATGGGGGCTCCTTGACGGTCACATCGGTGATCAAGGTCTGGCTCCTCACCATATGCCCGGCCGAGATAATCCGATTGCACGCCCCGACCAACGACGCATAACCTGATCAAGGAATATCTCGCAGACCACGTTGTTGAGCTCGGCAGGAAGGGGGTGCCCACCTTGTACATGATCATCATGACTCCGAAGACGCAGACTGGCTGTGTTAACGCCGGCTGGTTGAGGCACGCCCTCGACTCGGTCGCGTAGCGCGCCACTCCCGCTTCTCAGAATCCCGCTCAGTCATCTGGGCATCTTGTAGGCGACCTCCGAGTCGCCGAACGAACTACGCCAACATCACTTATGAGTAAGGAAAATTTGCCATGTTCGAATACGAATACCGCAGTCGAGAACAGATCAGCCGCGAGGCCGCAGAACACTACGCCCACATGGAGGCCGTAGCCGCACGTAAGGCTGAGGCGAAGCACGAACGCCGACAGCAGCGTCGCAGCGCCGTACGGACTGAGCCTGTTCAAGCCCGCTAATGCGGGCCCCACACATTGGGCCGGATATTGCCGGGAGTATGCGGCAATATCCGGCCCAATGATCTCGTCACTGCAGTTCAGCGGCGGCGGCGGGCCGTCCCGAAGATGCTGCGAACGATCTCGGTACCCGCCGTACGCGCGAACTGCTTGAAAGCGCTCGAACCCGTGATCTGTTCCACCATTGACTTCTCACGGCGTTGCGAGGTGCGCGGCTGGGACCGTGCCGCCGCCCGGGCATCACGCTCAGCCTGGGCCTGAAGTTTCTCCCGCTCTTTAGCCTCAGCCGCCGCGCGGGCCGCGGCCTCCTTCTCCAGACGCTCCTGCTCAGCCGCCTCAGCTCCCGCCTGCAAGGCACGCGCGAGCTTCTCGTACGCGGAGTCCCGATCGAGCGATTGCCCGTACTTTGCCATCAACGCCGACGCCGCAATACCCGGCCGCAGCACCTCATCAGGGGTCGGCGCCATCAGTGACTCCGGCGCACGCATCCGCGTCCACGCCACGGGCGTCGGTGCGCCGTCCGGATCCATCACGGTCACGATCGCCTCTCCGATGCCCAGCTGCTGCAGCGTCTCCGCCAGGTCGTAGTGCGACTTCGGAAAGGTGGCGACAGTTTGCTTGAGCGCCTTAGCGTCGTTCGGCGTATGGGCGCGGAGCTGATGTTGGACTCGCGACCCGAGCTGCGCCAACACGTCGTCCGGCACGTCCTTCGGGGTCTGGGTGACAAAGAAGATGCCGACACCCTTGGAACGGATCAGCCGTACGGTCTGGGCGATGGCATCCAGAAACGCCTTGGATGCGTCGTCGAACAGTAGATGAGCCTCGTCGAAGAAGAAGACCAGCTTCGGCTTGTCGATGTCCCCGACCTCGGGCAGCTCATGGAACAGGTCGGCCAGCAACCACATCAAGAAGGTCGAAAAGACTGCCGGTCGGTCCACCAGATTGGGCAGCTCCAGCAGCGAGACCACACCGCGGCCATCCCGCGTCACGCGCAGCAGGTCAGCGGTATCGAACTCCGGCTCGCCGAAGAACGCCTCGGCACCCTGATCAGCAAAGTTGATCAAGGTACGCAAGATCACACCAATCGTCGAAGCGCTGAGACCGCCGATGTTCTTCAGCTCTGCCTTGCCCTCGTCGCTGGTGAGATGGGTGAGCACTGCCCGCAGATCCTTGAGGTCCAGCAACGGCAGCCCGGCCTGGTCGGCGTAATGGAACACCAGGCCGAGCGAGGACTCCTGCACCTCATTGAGGCTGAGCACCTTCGACAGCAGCACCGGGCCGAACGAGCTCATGGTCGCTCGCAGCGGTACGCCATTGCCCTGCCCGCCGAGAGCGAAGAACTCCGTGGGGCAGGCCTTGGGTTGCCAGTTCTGACCGATCTTCTGAGTACGCGCCAGCAGCTTGTCGTTCGGCTGCCCCGGCGAGGCGATGCCTGACAGGTCACCCTTGACGTCCGCGGCAAAAACCGGCACCCCTGCGGCGGAGATCTGTTCGGCCATCAGTTGCAATGTCTTGGTTTTGCCGGTGCCGGTCGCGCCGGCGACGAGCCCATGGCGGTTCAGCATGCCCAACGGGATGCGGACGATCGCAGCCGGAACCGGCACGTCGTTCTCCATCAGCGCGCCGAGCTCGATCGCCGGCTCGTCAAAGGTGTAACCCGCGACAATGCGTTGCACGTCTTCGGAAAGTTGATCGGCGCCTGGCTCGGTCATGGCCAAATCGTAACGACGCAGCATGGAGATGCCCGAAGAAACTTGATTAGAGTGTCACAGTGATTTTCAAGCGCGTCGGGGACGTACGCCCGTACCCAGATCATGGTTACGTCCAGAAACAGTGGGCGGCTATCGCCCCACACCAGGTGCGCTTGGACCAGCTCGTTACCACAAAACGGACGTTGGATCTGGAAGCCCTTCTGGAGGAAGACTCCACCTTCTACGGCGACCTTTTTGCCCACGTCGTCTCCTGGCGTGGAGAGCTGTACCTCGAGGACGGGCTGCATCGCGCGCTACGCGCCGCCCTTCAGCAGCGCCAGACCATGCACGCCCGGGTGCTTGACCTGAAGTAGGGCCGAACTCCAGGTAGGCTCTCACGGCACGGGGGGTAGTCGGGCACGGGAGGAGCTCGGGGAACTCACGCATCGGGGCCGCTGCGGAGGTAAAGGAGTTCGACGTTGATCGGTCGGATCTTCCGTGTCGTACGGACCCCGATCACGCTTCTGATCTTGTTCGGCGTGCTCTTGTACGGGGCGTGGTGGGGATATACCAACATCCTCAGGCCGATAGCTCCATTGCCTCCTGATCCATGCGTGAGCCAGAGCGTTCCCGGAGGTCAGCTGAAGAGCAGCCAGGTCGTCGTCAGGGTGTACAACGGCGGTGACCGCAAGGGACTGGCAGCTGACGTGGGCCGGTCGCTGCGTACCAAGGGGTTCCGGGTGACGCTGACCACCAATACCGTCGAAAAGATTCAGAAGACCGTCATCGTTGGTGCAGATCCAAACAATCCCGAAGTGAAGTTTGTCAAGACGTTCTTCAAGGGGTCGATCGTC
>Ga0307304_10000194_pt1 | contig 13331 bp, 9 predicted proteins | sample ER_DNA_185_FD_194503 | JGI IMG/M metagenome (GOLD analysis project Ga0307304, IMG submission 194503) | Bulk soil microbial communities from the East River watershed near Crested Butte, Colorado, United States - ER_DNA_185 | ecosystem: Environmental > Terrestrial > Soil > Floodplain | place: USA...
CGATCGTCTCGTCGACAACACTCCGCCGGACGCCACCATCTCGAGCCCCGGCTCATACCTGCGTGGCGCCGTCAACCTGACGTCCACCACCAGCGACCCGGGCGGCTCGAATGCCTCCGGCGTCGTCACGGTCGCGTACGAGTACTCCACGAACGGCGGCTCGACGTGGCAGTCCACCGGCTCGAACTTCAACTCGTCCGCCGTGCCGGACGGCAACGTCGATCTCCGCGTCGTCGCGACTGACGCGGCCGGCAACGTGACCGCCTCCGCTCCGGTGACGAGCTTCGTCGACAACACGAAGCCCAGCACCACCGACAACGCACCGAGCGGCTGGCAGTCCACCCCGGTCACCGTCACGTTGAACCCGAACGACGGCGGCTCCGGTGTCAACGTCACCGAGTACAGCGTCGACGGCAACCCGAGCTACACCGTCGGCACAAGCGTCGTCATCCCGGCTCCGGCAGACGGCTCGAACGACGGATCGCACACGATCGCGTACTTCTCGGTCGACAACGCCGGCAACATCGAGACGATCAAGAGCACTACCGTGCTGATCGACGCGACGCCGCCGACCTGCGCGTCTTGCTCCGCAGCCGACTACCTGCGCGGAACGGTCGACCTCAACGCCGACCCCGATGCAACCGGCTCGGGAATCAAGTCCGTCACCTTCGAGTTCACGGATGCCGGTGGCTCGACGTGGACGGCAATCGGGACCGACACGACCGGCCCCGGCCCCTACACCGCGAGCTGGGATACGACGCTCGTGCCCGACGGACACTACGACCTGCGCATCCTCATCACCGACAACGCGGACAACGTCACGACCACCGACCTGCCTGACAAGGTGGTCGACAACACGGCGCCCGACGTCGCCCTCGTGGGCGCGCCGACCGAAGGCCAGCTCGTGAGCGGCACCATCGGAATCGCCGCGTCGGCGTCCGATGCGACCTCGCCGGTCGCCTCGGTCAAGTTTTACGTCCGCGGATCGCTCCTCGGTACCGATTCGGCCGCGCCCTTCTCGCTGAACTGGAACACGACGAGCGGTGCCGACGGCGGCGCGACGATCCAGGTCGTCGTCGAGGACATGGCCGGCAACACGACCACCTCGGCGCTACGGAACGTCTCCGTCGACAACGTCTCGCCGACGCCGACCCTTGCCGATCCAGGCCAGTACCTGAACGGCACCGTGTCTCTGTCGGCTTCGTCCGACCCGGATACGACTCAGGTCGACTTCGAACGGCGAACGGCCGGCGGCGGCTCATGGGTCACGATCGCGAGCGACACCACGACGCCGTGGGGCACGTCGCTCGACACGACCGCCCTCGCCGACGGGCTCTACGACTTCCGTGCAATCGCGACCGACGCGACGGGTCACACGGGCACGAGCCCGATCCGCGCGAACGTCCGCGTCGACAACACATCGCCCGCCGGGTCACTGACGTCTCCGGCCAACGGTGCCACGGTCGGCGGCCCGAGCGTCACGCTCGGCGGCTCCTACTCTGACGCCGGCTCGGGCATCGCCTCCGTGCGCTACGAGCTGCGCCCCACCGGCGGCGGTTCGTGGACGACCATCGCCACCTGGACGAGCGCACCGTTCAGTGCCACGTGGGACGCCACGACCGTTGCGTCCGGGAGCTATGACCTTCAACCGGTGATCACCGACCGCGCAGGCAACACCTACACCGGCGCGATGCGCACGATCACGGTCGACGTCAGCGCACCGACCGTCGTGCTGGCGAATCCGGGCGCCACGATCGCCGGCTCGGTGACACTCAACGCGACGGTGACCGGCTCGGGGGCGACGCAGGTCGCATTCGCCACCTCGCCCGCCGGCGGAGCGTCCTGGTCGTCGGTAGGCACGGACACGAGCGCCCCCTGGAGCGCGACCTTCGACACGTCGCTGCTGCCGGACGGCGTGTACGACTTCCGCGCCACGGTCTCCGACAGCCTCGGCAACACCTCATTCGACACCGTCACCTCGATCCGCGTGGACAACACCGCGCCGCGCGTCGTCTCCTCGACGCCGGCGGAAGGCTCGACCGTAAGCTCCGCGAACGCGATCGGACTGGTGACCAGCGAGCCCGCGACGCCGCTCAACGTCACGCTCGACGGTGGCGCAACGGTGGCGCCGATCGTGAGCGGCACCCACATCGACTTCGGCACCGGCACGCTTTCCGCCGGCGCCCACACGCTGTCCGGCGAGCTGCAGGATTCCTCCGGGAAGAGAGCGCCCTTCCGCGTCCACTTCACGGTCTGGTCGGCAGCGGGCTCCTCGCTTGCGCCGCCGGTCAACAAGAACACGAGCGCCGCCACGTCCACGACGGTCGAATCCGCCGACGGCTTCGCCGCCGCGACGATGCCCGCCGGTGCGTGGTCGACCTCCGGCGCGGACTGGCTGATCCTGCGGATCACCCCCGTCGCCGCGCCGAGCGGTCTGACGAACGGCTTCGGCTCCGGGCCCGAAGCGCTGGACGTGACGGCGCGCTGGGCGCTCGCCGGCACGGAGGTGCACCAGTTCAACCGCCCGATCGGCATCCTGATGCGCACGACCGAGAAGGGTCTCGTTCCCGCCACCTTCGAGAACGGCCAGTGGCGCGTGATTGCCCGTGTGCCGTCGGCGGGAACGCTACCGACCGGCTGGGACGACGGCTTCTGGACGGACGGCGCCGGTTTCCATCTCCTGACGAGACACCTGTCGGTGTTCGCGCTGCTCCACGATCTCCAGGCTCCGAATGCGCCACAGAACGTTCGCGGCTACCTCGGCCCGACCGGTCTGACCCTACGCTGGACGCCGGGCTCCGACAACAGCGGCACGTACGACTTCGTCACGGTCTTCTCGGACTCGACGGACGCCGGTCACTACGGCGTCGACTACACCACGGCGAGCATCGGCTCGTGGTCCGTCGGTGATCCGCGCATCTTCCGGCTCAAGGAAACCGATCTCGCCGGGAACGAAAGCCCGCTGACGCGACCACTCGTGCCGGTGCCGTCACTCATCGGCAAGACACCCGACCAGATCGCCGCTCTGCTGGCGCCGCTCGGCCTGTCGGTGGGCAACATCACCTCCGGCGGGACGGGCCCCGCAGGCACGGTCACCGGCCCCGCGAATCTCGTCCTCGCCGAAGAGGGCGGGTCGATCGATCTGATCGTCTCCCAAGGCGGAGCGGGAACGCGGCTTGCCTTCAAGGTCGTCACAGCACCGAAGATCAAGCCGGCCAAGCGGAGGAACATCGGTGCCCGCGTGACGGTGACGCGTGCGTCACGCGTGACGGCGCAGCTCTTCAGCCCAAGGCGGGTGAAGCTCTACACGTGGCGCTTCTCCGTCAAGGCCGGGCGCACGATCGTCAAGCTGCGGCTTCCGCGTCAGGTGCGCCGCACGGGTGTCTACACCCTGAAGTGGACCGCTCGATCAGGGCGCGAGACGGTGGCTCGCAAGCTCACGATCCGGTTCGTCCGCGCACGAGCAAGAAGCACTCAGCCGGTCCAGGTCCTGCTCGCCGGCTCCGCTGCGACGAGCATCCGCCGGAACTTCACGCTCCGCAAGGGGAGAGTCGTCAGCTCCGCGAGCATCGAGCCGACGTTCGATGCGGCGGCGAACCGCCGGACCGACGTTCACGTGATCGTCGTCGATGTCGACCAGTTCGGAGTCGGACTGATCAGCGATCTGCACGCCGTGTTCCCGTCGGCGAAGCTCGTCGCGCTCACTTCGAGCCCGAGACTGATGGTCAACTCGCTCAGAGCCGGCGCCTCGATCGCGCTCCCGCGAATGACGCCCGCCCCGACGCTCGTTCGCGTCATCCAACGTCTCCTTGGCGGCCCGGCGAAGCCGGTCAAATCGAGCCCGGCCAAGCGCCACACCGCCGGCGGCTCGCGCAGCTAGCCGCCCGGCCTCCAAAGTGGTTCGTCCCGGCCGGCCTCGGCGTTCGCGGTGCGGGCGGCGATGAAGAGGAAATCCGAGAGCCGGTTGAGGTAGGCGAGCACGAGCGGGTTGATGCCGTTCTCCTCGTTCGCGACGAGCGCGTCCCGCTCGGCTCGGCGACACGTCGTGCGCGCGACGTGCAGGCGCGCGGATGCCTCTGTGCCGCCCGGCAGGATGAAGCTCTTCAGCATCGGGAGATCGGCGTTCAGCTCGTCGCACCACTGCTCGAGCCGATCGACCGAACCCTGTTCGACACGCAGGCGGTCGGTGACGCCATAGGGAACGCAGAGGTCGGCGCCCACGTCGAAGAGGTCGTTCTGAACGAGCTCGAGGAGCCCGCGCAGTCGCTCGCTCAAGCCGGAATCGGCAAGCACCACACCGAGAGCAGCGTTCAACTCGTCGACGGTGCCGAATGCACCGATGCGGCAGTCGAGCTTGGGAACGCGCGAGCCGTCGCCGAGCGAGGTCTCGCCGCCGTCGCCGGCGCGGGTGTAGATGCGCGTGAGGCGAACGGGCTCGTCGCGGCGTCGCGAGCTCACCGGCTGCTCCAAATCGGCACGAAACCGGCACTGAGCGGTACGCGAAACGGCGATAGCGTGGAACGCAGTGGGTGGTGGGTCGAAACCCCCACCCGGGTGGGGGTTTTCACGCGCGTGCGCGTGTACATCAAGGAGATCGTCACTGTGCCACCAGCGTACGTTCCGTCAGCCCGAGAATCGAGCGCGCGATCACCAGGCGCTGGATCTCGCTCGTCCCCTCATAGATCTCGGTGATCTTCGCGTCGCGGTAGTACCGCTCGACGGGGAACTCCTTCGTGTAGCCGTAGCCCCCGAGGATCTGAATCGCCTCGGCCGTCTGGCGACGGGCCATCTCGGACGCGAACAGCTTCGCCTTCGCACCCTCCTCGGTGTGGCTGCGCCCTTCCTGCTTCAGCCAGGCTGCCCGGTAGACGAGCAGGCGGGCAGCATCGATCTCCATGGACATGTCGGCCAGCTTGTGCTGGATGGCCTGGAAGTCCGCGATGCGATGGCCGAAGGCGCGCCGCTCGGCTGCGTACGCGCGCGCCACGTCGTAGCCGGCCTGCGCGATGCCGAGTGCCTGCGCTGCGATCCCGATCCGGCCGCCGTCGAGCGTGCCCATTGCGACGCGGAAGCCGCGGTTCTCCTCGTGGAGCAGACGATCCCGCCCGACCTCGGCGCCTTCGACCACGATGTCGTTCGTCACGGACGAATTGAGCCCGAGCTTCTCCTCGTCCCGAGTCACGCGCACGTGCTCGGCGTCGAGCAGGAACGCGCTGACTCCACGCGCTCCGGCCGTCTGTTGATCCGTTCGCGCGAAGAGCAGGAACGTGCCGGCGTGACGTCCGTTGGTGATCCATTGCTTCGCGCCTGTGATGCTCCAGCCGCCGTCGTGCGGCTCGGCCTTCGTCCGCAGGGCTCCCGCGTCCGAGCCGGCCTCTGCCTCGGTCAGCGCGAACGCGCCGAGATGTTCGCCGCGCGCGAGCGGCGGCACGAACCGCGCCTTCTGCTCGTCGGTGCCGTACGTGAGGATCGGCAAGGTCGCGGCACTCGTGTGGACGGCGACGGTCACGCCGACTCCGGCATCGGCGCGTGACAACTCTTCGAGCACGAGGATGTACGACAGGAAGTCGACGCCGGCGCCGCCATACTCCTCCGGGACGCACGCACCCATCAGGCCGATCTCCGCAAGCTTTCCGAAGAGCTCACGCGGAAAGTGGTGGTCGCGATCCCAGGCGGACGCATTCGGCTCGATCTCCGCCCGCGCGAAGTCGCGCGTCAGTGCCTGGATCTCGCGCTGGTCCTGCGTCAGATCGAAGTCCACGCTGGCAAAAGCTAGCGCTTTCGCCGGAACAACTCCTTAAGCGGCTGCCAGCTCTCGGCGAATCTGGCGGAGGTCGGCTTCGACCGCGACGAACGCGTCGACCACGTCAGGATCGAACTGCCGCTTCCTCTGTTCCAGGATCTCGCCACGAGCCGCGCTCCAGCTCAGCGCCCTCCGATATGGACGATGGCTCGTCATGGCATCGAGCGCGTCGGCTACGGCGAAAACGCGCGCGCCGAGCGGAATCTCTTCACGCACGAGACCGTCCGGGTAGCCGCGTCCATCCCAGCGCTCGTGGTGCGATCGCACGATCTTGAGCCCTTCACCCTTCAGGAACACAACGCCCGAGAGCATCGCCTCCCCGAGCACCGTGTGCGTCTGCATCCGTCGGCGCTCCGCCGGGCTCAAGGGGCCCGGCTTCAGCAGGATGCCGTCGGGGATCCCGATCTTGCCGACGTCGTGGAGCAGGAATCCGTACGGCGTGCTCTGGTCTTTCGCAAGCCCTTCCCCGCCCATCGCACCGGCCAGCGCGCTCGCATAGCTCTGCACGCGCTGAGAATGAGCGCGGGTGCCGGTGTCCTTCGACTCGAGTGCGCTCGCGAGGGCCGAAACGGTCTGCAGGTACGCGCTCTGAAGCAACTCGCGCTGGCCCCGCTCGACTTCGAGCATGTGCCGGAGATCGCGTGCGTAGAGCAGGAGCTCCTCCCCCGGCTTGTGTGTCCGCTTCTTCGCCGCACGGAAGGGGACGCCGAACATGCCTCCGGCGAGGCGCTCTGCAACCGCAAGCAGCTCGAGCGGGCTGAACGGTTTCCGCACGATTGCATCCGCGCCGGCCTTCTTCGCCGCCGTCGTCGTGCCGCGGTCCGCGCCGGTGAGCAAGATGATCGGAACGTCCCTGGTCGCGGGCGCGTTCTTCAGCTCCGCGCAAAGCTCCAGGCCGGTGGTGCCGGGCATGTTGACGTCGAGCAGGATCACGTCGGGTCGCGCAGCGCGAATTTGACGCCGTGCGACCTCGGCGTTCTCGGCCTCGACCACTGCGACGTCGGCGACCTCGAACGTCGCCCTCAACAAAGTGCGAAGCGCAGGATCGTCGTCGACCAGCAAGATTCGCAACGCGGCGGTGCCTCCCTTTCCCGAACCTGAGTTCTTTCGGCACGAAGCTCGGCTCACTTGAGCCCTCACAAAGAGAGACTCATCAGCCGGCGAAACCCTGCAGATCGGGCCTTTTATGGGTTCTCAGGGATATTCGTAGAACCCTGCGCCGCTCTTTCGGCCCAGTTTTCCGGCTGTAACCAGCTCTCGGAGCAGCGGACAGGAGGCATAGCGATCGTCGCCGAGGCCCTCCTGCAGCACCTCCATGATCGCCACGCAGGTGTCGAGGCCGATCAGGTCGGCGAGCGCCAGCGGCCCGAGCGGATGAGCGAATCCAAGCTTCGCGATCGTGTCGATCGCCTCCGCCTCGGCGACACCATCGTGCAACGCCCAGACGGCTTCGTTGATGAAGGGCATCAGAATCCGGTTGGAGACGAATCCCGGAAAGTCGTTCGCCACCGCCGGTGTCTTGCCGAGCTCGCTCGCAAGCCGAGTGATCGCCTCCGCAGTTCCGTCGGAGGTGTCGCGCGCGCGGATGATCTCCACGAGCTTCAGGACGGGAACGGGATTGAAGAAGTGCATGCCGATCACCTTGTCCGGCCGATCCGTCGCCGCTGCGAGCAAGCCGATCGGAATCGACGAGGTGTTGGATGCGAGCACAGCCCCCGGCGGCAACAGAGCGTCGGCGCGGCGGAAGATGTCGTCCTTCGTTTCGGCGTCCTCGACGACCGCTTCGATCATCAGGTCGGCAGGGACGAGATCCGCGACGGCCTCGACGCGCGCGAGCACTTCCTCCGCCGGAGGCCCGCCCTTTTCGTGCAGCCTGTCGAGGCTCTTTCGCATCACCTCGACGGCGCGGTCGGTCGCACCCGGCTGAGCGTCGTGGAGCGACACTCGCCTGCCTGATGCGGCCACCACCTGCGCGATGCCGGCGCCCATCTGACCGGCGCCGACCACGAGCACGTGCTCGAAGTCCACGCCGCCTAGACCTCGATCAGGAGTGCGTCGCCCTGGCCCCCGCCGGAGCAGATCGCCGCGAGACCCAGGCCGCCGCCGTTTCGCCGCAGTTCGTAGATCATCGTGCCGAGAATGCGTGCACCCGAAGCGCCGATCGGGTGCCCGAGCGCAACCGCGCCGCCGTTGACGTTCACCTTGTCGGGATCGACGTCGAGCAGCTTGGCGGAGTTGAGGGCCACCGACGAGAAGGCTTCGTTGAGCTCGACCCGCTCCACATCGCCGATCTTCTTGCCGGCCTTCGCGAGCGCGGCCGCACCGGCCTTCGCCGGCGTCCGCGCCAGATAGGCGAAGTCATCTGCGACGTAGGCCTGCGACACGATCGTCGCGAGCACCTCGAGCCCGCGCTTGCGCGCGAACTCCTCGCTCGTCACAACGAGCACGCCGGCACCGTCGTTCACTCCCGGCGCGTTGCCGGCTGTGGTCGTGCCTTCCGGGTCGAAGACGGGCGGAAGCTTCGCAAGCTTCTCGTACGATGTATCGCGGCGAGGGCTTTCGTCCACCGCGAACGCTCCGACAGGCACGATCTCCTCTGTGAACCTCCCGTTGTCGATCGCGTCGATCGCGCGTTCGTGCGAACGCAGCGCCCAGCGGTCCTGGTCTTCGCGAGGGATGCCGAGCTCCCGTGAGACGAACGAAGCCTGCTCGACCATGTGCCTGTTGTCGAACGTCGACGTGAGCCCATCGTGCGTCATCAGGTCGATGAGCGTTCCGTCACCGAGCTTGTAGCCGAAGCGCGCCTTCTTGAGTGCGAACGGCGCGTTCGACATCGACTCCATGCCGCCCGTGACGATGACCTGGTGATCGCCGGCGCGAATCATCTGATCTGCCATCTCCACGGCTCGGATCGAAGAGGCACAAACCTTGTTGATCGTGTCGGAGCCGATCTCGATCGGCAAGCCGGCGCCGACCGACGCCTGACGCGAGGGGGCCTGGCCGGCGCCGCCCTGCAGCACCTGACCCATGATCACGTACTCGACCTCTCCGTTCTCGACTCTGGCACGGTCGAGCGCCGCTCGAATCGCGATCGACCCGAGCTCGGTTGCCTCTTTGTGCGCGAGCGAGCCGCCGAGCTTGCCGAACGGCGTGCGTACGGCGGCAACGATCACTGAACGAGCCATGCTCCGAGCGTACCAATACCCTTCTGGTGTGCCGACGGCGCGCACCAAGGTCAAGCGTCACCCCGAGCGAGGCGACTACGAGCGCGAGACGATCGACGCGATCCTCGACGAGAGCCTGATCTGCCATCTCGGTTTCGTCGTCGACGGTCAGCCGTTCGTGATTCCGACGATCCACGCGCGCGACGGAGACACGCTCTACATCCACGGGTCGCCCGGTAGCCGAATGTTGAGGACGGCGAAGCAAGGCGTCGACGTCTGCGTGACGGTGACGCTGCTCGATGCGCTCGTGCTCGCACGATCCGTCTACAACCACTCGATGAACTACAGGTCGGTGGTCGTCCTCGGACGCGCGGTCGAGCTGACAGATCGCGAAGAGAAGCTGCGAGCCATGCAGCGCGTCGTCGAGCACGTCGTCCCAGGCCGCTGGGAGGATGCCCGTCAGCCGAACGACGCCGAGATCAAAGGAACGACCATCCTGGCGCTGCCGCTCTCCGAGGCCTCGGCGAAGATCCGGACCGGCCCGCCCACCGACGACGAGGCCGACCTGGCACTGCCCGTCTGGGCGGGCGTGATCCCGCTCGCGCTCGAGCCCTCGGAGCCCGTCGCCGCCGAGGGCGTGCAAGGCTCGCCTCCCGCCTATGCAGCGAAGTACGACCGTGCTTGACCTGCCCGCACGCTGCGCCTACCCTGGGAGAACGATGACTTCCGCACCTCGCAACTGGGCCTGGCGCTGCGAGCGGAGCGGGAGCCTGCGCCTGCGCTGAGATAGGCCAGAAACAGCCCGTTCCGCTCATCCAGACCTTCCAGCCGGAAGGTTTTTTTGCGTGCCCGCCCACTCACGGAGGACCGACATGACCCTTGCACCTGACATCGCCACCGATCTCGTCACACCGCTCGGCGCCTACCTGCGGCTGCGCCGCCGAGGCCGTGCGGCCTTCCTGCTCGAATCCGTCGAACGGGGACGCCTCGGACGGCATTCGCTCGTCGGCTGCGGCTCGCACCTCTGCTATCTCGCCGAAGCCGAGGCGTGCGGCGAACCCGTCGTCGGCTACCTCGCCTACGACTACGCGGCTCGTTTGGAGCAGACCGTCCCGCTACCCGACGACGCAACCGGACTTCCAGAGAGCCGCTTCGTCGTGGCGGACCTGCTCATTCGTTTCGACCACGTGCTCGGGACCGCCGAGGTGATCAGGGGCGATCCCGACGAGGTCGCGGCTCTCCTCGCACAACCTGCTCCCCGCTTTCCCACCGGCACGAACGGTCGGCGCGGTTTCGCCCGGCGAGCCCCAGGACGCGACGACTACGAGGCAGGCGTTCGCGCGGCGAAAGAGCACATCAGAGCAGGCGATGCGTTCCAGATCGTGCTCTCGCAGCGCGCGGAACGACCCACCTCCGCATCTGCGCTGGAGCTCTACCGCGCCCTTCGGCGCGTCAACCCGTCCCCGTACCTCTTTCTGCTCGAGCTGGACGGGCTCGCTCTGATCGGATCGTCACCCGAAACGCTCGTCAAGTGCGACGGACGTCGCGCCGGCGTCAATCCGATCGCGGGCACGACCGAACGAGGCGACGGCGACGCCGAACGGCTACTCGCCTCCGAGAAGGATCGAGCGGAGCACGTGATGCTCGTCGACCTCGGCAGGAACGACCTCTCGCGCGTCTGCGTCCCGGGAACCGTCGAAGTCGAGAAGTTCCTCGAGGTCGAACGCTACTCCCATGTCACACACCTCGTCTCGCAGGTGGCCGGCGAGCTGCGCGACAACGTCTCGCCGTTCGATCTGTTGCGGGCGTGCTTCCCGGCGGGAACGGTTTCCGGCGCTCCGAAGGTCCGGGCGATGCAGCTGATCTCCGAGCTCGAAGGACGAAGGAGAGGCCCGTACGCGGGCGCCGTCGGTTACGCGCTGCCGGACGAAGGTCTACTCGACACGTGCATCGCGATCAGGACGATCGTGCTCCGTGACGGCGTCGCCCATTTGCAGGCAGGCGCAGGGATCGTCGCCGACTCCGATCCCACCGCCGAGCACGAGGAGTGCCTGCGAAAGCTCGCCGCGGTCGAGGCGGCGATCGACCTCGCGGAGGCGGAGCAGCGGTGATCCTGCTCGTCGACAACTACGACTCGTTCACCTACAACCTCGCGCATCTGTTCGGCGAGCTCGGCGCGGAGGTGATCGTGCGCCGAAACGACGCCATCGACGCAGCCGGAGCGGTGCGGCTCGCTCCGTCGCAGCTCGTCATCTCCCCCGGTCCCGGCCGCCCGGCAGATGCCGGAGCAACCCTGGAGATCATCCGGCGGCTCGCGCCCGGCACTCCGACCCTCGGCATTTGCCTCGGCCACCAGGCGATCGTCGAAGCGTTCGGGGGCGAGATCACCGCCGCACGCACCCTTGTCCACGGCAAGGCATGCACCGTCCACCACGACGGTCGCGGCCTCTTCTCCGGGTTGCCGGACGAGCTCGAGGTGGGCCGGTACCACTCGCTGGCGGCCACACAGATCCCGGAGCTGCTGGAGATCTCGGCGACTGCGGCGGACGGGGAGGTAATGGCCGTCCGCCATCGCGAGCTCTCGGTGGACGGCGTCCAGTTCCACCCCGAATCCGTCCTCACTCCACTGGGAGTCGAGTTAGCGCGAAACTTCCTCGAGCGATGATCCAGCAGGCACTGCAGCGGTTGCTCGACGGCCACGACCTCGCCCGCGGTGAGACCCGCGATGTGATGGGCGAGATCATGCAGGGCGAGGCGACCGCCGCGCAGATCGGCGGCTTCCTCGTTGCTCTGCGCTCGAAGGGCGAGACGCCCGACGAGATCGCCGGGTGCGCCGAGGCGATGCGCGAGCACGTCCTACCGGTCCGGCCGCGGCGTGACGATCTTGTCGACACGGCCGGCACCGGCGGCGACGGCGCCCACACGATCAACATCTCCACCGCGGCTGCGCTGGTTGCGGCAGCCGCCGGCGCGGCGGTCGCCAAGCACGGCAACCGCGCCGTCTCCTCCGCCTGCGGGTCCGCAGACGTGCTCGAAGCCCTTGGTTTCACTCTCGAGCAAGAGCCCGAGCGAATCTCGCGTTCGATCGACGAGCTCGGCTTCGGCTTCCTGTTCGCCCCCGCGCACCACCCGGCGATGAGACATGCAGCCCCCGTGCGGAAAGAACTGGCTACCCGAACGGTCTTCAACGTGCTCGGGCCTCTCACGAATCCCGCCGGTGCGCGAGCCCAGGTCGTCGGCGTCTACTCACCCGAGCTCGTGCGCACGATCGCCCAGGTACTTGCGCGCCTGGGCGCCCACCGAGCGTACGTCGTGCACGGAGGCGGCGGAATCGACGAGCTCTCCCCGGTCGGTCTCAATCTCGTCGCCGAGGTCGTGAACGGCGAGGTGCGCGAGCGTGAACTCGATCCAGAGGCGGAGCTCGGGATTCCACGGTGCTCCATCGAGGAGCTCCGCGGCGGCACGCCCGCACAAAATGCGGAGGCGATTCGTGACGTGTTCGCAGGCGCAGAGGGAGGCCGCCGAGACGCCGTGCTGCTCAACGCTGCAGGGGCGATCGCAGCTGGAGGCCATGCCGACGGTCTGCGGGAGGGCCTCGAACTGGCGCGCGAGGCCGTCGACTCCGGGGCGGCGGCGCAGCGACTCGAGCTGCTGATCGCGTTCTCACGCGAGACTGTGACCGCCTGATGGGTCGATTTCGCGACGCGCTCGCAACACCAGGCCTCGCTGCGATCGCCGAGGTCAAACGGCGCTCGCCGTCCGCGGGCGACCTCCGCCTCGATGCCGATCCCGCCCGGCTGGCCGCGGAGTTCGAGAAAGCCGGCGCTGCAGCCGTCTCGATCCTCGTGGACGAGCGGTTCGGCGGCTCGCTCGACGATCTGAGAGCCGCGCGCGCGGCGACGACCGCGCCACTCCTCGCAAAGGGCTTTTTCACCGAAGAGCTGGATCTCTTGAAAGCGAGGATCGCAGGAGCGGATGCGGTGCTTATCCTCCTTCGTGACCTCGACGACCAGCGTGCCGCCGCCCTCATGGCCTATGCGTACGAGCTCGGAATCGAGACGCTCGTGGAGGCGCATGACGCGAACGAGCTTCAGCGAGCGGTCGGACTCGAGGCCAAGGTGATCGGGGTCAACGCGCGCGACCTCGAGAGCTTCGAGCTCGACCGCGCCGCCCAGCTCGCACTGATCGCGCGCATGAGGCATCACGACGGCGTGATCATCGCCGAGAGCGGCGTGCACTCACGTGCGCAGGGCGCAGCGGCCGAGCTCGCAGGCGCCGATGCGATTCTGATCGGCTCTGCACTGATGCGCGCCGATGATCCCGCGGCCCGCTTGCACGAGATCCTCTCGCGGCCGCTCGTCAAG
>Ga0307304_10000206_pt1 | contig 13018 bp, 12 predicted proteins | sample ER_DNA_185_FD_194503 | JGI IMG/M metagenome (GOLD analysis project Ga0307304, IMG submission 194503) | Bulk soil microbial communities from the East River watershed near Crested Butte, Colorado, United States - ER_DNA_185 | ecosystem: Environmental > Terrestrial > Soil > Floodplain | place...
CGCCCTGATGCTTCGAGAACCTCGAGACTGCGAGCTGCCACCCGCCGACGGTACCGACCGACTTGCCGGACGCGCCGTGCGGAAGCACCGTGACACTGAACTTGCCCTTTACCTTCGAGCCCGCGCCGGCGCCGATCCCGTACTGGTACGGCCAGTTCCGGGCGAAAGCGGCGTCACCGTTGTCGAACGCATGCTCGGTTTGGTCCTCCTGGTAGGTCGTGACGCCCTGCGGTGTGACCTTGCCGATCTGGGCGCGGATCGAGTCCAGGACCGTTCGTGCCTTGGCGTTGTTGATGGTGACCTTGCCGTTATCGATGATGTGGCCGCCGCCCGCGGACGCGATCCACTCGAGCGCGTTGCAGGTGAGTCCCTCGTACGCGTTCCCCTGGAAGACGAAGCCGGCGAAGTTCGGGTTCGAGCCCCGCTCGCCGTCCTGGATCTTCTTCGCCATCTGGAAGAGAGTGGTCCAGGTCTTCGGCGGGCCGCTGTACCCGTACTTCCTCAACAGGTCGGTGCGGTAGTACAGGATCCCGTAGTCGCCGAACCACGGCATGGCGACGAGTCTCGCTTTGATGGTGTCGTTGGCGACGATGCTCGCGAGGTGCAGCTTCGACTGCTTCCCGAGCTTCGGCTTCAGGTTGACCAGGTACGGGGCGAATGCCCCCGGCCAGACGACGTCGATCATCGCGACGTCGATCGAGGAGGATTTCGCCGAGAACGCGCGCGCGAGCTGCGCGTACGACTGGTCGGAGGCCGCCGGATGCGGAACGACCTTGACCTTGATACCGGTGTTCTTCGTGAACTGTTTGGCGAGCGCCGTGTCGCGCACGTGGCCGTTTCCGACCGAGTCGCCGACGAACGTGATCGTCTGCCCGCCGTACTTCCTTTTGATCGCGGCGGCATTGGGCACCTTTGGCGCCGGAATCGTCGCGGCCGCTCTCTGCGCGTGCGACGACTTGCTGCTACTCGCCGCCGCAACGCCGATGAAGGCGATGAGCGCTAGCGCGCCCACCGCTCCCGCGACGCCCAGCAATCTGCGGTGTTTCACTTCTCCCACGTCCTTTCCCTTAGACCCCTCTGGACATACGTGGACGTTACCCGCTTTTGGCGATTTCGACCTCATTCGCCCGATCACAGACCGCACAGAGACTGCGCCCACGTGGCCTAAATAGAGAAGCCCCGCAGAGGGGGCTTCTCGGTAGCAGGCCTGTAAGCCGGATTCTGTCGAGGGTGACCATCTCTCTAGGCCATCGGTTCCCCGGTGGCTCGAGCGGTGTACCCGGCTCCTCGGCGGGCCGCGTCGGCGGAGCCTGTTTCACCTTGCACCGGACGGGGTTTGGCGAGCCGCTGTGTCACCACAGCGCTGGTGGGCTCTTACCCCACCTTTTCACCCTTACCGTCAGCGTCTCCGGAGAGTTTGTCGCTGCCGGCGGTCTCCTTTCTGTGCCACTTTCCGTCGGCTTTCGCCGCCTGGGGTTTCCCCAGCGTCCTGCCCTTCGGTGTCCGGACTTTCCTCGAGCCGCGAACGGCTCGCGGTCACCCGGCCTGCAGGCTCAATTGTAGCCGCGTCTCTCCGCTCTTCCGGAACTCGGCCTGGCACTCGGGACACGAGATCGTCCCTGCGCGGTGGAGCACGAACTCGCCGCACACGAGGCACTCCAGGCTCGCGCCGCGCAGGAGCGCGAACAGCTCCTGCTCGAGCGTCCGGTTGAGGGCCTCGACGCTCACAGCTGCCGGAAGACTCCGATCACCTTTCCGATCAGCTGGACGTGCTGCGCGTAGATGGGCTCGAGCGCGTCGTTTTCGGGCTGCAGTCGGACGCGGCCGTCTTCCTTGAAGAGGCGCTTCAAGGTCGCTTCCTCGGCGGTCTCGTCGTCACCGGCCAGAGCCACGACGATGTCGCCGTTGTTGGCGTCCTGCGCCCGCTCGACGACGGCGATGTCCCCGTCGAGAATGCCCGCGTTGATCATCGAGTCGCCCTTGACGCGGAGCAGGAACTCCTCGCCCCCGCGCGACAGCGGCTCGGGCACCGCGAAGTAGCCCTCGACGTTGTCCTCGGCGAGCAGCGGCCCACCCGCGGCGACCTCGCCGACGAGCGGGAGCTTGTGGACGTCCGACTCCGCGACCGCGGGCGCCTTCGGCTCGCGGCGAAGCTCGATCGCGCGCGGCTTCGTCGGGTCGCGCTTGATCAGGCCCGCGCGCTCGATGTTCGCGAGGTGTGCGTGGACGGTCGAAGGGGACGCGAGGCCAACCGCCTCGCCGATCTCGCGGACGGTTGGCGGGTACCCGTGCGCGTCCGCGTACTTCGTCAAGAAGTCGAGAATCTGGCGCTGCCGCTCGGTGAGCACTTGGTCTCCTTCCACGAACATGTGTTCGATCACGGTAGCGGCCGCTACGGACGGCGTCAAACGGCCGAGTTCGCGCCGACGTCCTAGAAAGTGACTTGAAAACGATCGTTCTCGCGACAGTGGTGCTCGGTCTCGTCTCGTGTGGACACCACACGGCGTTGGTCAAGTACCGCGAGCCGCAGGACGGATGGACCATTTCCTATCCGGCGTCGATGAGGGCTCAGGCGATCGGCTACGCCAAGGGGATGCTCTTGGCGCGCGGTGCAGTCATCGGGAGTTCGCCCGACGTGTATGCGACCGAAGAGGTCTACTTCCGGAGATTCCCGCGTGACGCGGTGGCCTTCGGCCTCGTCCGCTACTTCGGCGGACCCGGGCAAGAGCTGCGGGGCCCGGAAACACGACTGCCGCTCGAACGCGCGCGTTTCACTCCAGTCCAAGGTGCTCAGCCCCCGTCGACGCTAGAACAGTCCATCAACGCAAACGGCTCCACTTGCCACGTGTTCGTCTGGCTCGGCCCGAAAGCGTCAAACGAAGACAAGGACGCGGTGTGGCGGATTGTCCGGTCCATCCGCATGCCATCGCACTGAGGAGAACCGCCGCGGCGGCGGGTTTTACCCGTCACCGCTCGTTGCGACTCGACCCTGAGATCAGAAGGTCGCCAGAAGTCGTCATGGCCTCCGCGCCAGCGGAGGCCGGACTTCTGGCGACGATGCGCTGGAGAGGACTTGAACCTCCACGGGGTCTTAACCCCACAAGGCCCTCAACCTTGCGCGTCTACCAATTCCGCCACCAGCGCGCGACGCGAATAGTAGCGGGCGCCCCTACGGGGTCAGACCCCGACTCGAGACGCGCGCGGATCTCGAACGGATCGCGCACTTCTCGTCCACAGGACGCATAACCGAGCGGCCCGGCCGCGAGGGAGTTGTAAAGGGGTCTGACCCCATGGGGTTAGGGTTGCTCGCGTGAAAGCGCTCGCCGAAGCGGCGGTTGACGCGGCACTGGGGGCTGGGGCGTCCTACGCGGACGCGAGGGCCGTGTCCATGCGCCGCCAGTACGTGATCACGAAGAACGGCCAGGTCGACGACCTGAGCGACGCCGAGAGCGCGGGCATCGGCGTCCGCGTGCTCGTGGACGGCGCCTGGGGATTCGCGGGAGCCGGACGGCTCGACGAGACCGGTGCCCGAGACGCGGCGCTTCGAGCCGTCGAGTTCGCCCGCGCAGCGCCCGGCCGGCACGAGACGAACCTCGCGCCCGTCGAGGCTCACACCGGCCAGTACCGCACGCCGCTCGAGCGCGACCCCTTCGCCGTCCCGCTGACCGAGAAGATCGACCTCTGCCTGCGGGCCGAGGACGGCATGCGGCACGACGACGTGAAGGTGACCGTCGCGATGATCCGCGCCCAGCACGAGCACAAGGTCCTCATCTCCTCCGAGGGCACGAACGTCGAGCAGGACATCTACGAGTGCGGCGGCGGCATCGACGCGTACGCATCCACCGACGAGGTCTCCCAGGTGCGGAGCTATCCGAGCCAGCACTCGGGCGTGAGCGGTCAGGGCGGCTGGGAGTACGTCGAGAAGCTCGGGCTCGACCGCGAGGCGCCGCGCGTCGGCGAGCAGGCGGCGGAGCTCCTGCGCGCACCCGCGTGCCCGCCCGGCCGCACGACGATCGTCCTCTCGCCGGAGCAGGCGATCATGCAGGTGCACGAGTCCGTCGGGCACCCGACCGAGCTCGACCGCGTCTACGGCACGGAAGCCGCGTACGCGGGCACGAGCTTCCTGTCGCCGGAGGATCTCGGCAGCCTCCGCTACGGCTCCGAGCACATGAACATCACGGCCGACTCGACGACCCCCGAAGGCCTTGGCACCTTCGCCTTCGACGACGAGGGCGTGCCAGCCGCGCGCGAGGCGATCGTGGAAGGAGGCGTGCTGCGAGGGTTCCTCAGCTCGCGAGAGACTGCCGTGCAGCTCGGCGCCGGCCACGGCGGGTCGATGCGCGCCGACGGTTGGGCGCGGATGCCGCTCGTCCGGATGACGAACCTCCACCTCGAGCCCGGTGAAGGCTCGTTCGAGGAACTGCTCGCGGACGTCGACGACGGGCTCTATCTGGAGACGAACAAGAGCTGGTCGATCGACGACAAGCGGCTCAACTTCCAGTTCGGCACGCAGGTCGCGTGGGAGATCAAGAACGGCAAGCTCGGCCGGATGCTTCGGGACGCGACCTACACGGGCGTGACGCCGATCTTCTGGGGCAAGCTCGACGCGGTCGCCGGTCGGGAGGAATGGACGCTCTTCGGGCTCACGAACTGCGGGAAGGGCCAGCCGGGGCAGGAGGCGCACGTCTCACACGGCGCCGCGCCTGCTCGATTCCGCGATGTCGAGGTCGGTGTCTCATCGTGAGTGGCAGCCTCGATCTGGCTGAAGAGGCGCTCCGCGCGACGAGCGGCGACGACGCCGAGGTCGTCGTGCACGCCGAGCGATCGGGCGTCGCCAGGTTCGCCGCATCGATCGTCCACCAGCCGACGCTGATCGAGAACTCGGTCGTCCGCGTGCGGGTCCTGCGCGACGGCAAGATCGGCTGGGCGGCCACGAACCGGGTCGACGCCGAGGGGCTCGCCGCGGTCGCGCGCCGCGCGAGCGAGGCCGCCGACAGCGCGAGGCCCGATCCCGACTTCCCCGGCTTCGCGGGGCCGGCCAGCTACTCGGAGGTCGAAGGCTACGACGAGGAAACCGCCGCGCTCGGCGCCGCCGACCAGGCCCGGCTCGCGGCGGCTGCGATCGAGGCCGCAGGGGACATCGGGCTCTATGGCATCTACACGAGCGGCGTGACCGAGATCGCGGTTGCGTCCTCGACGGGTGTGGCCGCGGAGCAGACGACCACGGACGCGGTCTGTCTCTGTCTGGCCGCCGACAAGGAGGCGTCGGGCTGGGCCGAGCGAACGGGCTGGCGGGCTGCCGACGTCGATCCGGCCGAGCCTGCGCGCGAGGCCGCGGCGACCGCAGCGCGCACCCGTGGCGGCGGCGAGCTCGAGCCGGGCACGTACCGGGCGGTGCTCGAGCCGGTCGCCGTCGGCGATCTCGTGCGCTGGTTCTCGTACGACTCGATGGGCGCGCAGGGCTTTCTCGAGGAGCGGAGCTACTTCTGCGGGCGGATCGGCGAGCACGCCTTCGACCCGAAGGTCTCGATCGCCGACGACGCGCTCGACTCGGCGAACCTCCCGAGGCCGTTCGACTTCGAGGGCACGCCGAAGCAGCGCGTGCCGATGATCGAGGACGGCGTGATCCGCGGCGTTGTTTGGGATCGCGTGACTTCTGCGCGTGCTCGGGACGGACAGGTCTCGACCGGGCATGCCCCGCCAGACGCATGGCGCTTCTTCGGCCCGTTGCCGAGCGCGTACTCGATGGCCGCGGGAGAGGCAACCTCATCGGAGGAGCTGGCGGAGCTCGTGGGCGACGGCATCTACGTCACGCGGCTCCACTACCTGAGCATCGTCGACCCCCGCGGAGGCGTGCTGACCGGGATGACGCGGGACGGGACGTTCCGCATCCGCGACGGCAAGATCGCCGAGCCGCTCGTCAACCTGCGCTTCACCGTTGCGATGTCCGACGTCCTCGGCGACGTTCCCGGGCTGACCCGGGACCGGATGCTCGTCAACCTGAACGACCTCTACGAGGAGCGCTTCGCGCACGCCGCCCTCGTGCCGGCGATCGCAACCGGGCGCTTCCACATCAGCGGGACCGGCTCCGGGCCGGGGCTCTAGTTACAACAGCAGGTGGTAGAGGATCACCGAGTTGACGCCGAAGATCACGCCGACGACCACCGTCAACCGCGTCAGGTTGCGCTCCACGATGTGCGTTCCGCCCTGGGAGGCCGGCACGTAGCCCATTCCGGCCATGCCCGTGTCACGCCCTGAGTGCATCAGCACCAGAACGATGAGGAGGATGGCCGTGACGAAGTCGAAGAAGACGAACGCCGAGCGGCCGAAGCTGTCTGCGAACGCGAATAGGGGCAGCACGGCGACAGAGTATCCGCTAGCGATTGGCTACCTGGAGGATGGCGCCGACGAGCTGCGTTCCGATCCGGTCCTTCGTGAGGAAGCCGGCGACTCCGGCCTGGCGTGCGCGGTCGACGTCGGCGGCGATGCTGGAGCCGGTCAGGATCAGGATGCCCGCGTCCGGGAGCTCGAGCCGGATCCGCCTGGCCGCCTCGATCCCGTCCAGAACGGGCATCGAGATGTCCATCAGCGTCACGTCCGGGACGAGGGCGCGCGCGAGATCGACGGCGTCCTGACCGTTCGTCGCGGTTCCGATCACCTCGACCCGCTCGTCGTTGTGCAGGAGCGCCTCGACGCTCTCGACGAACAGGCGCTCGTCGTCGGCGATGAGCACGCGAACGGGCCGCTCGCCCGCGGCATCGGCGGCTTCCATCTGCCGGATCTACCCCGAGACGGCCAAAGCTACGCTTCTTCCGTGTCCGACTCGGCCCGCGAGCAGATCCAGAAACATCTCGTGACCGGCGACAATCGATTGAAGCAGGGCGTGTCGCCCGACAAGGCGCGCGAGAGCTACGAGGCGGCGCTGCGGCTCGCCGAGGAGGCCGGGCTCGAGGACCGGATCCGGCCGCTCGTCGAGGTCAGGCTCGCGGACCTCGAGCGGCTCTTTCCAGGATCGCCTCGATCTTCTCCGCCTGAGCCCTGACGTCGTGCGCGGCCGCAGCCTCTCGCGCGGCGGGGTTCGGGACCGGGAGCTCCGCGGCGCGGCGCATCGCCTCTGCGAGCGCGGCCGTGTCGAGCGGGTCGACGAGGATCCCGGCCTCCGGCGGGACGAACTCCGGCGGCCCCCCGACTCGCGTCGCGACGACCGAGCGGCCTGACGCCATCCCTTCGAGCAACGCCTGGCCGAAGGGCTCGATCAGCGACGGCTGGCAGAGCACCGTCGACTCGGCGATGTAGCGCGACACGTCCTCGTGCGGGACGCGGCCGGTGATCTCGACGTTGGCGCGGCCTTCGAGCTTGCCACGCAGCGGGCCGTCGCCGACGAAGACGAGGCGCCCGGTCCCGAGCTGCGCAAACGCATCTGCGAGCCGGACGACGTTCTTGCGCTCGATCAGACTGCCCACGCAAACGAAGACGGGCCCGTTACGGCCCTGTCCGGTGTCAGACGCCGGACGTGTCTCGAAGAGCGAGAGGTCAACGCCGCAGTCGACGACTTCCGTTTTGCCACGGGCCTCCGGGATCTTCGCCTCGAGCTCGCGGCGGAGGTAGTTGGAGACGGCTATCAGCGAGGCGGCACGGCGAGCGACGAAGCGAGTCGCGGAGGCGATTCCGGGGTACGCGCCGATGTTGCGGACGTCCCGCCCATGGGCCGTGGCGACGAGCGGCGCGCCGCCGAAGAGCGCCGCGGACAGGCCGGTTGGAACGAGGAAGTGCGAATAGACCACGTCAGGCTCGAACCGCTGGGCCGCGCGGCGCACCTCCCGCGCGAGCCGCAGATGCCGGCGCTTGCCTCCGCCCCGCCCCGCCGTGACGACACGTTCGATCTCGTGCCCCCGTGCGGCAAGAGCCCGCTCGATCCCCTGGACGAATGCGCCGAGGTCGGGATCGTCGGGCCCGGGGTACATCTGCGAGACGAGCAGGATCCTCACGCTGAACGAAGCTTGCCGCGTCGGCCGCGCGCACGCGAGGTTCTTCAGGCCTCACGTGCGCACGGCCGCTCGCTCGGGTTACGCCCGGTACGCGGGTGCGCGCTGAGCCGCTTGACGTCGAACGCGCTCCCAGATCGCCCAGATCACGGGTACGCGCCTGCGCTGCTCGGCCTTCTTCGGCGGCGCCTGAGCGCGACGGTACTCCTCCCGTGCTCGGGCGATCCGTTCCCGGCAGTACTGGCGACGATATTCAGGGTGGTAGTACTCCATGTTTCCTCCTCTCCTTCTCGGTCTCGTCGCCGCACCGAGATCGACGGAGAGGACGGAATTACATGCGTCTACCGAAAAAAGGGATCACTAAAACAAGACTTGTCTTTAGCAGTCGATTTTTTTCGGGGGACGCGGCTACGATCTTGCTCCATCTTGGCTCGATGCGGCCCTACGGTTGAGTGGCGCTTCCACTACGAAGTGCCTCCTTTCGTTCGCAGTGCTTGCGGGATTTCTCCCTGAGAACACGAAAGACGACCTTCCGGTCGCCTCGCCCGATCGTGCTATCGCGCGCCGTTATTACCTGGAGCGCTTCCGAGCGAGGCAGCCCAAGAGGCCGAACGTGAGCGAAACGTCATTCATCATCATCCAGCCTCCTTTCCTCGACTCGGAATTGAGTCGTTGAAAATACACGAACTCGTGGCATCTCGCAAGTCATATTGTTCCGGATTTCTCTTACCCGAGAATTCGCGGGAGTTACCCAGCTGATGCATGCTCTATCTCGGGCTCAGCTGGGCGTCGTACGTGCCGAACACCTCGCGCAGCTCGTTGCAGATCTCTCCGACCGTGACGCGGGCTCGCAGCGCGTCTCGCATCGGCGGCAGCAGGTTGCCGTCGCTCTCCGCGACCCGCCGCACCTCGGCCAGCGCCTGTCCCGCCTCGTCCGCGTTGCGCTCGGCGCGGACCTTGGCCGTGCGTTCGATCTGGCGTCGCTCCGCCTCCGGGTCGAGCCGATGCAGCTCGATCGGCTCCGCTTCGGCCTCCTGGTAGCGGTTGACGCCGACGATCACCTTTTCGCCCGACTCGACCGCGGCCGTGTGCTTGTACGCCGCGTCCTCGATCTCGCGCTGGACGAAGCCCTGCTCGATCGCCTCGACCGCGCCGCCGACCTCGTCCACGCGCTCGATCAGCTCGCGCGCCGCAGCTTCGAGCTCGTCCGTCAGGGCCTCGATGAAGTAGGCGCCGCCGAGCGGATCGGCTGTGTCCGTTCCGCCTGCCTCGTGTGCCAGCAGCTGCTGAGTGCGGAGCGCGATCTTCGCCGAGCGCTCCGTCGGCAGCGCGAGCGCCTCGTCGAACGCGTTCGTGTGGATCGACTGCGCGCCGCCGGCCACTGCGGACAGTGCCTGAATAGCCACGCGCACGATGTTGTTCTCCGGCTGCTGCGCCGTGAGCGTCGAGCCGCCGGTCTGCGCGTGGAAGCGAAGCGCCAGCGCCTTCGGGTTCGTCGCCCCAAAACGCTCCCGCATGATCTCTGCCCAGAGCCGCCGCGCAGCCCGGAACTTCGCGACCTCCTGGAAGAAGTGGTTGTGCGCGTTGAAGAAGAACGAGAGCCGCTCGCCGAACTCGTCCGGCGAGAGACCCGCGTCGACGGCCGCCTGCGCGTAGGCGATCCCGTTCGCGAGCGTGAACGCGAGCTCCTGGACGGCCGTCGAGCCCGCCTCGCGGATGTGGTACCCGGAGATCGAGATCGTGTTCCATTTCGGCAGCCGCTCGTGCGCATACGCGAAGAGATCCGTCGTCAGCCGCATCGACGGCTTCGGCGGGAAGATGTAGTTTCCGCGCGCGCAGTACTCCTTGAGAATGTCGTTCTGGACGGTGCCGCGGAGCTGCTCGCTCTTGACGCCTTGCCCCTCGGCGACGAGCTCGTACAGCAGCAGGAGCAGCGACGCCGGCGCGTTGATCGTCATCGACGTGGAGACCTCGCCGAGCGGGATCTTGTCGAAGAGGAGCTCCATGTCGGCGATCGAGTCGATCGCGACGCCGGTCCGCCCCACCTCGCCCACAGCACGCGGGTCGTCGGAGTCGTACCCGAGCTGCGTCGGGAGGTCGAATGCCACAGAGAGGCCCGTCTGCCCGCGCTCGAGGAGATAGCGGAAGCGCACGTTCGTCTCCTCCGCGGACGCGAAGCCCGCGTACTGGCGGATCGTCCAGGGGCGCCCGCGGTACATGTCCGCGTACGGGCCGCGGGTGAACGGGAACTCGCCGGGCAGCTCGAGCTCGAGGTCCGCGACGTCCTCGTCCGTGTAGACCGGCTTGATCTCGATTCCGGAGTCGGTCTCCCGGCCATCCTCCGTGGTCGCCATGTCTCTCAATCTACGCTACGCCCGTGAGGGTGGTCGTCAGGCTGTTCGCCGGGCTTCGCGAGCGGGCGGGCACGGACCGGCGGGAGCTCGACCTCGACGACGGTGCGTCGGTCGAGGACGTGTGGCCTGCGCTCGACCTCGGCGACGAGCCGGCGGGGCTGCTCTACGCCGTCAATCGCACCTACGCGGACCGTGGAGACGCGCTCGCCGAGGGAGACGAGGTGGCGTTGATCCCACCCGTGTCCGGCGGCGCCTTTCGGTTGACCCACGGTCCGGTGAACCTGACGTCCGTCGTCGTCGAGGTCGTCGACGAGCAGGCCGGAGCAATCGCCACCTTTCTCGGCACCGTTCGCACGCACTCACGGGGGCGAGACGTGATCGCCCTCGAGTACGAGGCGTACGAGGAGATGGCCGAGGACGTCTTGGCCGGGATCGCGGACGAACTGCTGGCCCGGTACGACCTCTGCAAGGTCGCTATGTCACACCGCCTCGGTCGCGTCGAGGTCGGCGAGACGAGCGTCGCGATCGCGGTCTCGGCGCCTCATCGGCAGGACGCGCTCGCGGCCTGTGCGGACGCGATCGAAGCGCTCAAGTCGCAGGTGCCGCTCTGGAAGAAGGAGCTCTACGTCGGCGGCGAGGAGTGGATCGGCCGCGGCTCGTAAACGCGAAGAGGCCCACCTAAAGAGAGAGGGCCGCCCCGAAGGACGGCCCTCTTTGGTGTTCGGTGTCGGTCTGTCTTAGCTCCGACCGACCGCCAGCTTCACCGGGAAGTTCCGGCGCTTGATCGTGCCGGGCCGCGGTGACTGCTTCACCACGCGACCGCGCAGCGAGCGCCTCGAGCGAACGCGGCGCACGCGCCCGACCGAGCAATGCGCCGCCCGGATCCTGCGCTTCGCAGCGTTCAGCCGCAGCCCAAGCACCCTCGGGACACGGCAGCGAGCCGGAGGCGGAGGAGGCGGTGGCGGAGGTGGCGGCGGAGGTGGAGGCGGCGGAGGCGGAGGCGGAGGCGGCGGAGGCGGCGGAGGCGGCGGCGGCGGCGGCGGAGGCGGCGGAGGCGGCGGAGGTGGCGGAGGTGGAGGCCCGACGTCCAGCTTCTCGACCGTATCGAGCGACACGTCCACGCCATCACGGCCGCCCACGGCGAACAGCGCGTTGCCGACCGCTGCACCCCCCGGGAACGACCGCGCGTGATTGAGACTCGGGGCCGTCGACCACGTGTTCGCCACGGGATCGAAGCTCTCGGCGTTGGTGATCCCGTCGAACGGATTGCACGGAGTCGTAGTACACCCTCCGTACACCCAGAGCTTGCTGAGCGCAACCGCGAAGCCCGGCACGTTCGTCGGCTGCGGCAGGTCCTGCTTCTGCGTCCACGTATTGGACGCGATGTCGTAGTCCCAGGTCGCGACCAGCGTCTCGTCGGCAGGGATCGCCGTTCGGCCTCCTGCGACCAGGAAATGGCCGTTGATGACCCCTGAGGCTGGTCCTCCGTGCGCTTGGGGGCTATCGGCGAGCACGGTGAACGAGTTCGCGACCGGGTCGTAGCTCCAGGTCGTCGCCTGAACCGAGTTGATCCCCATCGTCGAATCCGAATATCCGCCGTTCAGGTAGATCTTCCCGTCCGCCGAGTTGTAGGCCGCGGCCATCTGGGAACGGGGGCCTGGCATGGTCGCACCGTTCGGTAGCCAGGTGTTCGTCGCGACGTCGTAGATCAAAGTCGTGTCGTAGTCGACGATCGGATCCGGAGTCCGGTTAGCTCCACCAAAGACATAGATCTTGTTCGTCGGCGGGTAGTAGACCGCGGAGGCGATAAGGGCCACATGAGGCATCGGAGCCAGCGTCGTCCACGTGTTCGCGACCGGGTCGTAGCGGTACACGGTGTTCAGCGTCGAGCCAATGGCCTCCGGGAAGTGGTAGCCGCCGAAGGCATAGACGTAGGTGCCGTCGGTCGTCGTTGCAGGCCCGAACAGGGTCTGCGGCAGCGGGGCGACGTCCTCCCACTGCGAACCGCATGGGGCGCGAACGCCCGTCGCGTGCACATTCGTCTGCTTCTGGAGCAGGTACTTGGCGCTCGGTGCGCAGACCCCCTGAGACGATTTGCTCGCGCTCGCACCCGCTGCTATCGCGCCCGTGAGCACGATCGCCAGCGAAGCGAACGTGGCCAGCCAGGGCCAGCGCGCTTTCTGTCGCTTCTGCACAGAAATTCCTCCCTCCCGTTTGAGCCCGCACTTCCGAGCCTGGGGCCGGTTCTACAACTTCGAGCGCGTTTTTTCAATCCCTGAGGTCGCCGCTCGTCGAGCTGAGATTCGCTCTCGGTCGGCGTCACCGAAAAAAAGAAGAGGGCCGCCCTTGGGGACGGCCCTCTTGGTGTTCGGTGTCGGTTTGTCTAGCCCCGACCGACCGCCAGCCTCACCGGGAAGTTCCGGCGCTTGATCGTGCCGGGCCGCGGTGACTGGCTGACCACACGCCCGCGCAGCGAGCGCCTCGAGCGAACGCGGCGAACGCGTCCGACCGAGCAGCGGGCCGCCCGGATCCTGCGCTTCGCGGCGCCGAGGCGCAGCCCGAGGACTCTCGGGACGCGGCAGCGGGCCGGAGGCGGAGGTGGCGGAGGTGGCGGAGGTGGTGGAGGTGGCGGTGGTGGCGGAGGTGGTGGCGGCGGAGGCGGAGGCGGCGGGGGCGGCG
>Ga0307304_10000212_pt1 | contig 12969 bp, 9 predicted proteins | sample ER_DNA_185_FD_194503 | JGI IMG/M metagenome (GOLD analysis project Ga0307304, IMG submission 194503) | Bulk soil microbial communities from the East River watershed near Crested Butte, Colorado, United States - ER_DNA_185 | ecosystem: Environmental > Terrestrial > Soil > Floodplain | place: USA...
TCAGGCCAACCTACGCCGAAGCTGGACCAATGCCGTCGAGGCCGAGCCGCCACTTCCGCCCCCGACCCTGGGCCTCATCGGCGCGCTCGCGCCGAGCTCGCTTCTCGTCATCGCCTTCGTCGTCGTCATCCTGACCACACCGAAGCCGGCCTGATCGCGCACCATCGGATGGTGGGCGATCGTCAGCCCGGGGACGGTCCAGGCGGTTGAAGGGGAGGGCTGCATGAGGGTCGGGGCGCCGGCGCCGCGATGACGACGATCAGAGCGCTGTTCGATCGCTTCCTGCCCAGGGGCGCGCTCATCCTCTCGGTGCTGAGCCTTGCCTATTTCGGCATGGGTCTCGTCCGCAACCGCGTCTTCGCCCAGACGTTCGGGGCGGGCGCCGAGCTCGATGCCTACAACGCCGCGATCCGCGTCCCGGAGATCGCGCTCGACGTCCTCGTGGCCGCCGGCCTGACCGCGCCGTTCGTCCCGATCTACAGCGCCCTCCGGCGCCGCGACGAGGACGGAGCGAACACGTTCGGGCGGACCGTCCTGACGGTTGCGACGCTCGTCATCCTGGTCGCGGTTTCGGTGCTCTTCGTTGCCGCCCCGGCCATCGCCGAGCGGGCCGTCCCGGGCTTTGACCCAGCCGGTCGGGCGCTCTACGTCGATCTCATGCGGATCAACTGCATCGGCCAGGTCTTCTTCGCGGCGTCGATCTGCATCGGCGAGGTCCTCGTCGCCCATCGCCGCTTTGCCTTCTATGCGCTCGCACCGATCTTCTACACCGGCGGAATCGTCGTGGCGACGGTCCTGTTCGGTCGCCAGTACGGGGTCTTCGCGACCACATGGGGCGGGGTCACGGGTGCGCTTGCCCACCTCCTGGTGCGCGTGATCGGAACGACGCGCACGAGCTTCCGGATCCGGCCGGCGGTTCGCGTCGGGACGCCGGCCTTCCGCGAGTTCATCCGGCTCATGTTGCCGAGGATGGTCAGCTTTCCGATCGAGCCGATCATGTTCACCATCTTCACCAGCCTCGCGTCGGGGCTCGGCCCGGGCAGCGTGTCGAGCCTGAATTTCGCGTCGGACTTCCAGGTCGTGCCCGTGAGCCTGATCGGGGTCTCGTTCTCGCTGGCCGTCTTCCCGACGCTCTCCGCCGCCTTCGCGGCCGGCAACCGAGCCGAGTTCCGGGCGACGCTCGTTCGGAACGTCGCGACGATCGGGATCCTGACGACGCTGGCGGCCGTCGCCCTTTTCATCCTCGGCGAGGTCGGCATCCGGCTGCTGTTGGGCGGCGGGCGGTTCAGCGACGCGGACGTTGCCCGGACCTCACTCGTCCTCGCGGCGTTCTCGCTATCGGTGCCCTTCGACAGCCTCTCCTATCCCCTGTCGCGAGGCCTCTACGCGACCCGCAACACGCTCCTCCAGGTGATCGCCTCGTTTGCCGGTTTCGGCACGATCGTCGGCGCGGCCGTCGTTCTCGTGCCTACGCTCGGAATCGTGGCGATCCCGCTTGCGTATGCCCTGGGGAGCGCCATCAAGGTCGTTCTCCTGGCGATCTTCCTCATCCCGAGGGTCCGCCGCATCCCCCAACTCGCGGCCACCGAGCCGCCGACCGGCTAGGGGGTCGGAGCCGGCAGGGTCGGCATGACGACGATGAACTTGCCGTCGCGATCCGGATAGGTCCCTTCCGGACGCTTCCACTCGAGGAAGTTGCGTTTCATCTCGGCCTGGTCCTGGAACGTCCCGGGCGGATCCGACTGGCCCCAGATCGACGAGTTCCACGGGTACCACGGGTCGAGGATGTAGGCGCCGCTGATCTTCGCGTCGGGGAAGAGCGCCGGATCGGCGTCGGCGCGGTAGCCGTTCATGACCCACGTGTGGGCGCCCCTCCAGGCGAGCAGGATCACCGGCGAGTGGGTCGATTCGAGGGCGACCGCGGCGTCGAAGAGCGCGTCCGCCCGGGAGTCGTAGGCACGAACCTCGTAGCCCGGCGCGCCGTACGCGGCCAGTGCCTCCGCCATCGCCGACGGACCCCACTCGCCGTTGCGGCTGTCGCGCTTGCTCTCCCACTCGTGGACCCGACCGGCGAGCGTCCGCTGGAAACCCTCGCTCGTGTCCGCGAGGCCGAGGGCGGCGAGCGTCATCTGGACGCCGGCGGGAGCACACCAGTCCTTGCGGATCTCGTGGGCGAAGACCGCCTTCGGGTCCTCGAGGATCGAGACGTCCATCGCGGTCCGGACGGGCGGGGCGACCGTCGGACCGGGTGTCGCACCGGGCGGCAGCGGGGTCGGGCTGGGCGTCGGAGCCAGGGTCGGTCGTGGCGTCACCGTCACGGTCTCGACCGTCGGCCGATCCGGCGGCGGCCCGATGATGAACCGCTCGACCTTCGCGACGAGCCGATCGAACTTGTCGCCGGCGCCGAGGACGTTCGTATTGATGGCAGCGAACGCAGCGGCAGCAAAGACGAGTCCGGCGATGAGCAGAAGCGGCAGGAGGCCGAGGCGGCGAATCCGACCTGGCATGAATCCTCGCTTGGGTGGTTCGTTGGGTGAGCGGCCGGGGCCCGGTGAGTGAGCGGCCGACCTCCTGACGACGATCGAGCCGGCGCCGATGTCACGGCGGACGGCCGGCGCCAAACAGTCGATCGCGGCAAGCCTAGCTCAGGGCTCCAGGTCGAGCGCTCGAACGTGCCGGGGTCGAAGGATCGCGATTGCGTCGCTCGAACCCGTCGAGTGTGGAAGAATCGGCCGGACACCCCGTTCCGTTCCCTGGAGATCACCGTGGACCGATTCGAGCCGAACCTCCGCATCCCCGGGCCGACTGCGCTGCCACCGACGGTTCGCCAGGCCGGCGCGCGGCAGATGATCAATCACCGCGGGCCGGAGTTCGCCGCGATGCTCGATCGGATCCTGACCGGGATGAAGCCGTTCTTCGGCACGTCCAGCGACGTCGCCATGCTGACGTGTGCCGGTTCCGGCGGGCTCGAGGCCGCGATCGTCAACACGCTGTCGGCCGGCGATCGGGTCCTCGCGGTCTCGATCGGTTCATTCGGCGATCGGTTCGCCAAGATCGCCGGGATCTACGGGGCCGCGGTCACGAAGATCGACGTCGAATGGGGCCAGGCGGCCGACCCGACCGACGTTCGGGAAGCCCTCGCGGAGGCGCCGGGGTTCAAGGCGGTCCTTCTGACCCACAACGAGACGTCGACCGGCGTGATGAACCCAGTCCCGGTCCTGGCCGCCGCAATCCGCGACGTCGCGCCGGACGCGCTCATCCTCGTCGACGCCGTATCGAGCCTCGGGGCGGTCCCGTTCGAGATGGACGCCTGGGGCGTCGACCTCGTCGTAACCGGCTCGCAGAAGGCCTGGATGGCCGCCCCCGGCCTTGCAATGATCGCCGCCTCGCCGCGTGCCTGGGAGGCGATGGCGTCGGCGACCATGCCCCGCTTCTACCTCGATCTGCGAGCCCATCGCGACGCCGCCCGGGACGGCCAGACACCGTTCACCCCGGCCATCGCCGTCGTCTACCAGGTCGACGAGGGGATCCGGCTGATGACGGCCGAGGGCGCCGCGTCGGTCTTTGCCCGGCACGAGGCCTGCGCGGCGGCCAGCCGGGCCGGGCTGCAGGCACTCGGCTTCGAGCTGTTCGCGGACCAGCGCTTCGCTTCGCGGACGGTCACGGCGGCAAAGCTTCCCGAGAGCCACGACTGGAAGACCTTCAACGGCGCGATCAAGTCGCACGGCGTCGTCCTGGCGGGCGGTCAGGGCAAGCTCGCCGGCAAGATCTTCCGCCTCGGCCATCTCGGCTCGGCAACCGTGGAGGAGATCCTCGGCGCGATTGCCACCCTCGAAACCGTCTCGAGCGAGCAGGGTCGCAAGCTGACGCCCGGCGCCGCCGTCGCGGCGGCGTACGCGGCGGCCGCAGAATCGTTGAGCTCGGGCCTGGGCAGCGCGAACGCGACAACCGTCCCGGCGTGAGGATTCTCGTCGCCGAGCCGATCGCCGCAGAGGGCATCGACCTCCTCCGCGCCCAGCACGACGTCGACGATCGGCCGGGTCTCCCGCGAGAGGAGCTCCTGGCGGCCCTTCCCGAGTACGACGCCCTCGTCGTCCGCAGCCAGGTCCAGGTCGACGCCGAGGCGATCGCCGCCGGAACGCGCCTCCAGGTGATCGGCCGGGCCGGTGTCGGCGTCGACAACGTCGATCTCGACGCGGCAACCCGGGCCGGCATCACGGTCGTCAACGCGCCGACCGGCAACACGATCGCGGCCGCCGAGCACACGCTGGCCCTCCTGTACGGCGTCGCCCGGCGGATCGCGGCGGCCGACGCGTCCGTCCGGCGCGGGGAATGGAAGCGGGCCGAGTTCACCGGCCACGAGCTGCGGGGCAGGACGCTTGGCATCGTCGGGCTCGGCAAGATCGGTCAGGCGATCGCCGCTCGGGCGATCGCGATGGAGATGACGGTGCTGGCCTCGGATCCGTTCGTGACCGCCGAGGCGGCCGCACACCACGGCGTCGAGCTCGTCTCGTTCGAATCGATCCTGGCCCGTTCCGACGTGATCACGGTCCACGTCCCGATGACGCGGGCCACGCGCGGCCTCATCGGCCGGGAGCAGCTGAAGCTGATGAAGCCGGGGGCGATCCTCCTGAACGTCGCTCGCGGCGGCGTGGTCGACGAAGCGGCCGTCGCCGACGCTCTCCGCGAGGGCCGCCTGGGGGGTGCCGGGATCGACGTCTTCGAGCAGGAACCGCCGAAGGACTCGCCGCTCCTCGACGCCCCGAACACGGTGCTGACGCCGCATCTGGGCGCGTCCACCGAGGAGGCCCAGGTGGCCGTCGCCGAGGAGGTCGCGGACCAGGTCCTCGATGTGCTCGCCGGACGGAGCGCCCGGTACGCCGTCAACGCACCGCTGCTCACTCCCGAGACGGCACGGGCGCTGGCGCCGTACCTGCCCCTTGCGGAGATCCTGGGCCGCTTCTTCAGCCAGTTCGCGCGGAGCGGGGTGCGGACGCTGACTCTCGAGATCGCCGGCGACCTTGCCGCCTTCGATGGCTCGCCACTCGTTGCCGCAGTCCTCCGCGGGCTCATCGAAAGCTCCACGACCGAGCGAGTCAACCTCGTCAATGCCGGCGCCCTCGCCAAGGCCCGCGGGATCACGCTCGTCGAGCGAAAGACCCCCGACGCCGGCGCCTATGCCGCGCAGCTGACACTCTCGGGCGAAGCCGATGGCCGGACCAGGACCGTAGGGGGAACGGTCGCCGGTGGCGAGCCTCGCCTGACGCGCCTCGACGACTATCACCTCGACATGGAACCGGCCGACGTAATGCTCATCACCCGCCACCGCGACCGGCCGGGGATGATCGGGCGGATCGGCCAGATCCTCGGCGAGGCCGACGTCAACATCAGCGCGATGCATCTCGGCCGGTCGGCGCCGCGCGCGGACGCGCTGATGATCCTCGCGCTCGATGACGACATCCCGCCGGGAGTCGGCGAATCGATTCGCGCGCACGAGGCGGTCCTCGACGTCTGGGCGATCCGGCTCGGGAGCGAGCACTGAGCTCGCCCGGCTCGGCGAGCCTCGTTCCGCGCGATCTCGAGGCGACCCTCGTCCTCGTCCGTCACGGCGAGTCGACGTTCATCGAGGAGGGCCGATTCCAGGGCCAGGCGGAGACACCGTTGTCGAGCCTCGGCCGTCGCCAGGCCGGCCGGGTCGCGGAACGCCTCGCCCATCCCGGCGTGTCCCCGGCGCTCCCGATCCCCGTGCGACCGCCTGTCGAGATCGTCCATTCGCCGCTCGGCCGAGCGCGCGAGACGGCCGAGGCGACAGCGGCCGCCATGGCCGCCCCCGATGCGTTCGCAGCGCCCGTGCCGATCCGTCCGGATCCCGGTCTCCTCGAGATCGGCCAGGGCGAGTGGGAGGGCCTGCGCCGCGACGAGATCGAGCGGCGCTGGAGCGACGTTCTCGCGACCTGGCGGCGTCGACCGCTCGAGGCGTGGGCGCCCGGCGGCGAGAATCTGTCACAGGTCCAGGTCCGCGTCCGCGGGGCACTCGAGCGAGCCATCGCCGCACTCGTGGCAGCCGGTCCCGCGGTGCCGATGGCCTCAGGCGACCGCTCGCCGGTGGCGGGGTATCAGACCGAGCAGGCCGACCAGCCGTGGTCCGTGGTCGTCGGCCACGATGGAGTGTTCAAAATTCTGCTACTGACGCTGTTCGACCTGCCACTCGAGCGCTTCTGGATGTGGTCGTTCGACCTGTGCGGGCTGACGGTGATCGAGCTGCGGGCGGGGCGACCGATCCTTCGGGCGGTCAACCTGACCGAGCACCTCGCCCCCCTGCTCGACGCGGCATCGCAGGAAGCCACAGAGCAGCGCCAACGCAGCGGAGCGCTATAGCGATTCGCTACTTGTGGCGGCCGCGGCGGCGGAAGGCTAGCCGTAGGAGACCGACGCGGAGGCGACGTTGCGCCTCGCGGAGGGCGCGCAGGCGATCGTCGCCGAGGGCACGCCGGCCATAGGCGACCTCGACCTTCGCGGTCGCCACGGTATGCAGCTCGGGCCGCACCCGCGGCAGGATCTCGCCGAGCGCCGTGGCGTATTCGTAGGCAGTCTGGGTGGGCCGCGGTCCGAAGCCGAATCGCCCGGCGAGTCGCCCGACGCTCGCGTAGACACCCTCAGGCGTCGCCGGTCCGCGCGGGCCGCGGCGCCAGGCCAGGAACGCGATGATCCCGACCGACAGGGCGAGCAACACGAAGACGATGATGTAGCCGCCCAGGCCCAATGGCCCATTGCCCTGGGTGCCGGCGACGGCGGGCCCTGGTGAGCGACGACCACTCGGACCCTCGTCGTTGTCGCGCGGCCCGGCCGAGAAGCTCGGGTTGATCGACGGACGTGAGCTCGCGACCGGCGGCCCGGACGGCAACGGTGCGAGCTGGGCGACGTTACCGCCGGTGGGGTCGAACGAGATCCAGCCGTAGCCCGGGAACCAGACCTCGACCCAGGCGTGAGCGCTCGTGTTGGAGATCTTCTCGATTCCGGTTCGCGGATCGATGGTGCCGGGCAGGAAGCCCTGGACGAACCGCGCCGGGACGTGGAGCTCGCGGAGCAGGACCGCCATCAGCGTCGCATAGTGCTGGCAATAGCCCTGCTTCGACCACGCGAAGCATTCGGCGGTGCTCCGATTTCCGCAGTCGATCGCCCGCACGTCCGGGTTGTAGGTGAACCGGCTCGATCGGAGATAGGCCTGCATCGTCATTGCGATGTCGTACGGGTCCTGGGCCGGTGCGAGCGCCTGGACCTCCCTGAGGACGTTCAGTGCCTCCGGCCCGACCGTGCCGTCGGCGGTCGGCTGGCCATAGCGCTCGAGTATCTCCTTCGGGTAGTCGGTCCCGGCCGCGGCCAGGAGGTTGCCCGTGAGGCCCGTGTTGCCCGGCGCCGGGACGCTCGCGGTGATCGTGTAGCCGCCGTGCCCGTCGATCTGGAGCGCCTCGAAGAAGCCGTCCTTGCCGAGGCTGATCAGCTGCGAGTCACGGTCGATCGAGACGGGTGCGAGCGGACTCACGACATACGAGGACCGATAACCGGCCTCGGGCTGGACCGTGAACGTCACGGCCGTGCGATCGTCCGGCGGAATCGCGTCGGCGGTCCGCGAGAGGATGTTGTCCTTTGCCCCGACGGGAGCCGACTCGGTCTCGGTCCAGTTCCAGCCGATGAAGTCGAACCGGTCGTAGGCGACCGCGCGCCAGTAGTAGGGCTCGGTGTTGTTTGGCGGTCGTCGGATCGTGAGGGCCATCCCGCTGCCGGTCGTCCAGAGGTTGCCGATCGGGGCATTCGGACCGAAGGCGATGCCGCCGATGCCGCGGCTGTCGATGCCGTTGGGGAGGTATTTCTGGATCCCGGCGCCGACGTCGAGCAGCCATGGCTTCACCTCGTCCCACGCACCGGCCAGGGGCGCGGAACGAGCGGCTGCGGTGAGGGCCAGCGAGCCGAGGACGGCGATGACGACGAAGACGGTGCCGCCCCGGAGGTAGATCGAGCCGACCGCCTTCGGGTCGCCGATCCGCCGACGTAGCCAGGTCGCCTGCTCGTCGAGGCTGTGGAGGCGGATCAGCAGGAACATCGCGGCGAGGCTGTAGAGGATCAGGAAGCCGAGCTGAGGGCGCACCGTCGCGGACATGTTGCCGATGAGGAGCGCGCCGATGACGACGACTGCGCTGAGCGGCCGTCGATGCCGGAAGACCGCCGAGGCCGCGAACTGGCCCGTCGCCCAGACGAGCAAGCCCAGGATCAGCAGGTGATGACCGGTCATGCGCGTCGCCAGCAGGCCGTTGACGACGAGGTCGTACCACGCCTGGACGACCTGTGCGGCCGTCGCCCGGTACTGGACGCCGATCGACGCGCCCGGCTGGAGGACCTCGCCGACGAGGACCGGCACGATCAATGCCGCGAAGACGGCTCCGACGACATGCGCCGGCCAGCGAGCCCAGCCGACCTTCGCGCCGACAAACCCAACGACGACGCTGATGATCGCGACGAGCGCGAGGAAGTTCGTCCAGTCGTCTCGCCCGAGGACCCAGCCGGCATCGTCGATCGACCAGGCGGCCACGACTGTCATGAAGGTGACGAGGACGAGGCTCAGCCAGCCCTCCGCCGGCGCCACGGGGATGCGCACTCGGCTCATCATGCGAGCGCCTCGGCGAGTGCCTGGCCGGGCAGGAGCGTGTGGACCCTGATCTCGTACTCGGCCAGCGTGTGGCGGAGGGCGCGGGCTCGCTGAGCTCGCTGCTCTTCGGCCAGCGGATCGACCTTCGACAGCACCTCACCAGTGCGCTCTCGCGCGGCCCGATCCACGCGGTCGAACGCCGCCGCATCGACCGTCACGACGACCGTGGCGATGCCTCTACCTCGGAGCGCTGCGATCGGCCGGATCCACGTGGGGTCGGTGGAGGCCGTGATGATGACGGCGGTCATGCCGCGTCGCAGCCGTCCGGCGGTCGACACGAGCGTCTCGACGAGCGGGGTGGTGCCATCGCCATCCACCGCGGCGAGCAGCTGCATGACCTTGAGGTGCTGGCGGCTGCCGCGGTCGGCCGGGAGAAGCCCGAGCCGGTGGGCATTGACGGTCAGCCCGACCGAGCGATTCTCGAGGATCGCCTTGTCGGCAATCGAGGCCGCCGCGCGGACCGCGACCTCGACGGTCGACTCGTCTCCGCGGCCGGCCTGGACGGAGCGGTCGAGGTCGAGGATGAGCCAGGCATCGGCGGTCTGCTCGAGCTCGAACTCCTTCACCTGGATCTCGCCGTGCCGGGCAGTCGCGCGCCAGTGGATGCGGTTGAAGCTGTCGCCGGGCGCCCAGGGCCTGACAGTCGTCGCCAGCGGTGTCGTCTGGAGGGTCCGTTCCGGTGACGCGTGGCTGCCTTCGAGGTTCGCGGCCGGAAGTCGCCACATTGGCAACCGTTCGATGCGCGGGTAGACGACGACGGCGACCCCCTGGCCGACGGCGGCTGAGGCCTCGAAGAAGCCGAACGGATCGCCGGTCCGGATCTGGAGCGGCTCGACTCGGAAGTGGCCGCGCCTGACGAGCGGCACGCGCACGAGCCACGATCGTTCGGCAACGGGCCCCAGCGGGATTGCCCGGCCGGGCAGGCCGCCCGGCAGGGTCGTCGGGTTGTGGACCTCGAGCCACGGCTTCGGGATGCGACTCGTGTTTCGCAGGGTGTACGTCACGCGGATCCGGTCGCCGACGTGGCCGCTCAGCTGGCTGACCGCGTAGCCCGCCTCGAGATCTGACAGGCCGAGCCGGGTGACGACGTACGAGCCGCCGACGACCAGGATCGCCAGATAGACGAGGTAGAAGAGGAAGTCGAGGCCCGTCGAAAACGCCGCGATGAGAAGGATCGCCGCGATGAGGATGAGCTGGAGCCGCCGCAGCATCCGGGTTGAGCCTCGCGATCGAATGAGACGGGTCGGGTCAGAGCGTCAGCCGAATCAGGAGCTGGCTGCGCCCTGGCTGGCCGGCTGGATCGAACGGGGGCCGCCGGGCCCGCCTGTCGGCCGGATGCCCTCGATCGGGGTGGCGTCGAGGAGCTCGCGGATGATGTTCGCTGCCTGGACGTCGTGGATCGATGCGCTCGTCTTGATGATCAGTCGATGCGCGAGGGCCGGCTCGGCGAGTGCCTTCACGTCGTCCGGGATGACATAGTCGCGCCCGAGCAGGCCGGCCAGCGCCTGGCCGGCGCGGTAGAGGGCGATCGACCCGCGCGGCGACGCGCCGAGGTAGACGTCGGGATGGTTGCGGGTCCCGTTGACGAGCCGGACGATGTAATCGGCGACCGTCGAATCGACATAGATGTCGCGAATCGCGTTCTGCATCCCGGTCAGCTCGTCGACCGAGCAGACGACCTCGAGCTCCTCGAGCGGATGGCTTCGCTTCTGCTCGTCGAGGATCACGACCTCCTCGATCGGCTGGGGGTACCCGAGCCGGATGCGAAGCATGAAGCGATCGAGCTGGGCCTCCGGCAGGGCGAACGTTCCCTCGTACTCGATCGGGTTCTGGGTCGCGATGACGAGGAATGGGTCGGGCATCGCATACGTCGTCCCGTCGATCGTCGCCTGGCGCTCCTCCATCGCCTCGAGGAGGGCCGACTGGGTCTTGGGCGTTGCCCGGTTGATCTCGTCGGCGAGGACCACCTGGGCCATGATCGGGCCGGGCCGGAACTCGAACTCCTGGTTCTTCTGGTTGTAGATCGAGAGGCCGGTCACGTCGGACGGAAGCAGGTCCGGCGTGAACTGGATCCGGCGGAAGCTGCAGCCAAGGCTTCGGGCGATGGCCTTCGCCAGGACTGTCTTGCCGGTGCCGGGCACGTCCTCGATGAGGAGGTGCCCGCGGCACAGGAGGGCCACGAGGGCCAGACGGACTTCGTGATGCTTGCCGACGATGACTCGCTCGACGTTGGCGAGGACCTTTTCGCCGGTCTGCTCCAGGTTGCTCATCGGGCTCCTCAGGGAATCGCGACCCAAGGGCGGGGTCGTCCGGGGATGTCAATTGATAGTACGCCCGAGACGCCGGATGGGTTCGCTGCGTGACGGGCACCGTGAAACGTTGCCAGCCGGGCGTCCGTGGCGCGTCTCGCTGATCGGCACGCCTGCCGCCTGAGACCTCAGCCGCGAAGGAGCGTGCTCCCGCCCACCGCGAGGGTCATCATGCAGCCGACGAAGCCCATCGCCGCGAGGAAGTACTCGCCGCCGGCAAAGGCCGCGACGGCGACGACTCCGAACAGCAGGGCCATGACGACCGCGACGGCCGCGAGGCCGATTCGCTCGAGGGCCGGCCGGCGCTCGCGAGCCTCGGCCGCCGCCTTCGAATCGGCGTCGTCGGTGGCCGGATCGACCGGATCGGGCCGGTCGGCGATTGGCTCACCCGCCCGCTCGTCGCTCATCGGCCAACGGTATCGAAATACGTCTTGAGAAGCGAGCCCGCCAGGGGAACGGCCCGCTGCGCGCCGCGTCCGCCGCGTTCGACCAGCACCGCAATCGCGATCTGCGGGTTGTCGGCAGGGGCGAATCCGATGAACCACGAGTGCGGCTCGCCCTTCCCCCCGAGCTCCGCCGTGCCCGATTTGCCCGCGGTCACGACGCCCGGAACGGCGGCACCCGGCGTGAACTGCTTGCCGAGATTGCCCTCGACCGCGCGGACCATCGCCGCGTTGATCGCCGCCGCCTCGTTCGGGGAGATGACCTGCCTGAAGATCTCGGGGGCCACCGTTCGCGTCCCGGAGCGACCGGTCAGCGCCGTGACGAGGTGCGGCTTCATGAGGATTCCGCCGTGGGCGACGGTCGACGCGACGAGCGCCATCTCGAACGGCGTCACGAACGTCTCCGCCTGGCCGTACGAGGCGTTCGCCAGCTCGACCTCGTCGACGAATCCGCCTGGCGCACTGCCATTGCCGTTCGTCACCTGCGACGGGGCAACCGGCAGGTCGAACCCGACGTTCCCATCGAAGCCGAGCTTGGCTGCATAGTCGGCCAGGTTCGCGCCGCCCGTCTTCAAGCCGGTCAGCGCAAAGAAGATGTTCGATGAAACCTCGGTCGCGTGGGCGAGGTCGAAGGTTCGAACCGGGACTCCGGGGTGCTCGCGGATCCGGAAGCCGTTGACGACGAGTCCGTCGCGTTCCGCTTTCGCCTGGTTCGGGAAGGTCGTCGTCGCATCGATCGCCCCGGACCCGAGGGCTGCGATTGCCGTCACGATCTTGAAGACCGAGCCGGGAACGAAGCGGCCCTGGGTCGCCCGGTTGAGGAGCGGCTGGCTGGCGGCGTCGCGCACCGCCGCGAATCCCTTGTCCTCCGTCGCCGGGTTGGCGATCGCCGAGTTGTCGAAGGTGGGGGTCGACGCGAGGACGAGGACCTCGCCCGTGCGCGGATCGAGCATCACGACGGCACCGCGATCGTCGCCGAGACCTTTCACTGCCGCCTTCTGGAGGGCCAGCGACAGCGAGAGGGTCAGTGTTTGCGGGTCGCTCGGGTTCGATTCGAACTTCTTGAGCAGGTTCCGAACCGGGTCGGGATCCGTCACTCCGATGAGCTGGGCAGCGTACGAGCGCTCCAGGCCGGCGGTCCCGTAGCGTCGACTGGCGTAGCCGATGATCGGGCTGACGCTCCGGTCGGGGTAGACGCGGTACGGATCGCCGTTGGCGTCGCGCTTTGTCGTCGCGAGGACCTTGCCGTCTCGATCGACGATCTGGCCCCGGACGACGTCGCGGGCTGCCGCAATGACGACCGGATTATCCGCGGCGCTCGAGAGGTCAGGCGACCTGAAGACCTGCCAGTAGCCCGCGCCGCCGGCGAGCACGCCGAACGCGATGACCAGGGCGAGGCCGACGTGGCCGATGCTCCGTGAGACGGGTCGCCGGTCCATCAGCCCGCTGCCCGCCTGGTCAGTCGCGCGAGCCGGCCGGGCTGGCGGGGCGGTGGCGGCGGCTCGACCCCTTT
>Ga0307304_10000220_pt1 | contig 12808 bp, 11 predicted proteins | sample ER_DNA_185_FD_194503 | JGI IMG/M metagenome (GOLD analysis project Ga0307304, IMG submission 194503) | Bulk soil microbial communities from the East River watershed near Crested Butte, Colorado, United States - ER_DNA_185 | ecosystem: Environmental > Terrestrial > Soil > Floodplain | place...
GTAGAGGTTGGCCGGCCGACGTACAGGTGAGGACGAGTGACCCGCCGCGCCCCGCCAACCTCTACGGTGCGACCAAGGCATGGGCGGAAGCGCTGGGGGCGTGGGTGGCGGCCACGACGTCGACGTCGGTGGTTGCGTTGCGGATCGGCTACTTCGCCAAGCGCCGCCCCGATGCTGACACCGTGCCAGCTCACGAAGTGGCTGCGTGGCTCAGCCCACGTGACGCCGCCGAGCTGGTGCGCGCGGCCGTGGAGGCCGAGGGCCTCGAGTTCATGGTGGCCAACGGTATCTCTGGGAACCGCTACCGCCGCGCGGATCTGCAGGACACGATGCGGCAGCTGAACTACCGACCGATCGACGACGCCTGGAGTACAGGGAGCTATGACGCGTAACGATCAAGAAACTGCTGGAAGAAGGCAACCAGGAGCGCCAAATCATTGCAATCTGCCAGCAGTTACTCGTAGCACGCCCCGGTGGATACCGTAGGCAGGCGGGCCGGGCACTCGGTCGCCGGCTATCCCGAGACAGGAGCACGAACCATGGACAAGCGCACACTCGGCACGAATGGCCTGGAGGTGTCCGCGATCGGGCTGGGCTGCATGAGTATGACCGGGGGTTATAGCGACAAGCCGGATTGGCAGGAGATGGTTTCGTTGATCCGGAGCGCAGTGGACCGGGGTGTCACATTCTTCGACACTGCCGAGATTTACGGTCCCTACGTCAACGAAGAACTCGTTGGTGAGGCGCTGGCTCCGTTTCGGGGGCAGGTGGTCATCGCCACCAAATTCGGCTGGGATATCGACCCGGTTGAGCGTAAGCCGAGGGGGCGGGTCACCAGCAGTCCGGAGGTGATCAAGCAGGTCATCGACGGTTCTCTGCAGCGACTCGGCGTAGAGACCATCGATCTCTACTATCAGCATCGCGTCGACCCGGACGTACCGATTGAGGACGTTGCCGGCGCCGTCAAGGACCTCATCGAGGCTGGCAAGGTGCAGCATTTCGGTATGTCTGAGGCGGCCGCTCCGACGATTCGACGGGCGCATGCGGTGCAGCCGGTGACGGCGGTGCAGAGCGAGTACTCGCTGTGGTGGCGGCGTCCGGAGGAAGAGGTGCTACCGGCCTGTGAAGAGTTGGGTATCGGGTTCGTGCCGTACAGCCCGCTCGGCAAGGGTTTCCTCACCGGCACGATCACGGCCTCGACCAGCTTCGACTCCGGCAACGACATTCGCAGCACCATTCCACGGTTTTCTCCGGAGGCGCTGCAGCACAACCAGGCCGTGGTGGATCTGCTGGCCAGCATCGCGCAACGCAAGGGCGCGACGCCGGGCCAGATCGCCCTTGCCTGGCTGCTGGCTCAGAAGCCCTGGATCGTGCCGATCCCCGGCACCCGCAAACCGCACCGACTCGAGGAGAACCTCGGTGCCGCCGACGTCGAGCTGACCAATGACGAACTGGCCGAGATCGAAGACGCCGCAATCAAAATCCAGGTGGAAGGCGGCCGCTACAGCGAGGCTTCAGAACGGATGACCAACCTCTAGCCGTTCGGAGTGGCGGCTGCTGAGCGTGCAGCGGCTGCTGAGCGTACGGGGTCCTATTGCGAGGTTTCCCTGCGGTCGCGCGTGACCGTCGGCGAAACGGACTGTCGCCATGCCGCCGAACGGTGGTCGACATAGCGGACAGACGTACCGAACCGGCGTTGGTTGTTGGTGATAGCCGGCCCGCAGCGACAGCGACCACTGTTGTCGACTTGGTGGTAGTCGGGTTCCAGAGGTACGAGGTGTATCGAGGCGCCGCAGTCGAAGATGGCGAAGTCTGGCAGCACATCCATCGGTCTGGTTGACGGCAAGCTCTGTCGGTGAATCAGGACCAATGTGGTGACGAGCAGAGTGAGAGCAACACATGCGAGCCATATCAGTATGAAATCCACGTGCTGCATCTGATTGGCCCCTTGTCTCGCCGCTTCATGCCGTCCTTCGTACGCGTGGCGCGGTTTGTGCGGTGCGCAGCTGACCGATCGCATCGATGCCAGAACTCGCGATCTGATCGCCGCTCCCCGTGACCGCAACAAACCTGCGCCACGCGTTCTTTCGGGCCTTACCCGCAATATTGGGGAGCACGCAACTTGGTGCGGTCTTTTTAAGCTGGTCTCAGGCGTAGCGCTCGGCAAGGAAGAATGCGGTGCGAGTGTCGGCAAATCGCGCGCCGCCGTGCTGAGGAGAAGAGAGCGGAGGCGCTTTTCCTCTGCGAACGACGACGAAGAAGGAAAGGGGCGCTGATCATGATCCTTCGACTCTGGCGCGGCTGGACCTCGACCGAGGCAACCTCAACCGCGTACCAGGAGCTGCTGACTGGGCAGATTGCGCCGGCGATTCTGGCGCGCGGCATCCCAGGGCTACGCGACCTCGCGGTCTGGCGCCGCGATACCTCCGAGCTTGCTGGCCCGGCTGCCGAGATCCTGACCGCGATGACCTTCGACGACCGCGACGCGATCGCCACCTTCACCGGAGGCGACCCTACGCGCTCGGTCGTACCGGAGGAGGCTCGGCGGTTGCTGGCCCGTTTCGACGAGCACTCCCAGCACTACACCGACATCGCCCGCTTCGCCTCATAACCACTGGCAGCTTTGAACGGCGATCATGACTCATTCAGCATGACTGTCTTCGTCTCATCGACCGAGTCAAACCTGCGTTGCCACGAATCATGCGGCCAGAGGTAGTCGACGGTGCCGTCGTTCGGACGGTAGACGGCGGTGTACAAGGTGCCGAACGCCCTTCCGTACTCAGTGCTGCGAAGCGGTGGACGTAGGAAGGCCGAGGCCAACCTGGTCGGGTCGGGATCGGAGTCCAGCAAGGACATCAGCAACCTTTGCCGCTCGACGCTCCGCAACGAAAGGGCACGCTCGGGATATTCCGGGACGGTGCCTCGATGGTTGGTGGCCGCTCGGGCCGAGGAAAACTCAGGTGCGGAGTCTGGCGCTACAAACGCGGTCAAGCTCTCACCCGAGGCATCGACAACGGTGAGGTTGTAGCTCATATTGACCGGTACGCGGCGCAGCACCGAAGCCACATCGCGGATCGACGCGGCGACTTCCAGGAGGTAGCGAACGACGAGCGGAATGCCGAAGCCCGGGCTAGAACCGGGTCTGCCACCGAAGGCTAAGGACACCGCAAGTCCTGCGTCATTCATGCCATCAAGAAGCCCCCAGAGGCAATCGCTCGTGCCAAGCACCCGCCTGCCGGTGAACGCGCTCGAGTACACCACTCGCTCGAACAGGTCCAGGCCGTAGTCGTAGTTCCGGATCAAGAGCGGAGCGCGGCTGACGCCGCCGGCCGCGGCAGCGGCACCAAGCGTCGCCTGCGAACAGCCGGGTAGGAAACGCGGCGGGTGCCATAGCGTCAACAGCCTGGCGGTGACCTCGTCACCCCCGGCAAGCTCCACGAGGCGCTCCCACACAGGGACGAGCTCGGGCATGTACTTCGCCAGCATCCTGCGACACGTACTGAGATCGGGCCTGGCCGCCGCTCCCTCGCTGAGGTACCAGCGGTGGTACGCGTCGCGAGTGACGTCGTGCAAGGCCTGCCACCGAGAACCTGGCTGCTCCTCGCGGATGCCGTACAGCGTCATGGTGTGCGTACGGGTGGACGTAGTGAATTCTGAAGTCATGCCGTCAAGGATTCCTTGACAAGGACTCCTATGTCAAGTCAACCTTGACACCGGCCGGCCCGGTGCCGGTGAGGTTCCTGTGGATATCAAGGCCGCGGGAGTCGGCCACACCGACGCGGAGGGGGTCGTCAGGTGGTGCACGTCACCGACGGTTCTGGGTCACGAGTGCGTACCAGATGGTCGTCGTCTCTTGTCAGGACGACCGAAGGGAGCGACAACATGAAACCAAAACGCAGACGATTGCGCGCCATCACTTCCACTCGTCTGCAATGCTCCACTGAAACCCCTGTTCACCGACCTTTTCATCAGCTATCGAGGTGGTCCCACAAGATGACGACGCCTAGTACCACTCCGCAAAAGGCAGCACCCAGAACAGACACACCCATCCTGGAAGCCCGCGGATTAAGTCGAAGCTTCGGTCACGTCCGTGCCTTGAACAATGCCGCCTTCGACATATATCCGGGCGAGGTTGTCGCGCTCATCGGTGACAACGGTGCGGGTAAGTCAACCATGGTCAAGGCCTTGACCGGCAACCTCGAATTGGATTCGGGAGAGCTGTTTTTCGAGGGCAAGCCCGTGACGATCACCAGTCCCGAGCAGGCGACTCACATGGGCATGGAAGTCGTCTACCAGGACCTGGCGCTGGCCCCGCACCTCAACCCCGTCCAGAACATGTTTCTGGGCCGGGAGATTCCGCGGAAGGGAATCCTCGGCCCGCTGGGATTCATGGACGAAAAGGCCATGCGAGCAAAAGCGAAAGCGGGCTTCGACGAACTCGGAGGCACGGTCCGGTCGTACACGGCTCCGGTGGGTTCGATGTCCGGAGGGCAACGTCAGCAAATCGCCATTGTCCGTGCGATTAGTTGGGCCAGCAAACTGGTGTTCCTCGATGAGCCCACCGCTGCCCTCGGTGTGGTGCAGACCAAAAACGTACTCGACACCATCAAGCGTGTGCGAGACAAGGGCATTGCGCTTGTGTTGATCTCCCATTCGATGCCTGAGGTGCTCGAGGTAGCTGACCGAATTCAGGTCATGCGACTGGGCACTCGGGTGGCGACACTTCCCTCCGAGGGCACCACGGTCGAACAGTTGGTAGGCGCCATGACGGGCGCCCTGGACTTCAGCAAGGAGGAACTCGCATGAGCGTTATCACTCCGCCAGACGATGCCGCGGTCGACGTTGCAGATGAGGGCCAGCAATCGCTGATCAAGCGGATCACGAGCTTGCAATCAGTCTGGATTCTCGGGGTCCTTCTGGTGATCGTTGCGTTTTTCACTGTCACGGCTGGCGGCAAGTTCTTTTCTACCAGCAACTTCTCACTCATCTCGCAGAACATTGCCGTCTGGGCCGTTCTCGGGGTCGGGATGACCTTCGTCATCGTCACGTCGGGCATCGACTTGTCGGTCGGTTCGGTACTTGTCTTCTCCTCAGTTGTCGCAGCCAAAGTGATGGAGGGGATCGGCGGCGACGGTTGGGGAACTGCTGCCATCGGCATAGTGGCCGCGCTCATCACCGGAGCCCTCTGGGGATTGTTGAATGGATCATTGATAGCCAAGGCGAAGATCCCGCCCCTGATTGTGACGCTGGGAACGCTCTCGATAGCGCTTGGGCTGGCTCAGGTGATCACCGGCGGCATCGACATTCGGTCGGTGCCGGGCGCATTGACCGACTTCAACACCTACATCAAGATCATCGGTATTCCGTCACTGCCCTTCGTCGCACTCGTGACAGTGATCATCGGCGGAATCGTCCTGCACAAGACCAAGTTCGGCCGCTACACCTACGCCATCGGATCCAACGAGGAGGCCGCCCGCCGGGTCGGTGTCCATGTCGAGCGCCATTTGATCATGGTTTACGGAATGATGGGAATGCTCGCCGGACTAGGTGCCGTTCTCGCCCTCGCGCAGTTCGGCACCACGACGATTGCCGGGCAGTCACTGACGAATCTCAACGTCATCGCAGCAGTGGTCATCGGCGGCACGTCGATCTTCGGCGGCGAGGGTTCGATGTTCGGCACCGTCGTGGGCTTGTTCATTCCCGCTGTTCTTCAGGCCGGATTCGTGATCATCGGCGTCGAGCCCTTCTGGCAGGGGGTTGCCGTCGGCATCGTACTCATCGCGGCCGTCTGGGTGGACCAGTCCCGTCGTGCCGCCGCTTTACGTGGCGCAGCACACGTCAACCCGATTCTCGCTCTGTTCCGTCGCAACTCCGCAGCATCAGACAACTGAAAGGAATACCTGTGAATCGCACCACCGCCCTGAGCGCGGCCGGCCTGCTCCTCGTGGCACTGCCCCTGGCAGCCTGTACGAGTTCCAAACCAACCGAAACAGCACAGCCGGCACCGCAGGGCGGCGGCAGTGCTAGCGCTGCACCAACCGGCCTTGCATCGTCAATTGCAGCGCCACAAAAGGCGAGTAAGAACTACAACCTGCAGTTTATTCAGGGAGTGGCTGGGGACGAGTTCTACATCACGATGCAATGTGGCATCCAAGCCGAGGCGGCAAAGCTGGGCGTGTCAGTCAAAACCCAAGGACCACAGAAGTTCGACCCCACGCTCCAAAAGCCGATACTCGACTCGGTCGTCGCCGCCAAACCGGACGCTATCCTGATCGCACCCACAGATGTGACCGCGATGCAAGCACCGCTCAACCAAGCAGCCTCGGCCGGTATCAAGATCGTCCTCGTGGACACCACAGTCAAAGATCCTTCAATCGCCGTTTCAGCGATCGCTTCGGACAATGAGGGTGGTGGAAAGGCCGCTTTCGATGCCATCAAGCAGCTCAACCCGAACGGCGGCAAGGTCATGGTGATGTCCGTTGACCCGGGCATTTCCACCACTGACGCGCGTGTGAAAGGCTTTGAAGACGCGGTCAAGCAGGACTCGGCGTTCACGTACCTTGGGGTCCAATACTCACACGATGATCCGGCCACAGCGGCAAAAATCATGGGCTCGGCGCTCCAAAAGGATCCCGACATCGTTGGTGTCTTTGCAGCCAATCTGTTCTCTGCGGAAGGCACGGCCACCGGCGTTCGCCAGGCCGGGAAGGGTGCGCAAGTTAAGATCGTCGGCTTCGATGCGGGCCCGAACCAGGTGAAGGACCTCAAAGCCGGAACGATTCAGGCCCTGGTGGCGCAGGAGCCGGCGGTGATCGGTCAGTACGGCGTAGACGCTGCCGTTACCGCCCTAGAAGGGGGAACTCCGGCGCCTAAGGTCCAAACCGGCTTCACCATCATCACCAAGGACAACGTCGACGGTGAAGCAGCCGGCGCCGTCTACAAGTCCAGCTGCTGACCTTCACAGGTGGGGGTCGACCATCCGTCGGCCCCACTCGAATTTCTGGCCCGACTTTCAGCTCTGCGAGTCAGTCGAGGACGACGAGCGCATTGATCGCGTTTGTGAGAGCGCCGCCTGAAAAGCAGCGAACGTACGCTCGTGCAACGCCGTGTCGGGCGATGGAGTCGTGGTGGGGCCCAGCTCGGCTCTGAGCGCCGATCGGTCGGGGTCGGTGATCAAACCCGCGGCCCGGCCGCCGAGGAAGGCCGCACCACGAGCTGAGGCCGACGGCACCTCGACCGCGGCAAGTTCCCGGCCGAGGACGTCTGCGAGCAACTGGCGCCAGGATGCAGACACCGTGCCGCCGCCGGCGAGCCGCAGTGCGCCGACGGCGGCGGCGGGTTGGATCTCCACCAGCGCGTCGAGCGCTTGGCGCGCGGCGCAGGCGACGCCGAGCAGAGCCGCGTACAGCAGGTCGGTCCGGGTGTGCTCGGACGATAATCCGAGCCATCCGCCACGCATCGTCGGGTCCAGGTGCGGGGTCCGCTCGCCGTGCAGGTGGGGTAGGAAAACCAGGCCATTGCCGGGGGCCGGCCGGTGGTTGGCCGCGGCATACAGCTCAGCCCAGCCGACCCCGAGGATTTCCCGGACCCAGCCAAGCGTGCTGCCCCCGTTGAGGCTCGCCGCCATGGCGTAATGGCCGACGTCGGTTGCGGCGCGATAGCAGTGCACGACCGGCCACCCAGCGTCCGGTTCGGGCAGGACCGGGCCGTTCAGCGGGGTGACCAGCTGGATGCCGGTGCCGATGGTCAACTGCACGTCGCCGGTCTCAGTCAGTCCCGAACCCAAAGCCGCGGCCGCGGTGTCAGCGGCGCCGGCGCCGACCGGGAGTCCGCTCCTTAGGCCGAGATCGGAGGCCGCCTGCGATGTGAGCGTGCCCGCGAGAGTGCCAGAGGTCGGCAGGATCATGGGCAGGATTGACGGATCAATGCCCAGCGAGGCGACCACCGTCTCGTCCCAGCTATCGTCAACCAGCGAGTAGAGCAGGGTCGCCGACGCGTCGCTCGGCTCTGTGGCGGCGGCGTCGACCAGCCGTAGCCGAATCCAGTCCTTCGGTTGCAGGGCCCACCGCGTCGCAGCGACGGTCGCTGGTTCGTGCTCGGTGAGCCAGCCGAGAATGGGACCGGCCATACCGGGGGTCGGCGGGTTCGCGAGGCCCACCCGGGTGACGCCCGGCAGGTGCTGGTATGCCGCCGCCTGCCGCTGAGCCCGGGTGTCTGCCCATAGGATCGCGTTCCGAGTCGGCCGGCCCCGCTCGTCCACAGTTACGACGCCGTGCATCTGGCCCGACAACCCGATCCCGACAACCTCGAGGTCGGGCCGCGCCGACAGCACGGCGCGGGTCGCCGCACAGATCGCGGTCCACCACTCGTCAGAGTGCGTCTCAGCCCACCCCGGAGCGGGGTGGCTCACGGCGTACGCCTCCCCGGTCTGCGCGAACACTTCGCCGTCGGTCGACGTAAGAGCCACCTTGACTGAGCTCGTGCCGAGATCGATGCCAAGGAGGGCGGACCCTTCGTCGGTGGCCATGCAAGCAACCTCACGTCGCTGTGGTGGTCGGGGGGCTGGTCCGGATATTACGCTGGGGCGCGGCGATGAAGGTTCTGCTGCATCGCCGAAATGCTTGTTTAGTTGGCATCCAGGTCCTTTTGTCCGCAATTCCAGACCCGTGTCTGGCGAGAACCGTATCGCCTGACCTCGTGAAACCTGACGTCGTGAGAAGAAAGCGACAATCACCATGACTGACTTCAACGGCCGTCCGGTTCTCGTCACTGGCGCCAGCGGCGGGATTGGCGGTGCCACCGTTCGGCATCTGGTGGAAGCAGGCGCTGACGTCATCGCCAGCGGACGGTCCAAGGAGGAGGCTCTCGAAGCCCTCGCCGCCGACACTGGCGCCCGCATTCTGCCCTTCGACGTCACCTCAGAAGAAAGCGTTCGCGACGCTCTCGACGGCCTGGACATTTGGGGGGTCGTCAACTGCGCTGGCTACGGCGGCGAGATTGCGACCCCGATGGAGACCGATATTGCGGTCTTCGACAAGGTGATCAACATCAACGCCCGCGGCGCGCTACTCGTGATCAAGTACACATCCCGATCCATGATCAGGCTCGGCAATGGAGGGTCCATCGTCAATGTCTCCAGCCAGGCCAGTCTCGTGGCTCTGAACGGCCACATCTCCTACGGCTCCTCCAAGGCGGCGGTCGACAACATCACGCGAGTTTCGGCATTGGAGCTCGGCAAGCACAACATTCGCGTCAACAGCGTGAACCCAACGGTGGTCATGACCCCGATGTCTGCCTGGTACTGGGGTCGTGAGGACATCGGCGGCCCGTTCCTGCAGGCGATGCCGCTGGGCCGGTGGGCCACCGAGGATGAGATTGCCGCACCCATCACGTTCTTGCTGAGCGACGCCGCGTCGATGATCACCGGGGTTTCGCTCCCGATCGACGGGGGCTACACCTGCCGCTAGGCGGGACAAGCGGCCTCGTCAGTTTGTCAGCACAACCTCTTTACAACGCCGCTACTGAGTCCCAGTGCAACGGACCATACCTCCCGTGAGACTGATCGAGCGGGAGGCATGTCTGATCACCGATCGGCTTGAAGCAAGGCCTAGAGGAAGCAAGGTCTAGAGCAAGACAGCGCGGCCGGAGAACTCGGCAAAGAAGTGCTCGATCTGCTCAGTGGGGGTCTGCAGCCCGTCGACCCGGGTGTGCGCGACCCTGGGAGGGGCGGTCACGTCTGGAGTCAGGAAGCGATGAGACTCCTTCAACTTCTTTATGTCACGTGCCGCGCCACGCAGCTGCATACGTTTCACCACTTCGGCAGGTGGTGTGTCCAGCCAGGCCAGATGCACGCGGTGGCCGGGGATCGCAAGGTATTCGGTCAGCCGAGCCCAAGCCTCAGGGAATACCCGCTCAGACGTAAAGGGCGCGACCAAGATCACGTTGATGCCGAGCGCCAGGTTCTCCTGGGCGGTATCGAACAGGCAGGTGTAGCGGATGTCGTTGATACTCGCCCGTACGTTCAGCCCAGGGCTGGGTACATCGACCAGAAACTCACCGCCTGCGTACTGGAAGAGCGGGTTGGTGAGCGTGTCCAGGTCGAGCAGCGCCCAGTGCAGCCGTCTGGCCAGACCGTGGGCAAAGGTTGTCTTTCCGCTTCCCGGCACACCGCACACCACAATCGCTTCGACCGCGCGTTCTTCAGTCATGTCGACGTCTCGTTCGTTGATCTTGATGTGGGTCAGTGCGAGGCGATCGAGGTCCAAGGAGTGGCACGAGTCGAGGCGACCTCGATGAGGCGGTGCAGTCGGGGACGAGCCACGTCGGTCAGGAACCTCTCCCGTTCAGCGCCGGCGAGGCTGATCGACTCCTTCCACACCGACCGTCCCGCAATGAAGCCCGAGGCGCCACCTTCGTCGAAGGCCACCTGAAGCACATCGGTGAACTGCTCGAACGGCACCCCGGCCGACAACACTGCCCAGGGACGGGTGAGGACCGAGGCCAGCCGCCGCGTACCTTCAACCGAGCCCGGGTATTCCAGTTTCAGCAAATCGACGCCATCGATGTCGTTCAGCGCTCGCGCCGCCTCGATGATTGCGTCTTCGCGCTGCTGCGCCGTCAACTCCTCCCCCGGCAGCGGATAGATCAAGTTCTCGATGACCGCTGGGACGCCCGCGTTGTGCGCGTCGTCGACCACCTCACGAGTCACCTGCAGCACCTCTGCAACGAGATCCGGCTCACCCGGTCCGGGTGCTGGCCGGTCGGCGCGCAGTTGCACGAAAAACTTGACGGCGTCGCCGCCCTGGTCGAGTACCCACTGCCCGTTCAGCGCCGGATCACGGTGCGTACGAGGTTCCCCGTTGAAGACACCACGCTCGGCCGGTTCGGCGGCCACAAGTAGGCCGCAGGTGGACGCGAGAGCGGCGGCCTCCGTGGCAGCCGGAACACCGTAGGTCGGATCGAACAGAATGCCGCTGGCGTACGGGGTGAGCGCCCGGGCTACGGCCACCTTCGAGTCCCGTAGCTGGTCGACGGTGCCCTCCAGTCCGGCCGCGACAAACATCCGACGCAGCGTGTTGCGCTGGTCCATCGCAATGATCGAGAAGATCCCGTCCTCGCTGGCGATGTCGGCCAGGGTTTTGGCCGTGCGTTCGGTTGTGGTGGTCATACGGGCACTCCTGGTGGGTGAATTCGCGTTGCTACTGGGGTGATCGGACGAGTATGTCATCGATGACATGGGTCAGTCAAAGTGCAATGTCATCGATGACACCTCGATTGACATCGATGACAACTTTCAGCTACCTTCACCCTCGTTCTGCCTAGAACAGGTCGCCCATCGGGCGCCGCCACCGCAATGAGCTTTAGAAAAGGAGTCCAGTCCTGGTCACGATGCAAGATGTCGCTGACCGCGCCGGCGTCAGCGCGAAGACTGTCTCGCGGGTGTTCAGAAACGAGCAGTACGTCTCCGACGCAGTCCGGCAGCGCGTGAGCGAGGCAATGCGCGAACTCAATTTCGTGCCGAACATGCTCGCCCGGACGTTTCGCGAAGGCAAGGCATCGGTGCTCGGCATCGCCGTACCCAGCATCGTTGACCCGTTCTTCGCCGCCATCATTGAGGCAGTCGACACCTTCGCCAAGGACCACGACCACGCGATTGCCGTGACGAGCCTGGGAAGCGACCCGGCGCGGGAACGACCAATCGTCGAAGCACTCCTGCTGCGACAGATCAGCAGTCTTATCATCGCGCCGATCGCGCCCGACCAGTCCTATTTGATGCCATGGCTTTCGCACAAGCCGATCGTCTTCATCGACCGAGAACCACACGGGATCGATGCGGACATCTTCTTAGAAGACGACTACGGCGGCGCCGACCTGGCAGTGCGACACCTTATGGAGCTTGGTCACCGGCGAATCGCGTTCCTCGGTGCCAACGACGCTGTAGCGACCACGTCACGCCGACTTGAGGGTTTCAAAGCCGCCTATCAGGCGGCTGGTGTGCCGCTCGATGACTCGTTGATCCTCCTGGCGGGTCCGGGCCTGATCAGTGAGATGCTGACGCGCACGCTCAGCGCCCAGGCCCCTCTGACCGCGATCTTCTCGTCCAACTCGAGAACCTCCATCGAGATCATTCCCACTTTGCAGCAGCTGGGACGAACTGATCTGGCGATAGTGGGCTTCGGTGACTTTCCGATGGCAAGCGCCCTTCAGCCAGCCGTCTCGGTCATCGATCAGAATCCCTCGCGCCTCGGCCGGGCCGCCGCCGAGCGCGCCATCAACCGTCTCAGCCAGTCGCAGGCTACGTTCGAACGCCGAACTGTCTTCGAGGTGAACCTCATCCGCAGAGCGTCCTCTCGGCCGATTGCGGGATAAGTGGGACTTGAGCCACTATTCCGAACGCCCTTGCCCCGGAAGGATGGTCACCGAGGCGGCCGGAGGGATCCGGTTCGCGGACGAGGAGGAGACCATGAATTCCGCAGTTTCGCGCGAGGCAGTGGACGGGCTCCGGCAGCAATTTTCCGGAGTGGTTGTCGGGCCAGACGATGCCGGCTACGACGAGATGCGAGCAGTTCACAACGGCCTCGTTGACAAGCGTCCAGCGCTCATCGCCAGATGCGCAACACCGCCGATCTCGCCGACGCAGTGCGCTTCGCCCGGGCTCAGGGTCTCGAGATCTCCACTCGAGGGGGCGGCCATAACGTTGCCGGGAAGGGCGTTACCGACGGCGGCATGATGATCGATCTGGCGAGCATGCGCGGCAGTTATGTTGACCCAGCCAAACGGCGGGCGCGCATTCAGGGCGGCGCCACCT
>Ga0307304_10000222_pt1 | contig 12793 bp, 10 predicted proteins | sample ER_DNA_185_FD_194503 | JGI IMG/M metagenome (GOLD analysis project Ga0307304, IMG submission 194503) | Bulk soil microbial communities from the East River watershed near Crested Butte, Colorado, United States - ER_DNA_185 | ecosystem: Environmental > Terrestrial > Soil > Floodplain | place...
CAAGCTGCAGGGCTCGTACGACGCCGGGATCAAGAACATCAAGATCTCGGTCGCGAACTCCACGACCTACTGAATCACGAACACGGTCCCCGGGACGGTTCAGTACCACAAGTCCGGCCCCGGCGCGGACATCAAGCCCGGCAGCTGCTAAGCCAGGCTTCCACCGTTTGACGCGAAGGGCGCGGGAGACCGCGCCCTTCGTATTTCCCCGTCAAGCGTCCGGCCTCGAATGCCGATAGGAACACCGTGAGCCTGACTCCACAAGTCCGGGTTCTCGCTGCGGCCGGCTTTGCGGCGATGGTCGCCCTGATGGGCGGCTACATGCTGCTCGGCCGCGGCCAGAGCTCCTCGAGCGCCGCGACGCCGGTGATCAAGCCGCTGCACCCGGTCAAGAAGCATGTGGTCAAGACGGCCGCGCCGAAGGCGAAGGCCCTGGCGACGAAGAAGGTCGTTGCGACCGCGCCGAGCAAGAAGGTCGTCGTCAAGGCGACGGCCAAGCCCAAGCCGAAGGTGCATGTGGCGGCAGTGATCGACGGGATGCCGGCTGCGCTCGCGTTGGCCCTGCGCTCCCACTCGGTCGTGGTCGTCTCGCTGTTCACACCGGACGCGAGCGTCGACTCGATGGCGACCGCCGAAGCGCGTAACGGCGCGCTGGCCGCGCACGTCGGGTTCGTCGCCTTCAACGTGGCCGACGAGAAGATCGTCGCCCCGCTCAGCTCGCTGCTGACAGGAGCGCCCACACCCGCCGACCGCGTCCTCGACGGGCCGGCTGTGCTCGTCTTCGTCAGGCCGAGGGCCCTCTTCGTCCGCCTGAACGGCTTCGCCGACCGCGACACGGTCGCGCAGGCTGCGGCGAACGCCGCGACCTACGCCCCGTGAGCGCGGCCGAGGGCACCAGCCCCGCGCGCGAGCTGTTCGTCCGCCATGCGCGTCGCGACGGCCGGTCGATCGCCGTCATGCGCGCCGTCGACCACGGCAGCTCGTGCGTCGTTGAGGCAGAGGTGTTCCCGAGCGGTAGCGCGGAGCCCGCGCGGCCCGGGCCATACACGTTCGCCGACGCCCGCGAGGCGACCGCGTTCGTGACGGAAGCCGTCGAGGCCCTGATGTACCTGGGCTGCGACATCCAGGCGGCATAGCGACCGCCCGGTTCGCGCCGGTGACAGTCACTGTGACTGTCACTGGTTGTTGGTTCTAGACGGTGACGCGGGCGAGCTCTTCGAGCGAGGTGAGGCCGGCCGCGACCTTGGCGAGGCCGTCGTCCCAGAGCGTCCGCATGCCCTCTTCGATCGCCGCGCGCTCGATCTCCTCGCGCCCCGCTTTCGCGGCGGCCATCGTCTCGAGGTTCTCGCTCATCACGAGCAGCTGGTAGACGCCGATCCGGCCCTTGTAGCCGGTCTGTCCGCACCGCGGGCAGCCCTTCTTGCGGTAGAAGACGACGCCGTCCGCGGCCGCCGCGACGTCGGGCGAGACGCGAGCCTTGATCATCTCGTCAGTCGTCGGCGAGTACATCTCGCAGCAGTGGGTGCAGAGCTTCCGCGCGAGCCGCTGCGCGAGCACGGCCGAGACCGCCGAGCCGGTCAGGAACGGCTCGACGCCCATCTCGTTCAGGCGGGAGATCGCCCCGGGCGCGTCGTTCGTGTGCAGCGTCGAGAGCACGAGGTGGCCGGTCAGCGCAGCCTCGATCGAGATCTTGGCCGTCTCGCCGTCGCGGATCTCGCCGACCATCACCACGTCGGGGTCCGAGCGCAGGATCGAGCGCAACGCGGCCGCGAAGGTCAGGCCGGCGCGCTGGTTGATCTGTACCTGGTTGACGCCGACGAGCCGGAACTCGACCGGGTCCTCGACGGTGATGATGTTGATCTCGGGACGGTTGATCTCGGTCAGCGCCGCGTAGAGCGTGGTCGACTTACCGGAGCCGGTCGGCCCGGTGACGAGGATCGCGCCGGTCGGACGCTTGATCAGGACTTCCATCTTCTGACGCATGTCGTCAGAGAGGCCGAGCTCGGTCAGGGTCGGCGCCTTCTTCGATTTGTCGAGCAGACGCATCACGACGCCCTCGCCCTCCACTGTCGGCAGGGTCGCGACGCGGATGTCCATCATCCGGCCGGCCGCGGCCGCGTTGAGCGAGATGCGGCCGTCCTGCGGCTTGCGGCGCTCGGCGATGTCGAGCTTGGCGAGCACCTTCAGGCGCGTCGTCACGCCGGCCATCATCCGCTTGGGAATGCGCTGCACCTCGTGCAACACGCCGTCGATGCGGAGCCGCACGACCAGTGCGTCCTCCTGCGGCTCGAAGTGGATGTCGCTGGCCCCGTCCTCGGCGGCCTGAAAGATGATCGAGTTGACGAGCCGGACGAGCGGAACGTCGGAGATGCCGTCGTCGACCTCGAGGTCGTCGGCCTCGTCGGTCTCGGCCTCGCCGACGAGGGCGTCCTCTTCGTCGATCGCTGCGCGGGCGCCGAAGGCTTCTGAGGCGCGGACGAGCCGGCGGATCTCGTTCTCGATGTCTTCGCGCGAGGCGACGCCGAGCTCGAGCTGGTAACGCGTCGCCAGCCGCAGCTCGTCGATCGCGTGCACGTTGCCGGGGTCGCCGACCGCGACTCGCAGCGTGCTCCCGTCGAGGGCATACGGCACCGCGATCACTCGCTCGAGCACGTGCGTCGGAATCTCCCGCGCCGCTTCCTCCGAGACTCCCGTCAGCGGGAGGTCGATGAAGGGCAGCTGGAAACGGCTGGCGAGCGTGCGCGCGAGGCCTTCCGAGGTCGCGACGCCCTCGTCCAGGATCGCCTGGGCGAACGAGCCACCCTGCTTCACGCGACCGCGAACAGCCGCGAGACGGTCGCCGGAGACGAGCCCCGTCGACTCGATCAGGTCGGCGACGAGCTCGGCCACCTCGTTGACGGGAAAGCCTGCGGGCAGCCCGGCTTGGCCCTCGGTCTGGGGGGCATCGGGGGCGCCGGACTTGCCGGACAGCCGGAGCTTGTTTGGCCGCTTGAGGTCCATTGAATCCCTCGATTGAGGTATCGGCAGAACCGGGCGGAAAGCTGAGCGCTAGAAGTGGCTCAGGTACGCGTGGAGCAGCGGATTGCCGGCAAACAGGGCGATCAGCGCGCCCACGGCCAGAAAAGGCGCGAACGGGATGCCCATCTTGCGGGCTGCAGAGCCGTGCCGGGCCAAGAGGTAGACGCTCGGCACGAGCGCCGCGATCATCCCGAGCATCAGGCCGACACCGACGAGGCGCCCGAGCATGGCGCCGAGCAGCAGCGCGAGCTTGACGTCGCCCATGCCCATCCCCGCCGGGTAGGCGAGCGCAGCCACGAACAGGAAGCCGGAGGCGCCAAGCGCCCCGAGCGCCCACTCCGGGCTCGGGTGGAGCGCCGTCTGCGCAAGGAGCACCACGAGCGCGGCCGGCAGGACGATCCGATTCGGGACGATTCGGTGCTCCAGGTCGATCGCGCTCAGCACCACCAGCACCACGCAGAAGAAGGAGGCCACGAACGCGTCCGCGCTGAGGCCGAACTTGACGAAGCAGCCGGCGACGAGCCCGGCCGTTGCGAGCTCGACGAGCGGGTAGACCACGCTTATCCGCACGCCGCAGGTGCGGCAGCGGCCACGCAGGAAGAGCCACGAGAGCACCGGCACGTTGTCGCGCCACGCGAGCTCCGTCCCGCAGCTCATGCAGGCAGACGCCGGCCGCACGACCGAGCGGCGAAGCGGCACTCGCGCTGCAACCACGTTCAGGAAGCTGCCGAGCGCGAGCGCAGGCCAGAAGGCGAACAGGCCGAGAGCAACGTCCACAATGGCTCTATCGGCCGGCGGGCGGCCGGGGTTGAGGCTCAGCCGCTGAAGAACTGCGGCGGGTTCGGCTGGGCGAAGACCGCCGGGTTGCCGGGCATGCCAACCGGCACGGTGGTGATGTTCGGGAACGAGTTCGTGACCACGTTGTTGGCCAGGATGATCTGCGCCCCCATGATCGGTCCGTCCGAGTTCGCGTTGTTGCCGTACTCGACGTTGCCGGTCCCGAAGAGCCCTCCCTGGAAGTACTGGCTGTTCGCGAACATGACGCTGTCGCCGGCGTTGACCTGACCGCCGGTTCCGTTGGCCACGATCGTCAGCATCTCCATATTCGGGTTCCAGTTGGCGAAGATGCAACTCGCGCCGGTGGGCACGCCGCACAGGCTGCCGGTGAAGAGCATCGTCCCGGAGAGATAGATGGTGGCCTGGCCGTTGTAGTTGGCGGTCTGCGAGACCTTGGCGCTCCCGTCGATGAAGATCGTCCCCTTGACGGTCAGCGTCTTCGAGGTCGCGTTCCAGGAGATCTCGCCGCTCGTGTCGGCGTTGTCCCAGTAGACGGCGGCGCCGGCCGCATGTGTCGCGGCAACGGTGTTGTTGACGCCGCGGGTGATCGTCCACGTCGTCCCCCCGGCTCCTGCGGTGACGGTCATGTACTCGTCGTCGACCCTGATGCGGAAGGTCCCGGTCGAGGGGAACCCCGTCGCGGAAGGCACTGTGATCGAGGTCTGCGCCGCCGTCATCGCGGTCGAGACGGTCGTGTTGGCGCCGGGCCCCACGCGGCACGTGTACGAGCTGGCGGGCGTGAGGTCGAAGGGAGTGGTGACGCTGTTGTCGCGGCTCGGGTAGTTGGTGTCGAACGTCGGCGGGGTGCCGCTGGACGTCGAGCACGACGAAGCGGGCCCGGGGATCGCGTTCTCGTACCAGGTCGCGAAGTCGGCCGCGGGTGGGGCGACCACCGGCGTCGCGTGGTTCGCGCCGATCGTCGTGCCGTCGGAGAGCTTGCTGAAGATGTTGTAGGTGTCCTGGTTACCCGTGCACGTGTGGAACGTGCTGCTGACCTTCTGGTAGCGGCAGCTGCCGCCGACGTAGACCTCGGCCCTCGTGGCCAGGGTCGTGTTCGCGCCGATGAACGCGTTGTTGTCGAGGTCGAGGTTGCCGCCGACGATCAGCTTGGTCGCGCCGATCCCGACGTTCTGCGAGAGGCAGAGGTTGCCGGCGATGTACATCCAGGAGCCGCCGCTGACGTTGTTCGACAGCGTCTGGTCACAGGTGTTGCCTGTGCGCGTCGCGTAGATGTAGTTCCAGGAGGGGTTGTTGAGCGGCTGCGTTAGGGTCGGCACGACCGAGACGGTCGCCTGCAGCATGCGCGTCACGTTGCCGGTTCGGCCGGGGTTCTTCATGTTCCCGATCGAGGTTAGGTACCACTGCGCCGTGCTGCGGTTGAGCGTGCCGCACCAGTCAACGCTGCCGTCCGCATAGGAGTCGTGCCGCCAGCTCGAGACGCTCGTGGGGCTCGCGCCCGCCGTGCCGTACTTGGTCTCGTTGCTCGTGCACTTGTTCAGCGTGTCCGCGTCGAGCGCGTTGTTGGTCGGCAGGTTCAGGACCGCCATCGCGTTGTTGATGCCGGCCTCGGCCAGCGTGAAGGCGTTCTGCCTCGAGCCGCTCTGCTGTGCCTCCTGCGCGCCGGAAGTCGAGTAGGCGAGTGCCGTCGTGCCCGCGATCGCGAGGACGCTCGTGATGCCGATCGCCATCACGAGCGCCATTCCGCGCTCGCTCTTCAGGCGTCGCGGCAGGCGAAGTCGAAACCGCATGTATAGAGAATCGGATTCGCGGAGGCGGCGATACGTCCCCCGAACGAGGGGAGTCGCCTGGCTGCGACTCAGCCGGAGAAGTTCTGGGGCGGGTTCGGCTGCGCGTACACCGCCTGGTTCGACGGCATCCCGATCGGGACGACGTTGATCAGCGGGAACGCATTCGTGGTCAGGTTGTTCGAGAGCACGATCTGGCTACCGACGATGGGCCCGTCGACGTTGTCGTTGTTCCCGAACTCGACCGCGTTCGTGCCGTACAGGCCGCCCTGCCAGCTCCAGTTGTTCTCCATCTCGACGCTGTCGTTCGGGTTGACCTGCCCGCCGCTGCCGTTGGCGACGACCATGAAGAGGTCCTTGTCGGGGTTCCAGCCGGCGAAGTTGCAGGCGCCGCTCACGACCGCGGCGCACATCGAGCCGCTGATCAGGAACGTGCCCGAGAGGTAGAGCGTGCCGTAGCCGTTGTAGGTGTTGACGGCGCCGTTCGAGACGCGCGCGCTGCCGTCGATGAAGACCGTTCCGCTCATCGTCAGCGTCTTCGTCGTCGCGTTCCAAGCGATCAGTCCGCTCGCCGGGGTTGACCAGTCGACGCTCTGTGACGTGACATGAGCTGCCGCACCGCTGTTGTTGACGCCGCGCGTCACCGTCCACGTGGTCGTCCCGAAGCCGGCGGTGACGCTCATGTACTCGTCGTCGATCCGGATCGTGAACGCCGTCGTCGGGAAGCCCGTGGCGGAGTTGACGGTGATCGTGGTCTGGGTCGTGTTGACCGCGCTCGCGAGCGTGGTGTTCGCACCCGGGCCGACTCGGCAGTAGTACGAGGCGTTCGGGGTCAGGTCGGCGACCGCGGAGACGCTGTTGTCCCGGCTCGGGTAGTTGCCGTCGAACGTCGGCGGCGAGCCGCTCGATGTCGTGCACGACTGCGAAGGCCCGGGGATGGAGTTCTCGTACCAGGTCGCGAAGTCCGCGGCCGGCGGTGCAATCACCGGGGCCGTGTGGTTGACGGCGGTCGTGACGCCGTCGGAGAGCTTGCTGTAGATGTGCCTCGCGTCCTGGTTCCCGCTGCATGCGGCCCACGAGCCGCCCGCATAGCGGCAGTTGCCGCCGACGTACGTCTCGACGCGGGTGCTGATGTTGGTCGATGCGCCTATGGCCGCGTTGTTCGAGATGTCGACGTTGCCCCCGACGATCACCGTCGACTGCGCGAGGCTCACGTTCGGGCTCAGGCAGAGGTTGCCGGCGACGTACATCCGGGAGGACCCGTTGATGTTGTTGTTCAGCGTCTGGTCGCAGGTGCTGCCCGTATGCCCGGCATAGATGTAGTCCCAGACCGGGTTGTTCAGCGGCTGCGTCAGGCTCGGCGTCACGGTGACCGTCGCCTCCAAGGTCTTCGCGACGTTGGCGGTCGACTTGTTCGGGTTCCGGATCTTGCCCATCGCGGTCACGTACCAGAGCGCCTGCGACCGGATCAGCGTGCCGCAGTAATCAACGGAGCCGCCGTCGACGGTCGCGTGCAACCAGGTCGAGGTGGACGTCCTGGTAGCGGTCGAGTCCGAGTACTTGGTGTTGTTGCTGGTGCATTTCGGCAGCGTGTCCGGATCGAGCGCGTTGTTCGTCGGCAGGTTGAGGATCGACATGATGTTGTTGATCCCGGCCTCGGCGAGCGAGAAGGCGCTCTGGCGCGATTGCGCCTGGCTCGACTGGGTCGAGGCCGAGGTGGAGTAGGCAATGGCGGTCGTGCCTGCGATTCCGAGTACGGACATGATCCCGATGGCCATCACGAGCGCCATCCCGCGCTCGCTTTTCAGGCATCGCGGCAGGCGAAGTCGGAACCGCATGTCCAGACCATCGGCGCCTTGGCAGGGCTACGCGCTCCCTCGAACGAGTAGACGCGGCGCTACGACCGCGAGCTGTTGCGCAGCACGATGCCGTCGGTCAGCTCGTAGAGCTCGACGGTCTTGGACGGCTTGACGTTCACAGGGAAGTCCACGGTCAGCTTCGCCAGCGACGTGGTCGACTGCGCCGTGTAGTTGAAGATGCAGAGCGCACCGCTGCAGACCGCGGAGGTGGACGTGGGAACGAGGTAGTCCGCCCACTTGATGCCGCCGCTGCACGTCGCCCCGACGACGCGGTAGAGCGCGTAGCGATTGGTGCCGTTGCTACGGGTACACCAGGTGATCGAGCCGCTGCCCGTCTTGCAATAGGAGGGCAGCGTGATCGTCACCGACGAGCTCACGCCCGTCGGGGTCGCGACGCTCGCGCAGTGCACCTCTCTGCGCATCTTGTCGAGCGCGAGCTTGGCCGTCAGCTGCGCCTGGAAGCGGTTGTTCATGTCCGTCTCGGAGTTCGAGGCCTGCACGAAGACCGTGGTCAAGCTCGTCATCACGACGCCCATGATCACGAGCACCGTGAGCATCTCGATGAGCGAGTAGCCGCGCTCGGAGCGCAGGCGACTCATCGCGCCCGGTGGCGGACCCGGACGAGTGCGGCGCGGGCGACCGCCTGGCTCTTGCCGCCGATTCCCCACTGCCGCTCGAGCTGCCGGTCGACGGCGATCAGGGTCTGGAGCGCCTGGGCGCCGTGCCACCAGCCAAACTGGGCGCCGGTCACGATCCAGGCGTGCTGGTAGAGCCAGTGGCGCACGTTGGCGCCGGTCTTCGACCGGTTGGCTACCCAGCTCTGCAGCCGGAGCGCGCGGGCCGGGAGGGAGATCTCGTCGAGCGGCTCCTTGGGCGCGCCGGCGAGCGTGAACGCGGGCGGGCGCGAGCCGGGCTTGGGGGTCGTCTTCACGACCGGCTTCTTCGGTTTTGCGACAGGCTTCTTGGCGACGGGCTTGGGCTTCGCCTTGGGCTTGACGGCGGGAGTGGTCACGCTGGCGAGCCCAGCGAGACGGATCACAGTCCCGCGGTAGGGCGAGACGTCGACGGGCCTGCCCAGCTCGGCGTACGCGCCGCGCACGAGCCGGACCGTCACGGTCGGCGCGCCGGTGTCGACGACGCGCGTGCCGGCGGCCGGGCTCTGGGTGATGACGCGGTTCGAGGAGTAGCCGTGCACGGAGCCCACGACGCGCCACGCGAAACCGGAGTCCTCGAGGATTCCCTTCGCGAAGACGTAGGCCTGGCCGCTGACCGACGGCACGACCAGCTCGGTCTTTGCCGCGGCCACGCCGGCGGCCGGATCGGGGGTCGCCGGGCCGACGATCGTGTTGTCCGCGGCCAGCGTGAACGCAGCCGTGCCGAGGATCCACACGAGAGCCACGATGACCGCGCGTGGCAAGAGCGCCGCTAGCCGGACCGCCATGTCTCTCCCTTCGGCAGCGGAGAGGAGGGTTGTCATCCCCCTACCGGGTGAAGAGGACGACCGGTCCATTCGAATCCTCCGTCTGTTGATTGGGGACGACCGCGAAGACCGGCGCGTGGCCGGCGGTGCCGATCGAGTCCGTCGGGCCCGCGTCCTGCCAGCGGAAAGCGACGTTCGCGAAGCTCTGGAACCACGGCTGGAGCTGCGGGTACGAGGTAGTCGGGTCGAGCTGCAGGTGCAGGTGTGGGCCGGTGGCGTGGCCGGTCATCCCGACGAGGCCGACCTGGGTGCCGGCGGCAAGCTGTGCACCGGCCGCGACAGCCGGCTCGAGGTACGACATGTGGCAGTACGTCCATTCCTGGCCGTCTGCGGTGTCGATCGTCATCCCGATCCCGCAGCGCCCGTCCGGCGTCGACCAGGAATTGACGACGGTCGCATCGGCGAGTGCGTAGATCGGGGAGCCTTCGGGCGCGGCGATGTCGGCAGCCGGGTAGTCGTGGTGGTGGTGCGAGACCGAGACGATCGAAGGGCCGCCGCCGACCGGGAAGACGTACTGGCCGCTGTAGGACGGCGCTCCGATGGAGGAGCCGGCGCTCAGCTGCGAAAACGAGGCGGCGAGCGCCCGGTCGTGAGCGAACGCGAGCTCTTGCCGGGCCTTCGTCAGCTCCGCCTGCAGCTGAGCCACGCGCGCCCGTGCGGCGTCGACGCGCACGCCGAAGCGAACAGCGCGCTGGTCGAGCGCTAGCCGGTCGGAGAGAAGTGAGGCCGACGCGGCTCGGCGGTTCAGCTGGGTCCCGCGGCGGCTGAGCGCGCGCAGCGTCCGCTCGGCGCGGACGAGCTGCTGCTTCGCGTCTGCGACCGCCTGCGTGTTCTGCGCGAACGAGGCCTGCAGCGGGTCGGCGCTGAACGTCGCGTCGAGGCCGCCGGTGCCGAACGACTGCGCCAGCTGCAGCACCTCGTCGACATACCACTGGGCGTGGTTGTAGGAGAAGACGGCGCGCGAGATGTCGCTCCCGCCGCCGGAAGCGGCCAGGTAGCGGGCCGCGGCGGCGATCGCGTCCTCGGGGCTCCAGGGGCTCGCGATCCCGTCGCCGTCGGCGTCGACGCCCCAGCGCTCCCAGGTGGACGGCATGAACTGCATCCAGCCGATCGCGCCCGCCGAGCTCGGCCCCATGTTCGTGCCGAAGTTCGACTCGATCTTGTTGATCGCCGCGAGCACCTGCCAGGGGACGCCGTAGAGGGTGCCGTTGCGCTGCCAGAGGGTGAACAGCTGGTCGTACGTGCGCGTCTCGACGAAGGCGGGCCGCTGGAGCAGCGCTGCCGGGAACGAGATCGAGCCCGGCGTGTTAGGCAGCTCGGCGCTTGGCAGCGTCGCCGGCGCGCTCGGCACGACCGAGGGCACGACCTTGAAGACGTCGGCGCCCGCCGAGCCGGAAAGTGCCAGCGCGGCGATCGCTACTGCGATGAGGCGCTTCATCCGTCCTGGGCGCCGGCGATGCGGAGGCCGGGCATCGGCTGCTCGTCAGGCTTGGGCGGCTCCGGCTCGGCCTCGGAGACGGGGCGGTCGGTCGTGACACCGGCGGCCTTTCGCTTCAGCGCCTGATCGAGCGAGACCAGGAAGTCGTGCTGGTTCGTGGAGGCGTTGGCAGCGGTCTCGCGATCCACCTCACCGGCGACCACGAGCTCGATCAGGGCCTGGCTGAAGGTCTGCATGTCGAAGAACTGGCCCTCGGCGATCGCATCGGTGATCTCCTCGGTCCTGCTCTCACGGATCAGGTCGGAGATGCGTGAGTTGTTGACCATCACCTCGACCGCTGCGACGCGGCCGCTCCCCTGCTTGGGCAGCAGACGCTGGCTGATCACGCCCCGGAGCACACCGGCGAGGATCGAGCGAATCTGCTCGTGCTTGGCGGCCGGGAAGAACTCGACCATCCGGCCGATCGTCTCGCCGGCGTCGATCGTATGCATCGTCGAGAAAACGAGGTGGCCGGACTCCGCGGCCTTGAGCGCGGTCTCGGCGGTCTCGGCGTCACGGAGCTCGCCGATCAGGATCACGTCCGGGTCCTGGCGCAGCACGCGGCGGATCGCAGCCAGGAACGACTCCGTGTCGAGGCCGACCTCGCGCTGGTTGACGATGCAGCCGTGGTCGGAGTGGAGGATCTCGATCGGGTCCTCGATCGTGACGATGTGCTGGCGCCGCGTGCGGTTGATGTAGTCGATCACCGCCGCGAGCGTGGTCGTCTTGCCCGAGCCGGTCGCGCCAGTGACCAGCACGAGGCCGCGATGCTCCTCGGCCAGCCGCTCGACCCCCTTCGGCAGACGCAGCGTGGCGAAGCTCGGCACCTCGTTCGGGATCACGCGGAAGGCGAACGAGATCGAGCCGCGCTGGCGATAGCCGTTGACGCGGAAGCGCGGCAGGCCTTCGGCCGAGTAGGCGATGTCGAGCTCGCCGGCCTCGTGGAAGTGCGAGAGCTTGGCGGGGGTCATGTCGGCCACGATCGCCAGGACAGCCTCGAGGTCGCTGTCGTAGAGCGGCGCGTGCTCCGGGAGCAGGCCGAGCTCGCCGTCGCGCCGGAGCACCGGCGGCTGGCCGACCTTCAGGTGAATATCGCTCGCGCCAAGCTCCACGGCACGGCCGAGTACCGCATTCAGATCCACGAAGGTGCTGATCGGCAGCGGCCCACCGCGGCTTGAGTCGCGGTGAATAGGGTTTCCGCATGACGGAACCTCCTGGGCTGGTTCGCCGGGTCGCCCGGCTCTTCCGTCCCTACCGCGGCCGCGTGGCGGTGGTCTTCGTCCTGATCGTCGTCACCTCGGTGCTCGGCGTCGTCAATCCGCTGCTGACGAAGGCGGTCTTCGACAAGGCGCTCTTCCCGCCCGGCCAGGGCGGGCCGAACTACACGCTTCTCTACGAGCTCGTCGCCATCATGGTCATCGTCCCGATCGTCGCGGCCGCGATCGGCGTGCTCCAGACCTACCTGACGACGGTGGTCGGCCAGCGCGTGATGCAGGACCTGCGCAACCGGCTCTACGACCACCTGCAGTCGATGTCGCTCCGGTTCTTCACCGCGACGCGCACCGGCGAGCTCCAGTCGCGCCTGCAGAACGACGTCGGCGGCGTGCAGAACGTGGTCACCAACACGGCCTCGTCCGTGCTCTCGAACACGGTCACCGTCCTGAGCACCGTGATCGCGATGCTGCTGCTCTCCTGGCAGCTGACCCTGCTCGCGCTCGGGATCGTGCCGATCTTCGTTTACCTCACCTATCGCGTCGGCCGCGCCCGGCGACGGCTCTCGGGCCAGACGCAGGAGTCGCTCGCGGAGCTCTCGGCGCTGACCGAGGAGACGCTCTCGGTGTCGGGCGTGCTGCTGACGAAGGTGTTCGACCGCCGCAGCGACGCGGTCGAGCGCTACCGCGACGAGAACCGCCGCCTCGCCCGCCTGCAGGTGCGCCAGTCGATGGTCGGCCGCTCGTTCTTCGCGCTCGTGCAGACCTTCTTCTCGGTCGCGCCGGCACTCGTCTACCTGGTCGCCGGGCACGCGCACCTGAGCTCGGGCACGATCGTCGCGTTCACCACCCTCCAGACCCGGCTCCTGTTCCCGATCGGCCAGATGCTGCAGACCGCGGTCGAGGTACAGGCGTCGTTCGCCCTCTTCGAGCGCGTTTTCCAGTACCTCGACCTGCCGCACGACATCGTCGACGCCGAAGGCGCGCGCACTCTCTCGCCTGAGGAGGTGCGCGGCGAGGTCGCGCTGCGAGACGTGTGGTTCCGCTACGAGGAGCCGGAGGCGCCGATCTTCGACGTGCCCGTCGACGGCGACGGCTCGAACGGCGCCACGCCGTCGCGGGAATGGACGCTCGAAGACGTCTCGCTGGAGGTCGAGCCGGGGCAG
>Ga0307304_10000224_pt1 | contig 12756 bp, 12 predicted proteins | sample ER_DNA_185_FD_194503 | JGI IMG/M metagenome (GOLD analysis project Ga0307304, IMG submission 194503) | Bulk soil microbial communities from the East River watershed near Crested Butte, Colorado, United States - ER_DNA_185 | ecosystem: Environmental > Terrestrial > Soil > Floodplain | place...
CGTCGTCGCTCGTGCGGGTTCCGGTCGCGTCGTCGTCGCTCGCGGCGATGTCGCCCGCGATCGGCTCCGCCCGTGTCTCCAGCGCGTCGAACCGGAGAGCTTCTTCGTCGACCAGGCTCTGCTCCTGGGTCGGCCGGGCAGCGCGCCGGCGAGCGCGCTTCACCGGAGCCACCTGCGCAGCACCACTGTCCGTGGCCTCGGATCCGGCAACGTCGGCGGCCGAGGCGTCCGCTGTCCCGCCGGACACGGCTTTCTTGGCAGCTGACGCCTTGGTGGCCCTCGTCGTCTTGGGAGCCTTTGGCGCCTTGGTCGCCTTGGTCGCCTCGCCGCCGCCGTCGGCGTCTCTCGCCGTCTTCGGGGCCTTGGCCGCCTTTGCCGTCTTGGCCGCCTTTGCCGTCTTGGCCGTCTTGGCCGTCTTCGTGGCCTTGGCCCTCGCCGGACGAGCGGAGTCGTCACCCGCCGGCTCCGCGGCCGGGGCGTCGGTGGCCCCGGCCCCGGACAACTCCAGCACGGGGGTGCTGGCGGCAGCGGGATCGACGCGGTCAGAGGTCTCGGTGCTCTGTTCGTCGGTGTGGTCGTACTCGGATGCCATCTCGGCGTCCTCTCCGTTTCCACGGGAGGCGCCACACCGGCCCTGCGGACCCATCTCTCGTGTGCGGTGTCGGCGTCGCCGTCGCCAGGGTTCTGGCCACGGCGGAAGTCGTGGTGCTACAGCCGATCGGCTCGCGGCGAACGCGGCACCGGTTCAGCTGCCGCCGACCTTCACGTCGGCAGCCAGTGGATCAGCCACCGCCGCCACTCCGTGAGCCAGCGGGCCCTGTGCCAGCCGCGTCACCAAGGGTGGCGCCGGCGGTACCAGACCCGCGATAGCACGGAGCGCGGTCAGAATGTCGTCGGGGCGTACGGCCGGTGTGGTGTGCCGCACGACCACTCGAAGTATCGCACACGCCGGGTCTCCTGCCGGCACCGCCTGCGGCACGTCCGCGGCGACCTCGGCCGCCGCGGCCACGCGCATCGCGACGACCGCCGACCGGGTGTCAAAGGTCTTCGGTCCGGTCTTGAACGTCCGAGTCACCTCTGCGCGGTCGACGGCCAGGTAGGCGTCGACGGCTGCCTGCACGGTGTCGGCGTCGAGACCTGGTGCGGCGATCGCCCAATCGCTCGCCTCCAGGCGGTCGGCCAGCGACCCGCCGGACGCCTCGACCACCTGGAGGACGTCGAGCCCGGTCGGGAGCGCTTCGTCCAGCGCCGCTCGAACGGCCTCCGGGTCGACTCGCTCGCTGAGGGCCAGCTCGACGTACTCGGCCTCGCTGGCCGTCCCGGTCGGGGCCGCGTTCGCATACGAGATCCGCGGGTGCGGGTGGAACCCCGCACTGAACGCCATCGGGACGTCCGCTCGCCGTACCGCCCTCTCGAGAGCGCGCTGAAAGTCTCGGGTCGATGAGAACCGGAGCCGTCCGCGTTTCGCATACCGCAGCCGAAGTCGCTGCACCACCGGCGCCGGCGGCGGTCCCTCGGGAACGCGCGGTCCGGCCATGCGTGGCACATTAGTCGGGGCCGGGGTGCTCGAGCATCACTCCGGAACGGCGGTCAGGATGCGTCCCGGCTCGCCGGCCACCACGGCGCGGATGGCATCCGCTACGACCATGGCGTGCTCTCTCTGGGCGACCAGGGCCTCATGCGTGGTTCCCTGAACGATCCGTCTGGCGCTGTTGGTGGAAAGGCTCGCCAGTTCCGACTGGAGTTCGGTCAGGGTCGCGGCGCCCCGGGGTTGGTCACTCACGCCGAGGACGACGAGCGGAAGATTTCCGAGGCTGGCCGGGAGCTGGGTACGACTCTCCGGCCAGGCGTCCATCTGTTGGGCCTCCACCGCCGAAGCCTCGGGAAGGGCGGAGCGGGCCCGCAGCTCGGCGACCTGGCGTTCGGGCAGCCCGAGCGAGAGCGGCCGGGAAAGGTCGACCACGCGAAGCAGCCCGATGCGGGCCAGCACGGCAGTGGCACGCTGGGAGGTCGCGATCATCCGGTCGGCGCGGCGAACCGGCCAGCGGACCCACTGGTCCGGATGTGAGGCGTCGACGAGGACCAGCCCGGCCGTCTCGTCCGGGAAGAGTCCGGCGAACGCCCGAATCGGCAGTCCGCCGAAGGAGTGCCCGGCGAGCACATAGGGACCGTCGACTCCTGCGGCGTGCAGGGCGGTATGCAGCTCGCGCGCCAGGGTGGCCGCGTCCCGTGGTCGGTGACTGCGCTCGCTCCATCCCAGGCCCGCCCGGTCGTAGGACACGACGCGCATGGTCCTCGCGAGCTCACTTTGCACCCAGTACCAGTTCGACGAGAACGAGCCCATCCCGGCTTCGAGGACCACCGCAGGGCCCTCCCCTTCGCCCTGGATGTTCAGATGCAGCCGGCAGCCGCCGACGTCGACCAGCACTCCCGGAGCCGGGTACCGTCGCGCGTCCCGTCGGGTCGCCAACGACTGGGCGGCGGCGCCGAGCCCGGCCGATGCCGCGACGCCACTCACGATGGCGGCGGTGTACCGAAGGGACCCGCCGGGCCGCGCCATGCGCCGAGTCTAGGGCGTGGTCTCCCCTGACGCGGCGGCCCTTTCGGCCTTGCGGGCGGCGCTGGCCCGTCGGATCGCGTCGCGGCGCTCCTCGTCGTCCATGCGGTTGGCGTCCTCGAGTGTCGGCGCCGTCCCGCCCAGCCGAGCGGGGAGGAAGTCCAGCTCGTCGTGGCCGAGCGGCTCGTACGCCTCCTGCAGGCCGTGGAGCATCGTCTCCATGACCGCGTGGATCTTCGCGGTCGCCTCGTCGATATTCTCGCCGGGCGTGACCGGGATCGCTTCGCCGACGGCGATGTTGATGTGGACGTTGCTGCGGCCCAACCGCCGCGGATGACCCTTGGTCCACACCCGCTGCGATCCCCAGATGACCACGGGCAGCATCGGGACGCCGGCCTCCTGAGCCATCCGGGCCGCGCCGTTCTTGAACGCCTTGAGCTCGAACGACCGCGAGATGGTCGCCTCCGGGAAGACGCCGACGATCTCGCCGGCGCGCAGGTTTCGAACCGCATGCCCGTAGGACGCGGCCCCCGCGGCACGGTCCACGGGAATGTGCTTCATGCCCCGCATGAGCGGGCCGCTCACCGTGTGGGTGAACACACTCTCCTTGGCCATGAACCGGACGAACCGGCCGGCCGGCCGCGCCGCATACCCCGCGTACGTGAAGTCCATGTACCCGGTGTGGTTGATGACCATCACGGCGCCCCCCGTGCGGGGCACGTGTTCAGCTCCGGTGATCGTGAACCGCAGGCCTTGCGCGGCGAAGAGCACGCGGGCGACCCCGATGACGGCCGAGTACACCGGCTCCATGGGCACAACCTACGGGACCGTAGCCCAGTCGGCCACGTATACCCCCGTCCTCGCCGTCCCCAGCAGCAGCCCCCGATCGGTCGAGAGGCCAGGTTTGGTCGTTCTGGACGAGCGAGAGCGACAAAACCTGGCCTCTCGGCGGGCGGGGTAAGCGGTTGGAAGCGGTCCCTTCCGGTCTGGGACAATCCGTGCCCATGACCACCTCCACACCCGCCCGTGCCGCCGCTGCGGCACCCCGCATCCCCGAGAGGCCGTCCGTGGACGGCTTGGAGGAGAAGTGGGCGCAGGTATGGAAGGAGCAGGGGACCTACACGTTCGACCGAGTGCGGGCGCTGGCTGGAAGCCGTGAGCAGATCTGGGCCGTCGACACGCCGCCGCCCACCGCGAGCGGCTCGCTCCACGTCGGCCACATCTTCGGTTACACCCAGGCGGACTGCATCGCCCGCTACAAGCGGATGTCCGGGCTCGAGGTGTTCTACCCGATCGGCTGGGACGACAACGGCCTGCCCACCGAACGGCGCGTGCAGAACTACTACGGCGTACGCGGCGACGCGACACTTCCCTACGACGCCGACTTCGTGCCGCCGCACGAGGGCGGGGCGTCCGACAAGGCCGCCGACCACGTGCTGGTGAGCCGGCGCAACTTCAACGAGCTCTGCGAGGTCCTCACCGTCAAGGACGAGGTCCTCTTCGAGGAGACGTTCCGCCGGCTCGGCCTCGCCTACGACTGGGACATCAGCTACCGCACCATCGACGACCGCTCCCGGGCCGTCAGCCAGACGTTCTTCCTCCGCAACCTCGCCCGCGGGGAGGCCTACCAGGCTGAGGCGCCCGGCCTCTGGGACGTGACCTTCCAGACCGCGGTCGCGCAGGCCGAGCTCGAGGCCCGGGACTACCCCGGCGCATATCACCGCGTCGCCTTCCACCGCTACGACGGCGAACCGGTCTACATCGAGACCACCCGGCCCGAGCTGCTTCCAGCGTGCGTCGCCCTCATCGCCCACCCCGACGACGAGCGGTATGCGTCGCTGTTCGGCACCACCGTGACGTCGCCGGTGTTCGGGGTCGAGCTTCCGGTGCTGTCGCACCCGCTCGCCGAGATGGACAAGGGCGCTGGCATCGCGATGTGCTGCACCTTCGGCGACCTCACCGACGTCCAGTGGTGGCGCGAGCTGCAGCTGCCGACCCGCTCGATCGTGACGCGCGACGGCCGGATCCAGGCGGAGACACCGGCGTGGATCACCACCGACGAGGGACGCGCGACGTTCCGCGCGATGGCCACCAAGACGATCTTCTCGGCACGCACAGCCGTGGTCGACGCTCTGCGCGAGTCGGGCGACCTGGCGGGCGATCCCGTTCCCACTCAACGGAAGGCGAACTTCTACGAGAAGGGCGACCGCCCCCTCGAGATCGTCACGTCGCGGCAGTGGTACATCCGCAACGGCGGTCGCGACGAGGCGATCCGCGAGGAGTTCCTCGAGCGCGGGCGGGAGCTGGACTTCCACCCGGGGTTCATGCGGTCGCGGTACGAGAACTGGGTGGGTGGGCTCAACGGCGACTGGCTGATCAGCCGGCAGCGGTTCATGGGAGTGCCGATCCCCGTGTGGTATCCGGTGACCGACGCCGGGAAGGTCGACTACGACCACCCCATCCTGCCGGCCGAGGACGCGCTGCCGGTCGACCCCGCGGCCGAGGCTCCCGCCGGCTTCGACGAGGAGCAGCGCGACCGGCCAGGGGGTTTCCACGGTGACCTCGACGTCATGGACACATGGGCCACGTCGTCGCTGACGCCGTACATCGCGGGCGGCTGGCAGTCGGATCCCGAGCTGTTCTCGGCGATCTTCCCGATGGACCAGCGGCCGCAGGGCCACGACATCATCCGGACCTGGCTGTTCTCCACCGTGGTGCGGGCGCACTACGAGTTCGACTCGCTGCCGTGGCGGCACGCGACGGTCAACGGGTTCATCCTCGACCCCGACCGCAAGAAGATGAGCAAGTCCAAGGGCAACGCGACGACGCCTCTGGAGATGCTCGTCGAGCACGGCAGCGACGGCGTCCGCTACTGGGCGGCCTCCGCCCGGCTGGGCATCGACGCCGCCCTCGACACCGCCCAGATGAAGGTCGGCCGGCGCTTGGCCATCAAGGTGCTCAACGCCAGCCGGTTCGCGCTGTCCTTTGGCGACGTCGGGGAGGCGCTCGACAACCGCGCCCTGGCCGAGCTGGTCACCGAACCGTTGGACCGGTCCATGCTGGCCAGCCTCGGCGAGGTCGTGGACCTGGCCACGACCGCGAACGAGGCGCTCGACTACACCCGGGCCCTCGAGGTGACGGAGTCCTTCTTCTGGTCGTTCTGCGACGACTACCTGGAGCTGGTCAAGGACCGGGCCTACGGCCGCGCCGCCGGTTCGGAGGAGGACGGGTCCGACGCTGCCGACCCCGGTGCCGTGTCAGCGCGCGCTGCCCTGCGCCTGGCGCTCGACCTCCAGCTGCGGCTGCTGGCACCGGTGCTGGTGTTCGCGACCGAGGAGGTGTGGTCGTGGTTCCACGACCCGTCGGCCGGTTCTGTGCATCAGGCGCCCTGGCCGACGACCGCCGAGCTGGGCGACGCCCGCGGCGCCGACCCTTCGGTCCTGACGGCGGTCGGTGCGGCGTTGACCGGCATCCGCAAGGCCAAGTCCGACGCCAAGGTCGGCATGCGGGCGGAGATCGCCGGCATGACCCTCGCCGGGCCGTCGGCGGAGCTCGACCGCGTGCGAACCGCGGAAGGTGACCTGCGCTCGGCCGGGCGGATCCGCGAGCTGGCCTACGCGGTTGACGAGCCGTCTTCGACGCTCGCGGTCCGCGACGCCGAGATCGTGCCGCCGGAGCCGCGCCAGCGCGGGTGACCTGAGCCCAGCCAGGGCCCCGCGCGCGTCGGCGCCCCGGGGTACGGTGCCAGGCATGGCCGGCGGGACACGGGAGATCCGCCTGCCCCGTCCACCGGGCGGTTTCGTGCCGTGGCTGGTCGGGGCGGCGCTCGCTGGGCTCGCCCTGCTCACCGTTGTCACCGCGTCGACGCCGGTCGACGTCGTGACCCAGCCGCGATCGGTCGGCGGCAACGCGTCGGTGGTCACGCCGCCCAGCACGCCGATGAGCTCGCCGACGGCGACGACCCCGACCACCGGGCCGTTCGCCGACCTGTCGCAGCTTCCCGAGCTGCCGGCCGCCGTCGTGGCGCTCCTCCAGCTCGTGGTGATCGGCCTGTGCCTGTGGGTGCTCTACCTGATCTTTCGGTATGCGTGGCGGAACGTCCCACGGATGAGCAGCCGCACGATTCCTCGACGCCCGCTGCAGGCCCTCCCGGCACTGCCGGACGAGCTGGTCGAGACGGCCGACGCCCGGCTCGCGCTGCTCAAGGCGGGCGAGCCGCGCAACGCCATCGTCGCCTGCTGGGTTGACCTGGAGGACTCGGCGTCGGCCGCCGGGCTGCCTCGGCACCCGGCCGAGACGGCCGCCGAGTACACGATTCGCGTCCTCCACACATGGGACATCGCTCCGGCAGCCCTGGGCGGCCTCGCCGAGCTCTACCGCGAGGCTCGGTACTCCCGGCATCCCGTCACCGAGCAACACCGCGAGGAGGCCATCGCCCGACTCATGACCATCCACGCAGATCTCCAGCAGGTCGCGGACGAGGCGGCGGCACGGGCGGCTCTGGCCGAGGCCGAGGCGGCCGCCGCCCGGGCGGTGACCGACCGGTGAGTCGCCTGCGGGAGCTGCCGTCCGGCCGCCGGCTCGTGGTCCGCGTGGCGCTGTTGTATGCGGCCACCATGGTCTTGCTCGTCTTGCTCGACCTGTCGCCGTCGCCGCTGCTGGTCGCGGCGTTCTTCGTCGCTGCCGCAACGGTGTTCGCCGTCTTCAGCGAGCGGTTCACCGACAGCCACGCCGAGCCGTGGGTCGTCAGCCCACCATCGACGGCTGGCCTCGGCCGAGGCTCTGACCATCGCACGTCGGCCCTCGCGCGGCGTCTGGAGGCTCGGGTCCACGAGCCCGGCCAGCGCCGAAACCTGGCCGCCGACCTGCAGAAGCAGCTGCGGGTCGTCCTCGCCGACCAGGTGCGCCGCGAACGCGGCTGGGACCTCCTGGCCCACCCCGAACTGGCTCTCGATGCGCTGCCCTCCGACCTCGCCGACATCATGACGCGCCCTCCCGACATGAGGCTCGCCGACGCCCAGTACCTTTCCGCCCTCCTCGACAGAATCGAGTCGCCGTGAGCATGCCCCTCTCCCAGGTGTCCGAGCAGGGTCAGCGCATCCTCGACGAGGTCGAGCGCGCCGTCGTCGGGAAGCGACAGCCGCTCACCCTGGTTCTCAGCGCCATCCTCGCCGGCGGTCACGTCCTCATCGAGGACTTCCCCGGCCTCGGGAAGACGCTCGCCGCGCGATCGTTCGCGACGACGCTGGGTCTCGAGTTCACCCGCGCTCAGTTCACGCCAGACCTTTTGCCGGGCGACCTGACCGGCTCTTTCGTCTACGACCAGAGGGCCCAGGACTTCGCCTTCCGGCGGGGCCCCCTCTTCACCGGACTGCTGCTGGCCGACGAGATCAACCGGACGCCGCCGAAGACCCAGTCGGCCCTGCTCGAGGCGATGCAGGAACGGCAGGTCACCGTCGAGGGTCAGACATTCACCCTGGCTCGACCCTTCCATGTGCTCGCCACCGCGAACCCCGTCGAATACGAGGGCACCTACCCACTTCCCGAGGCCCAGCTCGACCGATTCCTCATGCGGGTGTCTTTCGGCTACCCGACTGAGTCGGAGGAGGTCGACGTCCTCCGCAACCGGATCGCCCGTCAACGCGAAGAGGTGTCGCTCGACCCGATAACCGACGCCGCCGGCCTCCTGGCCATGCAGGACGCCGTGGAGACCGTCACCGTCGACGACACCGTCGCCGCATACTGCGTGGCCCTGGCCACCGCGACCCGCGAGCACCAGCACTCGCTCCTGGGGGCGTCCCCGCGGGGATCCCTGGCGCTCATGCTCGTCGGCCGCGCACACGCGGTCCTGCGCGGCCGGGACTACCTCACGCCGGAGGACGTCAAGGCGGTCGCGACCCAGGTGCTCGCCCACCGGATCACCGTGAAGCCCGAGCTCTGGATGAGCAACGTCACCGGTCGCAGCGTCGTCGACAGCGTCCTCGCCACGGTCCCGACTCCATTGGCGCGCGAGGCGCGCCCGTCGTGAGCGAGTCCCCCTCTTCCGGAACCGTCCTGCCGCCCTGGCGGCCGACGGCCGCGCACTTCCGCGCCACGCTGCTCGGCGTGGTCGGCGCCGTTGCCGCTCTCGCGATGAACCGGCCTGACCTGCTCGTGCTCGTGACCCCGTGGCTGGTCGTCACGACATGGGCCTGGTTGCGCCGGCCCCGGGAACGCGTGTCCGTCACCACGGCGCTAGGCCACCAGACGGTGCGCGAGGGCGAGGCCACCGTGCTGCGAGCGACGGTCGCCGTGCCCGCCGGCGTCGACGACGTCGTCGTCGCCGTCTCGCCGTCGGTCTTCCTCGAGCAGGACCCGCCGCTCGGCATCCGCGTCATCGGCGTCGAGGACGGCCGTCCGACGGACGCGGATCCGCTGACCCGCAGAGCCCGCACCGCCATCGTCCTCCGCTCGACCCGCTGGGGTGTGCGCTCCGTCGGCCCGCTTCGGTGCGGGGCGTGGTCGACGTGGGGCGGCTACCGCAGCGGCCCGGTCGACTCGGCGCCTCAGCGGCTCGTGACCCTTCCGCTCCCGGCCGTCTTCACCCCGTCCGCGGCCATGCCACACCCGGAGGGGCTGGTGGGGGCATACCGGTCGTCCCGGCCCGGTAGCGGCAGCGAGTTCGACCGGCTCCGGCCCTTCCAGGTCGGCGACCGGCTCCGGCGGATCCACTGGCCGGTGTCCCTTCGGACGGGCACGCTTCACGTCACCTCGACGTATGGAGACGAGGACTCGCAGATCGTGCTCGTCGTCGACGGGACCAGCGACCTCGGGCCACGCGAGGGCCTCGACGGCCGCCCGACCAGCCTCGACCTCACCGTCCGGGCCGCGGGCGCGATGGCCGAGCACTACCTGGGCGTCGGCGACCGCGTCGGCCTGCGGGTCGTCGGAGCCGCCCGGGTCCCGCGGGTGCCCGTCGGCAGCGGTCGGGCCCATCTTCGGCGCGTGCTCGGGACCCTGGCGCTCATCGAGCCGGCCACCGATCGCGACGACGACGGCGAGTATGCGATCGCCGGCATCGGCGCCGGAGCCGTCGTCATCGTCCTGTCGCCCCTGGTCGACCCGGCGATGGTCGACGTCGTGGCCCGGCTCGGATCACGAGGACTCACCACGCTCGTCGTGGACACCATGCCCGACCACCTGTGGCGCGGCGAGAACGACCCGTTCACCGCACTGGCATGGCGGCTGCGACGGCTGAGCCGCTCGGTCGACGTGCACCGGCTGACCGCGGCCGGCGTCCCGGTCGTCCCCTGGCACGGGCCGCAGAGCCTCGACCACGTGCTGCGCGAGCTGTCCCGTCGCGCTCGGGCTCCGCGGTTGGCCCGACGATGAGCGTAGAGGCGGCCGCTCGCCGCGTGCGGCTGGTACGGCTCGGACTGTCCGAGGAGTACGGCTCGGTCCAGCTGGTCCTGTGCGCCATCGTGGTCCTCGGCCCGATCGTGTTCCTGGCCACGATGATCCTCGCCGGCAGCGGCTTCACCTGGTGGTTCCTCGTCCTCAGTCCGCTGGCGGTGCTGGGGGCGGCTCGGCCGGAGTCGCCGGGGCACCTGGTCCTGTGGGTGCTCCTGCTCGTGGTGTGGGTGACCGCAGTGCCCGGCCCTTTCACCTGGTGGTCGGTCCCGGCAGCCCTGGCCATCGCGGCGTCCCACACCGCCTTGGTCCTGTTGGGCGGCCGACCGGCGTCGGGCGACCTGGCGTCGGACACCTGGTCACGGGTCCGGCGCCGGCTCGGAGTCGTCGCGGTGATCACCTTCGGCGTGGCCGGCCTGGCTCAGGGGGTCCGCTCCGTCCGGGCGCCCGGACAGCTGACCCTCGCCGTCGCGGCGCTCGTCGCGGTCTCGCTGTGGCTGTGGTGGGGCACGCGCCGGACCGAGGTGGACGGCCACCCCGACAACTAGCGCCGTCCGCAGGCCGACGAGCTATATCGCTTGCCGGTACATGGGCGCCCTGCCAGGCTCGCGGGATGCCGTCCAGCACCATTGGCCCGCCGTTCGACCAGTTCCTGGTCACCGCAGAAGCGGTGGCCAAGGCCCGGCCGGAGGTGGACCCCGAGATGGCTCGCGAGGTGTTCGAGGAGGCGGCGACGTTGCTGAACAACGGCCTCGTCCTCGACGACCTCGATGCCCACGACGCCGCGGCGGTCGTCGCCGGGCTGTGCGTCGACCTCGTCGCCGAGGATCCCGGTGCCGCAATCCGCGCGCGGGCCCGGGCCACCTTGGAGGCACCCGGAGACCTGCACGACCCCAAGGGAGCGTGGGCGGCATACCTCGACGCTGCGGCCATCTTCCAGCTCTGAGGGAACCGCCCCAGAGCGGTTAACGAGAGACGACGGTGGCCAACTTGTCGAACGCGCTGAGCCAGCCGCGCTCTGCGTGCACACCGAAGCCGCTTGGGTAGGGTCCGTCACTCATCGTCATTCGCGTCCGGGGGCCAGACGCCGACGGTTCGTCGTGCAGTTCGATGCGCACGACGGTCGGTTCGGGCATGCCGGCCTCGGGCATCGGGTCCGAGCGCAGCACCAGCAGCCGGGGCGGGTCGACCTCGACGATCTCGAACCCGAGGGACGTCTCCGCCCCGTCCGGCTGCGCCATCGACAGCTCGTACCTCCCTCCTACACGCAGGTCGATCCGCACGCTGTCGCGCGGCGTCCTCAGCGGCGCCGGACTTAACCACGCCGCTACATCGTCGGGCTCGGTCCAGGCGCGGAACACGCGGTCGGGCGGCGCGTCGAACACTCGCGTGATCCGGACCTCCCGGTCGGTCTGTGTGGTGTCACTCATCGTTCTCTCCTGTCCGGCGCAGGTGCGCCTCGAGCCGGTCCATGCGGGCGTCCCAGGTACGGCGTCGGGCGAGCAGCCAGTCCAGCGCGTCGTCCAGCGGGTCGACCTGCAACCGGCTCGGCCGCCATTGCGCCTCCCGGCTGCGAACGACGAGGCCGGCCCGCTCGAGCACCTTGAGGTGCTGCGAGATCGCCGGGAGCGACACGGCGAACGGCTCGGCGAGCTCGCCGACGGACGCCTCCCCCTCCGCGAGCCGAGCCAGCATGGCCCGCCGGGTGGGATCGGCCAGCGCCGCGAAGGTCCGCGTCAGTGGGTCGTCCAGTTCGGTCAGCATGCCGCTCTCGTGATTAAGTATTTCATTAAATACTTAGATAGTCCCCTGTGCAAGCCCCTCCATGGCCCGGGTGCTCGACACGGTGTCGTACGTGTGTTCGAATGTGGTCATGCGGTGGCAGGGTCAGTCGGTGGGCGGGCAGCTGATCGGTGCGCTGCCTGGCCTGGACGCCAACGATGGCTTCGTCCGCACGGTGCGCACGCCGGAGTTCGCCGGCATCACCTTCCACGAGGTGCTCGCGAAGTCCGCCCTCAACCGCATCCCAGCGGCCGCCCAGCTGCCCTTCGAGTGGACCGTCAACCCCTATCGCGGCTGCACGCACGCCTGCGTCTACTGCTTCGCCCGCAACACGCATACCTATCTCGACCTCGACGCGGGCCACGACTTCGACTCGCAGATCGTCGTCAAGACCAACGTCGCCGAGGTCCTCGGTCACGAGCTGCACCGTGCGAGCTGGAACCACGACCCGGTCGCCCTCGGCACCAACACCGACCCCTACCAGCGGGCCGAGGGCCGTTACCGTCTCATGCCCGGCATCATCGCGGCGATGGCGAGGTCGGGAACGCCGTTCTCCATACTCACCAAGGGGACGATCGCCCGGCGCGACCTGCCCCTGCTCGCGGCGGTCGCGCGCGACGTACACGTCGGCTTCGCCGTCTCGATCGCCATCGGCGACGAAGAACTGCACTCTCGCCTCGAGCCGGGGACGTCCTCGCCCCGAGCCCGGCTCGACCTGGTCCGGGCCGTCACCGACGCCGGACTCCCGTGCCATGTCATGGTCGCGCCGGTCATCCCCCACCTCAGTGACGACGACGCGGCGATCGACGCCCTCCTCGCCCGGATCGCCGCTGCCGGCGCGACGTCGGCGACGGTCCTGGCGTTGCACCTGCGACCGGGCACGCGAGAGTGGTGGTTCACCTGGCTCGAGCGCGCCGAGCCGGCGCTGGTCCCCGCCTACCGGAGTCTTTATGGGCGGGGCACCTACGCGACGTCGGCCTACCGAGACGACCTGGCTCGTCGGGTGCGCCCGTTGCTCGAGCGCCACG
>Ga0307304_10000231_pt1 | contig 12580 bp, 11 predicted proteins | sample ER_DNA_185_FD_194503 | JGI IMG/M metagenome (GOLD analysis project Ga0307304, IMG submission 194503) | Bulk soil microbial communities from the East River watershed near Crested Butte, Colorado, United States - ER_DNA_185 | ecosystem: Environmental > Terrestrial > Soil > Floodplain | place...
GAGGGGCCGACGAACACCATGAAATCCCCGTCAGGGATGTCCAAGGTGAGGGCGTTCACCGCCCGCACCCCACCGGTGTAGACCTTGGACACATCCTGCAGCTCGATGCGCGCCATCCGTCGCTCTCCCTCCACCCGGTCGGGCCGCCTGTCGGCAGGGCCGCTCGGGCCGCCCTGCTGACCTGCGCAGACCTTACCCGACGAATCCAAGCAGAAACGCCGTCCGGGGACGTCCCTGCCGACCTTGGCAGTAGCGTAGCCGCCAGCGATGTTCGATACCAGCGCAACCCCCGGGGACCGGCAGGGGAGGGCGCTACACTCCGCGCTCATGAGCCGGCGCATCGGGGTCATGGGCGGCACCTTCGATCCCATCCACCACGGCCACCTCGTCGCCGCCGAGGAGGCCCGCTGGCAGTTCGACCTGGACCGGGTGGTGTTCGTGCCCACCGGCAGGCCCTGGCAGAAGCCGGTCGGGGTGAGCCCGGCCGAGGACCGCTACCGGATGACCGTGCTCGCCACCGCCTCCAACCCGGCGTTCACCGTCAGCCGGCTCGAGGTCGACCACCAGGGCCCCACCTACACCGTCGACACCCTGCGCCGGCTGCGGGCCGCCCAGCCCGCCGGGACCCGCCTGTTCTTCATCACCGGGGCCGACGCGGTGCTGCAGATCCTCACCTGGAAGGAGCCCGACCAGGTGCTCGCCCTGGCCGAGTTCATCGCCGCCACCCGGCCCGGCTTCGACCTGGACCGGCTCATCGGCCAGGTCTCGGGGGCCGCCGGCCGGGTCCACCGCATCGAGATCCCGGCCCTGGCCATCTCCTCCAGCGACCTCAGGACCCGGGTCGCCCGCGGCGCCCCCATCCAGTACCTGGTCCCCGACGAGGTCGCCCGCTACATCCACGACCACGCCCTCTACCGGAGCCCGGCCGCGCCGGAGGCAGCCGGTACCCAGTGATATCTCCCGGGTGCGCGCCGCTCCCCGGCTCGCTACCGTAGTGGGGTCCGACCGCACCGACCCCAGGAGCTCGCCCCTGCCGACCAGCCTCGATCTCGCCCTCACCGCCGCATCGGCGGCGTCCTCCAAGCAGGCCCGCGACGTCATCGTCCTCGACGTCTCCGAGCCGCTGGTCATCTCCGACTACTTCGTCATCTGCTCGGGCAACAGCGACCGCCAGGTCCGCGCCATCGCCGAAGAGGTCGAGCGCGCCTGCCGCGCCGAAGGCGCCCGCCCCCTGCGCCGCGAGGGAGAGCGGGAGGCGCGCTGGGTCCTGCTCGACTTCGTCGACTTCGTGGTCCATGTGTTCCTCGAGGAGGAACGGACCTACTACGACCTGGAGCGCCTCTGGCGCGACGCCCCCGTGGTCGCCCGCAGCAACGAGGTCGGCAGCCTGGTCACCGCCTGATTTCATCCAGTTTGCCCAGCCGGACCCCAGCGGCGCACACTACCCTGCCAACTTCCGGTGGGGGGACAAAGGAGCCGCACGCCGTGGTCCGCCGCAGATTCAGCCTCCTCGGCCTGATCTACGTCCTGGTCGGCATCTACATCGCCTTCGCCTACGACTACATCGGCATCCAGCTGATCAAGCGCGTCCTCTCCACCCTCCTCGCCATCTTCCTCTGGCCCCTCGTCCTCCTCGGGGTCGACCTCAACATCAACTGAGCCTTTGCGACCGACCAGGGTCGCTCGCTATAGTCACCCCTTCCGGGGCTGTAGCTCAGCTGGCAGAGCACTTGCATGGCATGCAAGGGGTCAGGGGTTCAAATCCCCTCAGCTCCACCAGGCACAACGTCACTTCCACTTCCGCTCTGAGCGTCATTTGCCAGAGATTTGCCAGAGTCTCACTGCGTGCGTCGGTCAGGACACCGTGAGTGCTGACCGGTTAGAGGACATTCCGGAACGATGACCAGCGTGCGGGCATCACCCCTTTGGGGTGAGGTTGGCTCCGACATGGAGATTCCTCATCAACCAATCGGGTGCAGGCTCGTCCCGTCCCAGGACGCCGGGGCGGCTGACATCCCGCGTCGCTGGATACCAAGCACTGGCCACAGCCGTCTAGCCGCAGTCCTGGTCGATCTGCTGCTGCAGCCCCGTCCAGGCGGTATCGATCCGCTTCAGGCAGGCCCTCCGCCTCGCTTGTTCATCCGCGCTGGGTGATGCGGGTGAGGGCGACCGCGTGGTCGACTTGCTCTGGACCTACGCCTTTGCGCTCCGACGAATTCCCGACCGGCGGGAGGACCACGATGGCGGACGACCCCGATATCCAGCTGCAGGAACGTCGTCGCCGCCACGGGCCCAGGCGGCTCCTCCGGGCGTTGTCCTCGCCGGACAGCTACGGCCTGGTGCTCCTGCTCATCCTGGTCACCTACGCGCTGTCGGCGGCGATTACGGCGGCGTGGGCGGTATCGCTGGTCCTGTTCGTTCAGATCGCGACGATCTGGGTGACGCTGCAGGCGTCCCAGGCACACCGCCATCTCCGGCGGGTAACCGGTGCGATCCTGGTCGTCACGGCGATCGCCGCGATCCTGAATCTCTTCATCTCTCGCGAGACCGCCGGCGGGGTCATGGCCGTGATCAGCGGCCTGCTGTATGTGGTCGCGCCGGTGATCATCGTGCGCCGACTGGTGCTGCGGCGAACCGTGGACACCCAAACCGTGCTCGGGGCGATCGCCGCCTACCTGATGGTCGGGATGGGATTCGCGTTCGCCTACCGGGCGCTCGGCGCGTGGCAGGCCGGCCCGTTCTTCGGGTCGCAAGGGGAGGGCCCCTTCCCCCAGTACCTGTTTTTCTCGTTCACCACACTGACCACGACCGGGTACGGCAACCTGGTCCCGGACGCCAACCCAGGCCAGACCCTCGCCGTCCTGGAGATGCTGATCGGGCAGCTGTTCCTAGTGACGGCGGTAGCCAGGGTGGTCAGCACCTGGCAACCCGGCCAAGGCCGCGGCCGCTCTCCCACCGAACCCGACAGCAACTGAGCCGAGCCCGCAGCTCGTCCGCCGCGGGACCACCAACAGCCCGGGTCTGGCGGTATTCGTTGGGGTGGTGTGGCCGAGGTCCGCCGTAGTGCCTTCGCGGCTTGCCCACGAGGCAGTATGTACCGAGGGCGGGCCGCACCTTGCCGTCGGGTTGGGGCCCTGCCCTGCAGTGGCGGAGTGGGCGCGGGTGATCGACGGGTCTACATCAGTCAGTCGAGGATGCGTCGCACGGTGGGTTCTGCGCGTTCGGCCACCCGCGCAAAGGTGCCTCTGGATCGCAGGCGGGCGATGGCGTTGCTGGCGATCACGGTTGCGGGCACGGCCAGGATGAGGCCGACGATGCCGCCGAGGAGGCCGCCCAACGCGGTGACGACCAGTACCACCAGCGGGTGGATGTCGAGGGTTCGGCCCATGACCTTGGGCTCTACGAAGTTCTCCAGCAACAGGTTGGCGGCCAGCACCACCAGCAGCATGGCCGCGGCCGTCCCGAGCCCGCCGTCGCCCAGGGCGATGATCACGGCCAGCCCCCCACCGAGAAAGGCGCCGATGTAGGGGATGTAACCGCCGATGAAGTTCACCACCATGATCGTGAACACCAGCGGTAGGCCGAGCAGGAGGGCGGCGAGGCCGATGACCACCGACACGATGGCCGACATGACGGTGCGGCCCCGTCCGTAGTCGCGGAGGATTCGGATGGCATCGCCGATGAAGTCGTTGACCTCGTGCTGGAGCCTGGGGTCGACCTGTGCGACGAGCGAGCGCCGCAGGCGGGTGCCGTCCTTGAGCAGGTAGTACATGATGAGCGCGCCCAGGATCAGGCCGCTGGCCAGGCCGACCAGGGTGCCGATGCCGGAAACCACCTTGGTGAGGACGCCGCCGGTGACCGTCGGGGCCGTCTCCTCGGTTGCCGCCCGCGCCTGGTCGAGTGCGGCCTGGTCGACACCAACCGCGTCGGTCTGCTCGGCCGCCTTGTCGAGTGCGGCGTCGACCGCGGCCCCGATCTGGTCGGTCTGCTCGGCCACGCCCCGGACGGTCGCGACCACGACGAGGGTCATCAGGGCGAGCAGACCGAGGACGACCACGCCGGCGGCGAGGGTGGGTCGGAACCGGTGGCGTTGGAGGATTCCGACCAGCGGTTTGAAGACAATGGCGAGCACGGCCGCGAAGGTCAGCGGCAGCACGATCTCGCTGACCGCGCCCAGCGCGGCGACCACGATGATCATGGCCACCACGAACCCCACGAAGCTCCAGGCCCCGACGCCAAGCTTGGGAACCCAGCCCAGCAGCGCCGGGCCGTCACTCGGCCTCGGGTCGCGCCCGGCATTTGGGTCGTGGTGAGCGCCTGTGTCGGTCTGGTCAGCCATGATCCGTTCTCCGGGCCATGCGACGTTGGCTTCCTGGGAGATCCTCGGACTGCCTGCCACCTGAACCCTCGGCAATCCAGGGTGCGATCGCATCACCCAGAACGGGTGATTCCGCGAGGACGGACGGCACACCTACCTCTCGAAGCACGCTGGCGTCGACCGTATGGTCAGAGTTCGTGCCCGGACTTGAGCGTTCGTCCAGACGACTTGCGATCGCGGCAGTCGGAACAACCGGATGATCTGGATGTCGAGCTGCGCATGGTGCTCGGGGCCGGTCGCCAAGCGCCTCGGGGCGCTGGTGTAGAGCGCGGCCCGCTACGCCAACATCAAGCCTGGCCAGGAGTTCACCGGATACTCCTGAGTTCTGCCCGTCACGAGTCTTCGGTGCTGCGGAATGCGTCGCGAAGGCTGAGCTCGCGTGCGGGTGGTGGGAGCGGCGGGTCCGCGCCGGCGGTCAGTGTCCCCGACTCGCCGCCGCGGATGAGGGTGCCGACTCGCCCGGTGTCCTCTGCCAGGACCGGTCCGGCGCACGCGCCGATCAAGATGCAGATCGCGGCGCCGGAGAACCAGGTCACCAATGCGAGGGCGACACCGAAGAAGCCGAACTGGGCTTGGTTGTTCGTCACCACCCCGGGCATCCAGACCGTGGCCGATGCCGCGTAGGCGGCCGTGGCGATGCTGGTGATCACCCCAGTCGGCACGAGCACCCGCGCGCGCACCTCGCCTTGCAGGAGGAACCACGCGGTGAACCACCACAGCCCTGAGGTCGCTACCAGGGACACGATGGCGAAAAGGCCGAATCCGAGCCCTCCGTCGAGGGCGCCGCGCAGACCGCCCAGTAGCGCCATCCCAACCAGTACCACCAGCAGCCAGGCCGCCCCCCGCCAGTACGCGCCGACGCCGGCGGTGCGGGGCGGTCGCCGCCAGGTGCGGAGGTACATGCGCTGCAGCGCAGTCGTGAACGAGGTCGCGAAGAAGATCGTGAGCACCAGACCGAGCACACCGGTCGCCTTTCGAACGTCTTCCGAGGACGCGAAGGCTTCTCTGGCAAGGGTGAGCGCGTCGCCCCGAAGTCCGAGTCGGGCGGTGAGGCTGGTGATGATCGACAAGCGGATGCGCTCGGGTGCGAAGGCGGCGACGACGATCACGAGTGGGAAGAACGAGACGAATGCCTTCCCGGCGAGCGCGACGCTGCGATCGATGAACTCGATCTCGAGCATGCGTTCCCACACCCGCCAAAGGAGTAGTCGTTCCACCCGAGTTCGCAGTGCGGCGATGCGTTGGCGCATTTGGGTGAGCCTTTGCGGGTGGTGATCTTCGTTTGGTTCCTTCGATCCCGGCGATGGCGGCTGAGTCGGCGGGATACCTCGGCTGATCCAACTTGAACCCTCGGCCATCTTGGATGCGGACGCATCACCCATATCGGGTGAGTTCCGGAGGGGGCGGCACACCTACGTGTCCAAGCAGGCCGGCGCCGACCCAACGGTCAGGTTTCATGCAGGAGCATGACCAGGGCCACTAGGATCCGGACCACGGTTAGGCTCCCCATCGCGTGCAGACCTCTCGCTCGTCGGCCGCCTCAACCTACCCTCCCCATGCCAAGCCGCAGCGCGTTGCCACGGCCGCTCCTGGCTTGAACTGCTCACTGCGCCGCGTCGACGCTTCATCCTGGAGCGCAACGGGTCAGTCATCACCACCCTGGCAGACGCGGCCTGCTGGATGGTGCTGTGCGGCTTCCTTGTCGGTCCTCATAGTCGGGGCACCACCCGCCCGCGACTCCGCGATGCCTCGAAGGGTCGACGCCCGCGGCCTCCGGGTGCTCTCGGGGAGTCCACCACCAGCCGTCTCCGCAGGCTGCCGGAACGTCATGAAAGCGACGCACTCCAGATCGACATCACCCGTTCAGGGTGATGTCGGCTCCCCGCATCGGAGCCATGGTTGGCGCAACGAGAAGCGCAGTTAGGCACCGATGGCCCACCGGGAGGAGGAGCGGGGCAGCGCCGCAGGCCGCCTGGGACCAGCCGCCGCGAGGCACCCCACGACCGGTGACGACCAGGTGTTCTGGTGGACTGGGAGCGACCAGGATCGACCGGGCGGAGGCAAGGGCCATGGTGAAGGAGTACGAGCAGAGCAGCGGATTCCGGTCGAGTCCATGTCGTGGTGTATGAGGACCGTGGACTCCAGCGGCTACCAGGACCTCATCACCGGAAGCCATGGGAGGTGAACTCGACGCGGGTCATGCAGCAGTAGCAGTGCTCAGCTAGGACCTCGAGACCGAGGCGGTGGCAGAAAGCTCTAGGACCTGGGCGGAACCCCCCAGACCCGTGAGGTGGCGAAGGGGACAGCGCAGGAACAGGAGCCCGCGGCAACCGCGGCCCAACAATCGAATCTCCCCGAGGGAAGATCTCGGTTTCGCGCCGCTGCTGTAGCGAGCGGAGACGCGTCCTTATGGATACCGTCCTCATCGAAACCAAGCTTCGTTCCCCCAGCCTTCGCCGGGCGATCGTGTCGCGCCCGCGGCTGGTGGGAGTGCTCGCCACCTCTGACGCGCCGATGGGTGTCGTGGTCGCGCCGCCGGGGTTCGGCAAGACGACGTTGCTCGTGCAATGGCAAGCGTCTGAGGAGCGTCCGTTCGCTTGGTTGTCGCTCGACGACAGTGACAACGATCCGATCGCATTCTGGTCATGCCTGGTCGCGTCGATCGCTCGCGTCGTTCCGGACTTCGCAAGCACCGTGGTTCCTGCCCTCAGCTCGGTTGGTGGGCTGGCTCTGGATGCGGTGGTGGCGCAGATCCTCAACGAGCTCGACGCCTTGGACCAGCAGATCGTCGTCGTCCTCGACGACTACCACCGGATCACGAGCCGGGAGTGCCACGACACTGTGGCGGTGTTGATGGAGCGGCAACCCTCCACGATGCAGCTGATCATCTCGACACGCTCGGACCCACCGCTACCACTGGCGCGATGGCGGGCCAACGGGCGGCTGACCGAGCTGCGAGCGACGGACCTCGGCTTCACTGACACCGAAGCGGCGGAGGCGCTCAACCGAGCCTGGGGACTGGATCTCACCGCCGAGTCGATCGCGGTCCTCCACGAACGCACGGAGGGCTGGCCCGCCGGGCTCTACCTGGCCTCCCTCTCGCTCCGGGGCGCGAGCGACCCCGCCGCGTTCGTCGCCGACTTCGGAGGGGCAACCCGCCTGGTGATCGACTACCTGATGGAAGTGGTGTTGGAGCAGCAGAGCGACGAGCTTCGCAACTTCCTCATGGAGACGTCGGTCCTGGAGGGATTGTGCGGGTCGCTCTGTGATGCCGTCACCGGACGGGCCGACTCGGCGAGTGTCCTCGCCCAGCTCGAGCACGAGAACCTCTTCCTCCTCGCGCTCGACGACCGGCGTGAATGGTTCCGCTATCACCACCTGTTCGCCCAAGCCCTGAACGAGGAGCTCGGCCGCCGGTACAGCGAACGGCGTCCCGTGCTTCACCGGCGGGCCGGCGCATGGTTCGAAGCGAGGGGCGACGTCGACCAGGCGATCCGTCACGCATTCGCTGGCGGCGATCTCGACACGGCCGCCACGCTGGTGGCCACCCATTGGATCGCTGCTGTCAACCTCGGACGGCTGGCGACCATGTGCGGCTGGTTTGAGACGTTCCCCCGGCCGATCGTCGAGGCCGATGCTCGTCTCCTTCTCGTCGAGGCGTGGATCTCGGGTCTCCAAGGTGATGCCGAGGGAGGGCTGCGCGCGGTGTCGGCGGCACGGCGGGTGGGCTACGAGGGGGAGCTTCCCGACGGTTCCGGCACAGTCGAGGAGAGCGCGACGCTGATCCGAGCCACGTTTGCCTGGTCAGACGTGGGTGCGATGCTGTCCGCCGCACGTTCGGCTCACACACGTGAGCGCGAGCGGGAGTCGACGTGGCAAGCGCTGACCGCGCTCGACCTCGGCTGGGCGCTTGTCCTGGCGGGTGAGTCAGAGCAGGCACGCGAGCCGCTCATGGAGGCCGTCACGCTGGCGTCTCGCAGCGAGCAGTGGGTGGCCGCCGGCGATGCACGGGCGCTTCTCGCCGAGGTCTCAGTCGCGGCAGGCGAGCTCGGGCCAGCCGAAGCGTGGATCCGCGACGCCCTTGGGCTGGCCACCAGGTACGGTTTCGCGGACCTCCCCCAGGTCGGCTTCTACCACCTGATGGCCGGCACGATCCACGCCCGCAGGGGCGATCACGAGGAAGCAAACCGCCTGATCAGCGTCGGTCTCCAGCAGATGCGCGGCTCGTGGGAGCCCCTGCATGTCGCGCAGGCGCTCCTCTCTCTCGCGTCGGTTCGCCACGCCCTCGGGGCGCCAGGAGAGGCGCGCCCGATGATCGACGAGGCTCGAAGCTTGATCGACGCCTGCCACGACCCCGGCATCCTCAGGGAGCGCCTCCAGCAAGCCGCCCGCGCGCTGGTACCGGCATACCGCCGGGCCGATCAGGACACGAGACTCACCGAGCGTGAGTTGGATGTGCTCAGGGTGCTCGCGGCCGGGTCAACCGAGCGCGAGGCCGCGGCGACGCTGTTCGTGTCGCACAGCACGATCCACTCGCACGCCAAGTCGATCTACGTCAAGCTCGGCTGCTCCTCACGCGATCAGGCCGTCGCCCGGGCACGTGAGCTCGGTCTCATCACCTAGGCGTCGGGGCCAACGTCATCGGGGTTGGCTTCCTCGGCAAGGTTCACGCTGACGAGGTCGATGCCGTGGTCGTAGAGCCAACTGAGGGTGCCTTGCAGCTCGGCCTGGTCGACGATCTCGACTCTCAGGACCGACTTGTCGCCGGCCGACTCGACGACGACGCCCTCCAGCGGCTCGGCGAAGCGCTCGGTGACCTCGCCTCGAACCACGATCCGGTAGGTGACGGGGACCCGACCTAAGCGTTTGGCGAATCCAGAGTCCATCGGTGAAGCATCAACCTGCCCGCCGATCGAGTCATCGCCCATGGCGTGGTCTCCCCTAGGGGATATCACGCCAGAGGGGGCGACAGGAACGATGGTCCTACCTACGCTCAGCGGCACATTGGCAGTGAGATTCGAGACCAAGGCGGTGCACAGCAGCTCAAGAAGCTGGGCGGAACTCCCCAAACCCATGAGGTGGCGAAGGGGACGGCGGAGGACCATTAGCGCGCGGCAACCGCAGCTCAAACATTGACTGATGCCCGAGGCGTACGAGCACGGCGGGAACCTCGTCGGCGTGGTGACGACGCTCGGATTCGCGATCACGTACGCGACGCACGTGCTCGACTGAGTGGGTCGACCACCGCACCGCTCACGGGAGGCACGAGAAGGAGCTTCTAATGACGACCGAGTTCCGGGAAAAAGCCCGCCGCCTCCGAAACGCGGTAGAACCGGTGGCAGCCGGGGTGTACTTCGCCCCCGAGGCCCACGCGGCGTACGAAGCGCTCGGCTTCGAGGGCAGCCCCCTAGCCAGTAAGGACGGCATCGCCCGCCCGGAGCTGAAGTCGTACTTCACCAGCCGTGGCGCCTGCATGGGTCAGGTCCCGGGGGAGGTCGTGGCGGCCGCGTTCGGCGTCTTCAACCCCAAGTTTGTCGTGCCGGGTGTCGCGGCCGGGTGGCAGATCACCAGCCGAGCGGTCATCCTCCAGGCCCGGGAACAGGCCGCGACCGCGATGCTGGCCCGGGTCCTGGGCGAGCAGCCCGAGGGCCTGGGTCGGGTCACCGACCTGCTCCGCCGCGGCGCCGACGCCGCACCGTGGGCAGGCCGCCCGATCTATGGGGGGCTGCGCTCGCTTGGCTTCCCCGACCACCCGCTGGGGGCCATGTGGCGGGCCGCGGACCTGCTTCGGGAGCACCGCGGGGACAGCCACGTCATCTCCTGGGCGGTCGGCGGGGCCGACGCGGTCGAGATCTTGTTGTTGACCGAGCAGTGGTGGGGGGTCCCGGCCCGCGTCTACACCCCATCGCGGGGTTGGGGCGACGCCGACATGGACGCCGGGTTCGACCGGCTCACCCGTCGTGGGCTGATGACCGCCGACGAACAGCTGACTGACGCCGGCCGGGCATTCCGGGAGGAGGTCGAGGTCCGCACCGACGAGCTGGAACGCCCCGTGCTGGACGCCCTTGGGGAAGACCTTGAGGAGCTGCTGGAGCACCTGGATGCCTGGTCGGAGGCGATCATCGCCGCCGGCTCCTACCCCCAGCGGATCGCCGGGGTCTACAACGTCGGCGGCGGACCCCACTTCGGCTCCGGGTTGACCATCGACACCGCCGCCGAGCAGTACGAAAAGAACGCACCATAGGGCCTGAGCAGACGAAAGGGAAGGCAAAGCGACACGAATGGCAAATTGCATTTCACGTTAGTGGAAGGACGATAGGGCTCGAGACAACAGGAGATGAGCGATGAGCGATAAGGACACGTTGGTCGTCCTCGGCGCCGCATACGACAACGTAGCTGACGCGGAGGCCGATTACGAGGCAGTAAAGGCGCTGTATCAGGACGCCGGTGTTGGCCACGATTTCGACGCGGCCGTCCTCGTGCGCGGAGCCGACGGCAAGGTCAAGGTCGCCGACAAGCACGAGCAGTCGACACGTCACGGTGCATGGAAGGGTCTGGCGATCGGGGCACTGACTGCGATCCTGCCGGGGATCGGCCTGGGTGTGGGCGCCGCGGTGGGTGCGGGGATCGGAGCCGTCACCGGGCACATCAAGGGCGGCATGAGCAACGACGATCTCAAGCAGCTCGGCGCCGTCCTGGACAAGGGCCAGGCCGGACTGATCGTGTTGTACGCGACGAACATGGCCGATCAGATCGCCGCCAACATCAAGGCGGAGAACCGGTATGTCTCGGAAGCGATCGACGCGGACGCCGACGAGCTGGCCAAGCAGTTGAAGGCGGCAGAAGGCAACTGAGAGGAGGAGGAAGTCATGGCCTCAGACCCGGCGAACGAAGCCAGGACCTGGCGAAAAGATCTGGGGGTCGCCGACCGCCTCCAAACCCGGCTCGGAACGATGGAGTTCCTCGACGGGGCCCCGACCCCGGAGACGGTCACCAACACCTACAACCAGCTGGACCTCCTGCATGCCGTGAACGCGTTCATGAACGGCTACCAGCTGGCCTCGACCTATGCCATCCGGCAGGGCTTCTTGAGCGTCGGGGTCCCCGACAACACGATCCTGATCTTTTCGGAGCTAATGGGATCTGAGTCGCTGTTCCTGACCGCGAACGCCGACACGGTCTACTTCCTCGGGTTCATCGATCTGAGTTCGGGACCGATGGTGGTCGAGACCCCGCCGCAAGCGCTCGCGATCTTCGACGACATGGCGTTCAACTGGATGGTGGACTTCGGGTTGCCCGGTCCCGATCGGGGCGAGGGCGGCAGGTTCCTCCTCCTCCCGCCCGGATACGAGGGCGACCTCCCCGACAGCGGCTTCCACTTCGGCCGGTCCCGGACCAACCGGGCGCTGCTCCTCGGACGCTCGTTCATGCAGGACAGCGACCCCAAGCCAACGGCCGACCTGATCAAGCGGACGCTGAAGCTCTATCCGTACACGCCCGGGGGGTACGGGACCAGCATCGCGACCCTGCTGGAGGGGAAGGTCCAGCCTGGCCAGGCCGCGCAGGTCCCTGAGACCGCCTTCGTGGAGGCAACCGGTAAGGCGTTCACCACGATCCCGTTCACCGACGCGCGGTTCTTCGACCAGGTGAACGAGCTCGTCCAGGAGCAGCCGCTGGGGTTCCTCGACCCCGAGATTATGGGCCAGTTCGAGGCGATCGGGATCGTCAAGGGACAGAAGTTCGAGCCCGACGACCGGATGCGCGCAATCCTCGAGGAGGCGGCCGTGATCGGGACGGCGATGTCGCGGACCGTGATGTTCGACAGCAAGGGGATGGAATTCTACCCGGGGTCGGCGTGGACCGCGATGCTCTTCGTGGGCGGATACAACTTCGAGACGCCGCCGCCGATGGTGACCCCCGAGGGGATCATCCCCTTCCCACCGACCGGTTCGCGGAAGCTGCACGCGCGCACGACGTTCTTCTACGGGTACACGGGGATCACGCCGGCGATGTGCATGCGCCTGACCGGCGTCGGGTCCCAGTACCTGGTCGCGTTCAAGGATGCGAACGGCGCCTACCTCCAAGGCGACGCGCAGTACACCGTCAACCTCCCCCCCGACATCCCGGAGGGGCGGTTCTGGTCCCTGACGCTGTACGACAACCAAACGCGATCGATGCTGCAGACGCCGCAACGGTTCCCGC
>Ga0307304_10000234_pt1 | contig 12540 bp, 16 predicted proteins | sample ER_DNA_185_FD_194503 | JGI IMG/M metagenome (GOLD analysis project Ga0307304, IMG submission 194503) | Bulk soil microbial communities from the East River watershed near Crested Butte, Colorado, United States - ER_DNA_185 | ecosystem: Environmental > Terrestrial > Soil > Floodplain | place...
GCCACTAGTGGCGGCGTCTCGGCCACCGTCGCTGATGGTATTTCTCTGCGGTTTGATCCCGAACCTCGATGGCAAGCCTTGGCATGACGCTCCGCCTATGGGTCGACCCGAGGCGTACCAAACGAAAACGCTGGCCGACGGGTCAAGCATCTTTCCGACATTGGAGTCCGCACAAGCCACTTTTTATGCCGATTGCAGCGAGCAGGATGCGAGATGGGCCTTCGAGCGGCTGCGCGCGCAAAACTCGAGCAGCCTCTGGGATCGTCCATACCCGCTGCGGCGACTTCCGGAGGTTTCCCGCGCAGCCATCGCTGCTCTGGACGACGCGGCCATCACTATTGAGTTCAGCCGTGCAGTCACCAAGCCGCGACTTGGTGTCGACCCCATCGAGATCCCTGGTGCCCACTCGCCCTTTCTTGCCCGTCCGGGCGAGCTCGCCGATTTGCTCGACCAGCTGACCTCATAGAGCACTTGCTGGACTTGGCTACGCCGACCAGCTGGCGTGGCACAACTCCAGTGAGGTCGCCCGACTGCCTATCTCGAGGCGCGACGCGAGCATTGGCTCACTCCAAGGAGCTGAGGTCCTCCGGGACATCAACCGCGTAGGGCCGCAGTACGGCCAAGTCGATCACCTCCAGGGCATAGGCGTTGGTAGAGGCCAGCACCACCGGTGGAGCAACGCCGGCCTCGTACGCCTGAGTCCACCGTTCAGCAACCACGCACCACCGATCCCCCGGTTGCAGACCGGGAAAGCCGTACTCCGGCACCGGGGTGATCAAGTCGTTTCCGACGCTGCGCTGATGATCAAGGAATTCCGTTGTCAACACTGCGCACACCAGATGGCGGGCCTGCGCGGGCCCGGAGCTGCAGCAGCCGTCGCGATAAAAGCCGGTGAGCGGATCAGTGCCGCAGGACTGCAGTTCTGTACCGAAGACATTCGTTTCACCATCCACAGCCCCAGTTTGGCCTGAACCGGCGTGCCAAGTGCTGTGGATTGAGGGACCAATAGTCAGTGGCGCACCGTTCGCGGTCTGCGATGATCGTGATCGGGGGAGCCATGACACCACATATCCGGGCAAGCGCGGAGAGCGAACATGCGCCGGTTCTCGCTCCGCTGGCCGTCTTGGTCGCTTCGGCGTTGCTTGTGTTGTCGCAGCTCTACCTGGCCATTCCACTGGCACCGGTAATCAGCCGCGTGCTCAGGGCTGACGGCTCCGCGGCCGCGGCCGCCATGGGCACAACATACGCATTGGCATACGGCCTCGGATTTTTGATCTTCGGACCATTGTCCGACCGCTATGGGCGAAAGCCGATCTTGGTGCCTGGGATGGCCGCGCTAGCTGTCGTCACTGGAGGGCTGGCCGCGGCATCATCACTGCCGGTGGTCGCTGTGCTGCGAACCGTCCAGGGACTGGTGGCGGCGAGCTTCTCGGCGGCGGCTTTGGCCTACGTCGGCGAGGCATTCCCGCCCCGTTGGCGGTCCACCGGAATCGGTGCGATGTCGACCGCGTTCCTGTCCGCCGGGATCGTTGGTCAGGTCTACGCGCAGGCGGTGGTTGATGCCCTTGGCTGGCGGTGGGTGTTCGGTCTGGCAGCACCTGCGTTTGTGATCTTGGCCGTCGCGTTGGCGACGATCTTGAAGGAGCCGGCGCGCCCTGGGCAGCCGGTAAGCCTGGCTGAGAAGTACCGAGCTCTCAGAACGTTGGCAGTCCGACGGGAGCTTGCGCTTGTCAACGCCGCTTCTTTCCCTGTATTGCTCAGCTTCGTCGGCATGTACGCGGCCCTCGGCCCGCTGCTCCAGAACGATTTCCGACTCGACCAAACCGGTGTACTCTTCGTGCGCCTCGCCGGTCTCCCGGCAATGTTGCTGGCCCCGGTTGCCGGCTGGCTCGCTGGACATCACGGCCCCGTCCGGGTTGCGATTGTCGGGTTCGTCCTTGCTGCGATGGGGCTCGTCGGGGAAGCTGTCTCAGTCGGCGCTCTGTGGGCGCTCGTGATCACTAGCGTGATCTTCGTTCTCGGTGTGGCCGCGATCATTCCCTCGACTATTGCGTTGGTCGGTGGCCGCGGCGGCTCATCTCGCGCCGGCGCACTCGCACTCAACGGTTTGGTCGTGTTTGCTGGAGCCTCCTGTGGTCCGCTCGCAGCTCACTTGCCGATCGGGTTCAGCGGCTTGATGTTGGTGTTTGCGGTGTTGCTCATGATCGCGTCCGGACTCGTTGCGATCAGCAGTCGACCGGCTGTCGCGGTCAAGGTCTGAGGGCCGCGACTTCGATCCCGCCTCTCAAACGCCGGTGCTAGTCTCAGCGCTCGTGCGAGAACCGGGCAACGACGAGGAGCTCGCGACCAGGCAATCGGCGTTGCAGGCGGAGGCGACCGCGCTCCTGGATGAGCTGGACCAATCGAAGGTCTTCAGTGACAGCGGCCCTATGGCGGTGGCCGGTAGCTATGTCTCTCACCTCATGTGCTGGCGCGATCTTGATGTGATCGAGATCTACACCGCCGTTCTCGAGAATGACGTCCGAACGCCGGAGCAGTTTAGCGGCTAGCTCGCCGATCACGGGTTGCCCGAAGTCTGAGCTGGCCGGCGAGCGTTTTGGGTCTGTCGCCAGCGGGGACCGCTTTGACGCCTGTGCTTGGAAACGACCCTGTTTAAGCCTGTCCTGACGGTCGTCTTAACGGCTGTGCTGCGAAACGCACCCGGGACGAATCCGGCGGGCAACGGCTAGCACTTCGCCGATATCGGCGGCGTCGGCGTACGCGGCGGCAAGCGTCCGTTCTATCTGCCCGTCGTAGTAGTCAGCGGAGAACAATCGCAGCGTCGTTCTCATCGCCGTCTCCTCTACGAGTTGGCTCCATAAAGCCATTCGACCACAGTCGGTACTTCCACAGATAGGTCACAGACGATCAGGGATTGCAGCGACAATCTATGGCCTCAATTTGCTCGTGGCGGCGGTCCTCGTGTCGGTGGTATGGCGTTATGCGGCACGCGAAGGCCTGATCCGGTCTGATACAGCTGACGAGGACGTGAAGTTGATCACTAGGAGGCTTACGCCTGGGCTCGTTGGATATGCGGTGATGATCATGCTCGGCCTGTTCCTGCCAGTGCTGGCGGTGTTGGGCTATCTCATCATCGCGGTGTACAACCTGATACCCATTCGCGGTGTCCGAAGGCGCAAGACCGCGGCTTGAAGGCACTGCGACTCGAAGGGCATTGCCAGAGTCGATGCCGTGCCAACACGCTCGTCAGGGTTGAGGGCGACGGCCGCAATTCACCTCCGCCGGGTGATGCTTACTGATCTCAGGTGTGGGAGAAAGGCAGACATGACAGCCAAGACTGCTGAACCGCTCGAGGTGTCCCGTAAGACGGCTCGAAAGCGGGCGCCCGCCCCGACTCAAGAAGCTGCCGCTGCCGATAGACCAACGCCCGAAGAACGCGCCGCATCTGGGAAGGCCGTACGAGCGAAGGTTCCGTTGGAATCGCACGCAGATTTCCAGCCAAAGCGAACACGCGATCCAATCGGGTTATTGCTTAAGCAGGCCGAGAACCGCGTACCTGATTTAGTACCGATACGACATGGCCGGATGCTGGTGTCACCGTTTACTTTCTATCGCGGCGCGGCACTCGTGATGGCCGCGGATCTCAAATCCACCCCGACGTCGGGTCTGCGAACTCAGCTATGCGGTGATGCGCACCTGTCCAATTTCGGCGCATACGCCTCGCCTGAGCGTCGCTTAGTGTTCGATATCAACGATTTCGATGAGACATTGCCGGGTTCATTTGAATGGGATGTCAAGCGCCTGGCCGCAAGCTTCGTGGTCGCGGGACGCGACAACGGGTTCAGCAGAAAGCAGTACCGCAAGGCCACCTTGGCTGCGGTCGAGAGCTACCGCACAGCAATGCGAACCTTCGCGGGGCAGCCGATCCTCACAGTCTGGTATGAGCACCTCGAGATCGAACAAGCTATCGCTGACTACAAGGCCACCCTCAGCGCGCGGAAGTTGAACAAGCACAAGGCGAGGCTCAAGGCGACCGAGAATGCGCTGGCGAAGGCCCACACTCGCGACAGCCTGCAGGCAATTGGAAAGCTAACCTCTGTCGTCGATGGCCAGCGCCGGATCATCAGCAATCCGCCGCTGATCATCCGCTTTGAGGACATGACTGAGCTGGACCCAGACACTCTGTTCGACCGGCTTCGCGGCCTAGTCGGGAACTATGGCAAGACCCTGCAATCCGACCGGCGGCACCTGCTTGATCACTTCACGCTTACCGACATTGCGCACAAAGTTGTCGGAGTGGGCAGTGTCGGCACCCGGGCCTGGATTCTGCTGTTGGAGGCCGGCGTCGAGTCGGAGGCCCTACTGCTCCAGGCCAAAGAGGCCGGACCCTCGGCCCTCGCCGGTTACGCGGGTCAATCGGAGTACCGCAACAACGGAGAGCGTGTGGTCGCCGGTCAGCACCTCATGCAGGCATCGAGTGACATCTTCCTCGGTTGGTTGCGGGCGCGACCGACAGGTGGGCGATACCAGGACTACTACCTCCGACAGCTACGCGACTGGAAGATGTCTGCCGAAATCGAAGACATGATTCCTGCGGGCATGCTGCTGTACGCGCAGCTCTGCGGCTGGACTCTGGCTCGCGCCCACGCCCGTGCCGGTGACCGGATTGCCATCGCCTCGTACCTCGGCGGCTCAAGCAAGTTCGACAACGCGATAGCCGATTTCGCCGAGGCGTACGCCGATCAAAATGAACGTGACCACGCAGCGCTGGCTGATGCTGTCGCAGCAGGCAAAGTCGAGGCACAGTCCGGAGTTTGAGCCATTCTGCTCATGGACGGAGCTCGAGCTTCAATGCCCTCGCCTTCCCCAGCATTCGACGCAGCGTAAACGAAAGTCCAGGTTCGGTGCGGCCGCGCAGCCTGCTGATCTGGTCAGCTGACAGCGAGAGACTGGTCCCGGACGAGGCCTCCGCCTCCGCTGGTAGCAGCTCGTCCAGCTGAGCAGTTGTGATCACTCCGGCTGACCTGCCGGTCGGAGCGTCGATCAAGGTCCGGACACGACGGCCGGCGTACAGATTGGCAGCGGCAATTCCCCGCTCGCTAGAGGCGAGCACCGACTTCTGGGCGGCATGGCTGATCCACAGCGGTGGGGATTGATCATGCAGCACATGGGAGGCGATCTGCGGGCCGGCCTCGGGCCGCCCAATCCGCCTGGCGCTTTCAGCCATGTGCGTGATCCGATCGGGTTCAGCAAGCAGCTGATCGATCTTGTATCCCACTGTCGTCTCGTAGTTGCAGCGCACCGCAGCGCCCTCCTCTAACAAGAAGTCGCTGTTTCGGACCTCCTGACCCGGAATCGGATGGATCAAGACCATAGGTAGGCCGGCGGCCATGCACTCTGAAGAGCTGAGCCCGCCAGGCTTACCGACGAACAACGTCGCCGCCCGGATGAGATCGGGCATGTCATTGGTGTAACCCAGCACGCGATACTGGTTGCGGCGCAAGGCCACCAGGCCCTCAATTTGATTCTTCAGTTGCTCATTGCGTCCGCACACCACCACGGCTTGGAAGTCGTTGTGGATTCGAAATGTCTGTTGCACGATCGTCTGGGTGTATGCGCCACCGGCGGCTCCCGCTGAAATCAGCAGAATCGGCCGATCAGGCCGGAGGTCATAACGCTGGAGGATCGCCTCCCGGTTGACTGAGTCATCCAAACCTGGTCGAACTGGTATCCCAGAGACGGTGATGCGATCAGATGGCACGCCGATTGCGGCCATGTGTGCCTTGGTCTCGTCCCGAGCAACGAAGAAGTGATTGAACGCACTGCTCAACCACAGTCCCTGAAAGTCGTAGTCGGTGGTGACGACCGCCAGTGTCGCCTCGAGAACGCCACGAGTCAGCATCAGCGATACCAATCGCGTCGGCAAAAAATGAGTGCAGACCACGATGTCGGGGCGAAAGGCCCGGATCGCTTTGGAGGTCGCAGTCGTATTGATGCGATCCCACAACGAAGTCCAGTGCGCCAGCTTGAATGGTGGATCGTTCGCGTCGTATCCCCAGCCGACTAGCCATGGAGCGGCTTCGACAAGGGCAAAGTAACCGTCGTCGTAGAGCGTGCGGTAAACCTCGTTGGTCGACTCGAGGATGTCCAGCCGCTGCACAGCATCGACTTCAGGGGCGGCCCGAAAACACGACTCGAGAACACCAGCTGCGATGTTGTGACCCGAGCCGATCCCGGCTGCGAGGATCAGGACTCGTCGACCCATGAGCTGATGCTAGGGCAGCCGGCTACGAACGTGTCCCCCTGAAATTCGCGGATCAGCTCGGTTTTTCAACGGTCGACCGATATGCCAGAAAACCGCCCGGCCCCGTACCGGCGCACCCTATATCGCCGCCTGCCCGTAGCGGGCCAGCATGGTGAATGAAATGATCAACCGAAATACCTGACGCAGAGAGGCGGCCCCCGATATGTCTGCAATATCAGCCCTCGTGCGGCGCCATGCGCTGACAACGTTCTTTCTGCTGGCCTATGCATTGTCATGGTGGGCATGGCCTCTGTATGCACTCGGACTGTTTCCGAATCCGGTCGCGAGCTTCGGACCTTTCCTTGCTGCGATCGTGGTACTCGCACTAACTGAGGGCAAGGCCGGACTAGTCGGGCTCTTCCGCAGGATGGTTCGCTGGCGTGTTGCGCCCGGATGGTACGCGGTGGCGCTGTTGCTACCGGTAGTGCTTACCGCTGTCGCAACAGTGCTCAACGTCATGCTGGGTGCTCAAGCTCCGTCTCCAGCCCAACTCGGCGCCTGGCCTGGCCTTTTTTCTACTTTTGTAATCGTCCTTCTCGTTCCGGGCGTCGGCGGCGCATGGGAGGAGCCCGGCTGGAGGGGCTACGCAGTGCCTCGCTTGCAGTACCGCCGGTCGGCACTCGTTGCCAGCTTGATCCTCGGCGTTCTCATCGCCGTCTGGCATCTGCCTCTCATGGTGGTTGGGCAAGTCTCCTATTCAGATATCGTGCTGATTCTTGCTGCTGTGATCGTTTTCAACTGGGTGTTCAACAACGCCCGTGGCAGCGTGCTGATCATCATGTTGATGCACGCGGCGAACAACGCAGTTTCCGGAAGTTTCTTCTCCCCGATGTTCTCTGGCGCGGACTCCACTCGTGAGTCATGGTTGCTGGCGTTGGTGTGGATTGTCGTAGCGGTCCTGGTAATTGCCATCTGCGGACCCGCGAATTTCTCGCGCAAGCACCATAAGCAGGAGGAATCGCTTCCTCAGACAGAGCCGGAGAGGGTCGGACCAGTCGTCTGAATAAAACGACGGTCTCGAGCCGCCCCAGACTCAACAGATAAGGAGTGTGATCATGTCATCAAGGATCAAATGGGGCGGGATAGCAGGTATCGCGGCCGCCGCGCTCTTCATTGTGTCGGCCATTCTCGAGCAGTTGAGTCCTCTCCAGAGAATTTACGATTCGGTCGCCAGCTATCTTTACCTCGGCGTCGTCGTCGCGGCCTACATCGCGGTCATCATTGCCGTGCTCGGGATTCACGCCTTACACAGCGGAAGGCCGCGGTACGGCCGACTGGGGACCACCGGAACGGTGCTCACCATCGCTGGTTACTTGATCATGATTGTCGTTAGGATGATCAGTATGGTGGCGGGTCGGGAGTCACTTGGCAACGTTCGCATTGGCGCTGGACTGGCGGTGCTCATTGGTTCTGTGCTGCTCGGCGTGATCATTCTCCGTGCCCGGATATTGCCGTGGTGGTGCGGCGTGCTGCTCATTGTGGCTTTCCCACTGGGCGATGTCGCGAACGCGATCTTCAGTGCCGCTGAAAATCTCTTGCTAGCCCTGCTCTGGGGATCTGTAGGCGTTGCGCTCTTGGCACGACGTGAGGGAGTTGCCGAGCCGGCCGTCACGCAGCCCGCACAGGCCGGCTGACTTCTTAAGAGTGATTGGGAGGCTGATGAGGAAGCATCCGCTGATTGCGTTCTTTGTTCTGGCGTACCTGCTTACCTGGTGGATCTACCCGCTGCTGAAGTTCTCACCGCTGCTGGGCATCTTTGGGCTCTTCGGTCCGGCCATTGCCGCGATCATCATGGCGGCAGTCACAGACGGCAAATCGGGCGTTAAGGCGTTGCTGGGCCGGGTCGTCCTGTGGCGTGTCGGACTGCCCTGGTACGTCATCGCGCTCGGCCTGCCGACGATTCTGTCGCTTGTCACCGCGGCTCTGGCATACCTGGCGGGTGCGACCGAGTTCATTCGTGTCGGCGCGCTGGCACCGATTGAGCTCGTGCTCTTCGTACTTGTCGTCGGCGAGGAGCTGGGCTGGCGTGGCTACGCCTTGCCGCGGTTGCTGGAGAAGCGATCCGCCCTGACGGCGAGCTTGATCTTAGGTGTGCTCTGGGGCCTCTGGCATCTGCCTACGTTCCTGGTGCCTGGCACGCCGCAGTACGGGTTGCCCTTGACCGCCTTCGTCCTACTGACTATCGAGTATTCGATCTTGATGACCTGGGTTTTCATCCATACGCTCGGCAGCGTTCTCATCGCGACCTTGTTCCACGGCGCTATCAACCTCTCTCAGGGCCTCTTCGTGGGTGGCATCGACGGAGCCACCAGGTACTGGTTGCTGTCCATCGTGTACGGCGTTGCTGCGATCATTGCCGCCATTGCGCTAGCCAGGAGTGCGTTGCGAAAGCCGGTAGCTGCGCCTCGAGCAGAAGTCCGGGACTCGACTACTTCTTGATCAACTTCCCAGACCCGGAGATCTGTTGGGTGACCTTCTTCGGATCTCCGGTATAGGTCAGTGTCCCGCTGCCACTCATCTGGATGTCCAGCACGTCGCTGGCATAAACACTCACGATGCCGCTACCTGACATGTCTACCTTCACCGTCTTACTTCTCAGTTGTTCGGCCTCGAACCGGCCGGACCCGGAGATCTTCAGATCTTGATCATCAGCGGTGCCACTGGCGGTGATCGCTGCAGAGCCGCTGATGTCGGTACTCAGTCCGGGAGTCGCCAGCTTTGACATGGTGACGCTGCCGGACCCGGACACAGCAAGGCCAGTAAGGTCTTTCACGGTCAACGAGTAGCTGATCGGCTTTGTCGGGATGATCTTGGCGTTGCTCTTGGCCTCCAGAATGAGGGTGCCACCGGATACCTCGCTGCTTATCTTGGGCAGGACGTTGTCTTCAGCCGAGATGGTGAGCGACTCGGTTCCGGTTTGCTCGATTTTGAGCTCTCCGGATCCGCTGAGCTCGACCTTGGTGAAGCCGCTGACCTGACGGGACTCGCTGCTGATTTGCCCGGAGCCTCTGGTGATTGTGCACCCGGCCAATAGCAGAACTGCTAGCAGCGCTAGGACACTCCGGTATCGCATGGCTAGCCCCACCAGTTCGAGGGCAGCTCGGCAACGCTGATAGAGCGGCCGGTCACCAGCTCGGGTGTAATCCGGACGTACTGAGAACGATCCCCCGGCGCCCATGGCAGCAGCGGGGTTTGACGGAGCTCATCAAGCTCGTTGCGGTCCACGACTTCTTCGGCCCGTCCGGACACCACTACGCTCCAGCCCGTTCTCTCGCGTTCGTCAATTCCATCGATCTCGAACGCAGCCGTTGCCGAGCGCATCGCACGGCCCAGCTTGCTGTTCGGGTCGGTTCGAAAAACCACGGCCTCGCGGTGCATCAAGTAGTTCACGGGCATGATCACCGGCGGGCCGTCGGCCTGCTCCACGAAAGCCACTCGACCGAAGTGATGGTCCCTCAACAGCTCCAGGCATGCGCTTTCCGCCAGGTCTTCTAGGGGGTTCTCCGCCATTGCGCCTCCGCTCGCTGTTTGAGTGATCATGCCCTACGTGGCGAACGGTTGCGAGCACACTGTATGCATGAGCGACTGTTGCGGCGGCACTGGCTACCAGACGGTGTTCAGTGATCGGTTCGCCAAACGGGTCGCCCGTACATATCGCAAGCGCGGTCTGGATCAGACTGAGCACCGCTTGGTGTCCTTCCTGAACGATCGCGATATTCGTGGCGCCTCAGTACTGGAGATCGGTGGCGGAGTAGGGGAGATCCAGATAGAGCTGTTGTCTCGCGGCGCAGGGAAGGCCACTAACCTCGAGATCTCTCGCAACTACGAGGCGGAGGCTGCGGCGCTGCTGCGAGGCTCCGGGCTAGCCGATCGGGTGCAACGTCGGCTTGTCGATATTGCGAGCTCGCCGAACGAGGTCGAATCAGCAGACGTCGTAGTGCTGCACCGAGTGGTGTGCTGTTACCCCGACTACGAGCGACTGATTTCGGCAGCCGCCAACCACGCGAATCGGCTCTTGGTCTTCTCCTATCCGCCGCGGAACCTGTTCAGCCGAATGATCATCCGCTGCGAGAACCTGCTGCATCGCCTACGCGGAAGCGACTTCCGCGCATTCGTGCATCCGCCCGCCGCAATGATCAAGACCGCACAGGCACAGGGTATGTCGTTGAGCTACCAGCACCGCGGCGTGTCCTGGCACATCGCTGGTCTGGAACGGTGACTCCAGCGACCTAGCGCCGCTGAGGGCCTTCGTCATCATTGAGCCAATGGGCTGAACTGAATGCCCGCCAATCGCCACTGGTCTAAATGGTTGACCCAAATCTGACCCACGCGCATCACGTATTGGCTTTCTTGCCCGTCGTGGATTCCAGTGTTGCGTTGCACATTGCGTACGATCGCGGCGCCGTCGTACAGCCGGACTTCGTGTTCGCTGGTTTCCAGCGCGGCATAGTGAAAATGATCATGTCGGTTGATCCACTGCTCCTTGTCCAGTACGAAACCCCTCGGCCCAATGGATTGAAAGTCCTCGGCGATCAACTCCTCCAGCACCTCTCGGTCGTCGTCGAGCTCGGCCATATCAAATCGCTCCTGGAGCCGGAGGATCTGCTGCTCTTCACTCGTTGCCATGAATCTCGCCTTCCCATCAAAACGGAGACTTTTCCTCCATCTATCTTGCCTCCGCCCGGCCGAGCGCACAAGGTTAAGCGGAGGAAATACCTCCGATAAGCTCTGAGTGGCGAGATCTCGGTGAAGAAGGTGCACGTGTGACAAGAGAGGACGTCAAGCGGCAACTCAGGGCTGACGCCCGCCGCAATGAGCAGCAGCTGCTCCTCGCGGCTCGCGATCTGTTCATCGAGCGTGGCGCACAGGTTCCACTCGAGGACATTGCGGCAGCCGCCGGCGTCGGAATCGCGACGCTCTATCGCCGATTCGGTGATCGCTGGGGCCTCGCCCGCGCCGTGGCTCTAGCCGCACTTGAGCAGACACAGGCTGCAGCCAGATCGGCGCGCAACTCCCATCAGGACCCGCTAGCTGCGCTGACGGCGTACATGCATGCGGTACTTGATCTTCGAACCTCGGCAGTGATGCCTGAGTTGCTTGACCAGCTGGCAGAGGATGATCCGCAGCGTCTAGAGATCAGCAGCGCGATCAACTCGATCATCGAGGAGTTGATCAACGACGCCCGTCATCAGGGCCTGATCCGAGACGAACTTAGGTTCGCAGACATCGGTCTGCTGCTGGTCAGACTGTCGCGGCCGCTCATTGGGCTGAAGGATGAGTTGCAGCTGCCGTACGCTCATCGCCACCTCGATCTGGTGCTGGCCGGGATGCGCCCAGGGGGGCCGCCGCTGAGCGGTCCCAGATTTACTCTGCGGGAGCTGCGGGGCGCGCGAGGCTAGTGGGTTGAGATCCGCCAGACTCGGGTATTTGCAGTCTTGGCTGCGAGTGTCGTACGCCGTGGAGCTGCCCACTCCCCGAGAAACGGAGGATGCACATGAGCGAATCAACGTTTAGTGGCGACACCGAGTTTGAGAAAGAAGAAACCTCGGCCAGCAGCGACGTCCGGTCCGGCTTCGACGATGACTCCGATTGGAACAAGCCGCCAGAGCGCGTTGTCGAAGAAACCAGCGAAGATGATGTTGATTCGGCTGAGGCTGATCGAGTGGCGGGCTATGACGACCAGGATCTCGACGACGACACCGTTCAGTAAGTCCGAATAGCCACTCACCAGCGGCCCGGGAAATCAATGCCCGTGGAGCGGAGATGTGGCATGTGTGCGCATTGCATCTGGCGCCGCAATAAGTACCAGCAGTATCTTTCGAGCAACAAATTTCCAATGTGTCACTGCGCCTCGACGCGCCCAGTCTGTCCGATGAGCAGCTGAGGGTTGTCTGCCCCCGCATTGATCAATTCATCTTGGGAATAAGGAAAGGACTGCACCGATGGCGACTACACTGCCAACCCTCACCCCGGTTGAAGACAGTCTGCTTCTCACGCTGTACGCCAGGGCACTCGACAACCGCTTGCCGAAGCCAATCCTCTCCGACGCAATGGCTGACGAGATTGTCCGCAAGATCGATTACGACTTCGAGCAATTCAAGGTAAACAAGAATTTCGTCCTCAACGTCGCACTCCGAGCCAAAAAGCTCGATGAGGTGGCGTCGGGGTTCATTCGGCACCATCCAGACGCCGTGGGGCTTGACCGGGTTGGACACCCGGGCGTTCCGTATTGCGGC
>Ga0307304_10000246_pt1 | contig 12320 bp, 13 predicted proteins | sample ER_DNA_185_FD_194503 | JGI IMG/M metagenome (GOLD analysis project Ga0307304, IMG submission 194503) | Bulk soil microbial communities from the East River watershed near Crested Butte, Colorado, United States - ER_DNA_185 | ecosystem: Environmental > Terrestrial > Soil > Floodplain | place...
CGAGGCGCCGACGGATGGGGGCTCGGACTGATCGGAGAAGGTGGGTGCGATGGCGACACTGCTGTCGGTCAACGTCGGGATGCCTAAGGACGTGTCGTGGCGCGGCCGGACCGTGCGTACGGGCGTTTGGAAGAGCCCCGTTACCGGGCCGCAGATGGTCCGCCGCCTGAATATCGACGGTGACGGGCAGGGGGACTTGGCCGGGCATGGCGGCGAGCAACGCGCCGTACTTGTCTACCAGATCGAGTCCTACCGTTACTGGCGGCGGTTCTTCGGGCGTGACGACCTGGGGCACGGCGCCTTCGGGGAGAACTTCACGATCGAGGGCCTTGACGACGACGCCGTCGGCATCGGTGACCGCTACCGAATCGGTGAGGCGGAGTTCGAGGTCACCCAGCCGCGTGTGACCTGTTACCGGGTTGGGATGCGGCTGGGGGAGCCGCAGCTCGCCTCACTTCTGGTCGCCCACCACCGCCCAGGTTTCTACATGCGCGTCCTGGCCGAAGGTCATGTCAGCGCCGGTGACGAGATCGTGCAGACGGCGCGCGGGCGGCACGGGCTGAGTGTGGCCGACGTCGACTCGTTGCTCTACCTGCCCGGGCACGACGTGGAGCAGCTGAAGGCGGCCCTGGACATGCCGGCCTTGAGCCCGGGCTGGCGTGAGTCGTTCCGGGACATGCTGAAGCGGGACGAGGTGGCTCGCCCGGCCGGCATCGCGGTGGCGCCGCCGCCGGCCTGGGCGGGCTTTCGCACCCTCGCCGTCGCCGACGTCGTCGCCGAGAGCGCCTCGGTGACGTCGTTTCGGCTCGTCGGGGACGAGGCGCTGCCGGCGTACCTGCCCGGTCAGTTCCTCACCCTGCGCGTTCCGGGCGCGGGTGACCCTGTGCCGGTGCGGACGTACTCCTTGTCCGGTGACCCGGACGGCGGTCGCTACCGGATCAGCGTGAAGCGTGAGCCGCACGGGCGGGTCAGCTCGCACCTCGTCGCGTACCTGCAACGCGGAGACCGGATCGAGGTCGCGGCGCCGAGGGGCGACTTCGTGCTCGACGAGGGCTCGGAGCCGTTGCTGTTGATCTCCGCGGGAATCGGCCAGACACCGCTGCTGGCGATGCTGTACCGGCTCGTGGGAGAGCACAGCGGGCGTGTGGTGTGGTGGATGCACAACACCCACGACGCGGACAGTCATGCCTTCTCGACCGAGGTCGCCGACCTGCTCGGTCGACTGCTGTCGGCGCATTCACTGGTCTACTACACGACTCCGACACAGCCGCTGACGCCAGATGCGGGCGTCCGGGCGGGACGACTCACGCCGACGGTGATCGCCGGCCTCGACCTCCCGACTGACGCGAGCGCATACGTGTGCGGCCCGCAATCGTTCATGAACGACGTCGCAGCCGCCCTTACCGGGGCCGGCATCGACCCGGCACGGATCCACACCGAGCGGTTCGGGTCGCGGTCGCCGATCAACCCCGGCGTGATCGGGGAGTATGCCCCCCCGCCGCACCAGCCGCCCGGCCTGCCCGGAGCCGGGCCGGCGGTGACCTTCGCCCGCTCGGCGCTCACGACCGCATGGTCGGACACCTACTCCTCGGTCCTCGAGCTCGCCGAGGCATGCGACGTGCCCACGCGGTGGTCCTGCCGCACAGGCGTCTGCCACACCTGCGCCACAGCGGCCCTGTCGGGGGAGGTGTCGTACGAAACGCCGCCACTTGAGGCGCCCGGCGACGACGAGCTGCTCATCTGCTCGGCTCGGCCGACCGCGGACCTCGTGATAGACCTCTGATCCGACTGCAGCGTTACCCTCGACCGACTCTTGACAGGTCGACTGCTCCAGAATCGCCTCCGGCCATGTGTGGGACCCTGGTGAGCGTGCCGTGGCTGCCTGAGCTGTTCTCGGCGCCGGTGCTGCAGCAATTCCTGGACAAGCGACGCCGCGACAAGCTGGTGGCCGTGCCCTACTTCGACGGTCTGATGGTCGGCGATCCCGGCCCTCTGGTGGAGTCGTTCGCTGGCGAACCCGAAGTGCACGACCCCATCCGCGGGCGGATCAAGGGTGTGACGGCGTTCAAGGCGTTCGTCGCTGAAACCAGCGCCTGGCTTCGGCAGCATGGCGCCTCGGTCGAAGACGTCGAGCATGTCATCCTCGACCGGCGCGGCTTCGAGGAGGTGGTCCTCCACCTCGACACCGACAACCGCAGGGTCACCCTTCCTATCGCCATCGTCGCCGACCGCCGCCTCGACGGGCGGATCGACGAGGTGCGGATCTACTTCACGAGTCAGCCACTCACTGGCCGACACGCGACCCGGCGGCCCCTCCTGCAAGCCGACCCCGACTTGCTCCCGTTCGGCGCCGTGGACGCGTACGTGCGCGCATTCGCGACCGGCGACGTTGACGCGATCGCCGCGGCCTTCGAGCCGCACGGCTATGTGCGAGACGCCGAGGGACGCCACTACAGCCGTGGAGGGCCGGACGGCCTGAGTGCGTACTACGAGCGGCTGTTCTCGACCGGCGGCGGCATCCCGCTGGAATCCTGCGCACTCGTCGACGACGGGCGCAGATGCATGCTCGAGTACAACGTGGGGCGTTGGGGCACCACGCGGCCGCCGCCTCAAGCTGGGGCCGGGGTGTTCGTGCGTGGTCACGGTGGCAAGCTCACAGCAGTTCGGGTCTACGACGACACCCTTCAGCCGCTGGGTCCCGACGCCTAGTTGTTGCGGGGCGGGACGTTGATGACAGGCCGATGGGAGTGAGGTAGCGGGAGGGCAGGTCCTGCGCGGCAAGGATGTGTAGCGCCAAGCAACACGTCCGTGTCTAGCCAGCGGAAAGGACCTGCCCTCGTGTCTCACCGTAATGCTCCGTTGTCCATCGAAGGTCGCCGTCGACTGGTGCAGCGGTGCCGGACCCGGCCGATCGCTCATGTCGCCGCCGAGATGGGGATCTCGCGGGCGTGCGCGTCCAAGTGGGTCAACCGTTGACGTCGCTACGGCGAGCTGGGCCTGCGGGACCGGTCATCGACGCCGCACCGCAGCCCGCGGGCGACCCCGGTGTGGGTGGTCGAGCAGATCGAGGCGTGGCGGCGGACCCGCAAGTGGTCGGCGCAGCGGATCACCCTGGAACTGCGCGGGCTGGGCTACCGGGTCAACCGGCGCGCGGTCACCCGGCACCTGACCCGGCTCGGGCTGGGGCAGCGACGGTTCCTCGACCCGGGCGGGGACTCCGACCGCACCCGGGTCGGATCATCGCCCGCTGGCCGGGTCACATGATTCACTCGACGTCAAGAAGGTCCGGCGGATCCCCGACGGCGGTGGCTGGCGGGTCCACGGCCGCGGCAGCGACCAGCACCGGGCCGCGAACCGGGCCAAGACTGGCGGCGCCCGCGCCGGCTACGTGTACTTGCACTCGGCCATCGACGGGTTCTCCCGGCTGGCCTACACCGAGCCACTGCCGGACGAGAAGGGCGCCACCGAGGCCGCGTTCCTGGCCCGAGCCAAGGTCTGGTTCGCCGCCCACGGCATCACCCGGATCACCCGGGTCGTCACCGACAACCGCTCCGCCTACCGGTCGGCCGGGTTCGCCCGCGCCGTCGCCCACGCCGGCCGGCACCAACGGACCCGACCGTTCACCCCCAAGCACAACGGGAAGGTGGAGAGGTACCAGCGGATCCTGGCCGAGGAGCTGCTCTACGCCCGCGAATACGGCAGCGAGGACCAACGCTCAGCGGCGATCGCCGTATGGAACATCCACTACAACTACCATCGCCCCCACAGCGCCGCGGGCGGCAAGCCACCCGCCACCCGGCTTCACACCGGCGTCACCAACGTCCGACCCTCATACACCTAGTCGGCCGCCGATCAGCAAGCCTCAGAAGCCGGACACCCCAGCGGTGGCTCACCGATCCCTGCCGTACGAGGACGAAATGTCGTCCGAATCGTGGGCTCCGGCCTTGCTCAACGCCGAGCGGGCCGTACCGGCGACCGTGAGCCGCGCCCTGCTCCACTGGCCAACGTAGGAGGTCGCGGCCCGCGTACCATCGCTGCCGTGCGACTGAAGGCCGAGCGTGTCACGACGCTTCGAGGACCTGGCGAACCCGAACGGGAAGTGCCCGACGGCCTGGTGCATCGCCTGGACAACGCCGACGAACCGCTGTGTGGCGCGGCGGTGACTCCGCTCTACCTTGTGGAGTGGGAGTGGGATCAGCTCAACGATCTGATGAAATGCTCGGTGTGCGCGACCCTGGCCCAAACTAGCCCGTAACACTCCGGGCCCCGCCAATGAGGCTGCTCAACAGTCCTGTGTGCCATGAGGCCAGCGGCTGGCGGCCAAGGGAAGCGCTTTCGGTAGCAGCTGCTAGTTCGAGATGCGGTCAAGCTCGGCCGCGAACCGTTCAGGACTCCACTTGTTCCAGCCGTGGAACCGCGAGCGGTCGCCGGCCTCCCAGGCCTCACGAAGTCCGGGTGTGCTCAGATCCCAATCCGCCCGGATCGCCCGCGTTACGGATCGCAGATCCTGGCGGAGGTCCTCGACCGAGGGGCGGCCCCAGAACCAGTAGCCGTTGTAGACGCTATGGATGATGAGCCCAGGCTTGAGCACGAGCGTGTGCGGGATCATCGGGTCGTGTTCCGGGTCGGTGTACTCCTTGATGTCGAGGTCATGCTGAACGGTGCGACCCGGGTCTGAGAGGAATGGCCACTGGGCTCCGACCGACGCCCGGAACTCCTGGATCGTGTGGTGGTCGTCGGTCGAGATGGTGACGATCTGGGTGTAGCCGACGCCAATCTGCGGGCCGAAAGCAGCAAGCTGCAGGTGCTGCTGGTGCTCCTTCGGGCAGTAATGGCCGCGTGCGAGCGTGAGGATCAGCGGGTCGTCGCCTTGCAGCTCGCTGAGCCTTCGCAGGTTCTTGGTGTGGTCAGGCAGCTCGTAGTCCGGAAACACGCCGCCAGGCACGATGTCGGCACGCATGGGTTACTCCTTCCGTGGGTTTCGTTCTCAAGTGTCATACGACTTGTCACCTGAGCTCCCCGTCGGGTCCCTGGTTGGTCCCGGGGACATTCCACTCGGAGACACGCTCCAACAGATGACTCAGTGGCGCGCTTTTGCCGACGCCGGCCTCCCCCGCAGGACGGTGACCTCTCGCCGACCGGCGAGAGAGCCGGCCAGGATCTGGCCGAAGCCCTTGCACTCGTGGCGACGGCCGAGGAGCCTCGACGGTGAACCCACCTGGCTCCTTGGCGGCTGCCTGGCGCAAGTTCTTCGAGCGCCAGGCGATCGACCGGCGCGAGACAAGACGTACGACGTGGGGCGCCACCGACCAGGGCCGGCACCAGGAGTTTCCACGGGTCGGGGAGGCAACCGTCAGCGCGCGAGATGGGTTATCGACAGAACGAGGGAGACCAGTATGAGCATGACAGAGGCCCGCAGTGATGCGAGCGGCGCGGCGGGCGAGAAGAACGTCGATGTGAAGCTGGAGGTGGTCGTCATCCCGGTCTCGGACGTCGACCGCGCGAAGGAGTTCTACGGGAAGCTCGGGTGGAGGCTCGACGCCGACTTCCCGTTCGATAACGGCTTCCGGGTCGTCCAGTTCACCCCACCCGGCTCTGGGTGCTCGATCCAGTTCGGCTCGAAGATCACGTCGGCCACGCCCGGTTCGGCCCAAGGCATCTACCTGATCGTCACCGACGTGCAGCGTGCGCGGGATGAGCTCGCCTCCCATGGTGTCGACGTCAGCGACGTGTTCCACCCCGAGACACCGGGCGCCCAGTTCCAAACCGACGACAGGAGCGGCCGCGTCACCGGGCCGGCACCGGATCACGCCAGCTACAGCTCCTTCGCCACGTTCAGCGACCCGGACGGCAACGGCTGGCTGCTCCAAGAGATCACCACACGACTACCCGGACGAGTCGAGCCCGCCGAGACCGGGTTCGTATCGGCGGCGGACCTGGCGAGCGCGCTTCGGCGCGCCGCGTCGGCGCACGGCGAGCACGAGAAAAGGATCGGGCAGGCTGACGAGAACTGGCCGGACTGGTACGCCGCGTACATGGTGGCCGAGCAGGCCAGTGGGGAACTTCCCTCGTGAGCGACTACGACGTCATCGTCATCGGCGGCGGCTCGCCCGGGGAGCACTGCGCCGGAGCACTCGCCGCAGGCGGCCTGCGGGTCGCGCTCGTCGAGCGCGAGCTGGTCGGCGGTGAGTGCTCATACTGGGCGTGCATCCCATCCAAGACGCTGCTGCGTCCAGGCGAGGCGGCGCACGCCGCAATCGAGGCGGCCGCGCCGGCGAAGGTCGACGTCGAAGCGGCCCTCGCCTGGCGCGACTTCATGGTCTCGAACTACTCCGACGCCGGCCAAGAGCGCTGGCTGGCGGACAACGGCATTGACCTGCTTCGGGGCACCGGACGGCTGGCCGGCCCAGGTGTCGTGAAGGTCGACGCCGCGAGCCATACCGCCGACCATGTCGTCCTCGCGTGTGGTGCGGACCCGGCAATCCCGCCGATCCCGGGACTGCGCGGGCTCGAGGGCATCTGGACCAATCGGGACGTGACCGGGATGAAGTCGGTGCCCCGTCGGATGCTTGTCCTCGGTGGCGGTCCGGTCGGTGTGGAGATGGCGCAGGCGGTCCGTCGCTTCGGTGGCGAAGTCGCGCTCGTCGAGGGGGCTCCTCACCTGCTCCCGCGCGAGGCCCGGCCCCTGGGCGAGGCCCTGGCCGAGGTGCTGCGCCAAGACGGTATCGAGCTGTTCCTCGGCATCAGGGCGGCCGGAGCGCGGCGCGAGGACGACCAGTTCGTGATCGACCTCGACGCGGGCGGCGAGCTGCGTGGGGACCGGCTGCTAGTCGCTACGGGTCGACGGCCGCGCGTCGACGACATCGGACTGGACACCGTCGGCGTCGACGCCGACGGAAGCGGTGTCCCGGTAGATTCACGGCTCGGCGTGGGTGAGCGGTTGTGGGCGATCGGTGATGTCACCGGCATCTGGCCGCTGACCCACACGGGGAAGTACCAGGGCGACATCGTGGCGGCGAACATCCTCGGGGAGCCGCGAGAGGCCAACTATGACGCTGTCCCGCGGGTCGTCTTCACCGACCCGCAGGCGGCGGCCGCTGGTGCGACCGACGGCCGATTCAGCGGAACAGCGCGGCTCTCGGAACTGCCGAAGACCGAGACGTACACGCGCGCGTACGCCGAGAGCAACGGCTTCTTGACCTTGCTCGCCGGTGGCACTCATCTCGTCGGCGCCTACGCCCTGGGGCCCGAGGCTGGCGAGTGGCTTCAGCAGGCAACGTTGGCGATACGCGCCCGCGTACCCATCGAGGTCCTGCGCGACACGATCCAGCCGTTCCCCACCTTCTCCGAGATTTATGTCGAGGCACTCAAGGCACTCCGCGCGGACATCACCGGCGCGCTGCGGACGCCGGAGATCAGCGCCAGGTGAGGTCATCGCGCTCCTCGCGAGCCCGATCGTCGTCAGCGACGGCGCCGCCCGACCCTGGACGGAATCCTGGTGACCTCGCCCATCATTCCCTTAGAGCGGCGCGACGATGAGATGCTCGGGCAGACCGTGGTAATGATCGGCGGCGGCGCCGGCATCGGTCTCGAAACGGCCCCGCTCGCCCAACGCCAAAGGGACTGACCTGATCATCACCGCACGCAACCCGGACAGCCTGCACCAGGCCGGCCTCGAACTGGACGCCAACATCGCCGCCTTCGACGCCACCGACTCCGACCGGTTCGTCCCAGCCGACCTATTGGGCCGCAGTCGGCGACGACGTTGCTCCCCTTCGCCGTGCCGAGCGGTCGATGCGACCTGCCTTCCTGGCCGGGCGATGGAGATTCATCGGTAGGGGATGCGGCAGGGATGCGGCAGGAAATGCGGCTGCACTGCCGGGACCAGTGGGTCCCGGTCCCGGACGGACCCGAGCATGTCAAGGGGTTGCGTCGCCTCCGCCGTTTGTGACTCCGCATGAGTAGCGAGCTGCCACACAACGGCCCTGAGGTGCGCCCTGCACGTCATCCCGCTGGCCGACGCTCGCGTCACGTCCGGCCGAATTGGGTGCGCAGTCGGCCGCCTCGTATCGCCTGGCAGCGGCGAGCCTTTCCAGCGGCGGCGTCGGCGGTTCGTTGAACGCCTACGGCGTCGAGCCGGATGCGTTCAGCGATGAGGCGCAGGAGATCGGGCTCATAGTGGCCGCACACGCATCGACGGCAGCCGGGGTGGTGCGTGAACGCGGTGCGCTGCAGGATTTGGCCGAGAACCTGGACAAGGCCCTGTTGTCCCGAGACGTCATTGGCCAGGCCAAGGGGATTCTGATGGAGCGGCTCAAGGTCAGCCCGGAGGATGCCTTCGACATCTTGCGTCGCTCATCGAATCGGCTGAACAAGAAGCTTCACGCTGTGGCCCTTAGTGTCGCCGAGACGGGTGAGTTCGATACCAAAGCCGTACTCCAAACCGGCAGGCAGTCATTGGGGTGATCGACCCTAGGAACCGGCCGTCCTGAACTTCCCCGGTTACGGACGTCAGGGCCGCTGCGCGCCCCGGGTCAGGAAGGCCGACGGCGGCTGGGTAGTATCGCCGGCTCAATGTGCCGGTGGAGGCTAGGTTCTCGGCGACCGACCGCAGGGCCAGGTTGTTGTCGTTGCTGACCTTGACCAGCATCTGGAACGCCTGGTCCCCGGTCACCTGGTACCGTTCCATCAGGATCCCCTTGGCCTGCCCGATCAGGTCTCGGGTCGCCAAGGCCGTACGCATGTGGTTCATGTCCTGGACGCTGGCGAACGCGACCGCGGCGTGACTGGCGAACAGCAGCCCTATCTGTTCGGACTCGTCGTCGAAGGTGTCAACGCGCCGGCTGTACAGGTTCAGCGCAGCAAGGTTGTCGCCCTCGACCCACAGCTGGATCCCCAGCATGCTGGCCGCGCCGATCTCCGCCGCCCGGGCCGGAACCGCGGCCACCGCTGCTCATGGGCCATATCGGAGACCCGCACCGTGTGCTGGTCGTACATCGCATCCAGACAGGGCCCCTGACCGGTTTCCTCCTGCAACGCGTCAACCCGGACGGGCAGCTCGGCCGCAGCGTCGGCGTGCTGTCCGCACCGGCGTCTTCGTCTGCTCGGCGCCGGTTCTGGCGCTCGGAGGTGAGGTCCCGCAGCCTCAGGGCTCGTTACTGGACCCGTGTAGGGTCAAGGGACGAGGTCAAACAGCGGCCCAAGCCGCACGTGAATCAGTCGCCGTGTCCCAATGAGCGAACGCCTGGCGTTTCGACCCACTGAAGCGGGACGGGTGACACCTATGGACAACCGACCGCTTCCCACTGAGGTGCCTGAGCGCGGGACCCACTTGCACGGGGATCTGCCGATGCGGGGGGACGTCATTGTTCGGGCAAATCCACGGGCCGTGCCGCGCGTGGACGATGGTTGGAGGTCCGCACGTGTCGGAGTACGCACCGGCTGGCCGCCAGGCGTGGTTCTTCCCGATCTGGTTGCTGTCGTGGCGCATGGTCGCGTCGCGACCTCACAGCTACAGCAGCAGCTTTTCGGAGCGTCGACTGGGCGTAGCCCTCGTCATCGACGGCGACTTGCTCGATGTGGGGGTGGCGGACGCTGTCACGTGCGCGGGAACGTATCCGCGCGTTGGGGTTGTCGTGGTTCAGAGCCCGGCGGCCGACCGCGACGCAGTGGAGTCGGCCCTCAGTCACGTGCAGGGACCCAGTGCACCGGTGGCGGTCATGGACGGTTCGGCCGGCGGCCACGGCGACCCGATGGCGCATCGCCCGATGCACGCGAGCACACTGGTGGGATTGGCAGACCTAGCCCTGCTCGTCGTCAGCCAGCCTCAGCTTGCAGGGCGACAGGTGGCGTTCATCACCAACAGCCTCTTGCTGGGGCACGTCGACGTAAACCAGGAGTTTGATGAGGCGGGCTTGTTCGGCCCCGACCTGACGCAGCATGCGGAGCAGAGGTCGAAGAGTCTGTCGCCGGGCACTCGGATGCGGGGAGCGGTCACAGCCCTGGATTCCGACGTCGGTCCTCAGGCTTTGTTGGATGTGCTGACCACCATCGGTGAGCGAGGTGTCGACGCTGTCGTTCTGGCCTTGGACCCGACTCCCTTCCTGGGACAGCGCGACATCGACGGCGTACTGAGGAGCCTGAACGGCGCTATCCCTCACGCGGTCATCGTGAACGTGGACTCGCATCCTCGGTCGCCCAACGCTCCAGTGCCCGTCTTCGCCTCCGATGCCTGAGGAGCCGCCGAGTTCTCACCCTTGAGGTGTAGGCGGTCTCCGGGGTCACCAGTGTTGTGCGGCCTTGTGCTTGGCCAGCAGGTCATCCACCTTCCGAGCCGGGCGGGTCGCGAGTCGATAGCCATACCAAGGGCGTTCGTCACCAAGGTAGCTGACGGGGACGCGTTGGTCGACCAGACCACGATCCCGCGTGAGGAGGTGTCGGGGACGGCGTCGGGGTAGACCGTGCCTTCCCGGGTGTGGTGTTCGGTGATGTCGGTCCTCCGTAGCAGGCCGGTGCTGACGGTGTCCGGCCTGGTGTACGTAGATGCCGCGCGAGCTCACGCCCGGCACGAGCCGCGACGGGATGCTGTCCTCCCGGCGCCACGAATAGGTCGACTGATCGTTGATGTCGAGGTCCCGAGCCCCGTCCGCGACCTGACCCCCCGTATCCGGCAGGTCGAGCACCTTCCGCCGGTAACCACGACGTCCGATGCCACTCCTTGCTCAGGGTCCAGTGGCTTGCGAATCCACTATCGCGACTCCGTCAGGGCCGGGGGCGCCGCCGGAGTCTCCGGGCTCGCCGGGGTGGTCAACCATTGCGGATCTCGGCTTCGGTTTGTTTGGGTGGTCAACGGCCCCGTGCCGACGACGAACCGCAGCAGGTCGCCCTCTCTGACCACGCCGGTCAGCAGCCCGTCGGGAGCCAGGACCGGGAGCGAGCCCAGCCCGCTCTCCATGAGCGCGTCGGCCGCGACGGTCAGGACGGTGTGCTCGCGGACCGACGGCGCCGACCGCCGGACGATGTCGGCCACGATCACCGGCTGCCTCCTTCCGGTCGCGTCAGGACTGGGTGGTGTCCATCGTCTCCAGGGACGAGGCAGGGCGTCCGGGACCTTGGTCCCGCGGACCTGCGGCGCCGCCCCGGGACGACTAACTCGCAACCGTTCTCAAGTGCCCCCGTCGCCGGTCGCGAAGAGACATGGATGACGTGGTCGTGCATATTACGCGCGATCCGGTCCCGGTCGTCCAGCATCGCCATCTGCGCTCGCTCCCGCTGAGCCCGTCCCGCCAGGAGCGTCAGCCCCGCCAGCTGTGCGTAGTCGGTCAGCCCCGGCATCGTCTCGACCTGAAGGGTGTGTCGACCTCGGCGTCCCACGCCACCAGCAGAGCCCCAGGTCACCGTGGACCGGCGGCAACGGCAACACGACCACTCAGCTGTCCGCAGCCACCCCGAGAACTCGAGCGAGGTCGTCACGCAGACCAGGGTTCGCCGACGAGGCGGCGGCGGCGGTGAGCAGGACCGGTTGGCGCGCGGCACGCAGCTCCGCCCAGGCGCTCCCGTCCACGGCGACCCCAACCGTCCGGTGGGACAACGGATCCGCCGCGACCGCCCCGGCCTTCGACCCCTCGGCGGCCGCGCTGATCGCGACAACCGCGTCGAGCAACTCGCTCAACCGGTCCTGCGACCGGCGCGCCGCGGAGACCCGCACGCGCAGCTCGGCCATCAGGTCCTCGAGGTCCAGGGACTGCGCACCCGGCCAGGACGACGAGATCAACGGGACCTCGCCCTGTGACGCCATGAGGCAATCTTGGAAGACCCCAGTCGTCGGAGGAGGACCTTGTTCCCTGTGCCGGAGCGCGCGGCCGGACCATGGTGAGGCATGATCGCCACCCAGAACGCCAGCGACAGCGGCGCCGCCCGCCTCGGCGCTTTCCACAGACGCCCGACCGAGGTCGTCGCCGGCCTGGTCAACGACGGGTCGGCGTTGCCCGTAGCCGCCGCAGCCGTCCGCGAGGCGGTCCGCCGCCGGTTGCCGGTACGGTTCCTGCAGCTGGTAGCCGGCGTCCCCGGCACCGGCCACGAGTCCTCGGCAGAGGCGGACGAGGCAACCTTCCGCGCCGCGCTGCACGCACTGCACGGCCACCCTCGGACGCCCAGCACCTTCGAGCTCGTCATCGGCGACCCCGCCACCCAGGTGGTGGCTCGCAGCTGTCGCGCCGTCGTCCTCGTCGTCGGCGACCACCCCAGCGACGAACGGGGGCCGTCGCTAGCGGACTACTGCCGCGCCCACGCCGACTGCGCGGCCCACGCCGTCGACCTCG
>Ga0307304_10000248_pt1 | contig 12262 bp, 15 predicted proteins | sample ER_DNA_185_FD_194503 | JGI IMG/M metagenome (GOLD analysis project Ga0307304, IMG submission 194503) | Bulk soil microbial communities from the East River watershed near Crested Butte, Colorado, United States - ER_DNA_185 | ecosystem: Environmental > Terrestrial > Soil > Floodplain | place...
TGGAAGTCGGGCTCTACTCCTCCGAGGCGCTGTTCGTCGATCTGCTCGTAGCTGTGCTTTTGTTGAACCCGGACCGCGTCGACCGCGCGTCTGTGGACAAGGGTGAGGAGCCAGGTGGTCGGGGTTCCCCGCCCTGCATCGAAGCGGGACGCCATTCTCCAGACGTTGAGGAATGCCTCCTGGACGGCATCCTCAGCAAGTCGCCCGTCCCCGAGCACTCGAACCGCCACCCCGTAAGCCTGGCGGGAGTGCCGACAATAGAACTCGTCAAAGGCACGAATGTCGCCCTTCCCGATTCGTCGCAGCAAGTGCTGATCGTTGCCTGTGCGGCTCTGAACGGACCCCATACTGTTCAGAGACACCAGCCCCAGGGCTTGTTACACCACCTATTTGCCGGGGCATGCGATGCGGGTACCTGCTCCGGAGGACCTGGCGTGCCCGATCACAAAACCGATTCTCCAAGGTCCGCGTCGACGGACACGCAGGCGCTGAGTCCAGAAGACGTCCAGCTCGTCAGCCGGCTGCGTGCCGGAGATCAGGCGGCGTTCATAGAGGTGATCCGCTCGTTCGGCCCGACGATGCTGCGAATCGCCCGGCTCTACGTCCGTAGCGACGAAGTCGCGGAGGAGGTCGTCCAGGAAGCCTGGATCAGCGTCCTTCAGGGCCTCGAGGGTTTCCAGGGTCGTTCTGCCTTCCGGACGTGGGTGCTCACGATCGTCGTCCATTCGGCGCTCCGGCGCGGTCAGCGGGAGGCCCGCAGCGCCCCGTTCTCTTCTGTTGGCCAGGACAGCGGTTCAGCGAGCGGGGACGACAGCCTCGAGCTGGATAGATTCTTCTCCGGCGATCATCCACGTTGGCCTTCCACCTGGACAACGGTCGTCCCACGTCTCGGGGAGCTCCCTGAGGAGAAGCTCCTCTCGGGCGAGGCGATGGGAGTCGTGGAGACGGCGATCTCGGGGCTCCCGGATTCGCAGGCAGCCGTACTGATCCTTCACGACATCGAGGGCCTCCCACCGGAGGAGATCTGCGAAACGCTGGAGCTCGCCGACGGAAACCGGCGCATCCTTCTCCACCGGGCGCGAAACCGAGTTAGAGCCGCACTCGAACACTACTTCGATGACAGACTCGCGCTCGATGCTTAGCTGCGCACAGGTAGTCCAGCTCGTCACCGATTATGTCGAGGGCCAGCTCGATTCGGCTGACCGCCTCCGCTTCGAGGAGCACGTTGCCATCTGCCCGCCCTGCCGCGGCTTCCTCTCCCAAATGCGCGTGACGCGCCGCGTCGTCGGGTCCGTCCCCGTCGAGCCAGTGACGCCGGCGCTCGAGCAAGCACTTGTCGACGCGTTCGACGACTGGTCGCAAAAGAAATGAGCAAGTCGACGCACGCCTTCAAGTTTCTCTCAGAAGGAGGACGCGGGATCTTCAGCGACTTCAGGTGGCCGCTCCCCTGGGACGGCACGCCGGGTTCCTGGGTCAGGGCCGATCTACCGCTCGAGCCATGCGTCAACGGGATCCACGTCTGCCGCGAAGACGACCTTCCCTATTGGATCGACGACGACCTCTGGGTGATCGAGTTGCGCGGCGAAGCCGCGACGCACACGCGGATGATCGTCGCAGAGGAGGGCCGCCTCGTCGCGAAGATCGACGACTGGAATCGAGAGACCGCGACGAGCTTCGCGGAAACATGCGCTTTGCGCGCGCGTGCAGCTGCGGTCGACACGCTTCGCGGCGCCGACAGGGACGAAGATGCGGCCGCACTCGAAGGCGCGGCCGACCTGACCTTGATCGCCGAAGTCGCTCAAACGATCGTTCGCCGGGGCGTATCGGCGGAATCGACGGCCGTCTCGTTCGCCGCCGATGCAGCCGCGCTGGCGCGTGGAGCGCGGCCGGAAGCGACACCCCAAGACACGACGAGCGTTGGGGCGCCCTCCGCAGGAGCGATCGCTGCGAACCTCGCATACGTCGTGGCACACATCGCCGGCTTCGAAGGCGGAGCACCCGGCTCTGCCGAGTACGAGGCGGCCGCCGAGCGAGAGCGCGCCTGGCAACGCACGTGGTTCCATGACCTGGTGGCGAAGGCGTCGCCCGTCACATCTACCTGAAACCGGGCGCACGATTAGCGACCTTCTGCGCGGGCGGCGGCGAGAATGCGCCCGCGCAGGAATGGTGGAGCTTCGATCGGCTCCACGACAAGAGCGAGTGCGACGGCAGCCTCAGCGAGCCACTCCAGGTCCGCCTGGCAGCGCCGGCACCGGGTGATATGAATTCGAAGGCGCGCCGCCGGCGGCGCGACAACGCGCCCGTGGCATAGAGCCCTACTGCGTCGTGCGGCTCGAAGCCCGGGCGCATCGCAGGCCACGGATCAGACGTTCGCGGGGGTGAGCGCGGTGTTGGGCTCTCTCTGCCAACGCCGCTCGAAGATCACTGCAAGCCAGATCGATCCTTCGAACAGGATCATCAGGGGCACCATCTCGAACGCGGTCGTGACGGGATCGACGCCGGGCAGCGCTACGGCAAGCACAGCCATCGCGACGTAGCCGATGCGACGGTTTCGGCGAAGCTTCGCCGCGGAGAGGACGTGGAATCGAACGAGCCCGAGAATGAAGACCGGAAGCTCGAAGACGATTCCGACGGCGAGGATCGAGAGCAGCGCGAACGAGTAGTAGCTCGAGGCGCGGATCTGGATGTCGTAGACCCCGGAGTCGTAGCTGGTGAGGAAGTGGACGGCGGCCGGAAGTGCGATCTGGTGGCCGAAAGCGACCCCTGCCGCGAATAGCAGGGTGGCGAACGCGACGAACCCGAGGATCGACCTTTCTACACCTTTGCGAACTGCAGGCGCCAGAAAGCTCCACACCTGCCAGAGGATCACCGGTAGAGCGATCGCGAACCCGGCGTAAAGGCTGATCTTGAGGGATGTCATGAACGGCTCCGTGACTCCCAAGGTGACGGGCTTGCGGTGGTGCGCCGGGAGTGCCTGGTTGAGCCAGTCGATCAGCTGATGGTGGAAGCCGTAGGCGACGGCGAACCCGGCAGCGAGCGCGACCAGGATGACGACGAGGCGGGCGCGGAGCTCGCCGAGGTGCTCGACCAGCCCCGCGGCCTCGTCATGGCCCAGACGCCTGGGCAGGCGCATCTACGCCACCTTCTCGTCCTCGCGTGCGAAGCGCGAGAGCGTCCGCTCGCCCGTCACCGGGGTGACCGTAGGCGACATTTCTTGTGCGGAGGCGGTGAGCGCAAGCTCGGGCTCCTCCGCGGGAACGGCGAAGCGATCGTGCTCGTCCTTCTTGTCGCCGGTGATCGAATCCTTGAACTCGCGGAAACCGTGACCCATCGAGCGACCCATTTCCGGGAGGCGCTTGGGACCGAATACGAGCAGGACGACGAGACCGAGCAACAGGATTTCGGGTAGTCCGATGAAACCGGGCATGAAGTTCCTTCCGTTTAGGAGCTGATGGGGCGGCCGAGGACCGGCCGCCCCGAGACCTCGTGCCGGCGCTAGCCGACGATGAAGCCGGTGCCCTTGACTGCCGCCAGGATCTGCTTCTTGCTCTTCGCGCCCTGGAAGGCGGCCGGGGCGCCCGAGACGCCGTTGATGTTGCGGATCCAGCCGGCGTGACGTGCCTCGACCGCGAGGATCGAGCCGGCCGCGCCGAGGATCTTCTTCGACTTGATGTTGCCTGCCTGGCCGAGGTAGGCGGCGACGCCGGTGTCTTCGAGGACCTGCGCCGTGGCCTTGAACTTAGCCTCGTCGGTGCTTGTGCCCTTGAAGTCGAAGCTCGGCTTCTTGACAGCGGCCCTGCCGAGTGCGTTCTTCAGGAACGCGACGTGGGCAGCCTCATGAGCGCGAACGATGCTCGCGAACTTACCGAGCTCGCCGCTGAAGTTGCCCTTGTTGACGGCCTCGGTGTAGAACTCTGCCTCGAGGTACTCGAGCGTCAGCGCGAAGTTGAGGATCGCGACGTCGCTCTTCGCGACACCTGCACTCGCGATGGTAGGCAGTGCACCGAAGAACGCACTGCTGCCGAGGACGGCAACTCCGCCAACGCCGGCCTTGCGCAGAAAAGCCGACCGAGTGTCGCCGTCGACTTTCTCGGCGGCTTCGCGAATCGCGCCGTCCTGATCGAGCTCCTCCAGGTTCGAAAGATGGGACATGTGGACTCCTTCTGCAGAACGGCGGTTGATGTGATGCTGCCTGGCCTTGCTCCGTCTGCGGGATGTATTCGCGTCTCGGTGTGAAGCGGTTCACACTCGCCGCTAAGGAGACCCGACGCGCACGCGCTTCAGGCGACCCTGCGGGTCGTACTGGCTTCCACGCCTGCGACCCTGACCTCCTGAACAGAATCCAAATGTCCAGCGGTTGGTCTGCTTGATCATCACAGCGCCAACGCGGAACCTGCGTACGTCTTGCGCTGTCGCACCGAGCGGATCGGCGGCAACGGCTGACCGACACTCATCGGAGGGCGCCAACCTTCTGGAACTGGCTACCGTCTTCGATGTGAATGGCTGGGAGACGTGGCAGCGTCAAACGGGTGACGGTGCGGTGGAGTCCGAGCAGCGTGTCGTGCTTCGAGATCCCCTCGTTGAGTTCTCCTCGGCGGGAGCGGAGTACTTAGGTTTCGCCTACTGGCGCGAGGTCGAGCGAGTGACTCGGGGTGTTGTCCGGCCGCGAGAGCGGAACGGCACGCTCGAGTTGCGGGTGTTCGGACGGGGCCCTGCTCTGCTTCGGTTCGGCCGGCCGACATTTGAAGCGACGGACAGGCTTGTCACTTGCAGCTATCCGATCCATGGTGGCTTGCTCGCTCAGCGGCCGGTCGGAGAGATCGTCTTTGCGCAGGTCGGCGGTTCGCCGCCCATCGTCCGGTCGACGATTCGCGGTTTCTTCCCGAGGCTCGCCGGTCATCGGCGAGAACGGGATTGGACGGGCGCGCTCTACAGCCAGGTTCAGAGCCGAGTGCATGTTGCGATCAGCCGTCGGTACTTCGCGCGGTTGCTACGGGAGGCAGGGCGATGAAGGTCACCGTCTTCGGCGCCTCCGGAACGATCGGTCGACCGCTGCTGGGCGAGCTGGCACGCGAGCACGACGTTGTGGCGGTCTCGCGTCGCGAGCAGGCTGCCGAGGACGGCGTCAGTTGGAAGATCGCGGATGCGACCGACCGTGACTCTGTTGCAACCGTGCTCGAGGGATGCGATGTCGCGTATTACCTCGTCCATTCGCTTGGCAGCGCCGATTTCGAAGAGCGGGACCTGCGAGCGGCGGAGACGACTGCTCTGGCGGCGGAGAAAGCGGGTGTGAAACAGCTCGTCTACCTCGGTGGGCTCGGCGACGACTCGGAGGATCTCTCGCCTCACCTTCGCAGTCGTCGCGAGACCGGTGATCGCCTGGCCTCCACATCCGTCCCGGTAACCACATTGCGTGCTGCGATGGTGGTCGGCAGGGGGAGCGCGGCGTTCGAGACGATCGTCGCTCTTGTCGACCGCCTGCCCGCGATGGTGACCCCGCGTTGGGTCTCCACGCGCACGCAACCCATCGCACTTTCGGACATCGTCGCGTACCTCGCGGGGGTCTGCGGCCTGGAGGCCACGCTCGGCTCTGGCTACGACGTCGGCGGGCCGGAGGTGATGACCTACCGGGAGATGATGGAGCGGATCGCTGCTCTACGGGGAAAGCGTCCTTTCATCTTCGAGGTCCCGGTGTTGACGCCGTACCTTTCCTCGTTGTGGCTGCACGTTGTGACCCCGGTGAAGGCGGGAGTGGCGCGTCCACTGATCGAAGGACTGCGAACCGAGACCGTCGTTCGAAACGAGCGAATCCGCGACTTGGTGCCAATTGATCTGACGCCGTTCGACATCGCTGCAAAGTCAGCCTTCCGTGAGTTCGAATAGTGGATCACTTCGTAGCGGACAGAGAGGGCTCTCGGCCGCACTAGAAACGAGCCTGGCCAACTAGGACAACGGTAGGAAGTCGCTGCTTTCTATGGGCCGGGCAGGGATCGAACCTGCGAGGGTTGGGATTAAAAGTTCGGGCGGAATGGTTGCGGCGTGTGGCGAGTAGTTGAAACTGGCTGCAACGGTCACAGATCGGCTGTGCAGGAGGCTGAGTTGAATGCATGTAGCGGAGACAAGCACGTACTCTAATCGGTGCTCGCAACAGTTGGCTATCTAGGCAACACTACACCGCCCTCGTGCGGACGAGGGCCGCGAACCAGCCCGAAGCGAACTCGTAGCCCGTAGACACGAAAGGCCCCGTCTTCTGCGGGGCCTTTCTTGTTCTATGCGGGAGCGGGATTTGAACAGAATCCTCCGACTCCTGACTCGCGAGCCTTGGTTCGCGCTCGATTCAATGTGCCGGCATCGCCAGCGGGTTCAGCTGCAGCTTCGGCACGAAGTGGCGTGCCCGAGGGAGGACGGCCAGCGCGACCAGGGCGGCGACGCTCGCGAGGAGCGCGGCTGCGATGAACGCCTGGGAGATTCCTGCGGAGGCGTGTGGGCCGGCGAGCACGCCGGTGCCTGCTGCGATCGTAGAGAAGATTGCGATGCCGATCGTGCCGCCGATCTCGTGACCGGTTGAGTTGAGGCCTGAGATCATTCCCGTCTCCTCTTCGCGGGCGCCGGTGAGGATCGCGATCGAGACGGAGACGACAGCGACGCCGAGACCCAGTCCTGCGACGAGCATTCCTGGCAGCACGTCTCGGAGGTAGCTGCCGGTGTCGCCAATGTGTGCGAGGAGTGTCATGCCGCCGGCCGTGACGACGAATGCAGCGGTGAGCGGCCCGCGTACGCCGTGGCGGCTGACGATGTGGCCGGCCGCGTGCGCGCCGATCCCTGCTGCCACGGCGAGGGGGATGAAGGCGAGGCCGGTGGCGAGCGGGCCCATGCCGAGGACGTTCTGCAAGTAGAGCGAGCTGAGCAGGAAGAGCCCGAAGATTGAACCGGCCGCGGCGAGCATGAGGAAGAGGCCGCCGCCGACGGCGCGATCCGCTAGCCGCTCGATGCGCAGGAGCGGTGCATCGGTATGGCACTCGAAGGCAGCGAAGGCAGCGAGGCCCGCGAGGCCACCCAGACCAAAGAGCAGAGTCTGGAGGGAAGCCCAGCCGGCGGTCTGACCCTGGGTGATCGCGAAGACGATGGCGCCGAGACTCGTTGTCGCGAGCACGGCTCCACGGAGGTCGAGCCCCCGCCAGCGCGGCTTCAGCGTATCGGCGGGCACGATCTTCACGGCGGCGATCGCGAGTGCCGCTGCGACCGGCAGGTTGACGTAGAAGATCATCCGCCAGTCGGCGAACTCGGTGACGAGACCGCCGACGAGGACGCCGATCGCAGCGCCCGCGCCTCCGACTGCTCCCCAGGCGGCAAGCGCTTTCGCCCGCTGGGTTCCGTGGAACGCCGTCATGATGATCGCAAGCGCTGCAGGAGAGAGCAGTGCTGCCCCAAGACCCTGGCCCGCGCGGGCTGCAAACAGAGCGGTCGCCGAGCCCGCCGTGGCCGACGCGAACGACGATGCGGTGAAGACGCCGAGGCCGGTCAAGAACATCCGCCGGCGCCCGATCAGGTCGGCGGCGCGGCCGCCGAAGAGGAGCAGGCTTCCGAAGATGAGCGAGTAGCTGGTGATGATCCAACTGATGCTTGAGCCGCTGAGCTGAAGGTCTTTGGCGAGGCTCGGCAGCGCGATATTCACGGCCGTGATGTCGAGGATGACCATCAGCTGAGCGATGAGAACGACGAACAGGAGGACGCCACCGCCCTTGCCCGCGGGCGACTCGGAGCCACTGCGTCGATGCTCAAGGCGCGGATCGGCGGTCGCGGGTGGCGCAGTAGCGGTTTTCGTTCCGTGATGCTTGGCCGTCGTTCGCTTTAGGACTGACAGCAATGTGTGGCTCGGTGCGCTCATTTCTCGCTCCTTCTGAGGATTTCGGGGGGACGAGTTCACGCTCGCACTCCGGCGGTCGGCTGGAAATGAAGCTTGCTCGCGGCTTCGGTGTGGCTGCCCACACCGTGCCGTGAAACGGGTCTGGGCTAAGACTTCAGGAAGGCAACGACGCGAGTAACTCGGCTGTCCGCGAGATGCCGGCGCTTACGGGAAGTCGCGGCCCCTGGCGGTCTCCGGTCCCTCGAGCAGGTCGTGCGGTCGTCAGGGGAGCGGAAGCGTCGCTCGCACGACGGTTCCACCGCCGGAAGGACTCTTCAGCTCAAACTGACCACCAAGAGCCTCGATGCGGTCGGCGAGCCCATGCAGCCCTGAGCCGCGTTCCATGCGCGCGCCGCCGCTTCCGTTGTCGCGGATCTCGATGACGACTTCGGCGTTTGTCGTTGAAATCTCAACCCGCCCCTCAGACGCGTCGGCGTGCTTGGCCGCGTTGGTGAGACTTTCGGCGACGAGGTAGTAGACGGCTGCTTCGACCCCTTCGTCGAGGCGCAGCGGTGGAATGCCGACAATCTCGACCCGGAAAGGGGCGCGGTTCGCGAGTGATTGGAGGGCCGGTTCGAGCCCGCGGTCTGTAAGGACGGCCGGATGAAGTCCACGTGCGAGCTCGCGGAGTTCCTCGAGTGCGAGCTTCAGGTCCTCGCCGACGGTCGTGAGCATGGCCTCCGCGGCGGCCGGATCCTCGCGCAGGGACTCCTGGGCGATTCGCAGGTGCACGGCGAGGGTGACGAGCCGCTGCTGGGCGCCATCGTGCAGGTTGCGCTCGAGTCTTCGACGCTCGGCCACGCTTGCTTCGACGATGCGCGCGCGCGAGGCGGTCAGCTGGTCGTGTGCCTCGGCGCTCTCGAGCGCCAGCGCGACGAGGTTCGTGAAGTCCGCGAGACGTTGCTGTGCGTCCTGAGGGAAATGGTCAGCGCTCGCTGAGAACACGGACAGCGTGCCCCAAAGTCGGCCGCCTGCGGTAATCGGTGCCATCACGGCAGATCTGTAGCCGGCCAGGCGCGTCAGCCGTGCGGCTTCGCCGGGTACCTCCGCGTAGTCGTCGATGCGGCCGCCTTCGTGCGAGGCGCGGTACACCGGGCTGTCGGGGTCGCTGTAGGGAACGAGGGTTCCGACCTCGATGCCGGCACCTTCCCCGTCGTTCCAGCTCCCGGCGATGACTGCAGAATCCGGTTCGAAACGCACCGTGGCAGCCGTTCTTGCTTCCAGGAGGCGTCCGGCCTCCTCGGCGACCATTTGGAACACCTGCCTTGGCTGTGCCGAAGAGGCGACGAGCGTCGCGACGCGACGCAGCGCAGCTTGCTCTTCGGCCACGCGATTCGCCTTGCCGGCCACCTCGGTCGTGTTGATGCCAGCCTCCATATCAGCACGCTAGCGCGCGAATGGAAGAGTCGGGCCAGCCACACTGCGCATCGCCGCGTGCGCTGGCACGATCGCTTCATGCCTTGTCGGATTCTCCTCGTCGACGACAACAGCGACTTCCGAAGAGCCGCGCGTCAGCTGCTCGAGCGCCATGGATTCATTGTGGTCGCCGAGGCCGAAACCGGCGTCAGCGGCATCGAACGAGCGCAGGAGCACCTTCCCGACCTGGTGCTGCTCGATGTTCAGCTGCCGGACCTCGACGGATTCGAGGTCGCGGAGCGTCTCTCAGGGCTAGAGGTGCCGATCGACGTGATCCTTACGTCGAGCCTCGACGGCACCGATTTCGGGGCCCTCGTTGCGGGCAGCTCAGCGCTCGGCTTTGTTCCAAAGGCCGAGCTGTCCGCGTCGGCGATCGAGGCGCTGCTCGCGTCGGCGCGCTGACCGGTCGGATGCTGCTTGTCCCGGTTGCAGTTCTCGGCGACACTTGCGGCGTCGACGTCGGATCCCCTGAGCTGAGAGAACGCGAGGCGACGCGAATCCGCGTCGTCCTCGCCGACGACTCGGTGCTGCTCCGCGAGGGCATCGCGAGCCTGCTCGAGAAGGCGGGTTTCGAGATCGCCGGGCAGAGTGGCACTGCCGAGGATCTGCTCCTGAAGGTCCGCTCTTACAAGCCCGACATCGCGATCGTGGACATCAAGATGCCGCCGACCCACACCGACGAGGGACTCCGCGCCGCGAAGGAAATCCGGGAGAAGCATCCGGACACCTCCGTGCTCCTGCTCTCGCAGTACGTCGAGGAGAGCTACGCGCTCGAGTTGCTTCAACAAAGCGCCGAAGGGGTCGGCTACCTCCTCAAGGACAGGGTGTACGACCTCGCCGATTTCGTTGCCTCGGTCAAACGGGTCGCCGAGGGCGGCTCCGCACTCGATCCCAGCGTTGTTTCGCAACTCGTGGGCCGGCGCCGCCGCGACGACCCGATTGACGCGTTGAGCGCCCGCGAACGCGAGGTGCTCGAGTTGATGGCGGAGGGGCTGTCGAACTCGGCGATCGCCGCGCGCGTGTTCCTGACCGACCGCGGCGTCGAGAAGCACGTGACGAGCATCTTCCAGAAGCTGCAGCTTCCCGTCGCCGCCGATACTCACCGGCGCGTCCTCGCGGTCGTCGCCTTCCTGCAGTCCTAACCCCTTCGCGCCAACGGTGTGGCCTACCCGTAGCGCAGCCGCGAGCGAGTTTCATTTCGGCGAGCGGACGGGGTGCGAGCGTGAACTCGAACCCCGACACCTGACTTGCGGATTTTGTTCATGAGACTCCCCCGCCGAAACCCCTGATCGCAGCGATCGCTGCAATGTTCCTGTCAGCCAAGGCTGCGAAAACTTCGGTCCGTCGTTTCGTATAGCGCGCGATCAGGTCTGTGAAGGCAGGATCATGCAGCTTTTGCAGTTCGGCGATAGCCGTTTCGTATGTCTGCAGCAGGCGGAGCAGATTGTCGGTTTCGAACTCCTCCACGACGGATGGTCTTGCCGCTTAGGCGGCTATCGAAACGATGAGCGAGTGATTCAGCCTGACCTGGGCGTTGCGGCTCCGGGCAAGCCGGCGACTCGCTAACCCACCCACCCGTATCTAAGTCACCCGGGCTGGCTGTCGGGATCTGACTCCCGGTGGATCTCGACTGAGACAATCGTGCTGATGTTCAGCCACTTCCATTTTTCACTGTCGGACTCTCCGATGGTCCAACCGCTCTCGTATCTTCCGCTGCGGTTGCGCAGGTCTTCGAACTCCTCATCCGCTCGGCCCCGGTCGACCTCGATCTGCTCGGTCGTTCCGTCCGCGAACGTCAGTTTCAGAACGTCAGGCATGTAGCCGGCGAGCATAGCGGCGCGCTAGACACCAGCGGACCAACGCACTAGCCGCGATCGCCGGAATCTCGCTTGGCGCTCACGCGCTGATTTTTGGATTGCTCGGCGCTGGCCCGCTTTTCAGAAACCAGGGGCCTCGGTGGCGTAGACGCCTGACTCCATGCGCTCGACCTCCAACCGAGTTGTTCCGTCGGCTTCAGCCTCTTGCACATAGAACACGCGCCTAGTCCGCGCACACCGGCTGACGTCGATGAGGAGCATGAGCGTTCGGATGAAACGAGAGACAGGTAACTGATGCCCGACAGAGCGTGAAGCCGACTGCTCGGGGTGGCTCATGAGGTGGTTAGTCCGGGCCGTGCCGTTAGGCACGAAGGTTTTTTCCTGGCGTCGGAGGTGAATCACCTGCGGCATGCAGTCGAGAGAAGAACGGATCGCCCGCAACGACTCTACTTTCAGAGACGCGAACGAGAAGATTGCGAAGGCGGCGGGTGAGTACGAGCTTGTGGAAGAGGTGCCTTTCATCTGTGAGTGCGCGACGGAGTCCTGCACAGATTTCGGGTGCGCTCACCATCCTGGATCTCTTACCATTGGAACACTGCTTTGACCGACCGCCTCCTAGGGATCTATCTCAGCGACCACTTCGCCGGATCGGCGATTGCTCGGTCGCGCTGCAGTTACGCCGCGGCAAAGAACCGCGGGAACGATTTCGGAACCTTCCTCGAGCGGCTCGGCAGTGATATCGATCTCGATCGTCAGACGCTCCGGGGTGTGATCGAGCGCGTCGGGACAAGTCCTTCCCGCTTGAAGGTCGGCGCCGGCGTGGTGTTCGAGCGAATGAGTCGCTTGAAGCCGGACGGTCGGCTGACGGGTTATTCACCGCTGACTCGGTTGCTTGAGTTCGAAGCGTTCTCGATCGGCGTGGAGGGAAAACGTCTGATGTGGGTGGTGCTCGGAGACCTCCGCAACCCGCGCTTATCCGAGTTCGATTTCGGCGCGCTTGCAGAGCGCGCCATCGAGCAGCGCAAGGGTATTGAGCAGCAGCGTGTCGCTGCGGCTCGACTCGCGCTGGGCTGAGTCGCGCCAGAGACGGTCGTGTCCCCTCGAGGGAACCCGCCGACTCCCG
>Ga0307304_10000250_pt1 | contig 12218 bp, 17 predicted proteins | sample ER_DNA_185_FD_194503 | JGI IMG/M metagenome (GOLD analysis project Ga0307304, IMG submission 194503) | Bulk soil microbial communities from the East River watershed near Crested Butte, Colorado, United States - ER_DNA_185 | ecosystem: Environmental > Terrestrial > Soil > Floodplain | place...
GACGTCCACACAGGACTTGTCTTTGATGTCGATGCAGGGCTCGGCGATGATGTAGGTCACTGGCGGCGACCTACTTTACTCAAGCAATCAGTTCATCAACGACCTGAGCTGCGCGCTCCTGGAGCGCATTCTTCACGAGCACCTGGTCGAAGCCCGCCTCATGGGCGCGCCGCAGGCCGGCCGTATCGGTGTGTCCTCCGAAGCCAAGGATTGGTATCTCGGGATACGAGTCGGCAACGTCGATCGGGTCGACGCGGCTGATGTCCGCGATCACGAGATCGGGCCAGTCCACGCTGTCGGTCGTGACGAAATGATGTCCAGGGAGCAACGCCTCGAGCTTGCCCCGAAAGTAGACATCGACCCCACACAGCAGGATCGTCGCCACGCCGGGAGGGTATCGCGCCCGGCCGGCCCGACTCAAGCCCCTGGTAGGGTCGCCCGAGGTGGAAGACGGACAAGTTCGAGTCCTCGTATAGGGCTGGAGTCGAGCTGATTCGGGCCGGCGAGTACTTCGCCGCGCACGAGGAGCTCGAGGACGCGTGGCGCGCAGCGCCCCCCGAGGAGCGCGACTTCTTTCAGGGTCTCGTACACGTGGCGGTCGCCTGGTATCAGGCGGGGCGCGGACGCAAGATCGGCACCGAGCGGCAACTCGCGAAGGCATTGCGCCGTCTCACGCCGTACGCGCCCGCTCATCGCGGACTCGACCTGACGGCACTGCTGACGCAACTGCAAGACCTCCACGAACGCGGCTCTCTGGACCTGCCGCCACCGAGCCTGCCGCCGTCGACTACCCTCGCGGACTCGTGAGCGACTTTGGCAAGCAGATTGGGGCAGCTTACGCTGCCGAAGGCCTTTCGATCGAAGTCGGCAAGGGGGTCCTCGACGGAAAGCTCGAGCCTGAAGCCGAGGTGCTCCTGCCGCTCAAGACGACCAACCGCCATGGGCTGATCGCGGGCGCGACCGGCACCGGAAAGACGAGAACGCTCCAGGTCCTCGCTGAGCAGCTCGCCGAGCAGGGCGTACCCGTCTTTGCGGCCGACGTGAAGGGCGATCTCTCAGGGATCTCCGCACCCGGCGCCGCTACGGGTCCCGCGGCCAATCGCGCAGCCGAGCTCGGCGAGCCCTTCGAGCCTGCCGGATTCGCGACGGAGTACCTGTCCCTAGGAGGCATCGGCCCGGGTGTGCCGATCCGCGCGACAGTCTCCGACTTCGGGCCCCAACTGCTGGGCAAGGTCCTGCAGGCGAACGAGACCCAGGAGCAGAGCCTCGCTCTCGTTTTCCGATACGCAGACACGAAGGGCCTGCCGCTCCTCGACCTCGCCGACCTCCGAGCGCTGCTCACCTTTTTGGACTCCGATGCGGGCAAGGTCGAGTTGAAGGGCATCGGTGGCGTGGCCTCCCAGACGATTGGTGTGCTCCTGCGTGCCCTCGTTGCGCTCGAGGACGGAGGCGGCAACGAGTTCTTCGGAGAGCCGCAGTTCGACGTGAAAGACCTACTGCGGACGACACCCGACAGCCGCGGGTTCATCTCCTGCCTCGAGCTCCCCTCGGTCCAGGACAAGCCCAAGCTCTTCTCGACTGCCCTGATGTGGCTCCTCGCCGAACTGTTCGAGACGTTGCCGGAAGTCGGCGACCTCGACAAGCCGAAGCTCGTCTTTTTCTTCGACGAGGCGCACCTGCTCTTCGATGATGCGACCGATGCCTTCATCGACTCCGTCGTCCAAACCGTTCGGTTGATCCGCTCGAAGGGCGTCGGGGTCTTCTTCATCACCCAGACGCCGAAGGACATTCACGCCGATGTACTCGCGCAGCTCGGGAATCGTGTGCAACACGCGATGCGAGCCTTCACGCCTGACGACGAGAAAGCGCTACGTGCAACCGTGCGTACATTTCCGAAGTCCGAGTACTACAAGCTCGAAGAGTTGCTCACTCAACTCGGGACCGGCGAGGCGGCAGTCACGATCCTCTCGGAGGGCGGTGTGCCGACTCCGGTTGTACACACGAAGATCCGGGCGCCCCGCTCGCGCATGGGGCCCGCCGACGACGTCGCCGGTACGGCGGCGGCATCACCGCTGGCTGTGAAATACGGCACGCGCATAGACAGTCAGAGTGCGCGCGAGCTTCTCGCCGCCCGACTGCACGCGTCGGCTTCCGACCAGCCGCCGATCGTGAAGGAAGAACACCGCAGCGCAGCCAAGGCCACGAAGAGCGGCGCGGACGAACTCGGAGACTTCCTCGGCTCGCGCCAGGGCAAGGCGATTCAGCGCGAAGTGATCCGGGGGGTCTTCGGGATGCTGCGCAAACGGATTTAACGAGAACTAAAGGTCGCCGAGACCGATGGCCTCGAGCAAGCGGTGCGTGTAGACCTGCACGCGATAGAACTCGTCGAAGAAGAGAAGCAGGCCGAGCAGGACGAGGATCGTGCCGCCGACGATCGAGAACACGTGGTAGTGGTCGCGCATCCACCGAAACAGCGTCATGCCGCGCACGAAGAAGACGGCGACCAGCAGGAACGCAGCGCCGAGGCCGGCGGAGTAGGCGGCCAGCCAGGCCGAGCCGCGGAGGACGGTGTCGGAATTGCCGGCCGCGGCGAATGCCTCCGCGAGGAACGGCCCGACGCACGGTGCGGCGCAGATCGCGAACGCGCCGCCGAGCAGGACACGCGAGCCGCTCTTTCGCGCGCCCTGAATGAGCCCGCCCGCCACGAGCCGGTCGGTCCAGGGCAGCAGGCCCATGAACGCCAGGCCGGCGATGACGAGGATGAAACCGGCGACCGCCTGCTTCGTCTGGTCGTTCAGCACGCCCGAGATCAGGTTTGCTGCGGCGCCCAGCGCCACGAACACGATCGCGAACCCGGCGATGAACGGGAGACTCGCGAGTGCGACGCGCCGACCCACGCCGGGGTCGCCGAGTCGCTGCGCCTCGACCGCCGACACTGCCGAGAGATAACCCGGCACGAGCGGCAGCACGCACGGGAACGCGATCGAGGCGAACCCGAGGAGAAAGAGTCCGCCCGCCTTCTCCATCAGCCCTCGAAGCGCCGCAGCTCGTCGTCGAGTCGCCGCTCCACAGCCGGATCGAGCGGCGGCCCGACTGGCGCGGGCTCGCGCGCACGAGCCCACCGCCACGCGCCGACACCGACTGCCACGGCGGCCGCCAGGATGCCGATCACCGGCAGCCACCAAGCAACGAGCCCGAAGCCCTTGCGCGGCGGCGCCGCAAGGATTGCATTCCCGTACTCGGCGACGAGCCTGTCCTTGATCTGGGTCTTCGTGTCCCCGGCGGCGATGCGGTTCGCGATCACGCGCTTGATCTGCTGTGCAGCCGGCGAGCTCGACTGGTCGAGCGTCGTCTCGCACACCGGACACATCACCTCGCCTTCGAGCTCGGTGAGCGACGGATGTTGCTCACTCGCACGGGCCACCGGAACGAGGATCAGCGCCGTCAGCACCAACAGGAAGAGACGTTTCACGACGCGGCGATCTGTCGCAGGTAGCGCGGCAAGTCCTCTTCGACGACCAACTGACCGACCACTTTGCCGCTGCGTGCGACGAAGAAGATGCGCGGGATGGGCAGGCCACCCCAGTCGCTCAAGACGCTGCCGTTGCCGTCGTGCACGCTCGGGTACGTAATGCCGTGCTTCTTCTGCCACTGCCGCGCGTCGCCCGAGAAATCCTTCGTGTCGACGCCGATGAACGCAATCTGGTCGCCGTACTCCTTCCGCGCAGCCTCGAGCCGCTTCGACTCCTGGATGCACGGGACGCACCACGACGCCCAGAAGTCGAGGACGATTGGCTTCCTCCCCCGTAACGACGCGAGGTCGATGTGTCCACGGCCGTCGAGCCGGGACAGGTCGAACGCCGGCGCGGTCGGATGCTCGCCGTCGTCGAGCTTCTGTGCCACGCCCTTGCCGTTGTCGTTGACCACGCGCCAGACGAGCAACGCGAGCAACCCTGCGACAAGCGCGACTGCCAGCCCCTGAGCAGCGAGCCTGGCCGGCTTCGCCATCAGGAGGCGACGATGAAGACCGTCGTCCCGACGTCGACGTGGTTGAACAACCACTCGGCCTGCGGGATGTGCATCCGGATGCACCCGTGCGAGACCGAGTAGCCGATCGAGCCGTCCGAGGGTGTGCCGTGGATGCCGACGCCCGGCGCGGAGAGCCCCATCCACCGCGTGCCGAGCGGATTGCCTGGGCCCGGCGGAATCGGATCCTGCCCGTTCGCCCAGGGCGAGTCCGGCGGATACCACCACGGGTTCTTCCACTTGACGACGATCCCGAAGCGGCCGAGCGGGGTCGGATACTGATGCTGACCGGTCGCCACCGCAAAGATGCGTTGGTAACGCATCCCGTTGTAGAGGAAGAGCCTGTTCGACTGGCGACGGATGACGATCACGGGCCCGAAGTTCGCCCGCGTCACCTTCGGCCGCACTTTTGATTGCGTCAGCGTGATCCCGGTCCTGATGCCGGTGGCGACCGCCGTCGCAACGTCGTGCACGGCGGTGCGCCGGTCGAGCTTGAGCCCGGCTCGCTCCTTCGACAGCCAGGGCCGCAGGTTCCTGAGGAAGAGCTTGGAGTCGACCGCCGGACGGTCGTAGCGCTTCGCGAGCGTGGCGATGAAGGCGGCTGGGGTTCCGGGAACGACGCTGACGCCGAGAGGAACCACGCTGTTCGGCTCGGCGATCAGCGCGCGCTCGATCGCCTTGTCGATCACCGGCGTTGCTCCAAGGACGTCCGGGGCGACGAGGATCCGTGTCAAGCCCAGTTGGAGCTCGAGCGGCGTATCGAATCCCTGCTGAACGGCGGTAGCGGCCGCCTCGGGGGTCAGCCCGCCAACCTGTACTCCTCCGATCGTGACTCCAAGCGGAATCGTCGCGGGCGGGTCTGCCGCCGCAGGGGCGGACGCGAGCACGCCGGCGACCGCGAAGCAGGCCAGGATCGAGAGAAGGAGCGAAACGCGTTTCACGCCGTCAACATCGTAAAGATCCGCGGATCGTTTGTGATGATTCCGTCGGCGCCGTCGCGCACGAGCCTCTCGGCCAGCCTCGGGTCGTCGACCGTCCAGACGTAGACGGCGGCATCGACCTCGTGGGCCGAGTCGATCGCCGCCCTCGACGCAATCGAGTAGTGCAGGGTCGCCGCGCCCGCCCTGGCATGGGCGAGCAAAGCCGGCAAGCGACGCGGCAGTGAAGAGCCGATCGAGCCCAGTGCGGCGCGGACGACCGGAGCGAGCGGACCGCGCTTCGAGATCCCGAAGCGATCCCGCGGCAAGGTGTACGAGCGCGGCAACTCCGGCTCGAGCTCCGCAAGACGCCGAAGAGACCGGGCCTCGAAGGTGCTGATCCACGAGCGATCGAGGACGCCATGCCTACGCACGGCCTCGACGGCTGCCGCTTCGGTCCCCAGCCTTTTCAGGTCGAGTTGGAGGCCGATGCCGGGCAGGCGGTCGGCACAGAACGCCAGGGCTTCGTCGAGCGTGGGGAGATCGGGCGCGACGCGCCGCAGACCTTCGAGATCGCGACTGCGCACGCGCCCACGCGCCGCGCCATGACTCACCTCGCGCAGATCGTTCGAGTGCGCGAGGACGAGAGTGCCGTCGGCGAGGTCGAGAACGTCAAACTCCAACATGTCGCAGCCGAGCTCCACCGCGAGCTCGAACGCCTGCAAAGTGTTCTCGGGCGCCAGCGCGGAAGCGCCACGGTGACCGACGCGCACGAACCGGCCTTCCGGTCGACGCAGCTGGATCAAGCGGTCCGTCTGACGACGACCACAGCGCAGTCGTCCGCGAGCTCACCGCGCGCGAACGCCCGACAGTCGTCGAGCACGACCTGTGCCAGCTCGTTCGCCGACAGGTCACGCCTCTCAGACAGCACTCGGTCCAGACGCTCGACGCCGTACATCTCGCTGTCGCGACGCGCCTCGATGACTCCGTCGGTGTAGAGCACGACCGCGCCGCCGACGTCCAATGCAGCGCGCACCTCCTCGTAGTGCTGGGCCGGTTCGATGCCGAGCACGAGCCCTCGTGCCTCCAATCCCGTCACCGAACCATCGGCGCCCATGATCCGGGGTGGTGGGTGTCCCGCCCCTGCCGCGGCCACTTCACCGTTGCTGCCGTTGACGAGGATGTATACGAGAGTGATGAACTTGCCCGACGCGATCTCGCCGACGACGACCTCGTTTGCCGACTGCAGGAAGTCGCCCGGCTCGGGATGCTCGCGCGCGAGCGAGCGAAAGACGAACTTCGCCATCGCCATGTCCGCGGCAGCTTCGATGCCGTGCCCGGTGACGTCGCCCAGCGCGACCGCAAGTCGCCCATCGCCGAGCTCCATGAAGTCGTAGACGTCGCCGCCGACCTCGACCCGCGCCGACGACTCGTACGCATCACCGAGCTCGAGCCCTTGCAGCTTCGGACGAGAGCGCGGCAGCAGCGAGCGCTGCATCGTGTCCGAGAACTGCTTCTGTTGCTGGTACAAGCGCGCGTTGTCGATCGCGAGCGCGGCCTGGCCGCCGATCGCGGTCGCCTGGTCGATCGTCTCGCCGGTGACGGGGGAGCCGGGTTGCACCGACAGGATCGTCAGCGATGCGAGCACCTCCGCCGGCGTCGCGATCGGCACCTCGGCGCCCGTCCATCCCCGCTCGAGGAAAGGCAACAGCGCGGTCTCCGGTGCTCCGATCGCCTCCGCGGTCTCACGCGTGATCAGAAACGGCTCGCCCTCCCGAAACAGCAACTGGACCGGATGCGCGCCGAAAGCCTGGGGTGTGTAGAGGATCGAGCGCGCGGCCTCCTCGAGGCGCGGCTCGGCGACCTTCATCGCCCTCGGTAGAAGCCACTCGCGCCGCTCATCGGGCATACGGATGAGCGCGATGTCAACGCCGAGCACATCCACGACTGTGCTCGCGACGGCTTCCAGCGTCGCCTCCAGCGACAGGCTTTGCGCGAACGAACGTGAGATCTCGTACAGCGCCCGCACCTGCTTCGAGGCTGCTCGTTCCGCGTCGAGTGCACGCTCACGTTCTTCACCGAGCTGCTTCGCACGTTCGTGCAGCTGCGCGTTCTGCACGGCGACCGCGAGCTGCGCGGCGAGCGCGGACAGAAGCGCAGACTCGTTTTCCGTCAGCACGCGGCCCCTCGCGGGAAAGACGCCGAGTAGACCGATCACGTCGGCCTGGGCCAGCAGCGGGACTGCAATCGCCGCCTCGATTCCCGTTTCCGCGGCCGCGTCCCCCACGCCGGCCAGCCGCGGATCAGAAGCGACGTCGGGGACGACAAGCACGCCCCGTGAGCGGAGAGGGCCGAGCGCAAGCTCCAGCAGCCGGTTGGCGAGTCGAACGTGGGGCCCGGCCAGCCCGATGCCCGCTGCGGCGTACAACCTGTCGTCTTCGCGCAGGTAGACGGCGAGCCGGTCGGCTTCCAGCAGCTCCCCGACCCTTGCGACTGCAGTGTCGAGCGTGTGCGAGAGCGACAACTCGCTGATTGCCTGGCCTACAACGGCCAGGAGGGCACGCGTTCGCTCGAGCTCGAGCGCAACCGTGCGGGCATGGAGGCTCGCGCGCAGAGCGTGTGCGGCGCGCACGCCGAAGGTCGCAAGCGTTGCGAGAGCAATGTCGGTGGGCTCGCTGTCGGGCGAAAACAGAAGTTGAAGAGCCCCGATGGAGGGCTGCCCCAATTGCAGCGTCGCAGACAGCGTTGCCGGTCCGGGTAGTCCACTCACGTGTTCGACAGTGACCGGCTGACGGCGGACCAGTCCGCGCTCCGCGGCCGCCAGGGCCGGCTGCAAGGCCTGGTCATTGGAGACCCTGCCGACAGAGGCGACGAGCTCGAGCAGCCCTTCAGCATTGCGACGCCACAGGAGACCGGCCAGGGCTCCCGTTGCTTCGGTCGCGAAGCGAGTGATCTCCTCGGCGGTGCGGAGCTCGTCAGCGCCCGCAGCGAGCGCCTCACCCGCGAGGCCCAGCGTGACCTCTGCGTCGACCTCCCCGTCGGCTGCGCGATCGGCGAACGCCCGGATGGCCAGCGCCGCTTGCCCTGCCGCGAGGCGGGCGAGCCGCCGCTCGCCTGCTTCGAAGGTGTCGCCTCGACGCATGAACTCGAGGCTCCCCTCCACCCGGCCGTCGACCTGGACGGGAATCAGCAGCACCGAGGAGGCTCGTACTCGCTCGGCCGCGCGCCGCACACTCTCGGGCAACCGCTCCAGATCGCCGACCTCATGCTCCGGCACGTCTTCGAGCGGGAGGCGCGAGCCTTCCAGCTCGGCGCCGACCGCGGCCGAGCTCGTCGCCACCGCGCAGGCGTTCAGGGAGCGGCGCGCCTCGTCGGCGACGCGCGCGACGACGACCTCGGCACCGGTGGCCCGTCTCGCCGCCTCGGCCACGATCTCCATGGCCTCGTAGAGGCTGCCGGCCAGGCCCAGCGCCAACGCGGCCTCGGCAAGCGCATCAAGGCCGCCCACGGCGACCTCGACCTCCCGCTGTTCTGGACGCACAGCCATCCCGACCCCGCCAAAGTATGGTCGAGGGGCGAGCCGGTAGCCAGAGACGGGCAATAGACTCTTCCGGATGGCTCAGCCAGCCCGACGGCACGTTGCGGAACCAGCCGAGGAATCACCGGTCGACCCTGAGGCGGTCGACCGTGCGTATCACTACCACCGCGCTCGGCGAAACGCGCGGGTTCGGCGCAAGCGCGAGAAGGCGCACGCACGGCTGCGCTTCTACTTCACGTTCGCGGTCGTGGCCGGGCTGGCCCTGTTCCTGCTCCTGACCAGCTGGCACCAGGTCCAGAAGGTCTTCGGGCTCTAGGCCCCCTGGTTACAACAGGGCCGAAGCTCTCCCGAACGGGCTCCAGCTGGATTGCTCCCAGGAGCGGCCGCCGCACATGGGGCAGATGGGGAGCGCACGAACGATCGTGACTCCATAGCCACACTCCGCGCAGTGGAACTCGCCCTTGACCGATTGGCCGGTCGTCCAGAACTCGACGTAATCGTCGGGTGCCGTACGAGACGTTCCCAAGCCCTCCATCATCCAGACCCCCTTAGAGTACTGCCTTCGGCGTGAAATCCGCGCCTCATCCTCTCCGACCACCATACGTGCAAACCCCTGACCCCTATCCCCCGCCTGAGCCCCAAGAGGACGACTGGATGACCCCTCAGCCCAGGCCCTCTCGCACGTTCCAAGACATCTCTGGGCTCGGCCAGATGCTCACCTGGGTGTCCGGGCTGATCCTGGCAATCTCCGCGTTCACCGACTGGTACGTCGGCTCGGGGCCGGGGCCGACCACGAGCGTGATCGGGTGGCACACAGGCGCCCTGGGGAAACTCGTGTTCGTGATCGGGCTGGCGGTGCTGGCCCTTGTGATCCTCCGGGAAGCGGGCATCGAGCTGCCTGCCACCGTCCCGGAGAGCCTGGTCATCATCGCGCTCGGGGCACTCTCGACCATCTTCGTGCTCATCCGGCTGATCAGCGTCCCCGACGAGTTCTTCGGTTGGCGGGGACGCGGAATCGGGATCTTGATCAGCCTGATCGCATCGCTGCTCGTGATCGCTGCCGGCCTTCTAAGAGCCGGCGAAGAGTTGTAACCGCGCGAAAGCTTCGCTTTCGCGCGGACTTGGGGACGCCGCTTCGCGGGGAACGCCCGCGGGCCAAGTCCGCGGACTCTCATTGGCGCATGGTCGGCGATAGCGCTCAACCGTGTGGGCACGGGCGCTGAAGCGTCCGCGCCCACATCAGTACGCCTCAGGCTAAGCCGCTACGCGTCGCTTAGCCTCCGGCTTTGAGACTTTTCGCTACTCGGGAGCATCCAATCGTCGCTGCGTGCGTCGGCCTACGAGGAACCTGAGAACAACGGCGACCAGCGCGCCGAGCAGTGCGCCGCCGATTACGTCGAGCGGATAGTGAACGCCGACGTAGACGCGCGAGAACGCGACTGCTGCAGCAAGCACGTAGAGGAACGGCGCAAAGCGCGGGAACGCGAGCGACAACATCGTCGCGGCCGCGAAGCTCGTCGCCGCATGGCCGGACGGGAACGACGCGTCGTGCGGCACGGGAACGAGCGTCTTCGGCTCCGCGTAACGCAACGGTGGACGCGGTCGGTCGATGATCGCCTTCAATCCTGTCGCGGACCAGTCCGCCAGCGCGACTGCGATCACGGTGAGGGCAAAGACGCCCCAGCGCCGGTAGGCCGCGCAGAGCACGAGCGCGATGAGGATCCAGAGGATCCCGAGCCGGCCCGCGTACGAGAGCCCTTCGAAGACCGGATTCAACCAGCCCGCGCGATGGTGCACGACCCAGCGCTCGAGCTGCCGGTCGAGCGAGATCAGGCCGGAACGATCTGCTTCGTTTGCTCGATCAGCGCGCGCAAGTCGAACGGCTTGCCGACGAAGCCCTGCGCGCCGCGCTCGACCGCTTCAGCCCCTGCATCGAGCTGGCCGCTGAACATCACGACCGGGATCGAGCCCACACCGTGCCGCTCCTGCACGCGTCGCAACATCTCCCAGCCGTCGACCTGCGGCATCATCACGTCGAGCAGAATCAGATCGGGCGCTTCGTCCTCGAGCGCGGCAAGCCCGTCCTCCGCGTTCCCCGCTTCCCGGACGGCGTAGCCTTCCATCTCCAGGTTGATGCGCACGACTTCGCGCACCTGCGGGTCGTCGTCGACGAGCAGCACGAGCGGGCCGCGTGCCGGCTTCCCGGGTCCCGAGCGCTCGAGGAAGGCTTCGAGGTCGTGGCGCTTGTAGCGGCGATGCCCACCTGGGGTGTAAAAGGCCGGGACTCGTCCGACATCGGACCACTTCCTGATCGTGCTCTGGGCGACGCCCAGGAATTTCGCCGCCTGGCCGAGCGTCAGCCAGTCGTTCTCGCCGGCGGCAGCCCGGCGCGGACTCGGTTCGCGCGTCGCCATCCCTCGAATCTACCCAAACGTGCGCCTTCCTAACAACGCGATTCAGGGGGTAATGGTCGAACCTTGCTTTCCGGTGGTGGGAACGTGGAGCGTGCGGTCGAAAGTGACCGTCTGGCCGGGCTGGGGGTTGTCCTGGATCGCCTGGCCCAGGGCGACGCCCAGGGAGAAGACCAGGATGACCAGGAGCACGCGGACGCTCCACCTGATCGCCTCCCGGCGCCGCTGCAGCCGGCGGCGCTCGTTCCGCTCGACCGGGGTCAGCGCCGTCACGGCTTGTAGTCGACGGCGCCGCGCTGGTAGAGGTGGAACGCCGTGTCCTCGACGACTGCGAGCGTGCGGGGCCATCCCGGCGTCGGAGCATGCTCGGAGACCGAGTCACGCACCCACGCTTCGGCGCGCTCGTACAGGGCCACCAACTCCTCGAGGGTGAATGTCTGGCCGATCCGGCGGCGCAGTTCTGCGGTGACGACCTCCAGTTGCTCGCTCAAGCGGTCAGCAGCGACGGGATCCCGCGACGCGACCTGAAAGCGGCGGTAGCCGTCTTCCCATTCTCGTCTGGCGACATCGATCACTACCGACACGGGCGAAGAACCTATCCGTTACGAAGCGCAGCAAACAGGCGGCCAGGCGAAGTCGACCTCCGCGAGGATCTGCTCGCCCAACTCGTAGCCCGGCTGGGCCAGCGCGAACGCCACGTGGGCGTGGAGGCACTTGAGGCTTCCCGCTCCCGGGTGCGCACCGCCCACGCCGAGGTCGAGCTCCGGTCGCAGCTCGCGCTGCCGTGCCTGCGCACCCTCGAGGCTCACAGCTAGCCGGGGATCCTCGGCGGCGGCGCGGGTCCAGCGCTCAACGCCGCCGGCCGCCTCGAGCCGAGACACGGCTGCGACGAACTGTGGACAGGTGAGCCAGAAGGTCGTCGGGAACGGCTCGCCGTTGTCGTCGAACGCCTGCTGCTCCGTGACCGCTGGAAGTCCGAACGGACAGCGGACGACAACGCGCCTGAAGGCCCGCGGCGGCCGGCCTAGCTGGCGTTCGACGGCGGCGCGATCACTTTCCATCACCGTCGATCGTAGTGTGTGCCTTCTTCCAGGCCTGGATGCCCTTGACGATGAAGAGGTGCTCGCCCGGCCGGATGAAACCCAGCCTGCGCGCCTCACGCGTGAGCGCGTCGCTGCTGGCCGAGAACTGGAGCCGGTCCTGGAGAGCGCGCTTCTCATTCGCAAGCCGACCGACTTCGGCACGCCGCGAGGAGAGCTCTTGGCGCGTCTCGAGCCAGCTTCTGATCGGGTGGTAGTACGCGTACCCGATCACCGAGACGAGCAC
>Ga0307304_10000253_pt1 | contig 12173 bp, 10 predicted proteins | sample ER_DNA_185_FD_194503 | JGI IMG/M metagenome (GOLD analysis project Ga0307304, IMG submission 194503) | Bulk soil microbial communities from the East River watershed near Crested Butte, Colorado, United States - ER_DNA_185 | ecosystem: Environmental > Terrestrial > Soil > Floodplain | place...
AAGACAAGAGCACGGTCGGATTGTTCAAGGAGCAGATCGCCAAGTTCGATGCCGAAGCGGGCACCACAACAACCGTCGACAACCTGCCCGGCTCAGGTGCCGCTGTCTATCCGGACAAGCTGCGCACCGAGCTGCTCGGTGGCAAGGGGCCTGACGTCTGGCGAATCTGGGGCGGACAGATTGGGGCACCCTTCGTCAAGGCGAAGCAAGCCATGGATCTCGCGCCGTACTACCAGAAGTTCGGTTGGGACTCCAAGATCAACACAGCGGCGATCGAGGGCATGACTTTCGATGGTGTGAAGGGCGGGCTGCCCTACATCGCGCTTGGGATCGGCTGCTGGTACAACAAGTCCGCCTTCAAGAAGGCGGGCATCGCGGGCGAACCGAAGAGTTACGCCGAGATGGAGGAGGCCAACGACAAGCTGGTGTCTGCTGGGATAACCCCTGCAGGACTCGGCGGGAAGTACGGCTGGGACATCATGCGGCTCTTCGAATACCTCTTAGAGACCTCATCGGGGCCGGAGCTTCACGACAAACTGCTTACCGGCCAGGAGAGCTGGGATCGCCCTGAGGTCGTCACCGCTTTCACGAATTTCAAGAAGTGGCAAGACAAGAAGTGGCTGCCCGACGGCGCGCTCGGTCTTGATCCATCCGACGTCGAGCCCTGGTACGTGCAGGGCAAGACTGCGTATACCATCACCGGACCGTGGACCGAGGCGCAGGCTATCCAGTCGGCCAAGAAGGACTCAGCTGACTTCGGAGTCTTCCAACTGCCGACCGACCAGACTCCCGTTCGACACTCCGGTTTCGTCGAGGGTTACATGATCAACGCTAAGTCGGGCAATCCCGATAAGTCGGCCGAACTACTGGACTTCATCGTCAGGCCGGAGACGCAGAAGGCGCTCAAGGTCAGTGCATCAACGGTCGCGGGCGCAGAGCCAGATCAGAAGGAACTGCCGCTGTCGTACCAGTGGTCGCAGGGGCCGGGGAAGCAACCGTTCTACACCATCCAGGATCAGGCATTTCCCAAAAGGTGGCCGACCAGTACTTCTCTATTCAGAGCGACGTGCTGCAGGGCAAGACCAGTCCGGCCGAGGCTGCCAAGCAGATGCAGAGTGCGGTGTCGGCCTGGGCGAAGAGCTGATCACCGATGGGCACCGCAACCCTTGAGGCACCTGCGGTCGACTCCACGGCCGTCCGGCGCCGCCGTCGCAAATACGGCGGTCTGACCGCCTGGCTGTTCGCACTGCCCGCGCTGGCGGTGTACTTGATCTTCCTTGTCTACCCGGCGCTGTCGTCCCTGTGGTTCAGCTTCACCGACTGGGATGGGCTCAGCCCGACCTACAACGTTGTGGGACTGGAGAATTACGCGAATATGTCAAAGGACCCGGTGGTCATCCAGGCCGTGATCAACAACATCATCTGGACTGTGGTCACCATCGTCTTCCCGGTTGTCATCGGTCTGGCGCTGGCCATGCTCTTGAACGGAAAAGTGCGCGGCAAGCCGGTGCTGCGGTTGATCTTCTATACACCCGCCGTGCTGCCACTGGTTGCGATCGCCTCGATCTGGGGCTGGCTGTACAACCCGCAGTACGGTGCGATCAACTCTTTCCTGCGCCTGATCGGACTGGGCGATCTGGCGCAGCCCTGGCTGGGACAGGACTCGACCGCACTGGCCGCCGTCATGGTGCCCGCCATTTGGCTTCGGGTGGGATTCCCCATGCTGCTCTACTTGGCCGCTCTGCAGGGCATCAGTACCGACATGTACGAGGCCGCGACGGTGGATGGGGCTACTAAGTCCCAACAGTTCTGGCACATTACGATGCCCAGCCTTAGGCCTGCCCACTACATCGTGATCGCGTTGTCGCTGATCGACTCGTTCAAGGTGTTTGACCTGATCTATGCCATGACTTACGGCGGACCGGGAACAGCAACCCAAGTCATGGGAACCTGGATGTACTTCAACGTCTTCCAGTACTACCAGGCCGGCTATGGCACCGCGATCGCCGTGGTGATCACCGTCGTTGCGATCATCGTGAGCATTCCCTACGTCCGCTCCCAGGTCAAGGAGCATGCCGTATGAGTACTTTTGCTGAAGGTGCCGAACTTGCGCCCGTTTCGGCGTTGCCGGACGCTCACATTGCTTCCAGTGACGAGTTGAGCGGCAAGCCTAAACGGAAGGGCAGCATCGGGATGACGATCATCCTGACCCTGGTCGCCTTGCTGTGGATCTCACCGCTCGTGCTGCTGGTGATCACCGCTCTGCGTCCACTTTCGGACTTCGTGGCCAATGGCCCGTTGGCGTGGCCTCAGGAGTGGACACTGCAGAACTTCGCTGATGCGTGGGGGGTTGGAAACTTTGCCACCACCTACCGGAACAGTGGCTTTCTGTTGATCTTGAAGGTCCCATTGGGTGTATTGATCTCGGCGATGCTGGCCTTTGCGCTGGCAAAGCTCCGGCTGCGATTCGGGGCCGCGATCATGTTCGCGGTCTTCCTGGGCCTGACGATCCCGATCTACATCACAATCGTGCCGGTCTTCATCTTGCTGCGCAGCATGGGCGCCACTGACAGCGTTCCTGGTCTGGTCGGGCCATACTTGGCGTTCGGAATCCCGTTCGAGGTACTCGTGCTGCAGTCGTTCTTTCGGCAGCTGCCCGACGAGCTCATTGAGGCAGCCAAGATGGACGGCGCCGGCCCATGGCGGATCTTCTTCACCCTCGTCCTGCCGCTTTCCACTCCTGCCCTCGTGACCGTGCTCATCCTTGACGCTGTGGCGACCTGGAACGAGTTTCTTTTCGCCTTGATCTTGTTGAGTTCTGATGCGCACAAGACGATTCCCGTCGGACTGCTGAATTTCCAAGGCCAATTCGCCAATAACAACACGGGCTTGGCGGCAGGCATCTTGATCGCCGTGGTGCCGATCTTGATCGCCTACATCTTCCTGCAGCGCTGGATTGTCGGTGGCCTGACTGCCGGAGCGACCAAGGGCTAGGCGATGATCATCTTGACCCTTCCTAGTTGATTGGAGTCTCCAACCATGAGTGAGATGCCGGTTTTTGGCGCAGGTATCTGGCACTTCGCCACGTACAAGGACCGTTACGCTACGGAGGGCTACGGCCCGCCGGTCAGCCTGTTGGAGCAGATCGATAGAGCCGGTGCCGTCGGCGATCTATCTGTTGTGGACTTGAACTGGCCGTTCGCCGGGTTCGATGGCAGCTTGGACGATGTCAAGGCCGCCCTCGAGCGGAATCGGCTCCGCGCTGTTGCGATCACGCCGGAGATCTACAACCGCGACTACGTCAAGGGCTCGATCACCAATCCTGACCCGGCAGTCCGTGCCCAGGCGCTGAAGTTGCTGAGCGAGGCAACTGAACTCGCCAAGGAGCTGGGCTGTGACTACGTCAAGCTGTGGTTCGGTCAGGATGGCTGGGACTACCCGTTCCAGGTCGACTACGGCGACATCTGGCGGCTGGCGGTCGATGGACTGCGTGAGCTTATTTCGCCTCATCCAGAGATCAAGTTCGTGATCGAATACAAACCACGCGAGCCGCGTAACAAGATCATCTTTCCGAACGCGGCGCGTACCCTGCTCGCCATCCAACAGGTCGGACTGGACAATCTGGGCATTTTGCTTGACTTCGGCCATTCCATGTATGGACTTGAGACACCGGCCGACGCCGCGCAGCTGTGCATCGACGCAGGCCGGCTGTTTGCGATCGACGTCAACGACAACTTCCGCGGCTGGGACGATGACATGGTGGTCGGCTCAGTCCATCTCGTCGAGACCTTCGAGTTCTTCTACACGCTCCGCAAGAACAATTGGGACGGCGTCTGGCAACTTGATCAATTCCCATTCCGCGAGGACAGTGTGGAAGCCGCCAAAGTGGCGATCCGTTTCCTGAAGGCGTTGCATGGCGCATTGGACGCCTTGGATGTGGAGGGCTTACGGATGGCGCAGGCCTCGCACGACGCACTCACGGCCCAGCGGCTCGTCCAAGATGTGCTGCTGAGCTCGATGGCGCGCATGACCGAAAGCTAGGACGTAAACACATGACTGCTCTTGCTGCTGAACACATCACTATGCCAGTCTTTCACCAGCTGCCGCAGGCCCACCGCGACGAGCAGATCGCCAACATTGCCGAGGCGGCGCGGCAAATTCGCATCCAGGACCTGAAATTGGTGCACTACGCGGGAGCTGGTCATATCGGCGGCGATCTCTCAGCGATCGATATTCTCGCGACGCTGTACGGCGCTGTTCTCAACATCACCCCGGAGACCGTCGATGATCACGAACGGGACCGGTTCATTCTCTCCAAGGGCCACATTGCGGGCGCGCTCTACGTCACGCTGGCTGCATTTGGCTTCCTGCCGGTTGCAGATCTGGCTACCTTCCTGAAACCGCTGTCCAAGCTCAACGGTCACCCCAACCGCAACTACGTTCACGGCGTCGAGGCCAACACCGGCCCGCTCGGTCACGGCCTCCCGATTGCCGTCGGCCACGCACTTTCGGCCAAGCTAGATGTTTCCCGCCGCCGCACTTACGTGCTCGTGGGGGATGGCGAGCTACAGGAGGGCAGCAATTGGGAGGCCATGATGGCTGCGTCTCAGTATGAGCTTGATCGACTCACCGTGATCGTGGACCGCAACCGGCTGCAGCAGGGAGCAACGGTTCGCGAGACAAATGATCTTGAGCCTCTTGATCAAAAAGCGACAGCCTTCGGCTTCGCAGTCGTGGAGGTCAATGGTCATGATCATGCTGAGTTGCTCGATGTATTGTCGTCGGTGCCGTTCCGACCGGGCAAGCCAACCTTCGTGATCGCGCACACACACAAGGGCCACCCGATCTCATTCATGAGCAACAACGCGGCGTGGCATCACAAGGTCCCATCAGCCGAGCAGCTGGAGCTGGCGCTCGACGAGCTGACTACAGGTGAGGTGCCAGGAGGTGCAGCATGACGAACACGGAGTTTAGGCAAGGGGGGACGACCCCCCTTGAACCTCCCGCCGCTTCGCGCGATCAAGCTGCCGAGCCTTCAATAGCTGACCGGCCGCGCTACGACTGCCGCAATGCCTACGTCGAGACCCTGGCCGAGCTCGCGCATGAAAACCACCGCATCGTTGGCGTTGTCAACGACTCGGTCGGTTCCAGCAAGCTCGATGCGTTCAAGAGAGCCTTTCCCGACCGCTTGATCAATGTCGGTATTGCTGAGCAGGACATGGTCGGTGTCGCAGCCGGCCTGGCCAATGGCGGCCGTATCGCGTTCGTTTCCGCGGCTTCCTGCTTTCTCACTGCCCGTGCACTGGAGCAGATCAAAGCTGATGTCGCGTACTCGAACCGCAATGTGAAGCTGTGCGGCATGAGCCCAGGAATGGCGTACGGCGAGCTCGGCCCCACGCACCACTCCATTGAGGACATCGCGTGGCTGCGGGCCATCCACAACATCACCATCGTGGTGCCGGCCGACCCGATCGAGACGGCAGCGGCCATGCGTTGGGCAGCGGAGATGGAAGGGCCTGTGTTCATTCGGGTCAGCCGAATGAGCGTCCCAGAGGTGTACCCCGAGGATTACACATTCGTGTCCGGCAAGGCAGTGACACTCCGCGATGGCGATGATGTGACATTGATCAGCAATGGCACCGTTCTGTGGCGTGCCCTGGTCGCAGCCGAACAGCTCGAAGCTGAAGGCATCAATGCCCGCGTGATCTCCATGCCCACGGTGAAGCCGCTGGATACCGAGGCCGTGTTGCAAGCGGCCCGGGAAACCCGTGGCATCGTTACTGCCGAAGAAGCCACTGTGTCGGGCGGACTAGGTGGGGCGGTGGCTGAGACCGTCGCGCAGCACCATCCGGTCAAGATCAAGATCTTGGGCGTACCAGAGTTCGCACCTACCGGCTCGGCCGGCTTCCTGCTTGATCGCTACGGGATGTCGCCGGAGGGCATTGCCGAAGCCGCGCGAGCCCTGCTGAGCTGACACACGTCCTGGGCATTCAAGGTTTCAGAAGGCGCTTCAGCGAGCCTTGCGTTTCCCAATATTCTCGATCATGGCAAGCGCGGATACCAGTCGAGTACGCCCGGATCGCGCCTCCAGCCGCTCGCGCACCATGTGAACCGCTGTCGTCACGATGGGCAGCACGATGGCGAAGATCAACCAGGACCGCAGCCGAGCGGTAATGAACATCCACATGTCTACTTGCTCCTCATGAGATTTCCTACGAGGGCTAACTACCCCACCCTTTGCCAAGACAAACGCCGCTAGGCCTCTTGCCCAGACTCAGCTTCGCTCCTGCGCCAGCTCGCGGCCTCTTCGGACCACGGCGCGCGGCCGTTCCTTGGCTGGTGATGAACTGACGAGGGCATTGACCCAGCTAGCCGGGACGGAGTTATCCAGCAGGACCGACTTGAGGAACAAGGTGGCGGGGATGGCCAGCAGGGCGCCGAGGGGTCCGAGTACAAACGCCCAGAAGATCAGCGACGCAAAGGCTACAGTGGCGCTGATGCCTACGGCGTCGCCAGTGAATCGGGGCTGGATGATCGTTTGCACGACCACGTTGATCCCCGAGTAGACCGCTATCACCGCTATCGCAGAGCCGACGCCGCCGTCGAGTAGCGCAATCAGGGTCGGCGGGATTAGGCCGAGGATGAAGCCGATATTGGGGATGTAGTTGGTGACGAAGGCCAGGACTCCCCAGGTTATGTAGAGAGGTACGCCAATGATCATCAGGCCGATCACATCGAGAACTGCGACGATCAACCCGAACAACGTCGTCACGATCCAGTACCTGCGCACCCGACCGGCGAAGTTGATCAAGCCGTCGGCGATGTGCGGCCGGGTTTCCCGGATGACCCCGAGCCTTTCCGGCATGCTGCTTGCGTCGAAGGCTAGGAAGATCACAAAAACGACGATCAGCAATATCAGCGACAAACCACCGCTGATGCCACTGACGAGGGCCTGTGCTGGACCGGCCAGGCTGCTGAGCTGCACCGAAGAGGCCAATCGCTCGAGCTGGGTCTGGCCGAAGCCCAACTGGGCTGCGATGCCAACCAGGTAGTTGAAGATCTCTTGAAATGCGTTCGCATAGTCGGGCAGCTTCTCTACCAGGCGCACCACAGCGAATACCACCGATCCCAAGATCATGGCCAGCAGTGCGTAGATCATTAGCAGTGATACCAAACTCGCCAGCCACGAGGGCCACTTGTGCCGCACCAGGAAGCCACGCAACGGAGCGACGGTGATCACCAGCGTAATGACCAAGAAGACCGGCCCGACGATATTGGATGTGGCCTGCAGCCCGGCGCCGATCACGATCAACCCGGCTACCACCAAGATCGCAAAGAACGGTGGCCCTGGTCGCTGACCGGCTTGCGGCATAGGGTCGGGACGGGCCTGCGCCTCGACAGTTTTGCCCGTCATCACATCTCCTCCGATCCCGGATTTCTTGGCATGAACAGGGCGGCTCTACCCGCACGGCCACGGCCGAAACACGCTGTAGTGCGTTATATCGTGTTGGCCAAGCGCCACCCTACCGTCGGCACCGCACGGCCAGATGCCTTGGCGGGTAAAGCCTTAAGTCCCTTACGGGTACCAGCCGGCCAGCACCGCCACGATCAGCACGATGAAGAAGCCCTCGAGTCCGTGCACGATCACGCCCATCCAAAAGCTGCGGTAGCGCTTGGTTGCCCACGCGATGCCAAACGAGCTGGCGATCATGCTGGGCCAGGCCCAGATCTTGTGTACGTGGTAGAGGCCGAATAGCACCGTGTTCGCAACCCAGTCCCAGCGGCCGAATACTCCCGCCATGCGGGGGAGCAATACTCCGCGGAACAGCAACTCCTCGCCGAGAACGTAGTTGAAGAGCATGCTCGTCAGCGCCAAGCCCAGAATCCACCACTGGCCCTGAAACTTGGGGTCCGCCAGACCCTGGATATTGGTGTAGGACGGCTCGTGAAGGAAGGGCAGCCAGTTCGTCCAGGCGCTGTCGAGCCGGGTCGCCAGGTATCCGCCGAGACCATTGGCCGCGAAGGCGGGTATGGCCCACAAGAACAGCACCTTTCGCGGTTTGCCGGTACGGGGGTCTCTCGGCAGATTGAGCCAGATCCGCTTCTTGAGGGCGGGCCAGTGCAGGCTGCCCAGCTCGTGGCGCAGCACAATCAGCGAGACCACGAATTGCCACATCATTCCGACGACCATCAGCATCCAGTGCACGAGCCCGGGGTGGAGCGATGTGTGAGGGATGAGGGCCGGGCCGACGACCCAGGCCAGCAGTGCCATCGGTGCGGTGGCCGCGGCCCAGATGGCCAGGATCTTGGTCAACGAGTACTGCTTTGAGCTTGCCGCGGCCTCAAGCCCGGCTGGTACTGACTGTGTGTTCGTCATGTCCCTTAGCCTCGCGAGGAAGGCGCGTTGCGCACATCGACCGCAGGGCTCGAGATCGCCGGCTTTGCTACGCCCTGCGGGTTAGGGGCATGTCCGCCTGCAGGGTGATGTATGGCGGCATGAGTGGCCGTACCGTGTTTGCATGGTCAAGAACACGGCGTTGTCAAGGAGCATCATTGATGCCCTTGTTGCGCTTGCGTTCTTGGCTGTCAGCTGGCTCACCACCGCGGCACCGACGATAAGTGATCCCTTTTACCGGTACACGCCTCGCGACTGGCTTTTCGTACTGTTGTTGATCTTGAGCACTGTGCCGTACGCCTGGCGGCGGCGCTGGCCTACGGCAGCATTCTTGATCAGCATGTGCGCCGTGACGGTGCTGTGGCTGCTGGGTTACAACGCCGGGACCTTGCCGCTCTTGCTGATGTTTGGCGGCTACTTTGTGGCGGTCGCTCGACCAACGTGGGAGGTAGTGCTGTGCTCTGTGGTGGCGCTTGGCTGCTTTGCGCTGCTGTGGGCGGGCGGCGGGGCACCGTACGGTCCGCGCGATGCGCTTATTTCCGTGCTCGCTCTGGCGATCACCGTGGGCCTTGGTCGTGCGGGCCGGCTTAGGGTGGACCTCGCGAATGCGCGCGCCCAAGCCGCCGAGGAAGCGGCGCGGCGAAGGTCCAGCGAGGAGCGGCTCCGGATTTCGCGAGAGTTGCACGACATCGTCGGCCATTCGCTGGGCACTATCGCGGTGCAAGCCGGCGTCGGCCGGCACCTGCTAGGCACTGAGCCCGAGAAAGCCGCGGAAGCGCTGGACAACATCGCTCGAATCAGCCGCAGTTCCCTGGACGAGGTACGCGGCGTGGTTTCCGCGCTGCGCGATGACGAGGCTCCTTACCACCCCGCACCTAGTCTGGCCGATCTGCCAGATCTGATCGAGAACGTACGCGCGACCGGAATCACCGTCGAGCTCGCGCTGCCGGATGATCTTGAGGCAATTCCTAAGCAGACTGGCGCTGCTGTGTACCGCATCACCCGGGAGGCGCTCACGAATGTCGTTCGGCATGCGCATGCTTCCGCGGCCAGCGTGCACCTTGATCATCAGGATGGCCGGATTGATCTTGCCATTCATGACGACGGCTCTTCAGCCGTTACGCGGGGCGGCTCGGAATCGGGCAAGGGCCACGGCATCGCCGGGATGCGGGAACGTGCCGAAGCCCTCGGCGGCAGCCTCTCCGCGGGGCCGTCTCCAGAGGGCGGGTTTCTTGTGACCGCCAGTCTCCCGATCGGCTCGGATCGACCGCGATGATCTCCGTCGTGGTCGTTGATGACGAGCATCTCGTACGCTCGGGTTTCGCAGCGCTCCTCGACTCAGATCCCGAGATCACAGTGGTCGGCACGGCAGGGGACGGTGACACAGCGCTAGCTGTGGTACGGCGGGAGCGGCCTGATGTCGTCCTGATGGACATCCGAATGCCCGGTCGAGACGGAGTGAGCGCTACTGCTGCAATCACGGCTGATCCGGCGCTGAGCGAAACTCGGGTACTCGTCTTGACCACGTTCGACCTGGATGAGTATGTCCATGCAGCGCTACGCGCCGGCGCCAGCGGGTTTCTGCTCAAAGACGCCCAGCCGGCCGACTTGCTGGCCGCCGTACATCTCGTTGCCGAGGGCGAGTCCGTACTTGCTCCGGCTCTGGTCCGACGGCTGATTGCGGCTTACGTCCAGACGCCGACCAACGCAGCCAGGCCAGCGTGGCTGGATTCGCTGACGCCACGAGAAGTCGAGGTGCTGGTGGCGGTCGCCCGCGGCTTGAGCAACGCCGAAATCGGTAACACGCTGTACATGTCCGCAGCGACCGCCAAGACCCACGTCGGCCGACTTCTCAGCAAGCTGAATGCTCGCGATCGGACTCACCTGGTGATTGCTGCCTATGAGGCCGGCCTCGTCCGCTGAAACCCACTTGTCAGAATCTGAGCACCAAATATGGTGCTCAGATTCTGACAAGTCGGTGGATTAGAGCTCAGCTACCAGCTCATTCAGCTCCTCATGGCTGAGTGCCATGCCCTGGAATGCCGCCAGGGTGTGCATCGGCATCGTGCCGATCACCTTGATCAACTCCGGATCCTGCAGAAGCCGGATGTCGCGTTTGGCCAGCAGTTCCCGGCCACGATCGTCGTCCAACCATTCGTGGAGGGTCGAATCGGGCCCGAGCGGCAGCGACAGCCGAGGCGCATCAATGGTGATCGCTTCGGTGGCGACAAGGTCACGCGATGAGCTGCCCACGGCGATCAAGAACTCACCAGATTCCACCACCCACTGCTGCAGGCGCCGAGACCAAAACGCAAATGCTCGCTCGTCGAGGTCAAAGCTCACCTGGCGGGTCTCGCCAGGCTCGAGGTGTATCTTGACAAATCCCTTCAGCTCCCGGAGGGGTCGCGCGACCGACGCCTCCACGTCTCCGACATAGACCTGAACGACCTCTGCGCCAGCCCGCTGTCCCGTGTTTGTGACCGATGCCGTCACAGTTGCAGCAAGATCGCCGCCGGCCACTGAACCCGTGACCGAGACGTTTACGTCGTCGATACGGAAAGTCGTGTACGAGAGCCCGAATCCAAACGGGTAGCTCACGTGCTGGATGAGCTTGTCGTACGCCCGATAGCCGATGAAGATTCCTTCGCCGTAGCGAACGACACCCTCTTCGCCAGGGAAGTTGAGGTAGGAGGAGTTGTCCTGGAGCCGTACCGGAATGGTTTCGGCCAACTTGCCGGAGGGGTTGGCGACGCCTAGCAGAAGATCAACAGCCGCCCCGCCGGCCGCCTGTCCGGACAGCCAGCACTCCAAGATTGCAGCTACCTTGTCCTCCCAGGTCGATACTCGTACCACCCCGCCATTGGCCAAGATCACAATCAGCCGATCATGTACCTCGGCGAGGGCATGCAGGAGCACCAATTGGTTGGCGGGCAGATCGATATGGGTGCGGTCGAAGCCCTCTGATTCATCCTCACCAGGCAAGCCCAGAAATACCAGGACATGATCAGCTTCGCTTGCCAGCTCGACCGCCTCTTGCATGAGCTCTTCGTCGTTGTCGGTGGTCCCGATGCCGAAACCAGCGGCAAACCGCACCTCGGCTTGTCCGGCAAGTGCCGACTGCAACTCAGCCAATGGCACATCAATCAGAGTGGGATTGACCTGCGAGCTGCCAGCGCCCTGGAACCGCGGCGTACGGGCGAACTCACCGATCACCGCCACGGTGCTGCCCGACGCCGGCTGCAGCGGCAACACGTTGCCGGCGTTCTTGAGCAGCACCGCCGACTCATGAGCCGCACGGCGGGCCAGCGCATGATGTTCGTCGAAGTCGAACTCGCCCCGGGCGGCGAGCGCAGGCTGGGAGCGATCAACCAGCTGCAGCACCCGGCTCACCGAATCATCGAGGATGGACTCGTAAAGTGACCCATCGCCTACAGCGGCGACGATGGCTGCATCGCTGACTCCCACATTGGGCGGCATTTCAAGATCAAGACCGCCTCGTAGCGCCGCGACTCGATCATGCACCGCACCCCAGTCCGAGACCACAAGACCCTCGAAGCCCCACTCCTCGCGCAGCACTTGGGTCAGCAGCCAGTAGTGCTCGGAGCAATAAGTGCCGTTGATCTTGTTGTAGGCGCACATCACCGTCCATGGCTGAGACTGCTTCACCACTCGCTCGAACGCCGGCAGATAGACCTCCCGCAGCGTCCGATCATCGACCTCCGCACTTACTCGAAGTCGATCATCTTCCTGGTTGTTAGCGGCATAGTGCTTCAGCGAC
>Ga0307304_10000259_pt1 | contig 12046 bp, 8 predicted proteins | sample ER_DNA_185_FD_194503 | JGI IMG/M metagenome (GOLD analysis project Ga0307304, IMG submission 194503) | Bulk soil microbial communities from the East River watershed near Crested Butte, Colorado, United States - ER_DNA_185 | ecosystem: Environmental > Terrestrial > Soil > Floodplain | place: USA...
GGAGGTGCTCGAGATCGGCCAGACGGTGAAGGTGAAGGTTCTCGACATCGATCGCGAGCGCCAGCGCATCTCTCTCGGGCTCAAGCAGACCCAGTCCGATCCCTGGCAGCAGGTGCTCGAGCAGCACAAGGAAGGCGACGTCGTCGAGGGCAAGGTGACGAAGGTCGTCACCTTCGGCGCGTTCGTCGAGATCCTGCCCGGCGTCGAAGGCCTCGTCCATATTTCCGAGCTCGCGCAGCATCACGTCGAGAATCCCCGGGAGGTGGTGTCCCAGGGCGACACGGTGCCGGTGCTGATCCTCGAGGTCGATGCGGAGCGCCGTCGGCTGTCGCTCTCGCTCAAGCGTGTCGACGCCGATCGCCGTGCAGAGTCGGAGGGGCCGATCGAAGGAACACCGCATCTCGACCTGTCGGAGGACGTCTTCAGCGATTCAGCGTCGGCGCCGCTGGCACCGGAGCTCGATGCGCCGCCGGCGACCGTTGAGGAGGCCGTCGAGCGCGAGGCCGTCGCCGCAGGTGACGAGGTCGACCCGGCTGCGGCCGACGAAGCACCGGCTCACGCGGACGAAGCACCCGGCCCCGCGGACGAGGCATCTGCTCCCGTCGAGCCCGTTTCCGACGAGCACTAACGCCAAGCGTCCACTCGCAGTCGCGATCACCGGTGGAATTGGCGCCGGCAAGAGTGCGGCACTCGAAGCGTTTGCGCGCCGCGGTGCGGCGACGCGTTCGAGCGACGAGATCGTGCACCGGCTGCTCCGCAGCGACCCAGAGGTTCGACGTGAACTGGTTGAGCGGTTCGGCCCGGAGGTGATCGGCAGCGACGGCGTCGATCGTGCTTTCGTTGCCAGCATCGTCTTCAACGATCCCGAGCAGCTCGACTGGCTCGAGGAGCTGCTCCACCCCAGAGTCGTGCAGGACCACTCGGCCTGGCGCCAGCAGCTGGCCGAGGGTGCCGACCCTCCCGCGGTGACCGTCACCGAGGTGCCGCTCCTATACGAGACCGGCGGCGACAAGCGCTTCGACATCGTCGTCGTGATCACGGCGCCGCCAGACCTGCGCGCGAAACGCCGGCCGATCGCCGACGAGCGCGAGCGACGCCTGCTGGCGGAGGACGAGAAGGTCCGACTTGCGGATTACGCGTATGTCAACGACGGATCGCTCGCAGATCTGGATGCATTCGTCGCCGGCGTGATGACAGACCTCGGGACGTGAAGCGGGCCCTCGGCCTCGTCCTGCTCGTCGGGGCGTTGCTCGCCACGTTCGCCACGCTGCAGTCGTCGAAGCCGGGCTGGTGGGAGCGACTCTGGTATCCGCTCTCCTACCAGCAGATCGTGCGCGGCCACGCGCGCAACTACGACCTCGACCCGGCGCTTCTGGCGGCGGTCATCTATCAGGAATCGAAGTTCAAGGCCGATGCCCGGTCGACATCCGGCGCTATCGGCCTGATGCAGCTCCTTCCGGACACTGCCAAAGGAATTGCCCTCCATACCGGCGGCTCGCGGTTCAGAGTCGAGGATCTCTACGACCCCGAGATCAACGTCCGCTACGGCGCCTGGTACCTCCGCCACCTGCTGCTGAAGTACCACGACGAGCGCGATGCCCTCGCTGCCTACAACGCAGGGCAGGACAACGTCGATCGGTGGCGTCGCGCCGGCAAGGGCATTCAGTTCGCGGAGACGCGTGCGTACGTCGTTCGCGTCGAGGAGCTGAAGCGGATCTACCGCCGGGCTTACGGTACCGAGCTCGGCGCCTGAGGCGAACACGCGGTGTCCGCGTGATTCTCGATCTTGAACTGCAACGCGGCTTCCGAGTTGTTGCCGCGCATGTCGCTGACGTCCACGCTCACCTCATAAAGCCCGTTTGGGAACGCGCGCGTGTCGAGTGAGCTCGCGAGGCTGTAGAGGAACCGCCCAGGCATGAAGTACTGGCGGTTCGAAAACCTCGGCGCATTCTGGTAACTGCCCCGCGCGTAGATGCTCCAGAAGCTCCTCGAAACCGGCAGCGTCGTGCGGAAGTCCGCCGCAGGAACGTCGCGGACGTAGGTGCTGCCGCCAACCTTCGCGAGTGACCAGGTCAGCAACGCGGGGGAAAGCGGAAAGCCGGCGAAGATTCCCGGGACCGCCATCGGCGCGGCGTCGTCAGCGGCTGCCACGAGCGAAACGCTGCCGCACACGGCCGACGAATCGAACGGCAGCAGCGACCCGGCAGGGCGGACGTTGATGGCGCGCACCTGGGGGACGGTGCGGTCGCGGTACGGGGCGATGCCGCCTCGCGCGAGCGGATTCCAGACACGCCCGCCGCGGATCTCGGACAGATGGACGTGGTCGTAGGCGTGCATCACATACCCGAGGACGGTGCGCCCGGCAACGGCTTGTTGTCCGTTCGCCACCGTCACGGCTAGATGGAAGTACTGGAAGACGCCGCGGCCTTTGGTTTTCACCGAGACGGCAGCGTCATCGATGTAGCGCACCTTCCCGGAGATGACCGGATAGACGGGCGTTCCTGCCGGCGCGGCGATGTCGATGCCGTTGTGGAAAAGGAAGGTGCCTGGGCCTTGCAGACCGTCCGTGAGCATTGTGTTGAGGAAGCGCGTGCGCGGATCGCCGAAGTTCGCCCGAATCGGATGCTGCTTGTGAAAAGGCTTGACCGGCCACGGATAGGCCGACGCCGTTGCACTCGAGCACAGGGCCAGACCGAGAGTTAGAAGGAGGATTCGAAAGCGCACGGGTCGTAAGACGAAAGACAGCGGGCCAAGGTTAGCCTGGGGAGCTGACGTTGCCAACGGGCCCCGGTGCGGCCTCTTCGTCGGCGAGTCGGGCCCACAGATTCTCGAGCACTTGTTTGACGGCCACCATGCCTGCCCTTCCCGCGAGCGTGAACGCTCCTGCGGCGAACACCTTCGCACCGTTCGGTAACTCGTAGTACGACATCTCAGCGTCCTGCCCCGTCCCGAAAATGTTCGGAATCGCGGCGATCACCTGCGTCCCACGCGGCGAGCTCGCCGTCGTCGCATCGGCCTCGATGCCGCCCCTGGCAAAGCTCGAACCGGGCTGCAGGTTCGTACCGGCGAAAATCCATGTTCCGGCCTGACTGGCCCGGATCGCCCACGGAGCTTGATGCCGCCCTGCATCGTTGCCGAAGTACTGGACGCCGATGAGTGCGGCCTCGGGGCGGCCGGCTAGTCGCCAACGACCGGTGCGGGTCATGACATTGCCGCGCTTGACCGTTCGGTAGAAGAAGTTATTGGCGGACAGAAACATGAGGCTGCCGCCGCGGTTCCGGAAGCCGGTCACGACGTCGAACTCGTGCTGAGTCACGTATTCGTGGTGCCCCGGAAAGACGATCAGGTCGTAGGCTTCCGCGAGGACGCGCCCGGTCGTCGACGAAGCGTCCAGGTCCGCGTCGGCCAGATAGTCGACGTTGCGGGCGGTCGAAACCAGCCAGCGCAAGAACGGCTGCTCGTAGTGCTTGTAGTGCGGGATGACGCCTCGGTTCTCGTACGGGCGACCGAGGCGGGCATGCGGCTGGCCTGCGTACCACGTATCGAGCGTGCCGTTTCCGTCATCGTCGTGGAAGTTGTAGGCCTGCCACGTCATCGTCGAGAGGACAGCGGCGACGTGACTTTCGCCGAGGACCCGCGGACGAAGGACGAAAGGCGCGTAGCCGACCTTGCCGCCGCGTGCAACGAGCTTGGCGAAGTAGAGCCCGCTCGGCCACTCGCCGATTCGAATCCGGACCGTGCGCCCGGGCTCGGCGGCTCCGATCCACCGCGGCGAGGTCACGGCGGTTCCGAGCATGACGTCCTGCGCGCGGACCGGGCTGTCCTCTGTTCCTGCGCGGAAGATCGTCAGGGACACCTGGGAGCCCCCTGTCCAGAAGACCAGCCGGGCGAGGCTTCCCGGTGAATAGCTTTCTCGCGGGAAAGCGGCCTCGACCGTCGGCCGGTTGGTGGGAAGCAGCCGCTCCGCCCGGCCTTCAGGTTCTTCACCCTTGACAGCCCGCGGGCTCCCTCCGGACACGAGGACGTAGACGAGGCCGAGGAGCGAAGCGGTCAGAAGAATGCGTGGATAGTTTCTGGCGGTGGCCATGCCCCCACGGTCGGCGCCGCCTCTAACCAGGCGCCAACCGCGGGAGGCATCGCCTGGCCCGGTTCAGCCTTTGAGCCAGGTCTCGCGGTTGTGAACGTTGATGACCTGCGTCGTCGAGCTGTGGTTGCCCGCCGTGTCCCAGGCGGTAGCCGTGATGCTGTAGACGCCGTCCTTCAGTTGACGGGTATCGAACCCCAGGGAGAGCTTGAAGAGGTACACGCCAGGCTGGTACCAGTAGCGGTGCGTTCCCATCTGGACCATGTTCATGCGAGTTCCGCGTGCGTATGTGTGCCACATGTCGCTGGTGGCGGGCAGATTGCGGCTCACGTCGATCGAGGTCGTTTCCGGGACCACCATTTGCTCATCCGGGAACGACTCGACGTGATACGTCAGCTTCGATGGGGTGACCGGCAGCCCGTTCCACTTTCCGGGGACGGGAACGGCCGGCGTATCGGCTGCGGCCGCCACGATCTCGATGGTCCCGTGCAGGTATTCCGGCAGGAGATCTGGCCCGGCGTCGCGCAGACGGAACGTGATGGTGTTCACGCGCGGAGTCGTGGAATCGGCATACGGCCCGATGTGGCCGGGCGCGAGGGGGTTCGTGGGCTTGCCGTTCTGCAGTTCGGTCAGATGAACGTGCCCCGATGCGTGGAGGATCTGACCCAGAACCGTCTGACGGGCCTGGACGTGATCGCCCACCTTGACCGCCGAGCGGATGTGCCAGTACTGGAAGGCGGTACGGCCGTCCGAGTCCACTTCGACCCAGTCAGGGGTAACGATCCGGACGACCCCTGAGCGGACCGCATAGACGTCGGTGCGGTCGGCCGCTGAGATGTCGATCCCCTGGTGGTACGAGCAGGCGCAGCGGCTCGTCATCAGGCCGGCCACTGTCGGGTTGCCGCGGAAGATGGAGCGTGGATCCGCGAAGCTGCCGCGGACGGGGTGCTGACGGTCGAACGGCTTGACGGGCCAACCGTAGGACGAGGGCTGGGCCGCAGAGGAGTTCTGCGGGGTCGAGGCGGCGGTGGAGGTCTGAGCCGGGAGGGCCGTCCTGCCTGCAAGGGCACCGCCGCCGATCGCCGCTGCAAGGAGGAACATCGTGGCGATGCGGCGCTGAACGCCGCGCTGGAGATGAGAGTTGGTAGCCATGCGGCCACCGTCGAAGGGGGTCGCAACGGTTCCCTCAGTGCCGGCTAACGGGTCGCTAACGCCGGCGGTTAGCGATCGGTTAGCCGGAGCCTCGAGAGTGCGTAGCCGGCCGGCCGGGTCTCGTCGGCGTGTCGCTATTCAGAATGAAAGGACCGTGTTACAAACCTCACATGCCTGACTTTCGGATCCTCGGACCACTTGAAGTCGTCGATGAGACGGGCACGCTGCTACTCGGTGGGCTGAAGCAGCGCGCGGTACTCGCGCTCCTTCTCCTCGAGGCACCGAAAGCAGTGTCGACTGACCGCTTGATCGACTCGCTCTGGGCGGAGCAGCCGCCTCGCACGGCGAGCACCTCACTCCAGAACTTCATCTCACAGCTTCGGAAGATGCTCGGCGCAGACGTGCTCGTGACGAAGCCGCCCGGATACGCACTCGCGATCACACCCGACCAGGTCGATCTGACACGCTTTCGTCACCTGATCGCGACTGCCCGCGCGACAACGGAGCCCGTGCAGCGCGCAACCATGATGCGGGAAGCGCTCGCCCTCTGGCGCGGCGCTCCGCTGGCCGACTTCGAATTCGAGCCGTTCGCACAGTCCGAGATCGCGCGACTGAAAGAGGAGCGGCTTGCGGTCGTCGAGGAACGAATCGACGCGGACCTCGAGGCCGGCCGCCACGCCGAGATCGTCGGCGAGGTTGAGGCACTTGTCGATCGCCATCCCACCCGGGAGCGTCTACGCGCCCACCTGATGCTTGCCCTGTATCGCTCCGGACGCCAGGCGGAGGCTCTCGGCATCTACCAGGACGCGCGCCGCACGCTCGTCGACGAGCTCGGAATCGAGCCGGGCCGCGATCTGCAGCAGCTGCACGGCGAGATCCTGCGACAGGACGCAGGGCTGCGTGCTCCCGACTCAGCGCCGCCTGCCGAGGATCACTTCGACGAGGTGCTGCGGACCTTGCTCGAAGGTCGGCTTGTTGCCGTTCTCGGAGCAGACGTCGGAGAACTGGCCGGCAGGCTCGCAGAACGCTTCGACTATGTGGAGAACGGGGCAGGACTCCCGCGTATCGCGCAATTCGTCTCGGTGATGAAGGGGTCAGGGCCGCTCTACGACGAACTGCACGCCCTCCTCGACGCCGATGTCCCGCCGACAGCTGTACACCGGTTCTTCGCCTCGATCCCGCCGGTGTTGCGCGAGCGTGGCGTGCCGCACCAGTTGATCGTCACGACGAGCTACGACCTCGCGCTCGAAGCCGCGTTCCTCGAAGCCGGCGAGGAATTCGATGTCGTCTCCTACATCGCGTCCGGCCCCGCCCGAGGCAAGTTCTGCCACATCACGCCCGACGGCGGTGGCCGGCTCATCGATCTGCCCAACACGTACGCCACCGAGCTTTCACTGGAGCGGCGCACGGTCATCCTCAAGCTCCATGGACAGGTCGACCGCGGTCCGGAGCGTGAGTGGGAGAGCTTCGTCGTCACTGAGGACGACTACATCGACTATCTCGCTCAGACGGATCTCACGGGTGCTGTCCCCGTGTCTCTGGCGGCGAAGCTGAGACGCAGCCACTTTCTCTTCCTCGGTTACACGATGGCGGACTGGAATCTCCGCGTGATCCTCAACCGGCTCTGGAGTGATCAGCCGCTGAGCTATCGCTCGTGGGCGGTGCAACCGGAACCGATGCCGCTCGAGCGCGAGTTCTGGAGGCGGCGTGACGTCGAGGTGCACGAGCTTCCACTCGAGCAATACGCGGGCATCCTGGCGCGCTACGCCGGCATCGACCTCGCCGAGGCGACGACGTGAACGAGGTGCCGGCTCCGTCCTCGCCCTACAAGGGCCTCTCGGCGTTCGAAGACTCCGCCGTCGACGCGTTGTTCTTCTTCGGGCGCGACCGCGACAGCCAGGTGATCGCGGCGAACCTGATGGCGTCGCGCCTGACGGTGCTGTTCGGGTCGACCGGCGTCGGCAAGACGTCCGTGCTGAGAGCTGGTGTTGCGTACAAGCTTCGCCAGGAGGCGGGTGTCGACGTTCGGATTCATTCCTCGTGGATCGGCGATCCCGGCGAGGCACTCGCGAATCTGGCCCCGCGCACTGGGCGCGACGTCTACCTGATGCTCGATCAGTTCGAGGAGTTCTTTCTCTACCACGAGCAAAATCGCAGCTTCGTCGAGGAGCTGGCCGACGTCATTCGCAGGCCGGATCTGCGTGTGAACGTGCTGATCGGGATCCGCGAAGACGCTCTCGCCTTGCTCGATGCCTTCAAGGCGGTGATTCCCAACCTTCTGTCGAACCGTTTGAGGCTGGAGAACCTCGACCGTACCGCTGGGGAGGCCGCGATCCGCGGTCCCCTGCGGCGGTTCAACGAGCTCGTTCCTTCGGAAAGCCCGGTCGAGGTGGAACCAGCGCTCGTCGATGCCGTCCTCGACGAGGTTGCTGCCGGGCGAGTCGAGCTCGCTCCGGTGGGCCGGGGTGTGGTCACCGCCCCTAGTGACGACGATCGCATCGAGGCGCCCTACCTGCAACTCGTCATGAGCAGGCTATGGGAGGTCGAGGCCGAGCGTGGCTCGAAGCTGCTCCGGCGAGCGACGCTCACCGAGCTCGGCGGCGCCACGCAGATCGTCCAGGATCACCTCGAGCACGCGATGGCAGATCTCTCGCCCCGGCAGAAGGACGCCGCGGCTGCGATGTACAACTTCCTCGTCACGCCGTCCGGATCGAAGATCGCGCACCGGACCCGCGATCTCGCCGGTTATGCCGAGATCGGAGAGCAGGAGGCTGCTGATGTCCTGCGGCAGCTTGCAGCCGAGCGGATCGTCCGTGCCAGCTCCGAGAACGGCGCGGGGACCCGATACGAGATCTATCACGACGTGCTCGCCGATGCGGTCGCGGGTTGGGGTGCCCGTTATCGCGCCGAACGCGCGGTTCACGACGCCGAGCGCCGCCGACGTCGCGCGTTCGGGGTGGCCATCGCGGCGGTCGTCAGTCTCGTTCTCGTTGCTGCGATCGCCGTGTTCGCCCTCGTTGAGCGGAGCCACTCGCGTGCCCAGGCGCAACGTGCGCGCGCGCGCGAGCTTGCGGCTGCTGCGAGCAGCTTCCTCGATGTGAATCCACAGACGAGCATCAAGCTCGCGATGCGGGCGGCGCAGCTCGAACCCGGAGGACACGAGGAGGAAGTGCTTCGCGACGCGCTCAGAGCCGCTCTGCAACGCGAGGTGCTTCATGCGAACGGGCCCGTCCGGATCGCGCACTTCGACCCGGCGGGAGGACACATCGTCACCGGCTCCGAGGACGGCAAGGTCCGCGTGTACAAGGTCGGCTCCAGCACTCCGGAGCGGATCCTCGATCTAGGCGGCCCGGTGACGGCGGCGACCTATGACGACGACGGGCGACTCATCCTGGCGGGAGGCAGGGACGGCACGGCTCGAATCTGGGGAAAGGCTGACTCTCCCCTCCGGCAACTCGAAGCAGGAGGACCGGTCACGACGACGTTCTTCGCAAGCCATTCGAAGCGTGTGCTGACAATCGCGCGGACCGGACTGATTCGCCTCTGGCGTACGAGTGACGGGAGATTGCTTCGGACGATCCGAACCAGCGGCAAGGCTCGGCCGAAAGGGGGCGCGGTCAGTCCAGGAGGAGGACTGCTCCTGACCTTCGGCAACGACCGTTATGCGCGGATGTACTCGCTCCTGACGGGCTTGCTCGTGAAACGACTCGACCACAAGGGGCTGGTCCACTGCGTCTCCTTCAGTCCGAATGGGTCGTCATTCCTCACCTGCAGCCATGAAGGCGTCGTGCGCGTCTGGTCGACCGTGACCGATCGGCTGATCCGAGTCCTGCGCGGCCCTAAGCCTGGCAGTTCGATCGCCGCCGCCGTCTTCAGTCCCAACGGAATCCTCGTCGCGGCAGCGGTCGCAGACGGCACGGCACGGATCTGGGAAGCACGAAGCGGATTCCAGGTGGGAATCATGTTCGGCCATCTGAATCCCACCACCAAGATCGCTTTCAATCCCTCGGGTCGGTCGATTGCCACCGGAAGCCGTGACACGAAGGCGCGTACGGGATTGACAACCGGTAAGCCCGTCGAAGTCCTGTTGGGACATACCGGCGCGATCAATTCGGTCGAGTTCAGCCCGGACGGTCGTTCGGTTCTCACCTCGAGCGACGACGGAACCGCGCGGCTGTGGGACTCAGGGACGGAGCCCGATCTTCGCGCCGTTGCGCACCAATCCTCGCTGACCGCTTTCGCTGTGAGCGCCGACGGCAGCCGTGTCATCGTCGGAGACAACCGCGGTGTGGCGCGCGTGCGTAAGGTCGGCCGTCGCCGCGTGCTCTCCTCGGTGCGGGTCCATCGGCGGGTGACGGCAGTTGCGTTTGGCCCCAACGGTCCGATCGTCGTCACGCGGCCGACGCTCAGCCTCGCCGTGGCGCCTCGTACGAAGAGAGTCGCGCGTGGATTTGCCGACGGTTCGGTCACGATCGGAGGCAGGGGTCGCCCGGCGCAGGTTCTGCCCGCGAAAGGGCCTGGGGTGACGGCGCTCGGCTTCAGTCGGGACGAGAAGCTCCTGGCGACCGGCGACGCGAAGGGGTTCGTCCGGCTCCGGGATCTGAGCACGGGACGGGTGCTGCGCACCTTTCCGGCCCACGAAGCCGCGATCACCAGCGTCATGTTCTCGCCAAACGGGAAGCTGCTGTTGACGGCAAGCGTGGACCACGAAGCGCGAATCTGGAACGTGCACGGGCGCCTTCAGCGTGTGATCCGGTGGCACTTCGGGCCACTCCGAGGAGCCGCCTTCAGCCCGGACGGACGGTGGGTGGTGACCGCGGGCCCGAGCACCGCGGGCGTGGGCTCGGCATTGACCGGCCGGCGCCCTTTCTTCCTCCGCGGTCCCACGGACCCCCTGATCGGAGCCGCTTTTGCCGGGCGTGACGGACAGACGATCGTCACGGCGAGCAAGGACGGCACGATTCGGGTGTACCGCTGTGAGATCTGCGGTGGCATCGACGAGTTGCTCCTACTCGCGAAGCGGCGGCTCCGTTCGGGCTAGCGCTCGAGCTCGTTCGCCTTCCGCGTCAGCGCGGTAAATCCCGCCTGCAGAAAATCGTTGATTCCTGCACCGGCGAGCGTCCAGGTGAGCATGCGGCCGAAACGCGGGGCCAGCACCTGTGTCGTCGCGAGGCCCGCGGCGACCCAGGTGCCGACGCAGCGGCTGCACGTGACGAGCTCGCCGATCGCCTGCTCCATGCCGCCGGTCTGAACAGGGTGCTCGTCCTCCGAGTCGCTGGGATCGCCCTCCACGAAGGGCTCGCGCAGGAAGCTCGTCACGTCGTCGCGGGCGATCGTACGCGACGCCTTGAAGGTGGCCGCGGACAGGGTGGCCAGATCAAGCCACGTTTGCTTACGCGGGTCTCGCCCGAGCAGGCGCGCAATGCCACCGGACAGGGCGAGCCCCGCGACGAAGACGCCTGTGATCGTCGCGTACGCGTGGTAGGGCGGCGGTGCCGTAGCTCGTTCCATCACGACGTCCATGGAGGCTACCCTTGGCCCGAATGGCCGAGTTCAAAACAACGGCGTCTTACGTCCCGACAGGAGATCAGCCGACGGCTGTCGCAACCCTGGCGGAAGGCCTGGAGGCCGGCGACCGGTACCAGACGCTGCTCGGAGCCACCGGCACCGGCAAGACGGCGACGATGGCCTGGACGATCGAGAAGATCGGTCGCCCCGCTCTGGTGATCGCGCACAACAAGACTTTGGCGGCGCAGCTCTGCAACGAGTTCAGGGAGTTCTTCCCGAACAACGCTGTCGAGTACTTCGTCTCCTATTACGACTACTACCAGCCCGAGGCCTACGTCCCCCAGGCGGACCTTTACATCGAGAAGGACTCCTCCCAGAACGACGACATCGCGCGGCTCCGGCTGGCTGCGACGTCGGCGCTCTTCACGCGGCGTGACGTCGTCGTCGTCGCGTCGGTGTCCTGCATCTATGGTCTTGGTTCGCCCGAGGAATGGCGCGAGCGCGTGATCATCCTCGAGGTCGGCGAGGAGCACGACCGCGATCTGATGCTGCGCAAGCTCATCGACTCGCAGTACGTTCGCAACGACGCTGTGCTCGGCCGCGGCCGCTTCAGGGTTAAGGGCGACGTCGTCGAGGTGCAGCCGGCGAACCAGGAGACCGCCTACCGGATCTCCTTCTTCGGCGACGAGGTCGAGCAGATCAGCCACTTCGACCCGATCACGGGTGAGATCTACGCGAAGCTCGACAACATCGCGATCTGGCCGGCGACCGAGTACGTGACCTCGCGGCCGACGATCGAGCGTGCCGTCTCGGAAATCAGGCACGAGCTGGAGGAAAGCGTCAAGCGGCTGGAGCTCGAAGGGAAGATGCTCGAGGCCCACCGGCTGCGGCAGCGCACGGAATACGACCTCGAGATGATGAAGGAGCTCGGCTTCTGCAACGGGATCGAGAACTACTCGCGCATCCTCGAGGGTCGCGCGCCTGGAACCCATCCATTCACGTTGCTCGACTATTTCCCGAAAGACTTCATCGTCTTCGTCGACGAGTCGCACCAGACCATCCCGCAGATCGGCGGCATGCACGAGGGCGACCGCTCCCGCAAGCAGACGCTCGTCGACTACGGCTTCCGGCTTCCGTCCGCGCTCGACAACCGGCCGCTTCGTTTCGACGAGTTCCTCGAGAAGGTGCCGCAGCTCGTGTTCGTCTCGGCGACGCCGGGGCCGTTCGAGGGGCGCCATGCCACCCGCGTGGCCGAGCAGTTGATCAGGCCGACCGGTGTCGTCGACCCCGAGGTGGAGCTCC
>Ga0307304_10000260_pt1 | contig 12026 bp, 9 predicted proteins | sample ER_DNA_185_FD_194503 | JGI IMG/M metagenome (GOLD analysis project Ga0307304, IMG submission 194503) | Bulk soil microbial communities from the East River watershed near Crested Butte, Colorado, United States - ER_DNA_185 | ecosystem: Environmental > Terrestrial > Soil > Floodplain | place: USA...
TGGCGAGCGCGGCCTCAAGGTGGATGTTTTCACCCGCCGGGACGCACCTGATGTGCCGGACATTGTCGAGGTGCACGAGCACACCAGAGTGATCAACCTGAAGGCAGGACCAGCGGAACACGTCGCCAAGGAAGCACTTCCTGCGCTGATCGATGAGTTCTGTACGCAGCTGGCGGCACGGCTGGACGATCATGATCTGATCCACTCCCACTACTGGCTCTCCGGTGAGGTTGGTCTGCAGATCAAGCGCCGGCACGGCCTACCCCTGGTGCACACCATGCACACCATGGCTCGGGTCAAGAACTCCAATCTCGGAGTCGGCCAGTCAGCAGAGCCCGATGTGCGGCAACGCGGCGAAGCCGCCATCGCCCGCGGATCCGACGTGCTCACCGCCAGCACCAGCGATGAGGCCGCAGATCTGCGCAGCCACTACGGCGCACGCTCAGACCAGATCATGATCGTGCCGCCCGGAGTCGACTTGCGCACCTTTCATCCCTGCAACCAGCCCAAGTCACGGGCCCAGTTCGGAGTAGCTCAGGATGCTCAGGTGATCTTGTTCGTGGGCCGTATCCAGCCGCTCAAGGCACCCGATGTGTTGATCAAGGCCGTTGCCGAGCTGGTGCAGCGCGATCCAGCGCTTCGTGATCGACTACAGTTGATCATGATCGGGGGGCCTAGCGGCTCAAACCCGGAATGGTCGCAAACACTCGGGCCCTTGGCAATTGATCACGACATCAAGGACATGGTGGACTTCCGGCCGCACTCAGCACGCTCTGAGCTCTTCCGGTGGTACTGCGTATCGGACGTCGTGGCGGTGCCTTCCTACAACGAGTCCTTTGGACTGGTCGCGCTCGAAGCGCAGGCGTGCGGCCGCCCAGTCGTCGCGACCGACGTAGGGGGACTCCGGCAGACAGTGCGTGATCACTACAGCGGCCTGTTGGTCAAGGGTCATGATCAACGCGACTGGGCTAACGCGCTTGGCACGATCCTTGGTGATCGGAGCGAGATGATCAGAATGGGGACCAACGCAGCGGCCTATGCGGCAACCTTCAGCTGGGACAACACAGCGGCCGCCACGCTGCAGGCCTACCGCAAAGCAGTGCTTGCCGCCTAGCCCCCAAGCTATGCCTTGGAGGCCTTCGCGCTTTCCTCGCCCGCCGCGTCCTCAGCAGTCAGCCGCCTCGCAAGATCCTCCAGCGGCTGCCTCTCAGCCTTGACACCGAAGATGACCTCTACTACACCGCCGATGATCATCAGTGCGGCACCGATGAAGTAGCCGAGAGCGATCTTGGTGATGTCGCCTGAGTCGGATGCATTTTGGATCAGGGAGCCGAAGAGTAGCGGCCCGGCGATGCCGCCCGCCGCTGTACCGATGGCGTAAAGAACGCGATGCAGAGCGCACGGGTCTCCAGCGGGAAGATCTCACTCACCGTGAGATATGCCGAGCTGGCGCCCGCCGAGGCGAAGAAGAAGAAGAAGAAGAAGAAGAAGAAGACGATTGCGCCGCACAAGGTCAGCGTCACCGCGGTAAGAGAGCCCAAGATCACGCCCGTGATGGCAAGCAGGATGCCGGAGAGCACGTAAGTCCCGGCGATCATCCGGACCCGCCCGACTGTGTCGAAGAGCCGGCTCAAAAGCACGGCACCGAGGAAGTTGCTGGCGGCGAAAATTGCGATGTACCAGCCTGTCTGCTTGACCCGAGGAATGTTGTCAGCGTGTCGCCGTAGGTGAAGAAGAAGGCGTTGTACAAGAACGCCTGGCCGATGAATAGCGCGAAGCACAGCGCGGTCCGCCGCGGATAGAGCGTAAACACCGAGCGCGCGATCAACGCCATACTGATCGAGCGCCGCTGCCGTACGGTGATCTTCCCCGACGGCTCGGGCAGTTCCCCATCCTCGGCGCGTACCTGCTCTTCGATCTCTGTAACAATGCGGTCGCCTTCACGTTCTCGACCATGGATGAACAGCCAGCGCGGGCTCTCCGGCACATTGCGCCGGACCAGCAGCACGGCTACGGCAAGGACCGCACCAAGGCCGAAGGCCAGCCTCCAACCGATCGAGGGATTGGCAAGCGTCGGGTCCAGCAGCGGGATGGTGAGCAATGCTCCGCCGACGGCGCCCACCCAGAACGAGCCGTTGATCACAATGTCCACGTGACCCCGGTAGTGCGCGGGGATCAGCTCGTCGATCGCGGAATTGATGGCCGCGTACTCACCGCCGATCCCCGCACCAGTCAAGAACCGGCATGCGAAATACCATGCCGGATTGGGTGCAAACGCCGTGAGTACTGTCGCGACTGCGTAGACACCAAGGTAATTAAGAACAGCTTCTTGCGGCCGAAGCGGTCAGTGAGCTGACCGAAGATCAGCGCGCCCACGCAGCCGCCTGCCACATACATTGCACCGGCAAGCCCGATGTCGAAGTTCGACAAGCCCAGACCTGTATCGGCCGGCTTGAGCGCCTCAGACATCGAACCGACGATCGTGACCTCAAGACCGTCGAAGATCCACACCGTGCCGAGTCCCACCACCACCAGCCAGTGAAATTTGGCCCAAGGCAGTCGGTCCACGCGCGCCGGAATATCGGTCGTGATGGTCCCATATTCAACCGCTGAAGACATCAACGCCCTCCCCTCTTGCAGCCTGGCCACAAGCTTTGAGTCGCTGATATCCAAGCCCGGAATGGGCTACTCAAGGTCAGGTTAGCTGAATCCCCAGAAGACGCGCTCCACCACGTTTTTGGCTCGCCGTGTTACGCGCCGATAGTCCGCTAGCAGGTGAGAGGACTCCCCCGCCCCGTAACCGAGCAACTCAGCCAAGCTCGCCAGCTCCCGGTTGTCGCTGGGCAACGAATCCGAGCCGCGACCGCGCATCAGCATGATCTGATTGCGAATCCGGCTGGCAAACGTCCAGGCGGCTTCCAGGTGACCGGCGTCCATTCCATCGATGAGTCCAGCTTCGTGTGCGGCCCGGAGTGCCGCAACCGTCTGGGTCGAGCGCAACGCGGGAAGCCGATAGGCATGCTGCAGCTGGAGCAGCTGAACGGTCCACTCCACGTCGGCGATGCCGCCCGGACCGAGTTTGGTGTGCTTGGCCGGGTCGGCGCCGCGGGGCAAGCGTTCGGCCTCGACGCGAGCCTTCAGTTTGCGAATCTCGAGCAGCTGCGAGGAGCTCAGGCCGCCCTCCGGCCAGCGATGCGCATCGATTTCAGCCATCAGAGCATTGCCAAGCTGCTCATCACCTGCAAGCGGGTCAGCGCGAACCAACGCCTGAAGCTCCCAGGTAGACGACCAGCGGCTGTAGTAATTGCGGTACGCGGTGAGCGAGCGAATCAGCGCACCACCCTTGCCCTCCGGCCTGAGGTCAGCATCAATACTGAGCGGCGGATCTGCGCTCGGCCGAGTCAGCAAGGTACGCATCTCATTGAGCAGCGCAGTCGCGACCTTGGTGGGATCCCCGTTGGCATTGATGGCGTCCTCCATGACGAACATGGCGTCCGCATCGGAGGAGTACGACATCTCGCGACCGCCCCACCGCCCCATCGCAATGACGGCAATCCGAGGAACTGATGCACCCGAAGCTTCCCGGGCAACTACCAGCGTCGCGTCGACGGTGGCTGAAGCCAAGTCGGTCAAAGCTGCGCCGACCTGGACCACGTCGTTCTCGCCGAGTAGATCACCGGCGGCGACGCGAAACAGCTCGCGCCTCCGGATCGCGCGAATCGCTTCGACCGCCGCAACGCTGCTGCTTTGCCGCCCGGCAGCGGCATGCATCTCTGCCTTGAGCTCGGCCAGTGATCGAGGCCGCAGCTCTTGATCGTCGGCGAGCATCTGCACGGTCTGGGGGGCTCGTTTGAGCAGCTCAACCGCGTACCGGCTGGACGCAAGAATGCGGGCTAGCCGCTCGGCCATCGCGCCTTCATCGCGGAGCGCCCGCAGGTACCACGGGGTAGTGCCCAGGGCCTCGGACACCTGTCGGAAGGCCAGCAGACCATGATCAGGATTGGGTGCTCCCGCGAACCAGCCAAGCATGGCCGGCAACAGCTGGCGCTGAATCTCGGCCTGCCTGGTGACACCCTGGCTGAGAGCGGCGATGTGGCGCAGTGCAGCGGTTGGGTCGGCGTAGCCAAGCGCCTTGAGCCGGTCGAGGGCTGCGTCGGGCGTGAGCCTCAGATCGTTGGATGAGATCTTGGCCACCGTATCCAGCAGCGGAGAGTAGAACAGCCGCTCATGGAGCCGGCGTACCCGCTGCGAGGTGTGGCGCCAGGTGCTCAGCAGCTCCTTCACCGGGTCCTTGTAGCCGAGCGAACGTCCCAGCCGGCGTAGATCATGATCATTGTTGGGCAGCAGATGGGTACGACGCAGCTGGTAGAGCTGGATACGATGCTCCAGCGTGCGGAGGAACCGATACGCCAGTGCGAAGCTCTTACCGTCCTCTCGTCCCACGTAACCGTTGTCGATCAAGATCTTCAGCGCCGGCAGAGTGGCCCGCGTCCTGAGCCGCTCGTCCACCCGGCCATGCACCAGCTGGAGTAGCTGGACAGAGAACTCGACATCGCGCAAGCCACCCTCGCCGAGCTTGAGCTCGCGGCCTTGGTCGCGCGCCGGAATGTGAGCCACGACGCGTTTGCGCATCGCTTGGGTATCCGCGACGAAGTTCTCCCGCTCCGCCGCGCTCCAGACCATCGGCGCCACAAGATCAACGAAGGCTTGCCCGAGTTCCAAGTCACCGGCGGCTGGCCGTGCCTTGAGCATCGCCTGGAACTCCCACGTCTTCGCCCACTTTTCGTAGTAAATGCGGTGGCTCGCAAGAGTGCGGACCAGCTGGCCAGCCTTGCCCTCGGGTCTCAGTGCCGCATCCACCTCCCAGATGGTTCCCGCGGCGGTGTGCGCCGAGCAGATCCGGGTCATCTCAGCTGCCATCCGGGTAGCGATTTGGACAACCTGGTCATTGGTGATCAGTGGCGTGCCGTCGGAGTCCACCGCTGGCTCGGCGACGAAGAGCACGTCGACGTCGCTGACGTAGTTCAGCTCCTGAGCGCCACACTTGCCGAGTGCGACCACGGCTAGGCGCGTCTTCAGGGCGTTCTCACCGAGTTTCAGACGACTGATCGACAGCGCCGCCTCGAGGGTCGCGTCAGCCAGATCGGAGAGCTCATCGGCAACATCGGCGAATGCCTCGAGCGGCTCAGGTGCACACATGTCGCGAGCAGCGATGCGCAGCAGTGCTCCCCGATAGGCGATGCGCAGCTGATCGCCGGTGGGGTCGGTTGCAATCGGCGTTGTGGATTCGGGGTCAGCGCCGGTCGCCTCCAGGAGCTCCCGCCGCAACGCTTTCGCGGGCACCTTGACCAGCCGATCGGTGAGTAGCTCGATGTGTTCGGGATAGGCGAGCAGGTGCAGTGTCAGCTTGTTGCTGGCGCCCAAGACCATGATCAACTGGCGAGCCAGCACAGGTGTGGCGATCAACCTAGACAGCAGGCCCGGCACGCGCTCGCAGAGCCGGTCCAAACTCGTCAGCGCATGGTCTGGATCAGCACATTGAGCGAGCACGTCCAACAACGGCTCGTACTCGTCGTCCCAGTGATCGATGACACGTTCCGCCGCTTCGGCGTCGACGAACCCTCGCCGCGCCAGCGTGCCTTGTGTCGTCTCAATCCGAATCATCGTGCTCGATGCTACTGAGCGCTCCCGACATGATCCGTCCCAAGGCTTGGACATCTTCGAAAGAAGCGCATCCAATTTGCGCAACGTGCAGAAGTGGAGCAACCCAGCATCACGTTGGGGTCAAGCTCCGTCACGTCCATTGCCCTGGGCCTCGGTCACTCAAGAATGCCGAAGCTCGACAACATCCGGCATCGGGGGAAGTAAAACTCTCTAGCCGGAGAGAGGAATCATTTATGATCCGACGCATCGTCAAGGTAACCTGCGCGCTCGCCGTTGCGCTTGCCACCATGCTGGCTACCGTGCTCGCCACGGCCCTGCCAGCGAGTGCCCATACGGGCACGCCTCCGACCGGCACTCGGTCGCTAGCCGCACTGCTGGCCAAAGATGGCAGCGGCTTTGACAAGAACTGGTCCGACTACGACATCCTCGACAACGCCGTCGGGGCCGTCCTGGCCGCCAAGCCGAACAGTCCAGTCGCGGTACTCGCCGATGGCAATGTCCCGCTCACCGCGTTCCTGCCAACAGACCGTGGCTTCCGGCGCCTGGCACACTCGCTGACCGGCAAGTGGTACCACAGTGAGAAGAAGGTGTTCACCAAGCTGGCTGGAACGCTCGGCGTCGACACGATCGAGAGCGTCTTGCTCTACCACGTCGTCCCTGGCGCAACGATGACCTACCGGCAGGCTCTCAAGGCCAATGGCGCCGTCCTGCAGACCGCGCTAAAGGGTGCCCACGATCAAGATCAAGGTCAGGTGTTGGGTCGTCATCCTCAAGGACAATGACCCCAACGCTCGCAATCCGATCGTTGTTCAGCCGAATCTGAACAAGGGCAACAAGCAGATCGGCCACGGCATCAATCGCGTGTTGAGGCCAGTCGCCCTCTAGGGATGATCAAGCTCGACTGTTAGACATCTAGCACCACCCGGATCGCGCCACGCGCCGTACTGAGGACGAGCGAGCAGACACGCATTATCGTCTGCGAGGAGGACGAAGTAGGCGGGCTCCCCAGGCGCGATCCGCGCCCCGCGATGTTCGCGCCGCCGATCTGCAGGAGAAGCCGACGAAACCTGGCGAGACCGACTTGATTCTCTTAGCGGGTGGTTTCGTCGGATGCGACGAAGACGACGGCTCACAGCGAACATCGCAGCGAGCGGAGCGAGCCATTAGGCAGAGCGAGCGCAGCGAGCGGAACAAACAAACCCGCTGTGATTGCTCTGGTAGCGTCACGGCGGAGGTCTGTTTGGTGGTGGCGACGACACGTATCCGGCCCCAGGAGGCCTTCCTGGAGCAGTCCCGAACGGTTCTGGGGTGGTCGCAGCGGTTGCCGGCCGAAACCTTTGAGCGCCGAACGGTATTGCCGGCCTGGACCGTACGGGAGCTCATCGGGCATCTCGTCCACCTGCACGCCGGCTTCCTGGCATCGCTGAATCAGCCGACCACAGCTACCGCGCTCCCGATCTATGAGTTCGTGATGCGCTATCGACGCGACGTTGAGATGATCATGGCTGCGACGCTCGAGACTTCAGCGGGGCTGACTGGCTCGGAAGTCGTGACGCGACTGGAATCAGCTATTGATGATCTTGCAGGTCGGCTCGAGGCGGGTGTCCGGCTTGCTCAGGTGATCATGACCCCACGTGGTCCTACCACGATCGAGGACTACCTCGCGACTCGAATCGTCGAGCTGGTGGTACACACTGACGATCTCAATCGATCAGTTCCGGACACGACCCCAGCGCCGTTGCACCGCAGCGCACTCGCCCGCTGTACGCGTACCCTCGCCGCGATCCTCGCAGGACAGCACCCGGGGCGATCCGTCGAAGTGAGAGTGCCACCGTACGCGGCGGTGCAGTGCGGGATCGGCGATCCCGGGCCGACTCATACCCGAGGCACCCCGCCGAACGTGGTAGAGACCAACCCGCTGACTTTCTTGCGGCTGGCGACCGGCCGTACCACGTGGACTGATGCGGTTGCTGCAGGAGCTGTGCATGCCTCGGGCTTGCGAGCCAATCTTGCTCCGGTACTCCCTCTACTCTCCTAACGCCCGACTTGTCAGAATCGAGGAACCGTATGTGGTGCTGTAGTTCTGACAAGTCGGAAGCGAGATGGAGCAGTGCGGTTGCGCTCCTCTAATACCGGCGTGCCGGGCGCGCTGAGCATGACTTGGATGGATGTCCGCGACGAGGCGGAAGCTGAGGAGGTCAGGCAGCGCGCCAGGGCAATCGCTGCCGAGATGGCGCGAGGGTCCGGTTTCATTGGCTGGGTGGGAATCGGCATTGCGGAGCGGCTCTACACCCTCACCTTGTGGGACGATCCCGAGGCCATTCGGCAACTTAGCAGAAACACCCTGCACCAGGCCGCGGTCCGAAAGGTGTTCGAGTCCGACTTTGGTACGGCGTTTCACACCGGTGTCTGGATTCCTGATCATTTCAATCCGCGCTGGCAGCGGTGTCCCAGGTGCGGAACGATCATCGACCTCGATCGTCCCGACGCATCCTGCCCGTGTGGTGAGCCGGTGCCGGCGCGACGCAGCTATCTCTAAACCCGAGTTATCAGAATCTAAATGGGCTATAGCACTCTGAGATTCTGACAACTCGGCGATTAGAGGACCGGCAGGAGTCGCGTGAGCTCCAGCGGCGTCACCTGTCGCCGATACTCCTCGAACTCGGCACGCTTATTACGGAGGAAGAAGTCGAAGACGTGCTCACCGAGCGTCTCCGCTACCAGATCGGACTGCTCCATCTTGTGGATGGCCTCGTCCAGGTTGCGCGGCAACGGCGAGATCCCGAGCGCTTGGCGCTCCCTTTCCGTCAGCGACCAGACGTCGTCCTCAGCGCCCTCGGGCAGCTCGTACGCGCCCTCGATCCCGGCCAACCCCGCCGCCAGCATCAGTGCAAAGGTCAAATACGGGTTCGCGGCGGAATCGATGGAGCGCAACTCGACCCGAGCCGAGGATCCCTTGTTGGGCTTGTACATCGGCACTCGGACCAGCGCGGAGCGGTTGTTGCGACCCCAGCAGATGTAGCTCGGCGCCTCGCCGCCGCCGGCTAACCGCTTGTAGGAATTGGTCCATTGGTTGGTTACCGCGGTGATCTCAGCCGCGTGCCGGAGGAGCCCGGCAATGAAGTACCGCCCGATCTTGGACAGGTGATGTTCTGCGCTCGCGTCGTAGAAGGCGTTGGTGTCGCCCTCGAAGAGCGACATGTGCGTGTGCATGCCAGATCCGGGATGCTCGGTAAAGGGCTTGGGCATGAACGAGGCGTGGATGCCTTGAGACAGGGCAACTTCCTTGACCACCACCCGGAAGGTCATCAGATTGTCGGCAGTGGAAAGCGCATCGGCGTAACGAAGATCAATCTCCTGCTGGCCCGGACCCCCCTCGTGATGGGAGTACTCCACTGAGATTCCCATTTGCTCCAGCATGGTGATCGCGCGGCGGCGGAAGTCAGTGCCCAGGCTCTGCGGGGTGTGATCAAAATAGCCTGACTGGTCCACCGGCGTCGGCGGCTTGCCTGGCTCAACCGGATCCTTGAAGAGGAAGAACTCCACCTCGGGATGGGTATAGAAGGTGAATCCAAGATCAGCGGCCTTCTTCAGCGCGCGCTTGAGTACGTACCGGGGATCGGCGTAGGAGGGTGAGCCGTCCGGCATGGTGATATCGCAGAACATCCGCGCGGTGGCAGGGCCGGTGTCGCGCCAGGGCAACACTTGGAAAGTCGCTGGATCAGGATGGGCGAGCATGTCGGACTCGTAGACCCGGGCGAAGCCCTCGATCGCCGAACCATCGAAGCCCATTCCTTCGGCGAACGCTCCTTCGAGCTCGGCAGGCGCGACCGCCACCGACTTCAGAAAGCCAAGAACATCGGTGAACCACATACGGACGAACCGCACATCGCGCTCTTCAATCGCCCGCAATACAAACTCGGTCTGCTTGTCCACCCGGCCAAGTCTGCCGTTCAGGATGTAACAGCAGAGTTACGGGCCAGGCAGGCAAATTTTTTGGCGGCGGCGCGCGATTCCGGACGCTCGCAGTCAATCGTCGGAGTGCTTAGCCGATACGCTCACCCACTCCTCGCGTCGTAGTCTCGAGGCGTGCCTCATCTACGGATCGCCATGGCCCAGGTCAATGCCACCGTCGGTGATATCTCGGCCAATGCCGATCTTGTGATGGACTGGTCGAAGCAGGCCGCCGACGCCGGCGCCCACTTGGTGCTGTTTCCCGAAATGATGCTCACCGGCTACCCAGTCGAGGACCTTGCGCTACGTCGCAGCTTCGTCGAAGCATCTCGGACCTCGATCAATCGTCTCGCCGATCGCCTGCTCGGCGCCGGACTTGGCGATCTTGTTGTCGTGGTGGGATATCTGGACCGCACCAGCGAGCCCGATCATCCCAAAGGCGGTCATCCACAAAACGCCGCCGCGGTGCTCTACCAGGGCGAGGTCGTGTGCTCCTACGCCAAGCACCACCTCCCCAACTACGGCGTGTTCGACGAGTTCCGGTATTTCAAGCCCGGCAACGAACTTCACGTGCTGCGTATCCGCGGCGTCGATGTGGCCATTGCCATCTGTGAGGACCTGTGGCAAGACGGCGGACCGGTTGCAGCGACGGCCGAGGCGGCCGCCGGCCTGCTGGCGGTGATCAACGCCAGTCCGTACGAACGGGACAAGGACGACGTACGCGGTGGCTTGGTCAGGCGCCGCGCGCAGGAGGCGGGCTGCCCACTCGCCTATGTCAACTTGGTCGGCGGTCAGGATGAGCTGGTCTTCGACGGCGACACCATGATTGCCGATGAAGCGGGCACGATCTTCGTACGCGCTCTTCAGTTCGTCGAGGATCTGGTGGTTGCTGATCTTGATCTTGCTCCCGGCACTGCCGAGCTGCAGAGCGAGCTCGTCGAAGGGACCGTGCCCGCAGAGCCCGGCCAGAGCGGCATGATCATTCACCGCCACCACCTCTCCGAGGCCGGGGACGAACCTGCCGAGTTGATCACGCCCACTGTCGCGACGCCACTAGAAGCAATGGCCGAGATCTATCTCGCCCTGGTGATGGGTCTGCGGGATTACTGCCACAAGAACGGGATTGAACGGGTCTATCTCGGACTGTCCGGCGGTATCGACTCAACGCTGGTTGCGACATTGGCCTGCGACGCGCTGGGCGCTGATCATGTCTATGGCATTTCCAATCCCAGCGCCTACTCCTCCGAGCACTCCAAGAGCGACGCCGCGGATCTTGCCGAGCGGACCGGCCTGCACTTCATGACGGTGCCGATCTCCCCGGCCGTTGATGCATTCCACCAAATGCTTGATCTCGACGGTGTCGCGGCTGAAAACCTGCAGGCCCGGATTCGGGCCGTGATCTGGATGGCGGAGTCCAACCAGCATCCGCCTTCGATCGTGCTGGCCTGCGGCAACAAGAGCGAGCTGGCCGTCGGCTACAGCACCATTTACGGCGACGCGGTCGGCGGGTACGCACCGATCAAAGACGTGCCGAAGACCTGGGTCTGGAAGCTGGCCCGATGGCGAAACGAGCAAGCAGCGCAGCGGGGTGAGACGCCACCGATTCCGCAGAACTCGATCACCAAGGAACCCAGCGCCGAACTACGACCTGGTCAAAGAGACACCGACTCGCTGCCGCCGTACGAGCTGCTCGATGATGTCCTGGACGACTACGTCGAAGGCGACGCTGGTCACGAAGAGATCGTGGCCATGGGCTTCGATCCCGAGCTCGCGGATCGAGTGATCCGGATGGTCGATCGCGCGGAGTACAAGCGGCGGCAGTATCCACCGGGCACCAAGATCAGTTTCAAGGCTTTTGGTCGCGATCGGCGGTTGCCGATCACCAACGGCTGGCGTGAAGGTCGCTGATGTGACCCTGCTCAGGTAGCTGGATATGTCAGAAGCCTTGCCTGGTTGGTACCCCGACCCCGCGGGGACCCCTGGACGCTTCCGGTACTGGGATGGCTCACGATGGTCGACCGCTACCACTGGCGACCCCCGCCAGCTCCCGCCTGCCGAGCCGACTCAAGTCGTCTCGACAGCGCCCGCGGAAAGCGGATCGGCCGGTAGAGGATCGCCTAAACGTCGGCTTGCTGTGATCATCGGTGTGCTCGCGATTGCACTGACTACGGTTGTCGGGGTAGTCGTCTTCGGCGGTGGCCTCCGGCAGATCATCGACGCTACGCCGGCGACGCCCACTCCGACTCGTCTGGACGACTCCTCGCCTACGCCGGCAGCGACCCCCACGAAGTCCCCCTCAACGTCTCCGACTCCCAAGGCTTTGGTCCGCTGCCCGAAGGGTGACCCGACTCTGCGGGCACCTCATCCCATGGACGGCCGCGTCTATGGCGGCAATCTGTCGTTCGACC
>Ga0307304_10000272_pt1 | contig 11900 bp, 18 predicted proteins | sample ER_DNA_185_FD_194503 | JGI IMG/M metagenome (GOLD analysis project Ga0307304, IMG submission 194503) | Bulk soil microbial communities from the East River watershed near Crested Butte, Colorado, United States - ER_DNA_185 | ecosystem: Environmental > Terrestrial > Soil > Floodplain | place...
TAGCGCTCCTCCGGCACGTCGGCCTTGAGCCGCCGGTAGAGATGCTTGTGCTCGAAATAGAGAACTGGGTTCGGGTCCTCGATCGCCGTGATCAGGAGACCCTTCGCGTCCTCCGGCGTCGCCGGGCACACCACCTTGAGCCCAGGGATATGCGCGAACGAGCTCTCCGGGTTCTGCGAGTGGAACGGGCCTCCCGAGAAACCGCCGCCGGACGGGAGCCGGACGACGATCGGCACCGGTGTCCCGGCGCGGTAGCGCTGCTTGGCGGCGACCGTGACGAGCTGGTCCCACGCGCACGAGATGAAGTCCGCGAACTGCATCTCGGCGACGGGGCGCATGCCCATGATCGCGGCGCCCGTGCAGCTGCCGACGATCGCCGTCTCCGAGAGCGGCGCGTCGATCACGCGCCAGGCCCCGAACTCCTCCTGGAAGCCGAGCGTGACCTTGAAGGCGCCGCCGTAGACGCCCACGTCCTCGCCGATCACGAACACGCGCTTGTCGCGGCGCATCTCGACGCGGAGGCCGTCCGAGATCGCCTGCAGGTAGGTCATCTCAGCCATCAGGAGCTCACTTGTGGTGCGGCGTGTCGAGGTCTTCGGGCGTCGCGAACACGCCCTCGGTCAGGGTCGAAGGATCGGGCAGCGGCGACTCATCGGCGCGGTTGATCGCGTCCGCGAGCAGCTTCTTGACGCTCGCGCCGATCTCGTCCTCTTCGTCGTCGGTGAGTGCTGCGTTTTCGCGGAGCCAGCCGCGGAAGCGCTCGATCGGGTCGCGCTTCGCCCACTCCTCGAACATCTCCTTGGGGACGTAGAACGCGTCGTCGTGCACCGCGTGGCCCTCCATGCGGAGCGTCATCGACTCGATCAGCGTCGGGCCGCCGCCCTCCCGCGCCTTCTCAATCGCACGCTTGGTCTCGCGGTAGACGGCGAGCACGTCGGTGCCGTCGACGACGACTCCCTCGAAGCCGTAGGCCTGTGCGCGATCGGCGAGCGTCTCGCACGCGTACTCGAGGTGCGTCGGCGTCGAGTAGGCCCACTGGTTGTTGTCGCAGATGAACACGACCGGAAGCCGGCGGACACCCGCGAGGTTCATCCCCTCGTGCGTGTCGCCGCGCGCCGATGCGCCCTCGCCGAACCAGGCGAGCGCGACGCGCTTCTCCTCGCGAATGCGGAAGGCGAGCGCGCAGCCGACCGCGACCGGGAGCATCGCCGGCAGATGGCTGACCATCGCCAACAGTCCGAGGTTCGAGTCGGCCATGTGCACGTTGCCGTCGCGGCCGCGCGTGGGGCCGTCTGCACGCCCCATGTACTGCGCGAAGATCCTCCACGGCTCGACGCCGCGCGTCACGTGGACGCCCATGTCCCGGTGCAGCGGCGTGCCGACGTCCTCTTGGCCCATCGCGGTTGCGACGCCGACGGACGAGGCCTCGTTCCCGCGGCCCGTGTAGAAGGAGCCGGGAATCTTGCCCTGCTTGTAGAGGATGTGGCCTCGCTCCTCGATCCCGCGCGTGGTCAGCATGTTGCGGTACATGCCGAGCAGGTCCTCGCGGTCGAGGCCCGCCTCGCGGATCTCGTGCAGGGAGCTGACAGGCTCGGCTTCGCGGGCGATCGCCACTGACGAAACTCTAACGACTGGGGTCTACGGCGACGACGACCTTCACCAGTCGCTGCGCACGCCGAAGTAGATGAGCGACCCGAAGAGCGGGAAGACGATGATCACGGCGACCCACAGCCACCTCGAGCCACCGGAGAAGTCCTCGTTGCGGAAGACGCTGAGCAGCGCCGCAAGGGCGAGGATCACCGACAGGGCGGCGAGGATCCCGAAGCCGCCGGCGAGCAGCCCGAAGGCGAGTGTCGTTGCCTCGATCACGCGAACTCCGACGAACGATACGCCCGCGACTGGGCATACGAGCTCAGGTCGAGCACGACCCCAAGCCCGACGAGAATCCAGCCGGCGACGTGGATCCCGCCCGCTGGTGCGTCGACGAGGACGTACATCAGCGTCGTCCAGGGCAGGAAGATCAGGCCCAGGAGCGGCAGGAAGAAGCCCGCGAATGCCTTGTCCACCCAGGGGGAGAAGAGCCAGAGGAGCAGCAGCGCGAATCGAGGGGAGAGAACCGCGATCAGTGCGAACAGGCAGGGCATCTCACGTACCTCCTCCAGCTTGAGGCGAGTCCGGCGCGGACCAGAAGGCCCGCGCCGTCATCGGCCTTGAAGCGTTACTCGAGCGTGTAGACATCCTTCCAGCGCACCGTGAGTGCGTAGAGGACCACGATCTCGAGCGCGATCACCGTCAGTGCCCAGAGCGGATACCCGGAGTTGCCGAACGAGCTCAGCTGGCTCAGCAGGCTGAGGAAGACGACGATGATCGTGAACCAGCGGGCCCAGCCGCTTTTCGCCGCGAGCCCGAGCGCGGCAAGGAACAGCAGGACGCCCCAGAACAGCATGATCCAGCCCCATGTCGAGATATCGAACAGGAAGACCTGCTGCCGGGCGACGACGTAGTAGTTATCCCGGATGATCGCGATGAGCCCTTCGAAGAACGTGATCGCGCCGATAAACGCCAGCATGATCGCCGCGAAGCCGATCCAGCCGGTCCATTTCGAGGACATGTCTCGGCCTGAGTCCATCGTGCTCATGCACTGCTCCTTTCTCGGCCGCCGCGGCCGCGAGGGGTCCGGAGCGACGCTACGGGGTCAGATGCCCAGTATCTCCTACTTGTTGGCCGCGAACTCCTCGTTCGTGCGGCTTGGTGCGAACATCGGTTCTCTCCCTTCGCCTTCTGGTGGATTCTTCCTCGTCACGGCTTTGAAGTCGTCTGCAATCGGCATTTGCCGGGAATCGTCCATTCGGGACGGTTGTCCGGTCATCACCCGCCCGGGATGAATCATCGTGACTCCGCCGCGTGATCGTGCAGCACCACCGTCCCGGCGAGGTAGTCCGGGAGCGCGCGGCGCCGCTGGTCGAGGAGTGCCGGGAGGAAGCCGGCGAAGAGCGGGATGATCGCGAGCGCGAGCCCGACCGTCCGCACGACTGCGCGGCCGACCGAGAGCCCGCCTCCATCCGGGCGCTGCACGCGCAGGCGCATGAGGCGCATCCCCGGCGTCTGCCCCGCGGCGCTCCAGAAGAGCACGAAGTAACCGCCCGCGACGACGATCCACTCCGCGGCCAGCAACGACCCGGCGAGCCAGTGCGGCCTGATGCCGCCGACGAGCGACGCGATCAACGCGACGACGGCGCTGCCGAGGACGAAGATCGAGAGCGCCGCGAGCGCGTCGACGGCGAGCGCCGCCGCCCTTGTCGCGATACCCGCGTACACGGGCTGACGTCGCTGCGCAGGGCGGGCAATCCGCTCGTCGAGGCGCGTCGCGGACCGCCGAACGCCGGCGACGACGTCCTCGGCCAGCCCCGCCGACTGCCGCGTGACCGCGCGCCGGAGCTCCGGGCTCGAGGCGATGCTCTGGAGCACACGTTGCATCTCGTCGCTCGCGAGGACGCGGTCGGTGAGCTCCAGCGTCTGCGCGCTCCCGAGCGACTGCTCGATCAGGCGCTCCAGCTCGCCGGTCGCCGCCAGTTCGGCGACGACGCGCTCGATCACCCGGTGCCGGACGAGCGAGCGCGCGATCTCCTCGGGCAGCGGCCCGGCCAGCGTGCTGTCGACGATGCGGGCGATCTCTGGCGCCGAGACGACATCCTCGGCCGCCGACTCGATCCCACCGCGCCAGGCGCGCGCGGCAACGCGGGCCGGGAAGAACGCGGCGCGCCCCGCCGAGTCGGCGATGCCTGGGCGTTTCCGAGGCGTCGACATCCCATGAGCAGAGGACCAGATATGACCTACCTGGGTCAAGCGCCTCGGGGGGTCGGCGCGCGAGTCTTCGAGTCATGGACCTTGGCAACGGACTCACCGAGACTGTCCAGTTCGAGCTGCCTGACCTGGCCGGTGCGGCACGTCTGGCGACCCTCCTCCGCTCGCGCTGGGCGGTCTCGGTGAACGAGGAAGACGATGTTGCGATCGTCGACGTCTACATCAGAGCTTCACGCACGGACCTCGCATCGCTCATGCGGACCGTCGAGGACTGGGTGGCGCGGGAATCGCTCCGCGCCATCCGGTTCGAGCTCGACGGACGCGTCTACATCATGGAGTCGGGTGAGGTGAATTGGGAGTTCCTGCCGCGTCCGACGGTCGAGGTCGAAGCCGCCTGACTTGACGCGGCGCGCGGCCGGACCGCACACTCGGTGAAGGTGCCGAGCTTGAGCGACATGGGCCACGACGTCACCGGTGCGCTGGAGAAGGTCCGCGTGCCCTCCTATGTGATCGATCGCCACGGCATCATCCGCTGGCTTAACCCGGCGGCCAGGGAGATCGTCGGCGACGTGCGCGGACGGCAGTTCACGTCCGTGCTCTCGCCGGAGGAGACCCGTCGCGCCCGGGAGATCTTCGCCCGCAACATCACCGGCTCGGTCGAGCGCTCCGACAATCAGGTGGTCATCGTGGGCCTGAACGGCGAGCGCGTCACTGTGGACATCAGCGCCGTTCCGCTCCGAGACGGCGACCAGGTGATCGGGATGTTCGGACAGGTCGTCGACATCGAGGTCGACGCGCCGCCGCTGACGGCGCATCCGCACCTGACACCCCGTCAAACCGAAGTGCTGCGCTTGCTCGAGCACGGCCGCTCGACGATCCAGATCGCGGCCGAGCTCCATCTCAGCACCGAGACGGTGCGGAACCACATCCGCCACATCCTCCGCGCGCTCGGCGTGAATTCGCGCCTCGAGGCGGTCGCGCTCACGCGGCGCGACCATATTCTCCAAGAGCAGCGCTAGGCGGCCGGTCGAGCTTTCTGCGCAGGGAACTCGCGCACCGTCTGGCGGTGCAGCATCGCCACGCCGAAAAAGAGCAGCCCGCCGAGCAGGAGAATTCCCCACCACTCGCGGGTCGCGCGCGTCGGGCCCCACGCGATCAAGAGCAGGAACACCAGGGCCACGGCTCCGTAGACGATCCAGACCTGGTCCTCGAGCACGGGCGCCAGCCGCCGTCGAGCGGCGACGGCCAAGCGAGTCGGCCCCGCGAGCCACGCCCCGATGAGCCCGGCCACTCCGTAGAGGATGAGCGCGTACGCCACGCTGCGCAGCAGCTCGGTCCCAATTCCCCACGCGGCGTTGCCGGCCGGACGGATGGCGTCCGTCTTGATCAGCGAGCCGACGACGACTCCTCCTGTGACGCGCTGGATCACGAGGACGAGCACGCCGACGAGCAGGAAGCTGGCGGCGGTGGCCCGGAGGATTCGCCGGCGATGGCCGTGTGCGAGGTAGATGGCGAGCCCGTAGAGGAAGAGGACGAGAACGAGCAGGAAAACCGAGGCGACCTTGATCACCTTGAGCGCCCGCTGCGCGTTTTTCAGCTGGCCCGACTTCAGGATCGTGATCTTCCCCGCGTCGGGTGGGGCCTCGAACCCGAACCGGGTGCTCAGCCGCTCGACGAGGGGGCCGAGGTCGAGAACGACCTCGCCGTTCTCGGTCTGGAACCGCCGTACGTCCTCTCCGTTGAGGACGGCGATCAGGTTCTGATGTGCTCGACGGTTCGCCTCCTCCCAGAGAGCCTGAGCCTGCGGCGTCTCGAGTATCCGGTCGGCGGCCTGCACCGCGACGTTCTGCAAGGCGCCCGAGATCACGGGCGCGAGCGCCGCGCGGTTCGGCGGAAGCGCCTGCTGGATCTTTGCGGTCGCATCCGCGCTGTTGAACAGCGAGTCGACGAGGTAGAGCGAGAGTTGCCCGCGGATCTCGTCGTTCGCGAGCATCTGCCCGGACGCGTCCGTCCACGCGTTCGTGTCGAGCGCCTGCCGCTTCACCCAGATCGTGAGCGAGGCGAAGAGCATCAGGATCGACGCCACGACGACCAGCGTCCAGACGGCGATCGCACGTTTGCGCGTGAGGGGCGCGCTCTGGGCGCGGCCCGGAGAGGCCGGAGTCTGGGCAGCGCTCGCCACGGGTGCCATCATCTCCTACTCAGGCGTGCGCTGCCATCACCCTCGAAGGATGAGCCGTCGAACAAATGGGAGGCCCTGAGTGTTCCTGTTGCTTGCGATCGTGCTGCTGATCTTCGTTCCCTCGCCGTGGAACGTCGTCAGCGCGACGGTCTGCCTCGTGCTCTTCTGCGGAGAGCTCTTCTTCTGGAACCGGACGATGCGCGGGCGCCGCAAGGTCGTAGGCGCCCAGACGCTCGTCGGCAAGGAGGCCGAGGTGCTCGCGCCGTGCAGGCCGATAGGTCAGGTGCGAATCGGCGGTGAGATCTGGCAAGCGCGCTGCGAGACCGGGGCGGATACGGGAGAAACGGTCCGCGTCGTCGGCCTCAACGGGCTCACGCTCCTCGTCGAGCGCGTCTGATCAGACCCGTTCCTTCATCGCGATCCAGGTGATCAACGCAACCGGGAGTCCGGCCATGGCGATCAGGAGCCCGAGAACCCAGTGGTCTCCCTGGTACAGGATGGCGCCGACCACGAGGCCGGCGATGAGAACTCCAAGTGCCGCAAGTCCGGCCATCAGACTGCTCCTCTCATAGATTTGAGCGTGAAGGCGAAAATGATCTCAGAGATCCCGCGGATCAACGCCGCTACGCCGACCCACACGACGAGCAGGATCACCTTGTGGCCGAAGTCACCGGCGGCCCAGAAGCCGAGGATGATCTCGACGATGCCGGCGATCAGCCCCAGCCACCAGAGGTCGTTCACCGGCCGGGTGGCAAACGCGAGGATCAGGTCGAACGTGCCCTTGATGATGAAGTAGAAGCTCATTACCGCCGCGAGCGCCTTGAACGTGTCGCCGGGGTGGATGAAGCTGACGATCCCGATCACGAGGAACGCGAGCGCAAGAACGGCGTGGAGCAACCGTCTCCAGCCGTGCGTCACCATCACGGAGACGAGCTCCATCAGCGAGAAGCCGAGCATCAGGATCCCGAAGACGATCGCGATCGCCGAGACGGTCGTGTAGTCGAAGCGGAAGACGATGATCGAGAACAGGAGCCACGCGGTGCCGGTGACCAGAAACAGCCACCAGACACGGCCGGCGTCGAGCATCGTCCGTTGGTTGGACGCGGACAGGGGTGCTGCAACGTCGTTCATGAGGCCCTCCTGGCGTCGCTAGTGACCAGAGCGTAACGCCGCCGGCGGACCTTCGACTACCGGGCGCGCGTGTCTTCCCGCCCGCGTAGCCTCGGGTCATCCGTATCAACTTCAGATCACCTCACGCGCGCCGGTTCGGGATTGGAGCGGTCGGCGTCGCGGTCGTCGTCGCGACGTTCGTCTTCGTCCTGCCCCGAATCGCCGACTACCGGGACGTTTGGGGCGTGGTCAAGACCCTCTCCTGGCCGCAGATCGGCGTGCTCGCCGCGGTGACGGCGCTCAACCTTGCGACGTTCCCCCCGCCGTGGCAGGCGGCGCTTCCCGGGCTGAGCTACCGGAACGCGTTCGTCCTGTCGATGTCGAGCAGCGCCTCGACGTACCTCGCGCCCGGCGGGCCGGCGGTCGGCGTCGCGCTCTCGTACGGGATGCTCCGGAGCTGGGGCTTCCGGAAGAAGGACGTGACGCTCGCGGTTGCGCTGACGGGCACGTGGAACCAGTTCGTCATGCTCGGCCTGCCGAGCCTGGCGCTCGCCCTGCTCACGATCGTCGGCGAGCACCACAGACTGCTGAAGACGGTCGCGCTCATAGGCCTCGGCGTGTTCGTGATCGCAGCATCGTCCTATGCAGCCGGGCTCTCGAGCCGCCGGCTCGCCCGCTGGGCCGGGAACCTCAGCGCGCGGATCGCCTCCTGGGGGCTCCGGATCTTCCGGCGCGGTCCCGTCTCCTGGACGGGCGAGACCTTCGCCGGGTTCCGCGCCGAAGCGGTCGAACTGCTCGGCCGCCGCTGGCACGTGCTCACGGCGGCGACGCTCGCGGGCCAGCTGACGGTCTTCTTCGTGCTCCTCGCCTGCCTGCGGGTATTCGACGTTCCACCAAGTCAGGTCACCGTGATCGAGGCGTTCGCTGCTTGGGCGCTCATCCGCCTGCTCGGGTCGATACCGATCACCCCGGGCGGCCTCGGCATCGTCGAGCTCGGCCTGACCACGGCGCTCGTCGGGTTCGGCGGCGGCAACGCGCAGGTCGTCACGGCCGTCCTCGTCTACCGGTTCCTGACGATTGTCCCCACGCTCCTTCTCGGCCTGCTCGCGGGCGCGACCTGGAAGCGTCACCGCCCGCCGCAGCTGATCGAAGAGGGAGCGCCCTAGGGGACGTCGCTTCGGAGGAGCCTCTCGATCTCCGCGAGGCGCTGCTCGATCTTCGTCAACCCGGACTCCGCATCGGCCGCGGCGCGCCGGTGGACGAGGAGCGACGCGACGAACCCGGTGAGCAGCGAGAGCGAGGCGAACCCGGTGACCATCAACGCGGCGGCCACGATGCGTCCGGCCGGTGTCGTGGGCACGATGTCGCCGTACCCGACCGTCGTCACGGTCATCACGGCCCACCAGAGCGCGAGCCCGATCGTGGGAAAGTCCTGCGGGTCGACGAGCCGGATCAGCACCGCGCAGCCGACGGCGAACCCGACGATGCACAGCATCAGGTACCAGAGGATGCGGCCGCGCTCGAACGCCAGTTGGAAGCGGTTCAGCGCGAGCTGCTGCAGGCGGTCCATCGCAAGACGGAGGTAAGCACCGACGCAGGACGGTGCCCGGCTAGGAGGATTAGGCTCCGCGCATGGCCGGCCAGGTCGAGAAGCGCGAGCTGCTGATCCCGATCCGGACGATCCTCGTCGTCTCGGCCGCGATCGGCGTTCTCGGTGCGTTCGTCGCGATCGGGGACACGTTCCTGATCGTCTTCGTCGGGATCTTCCTCGGGCTCGTCTTCGAGTTCCCGGTGCGCTTCGTGATGAAGAAGACCGGCTGGTCTCGAGGCCTGGCCGCGACGGTGACCGTGCTCGGCACCGCCATCGGAGTGGTTCTGATCGGGCTCCTGTTCCTCGTTCCGATGGTCGGCTCGGTGCGGGACTTCCTGCACGACCTGCCGCAGACGATCGACCAGCTGCGCTCCTCCAACGAGCTCTCCTGGCTCGGGGACACGGGGATCGGGAAAAACCTGCACGAGGGGGCGGACAAGACATCGGTCTCGGTCCCGGATGCGGTCTCCCATGTGCTGGGCATCGCAGGCGACTTCTTCAGCATCTTCCTGATCGGGTTCACGATCCTCTTCATCTGCCTGTTCTTCCTGAGCGACGTCCCGAACATGAAGCGGGCGCTCGGAAGCGTGCTCATGCCCGGCGAGGACGAGCGCTGGCTCGGGGTCTGGGAGCGCGTGACGGAGTCGGTCTCGCGGTGGGCGATCGGTCTCGTCGTGATCGCGACCATCGCCGGGACGACCCAGGGTGTGACGGCGTGGCTCCTGGGCTCGAGCTTCGCCCTCGGGCTCGGGGTGATCGCGGGGCTGCTGGACATGATCCCGAACCTGGGTGCGACCCTGGCCGGCTTCATCCTCGTTCCGGCGATCTGGGCCGAGTCGGGGATCGGCGCGGCCGTCGTGATGCTGGTCGTGGTCCTCGTCTACCAGCAGGTCGAGAACAACATCCTCACGCCGAAGATCCAGGGCCGGGCCGTCAACCTCTCGGGCTTCTTCATCATCGTCGCGGTCACGCTCTTCGGGGCGCTGCTCGGGGTGCTCGGCGCGCTGACCGCGGTGCCGCTCGCGGCGACGGTCCAGATCTTCGTCCAGGAGCTGACCAAGGCGCGCCGGGACAAGGTCGCGGCAGCCCGTGCGGCGGCGGGCTCCTCCTAGAGCTCGAGCCGCTCGCCCGGCTGCAGGACGCGTACCTCGACCTCGGGCGCGGTCTTCGCCATCTCGCGGACGAAATCTTCCGCCGGCTCGGTGAGGAAGTCGGGATCGTGGCGCACTCCGTGGTGCAACGGGCGGTACGTGCCCCAGTGGATCGGAACGGCGACGCGTGGTCGGAGCAGGCGGAGAGCCTCCGCGGCGCCCGCTGGGTCGAGGTGTTCGCCGCTGCCGAGCGTCGGGCCCCAGCCCCAGATCGGGATCAGCGCCAGGTCGAGGTTCGGGACGAGGCTGTCCATCTCCGGGAAGAGCGAGGTGTCGCCCGCGAAGTAGATGCGGCGCGTCCCGCTGATTGCATAGCCGAGAGCCGCGCCGCGTAGTCGGCCGATGCGGCGCCGCTCGTCGTGGTCGGCGTGGGTCGCACGCACCTCGACGGGCCCGATCGAGATCGAATCCCCCTCGTCGACGTCGACCACGCGCTCGAAGCCGATCCGTTCGACGGGACGCGCGAGGCCTCGCGGGACAACCGCAGTCACCTTGCGGTCGAGCTTGCGGAGCGATGGCAGGTCGAGGTGGTCGCGGTGCGCGTGCGAGATGAGGACCGCGTCCGGGCTGCGCAGCGGCTCGAGGTCGATCGGCGATCGGCGGTGCAGGTGCAGCACCCGGCGACGAAGCAACGGATCGGTCAAGAGCCGGACGCCGTCTAGCTCGATCAGGACCGTCGAGTGCCCGACGTAGAGGACGCTGCTCATGAGTTGAGTATGAGCCGTGAACTACAGTCCTCCCCGTGGGCAAGGCGTCGGATTGGCTTCGCGAGGAGCGGCGCAAGACCCTGGGCGACTGGGTCGCGTTCTGCCTGACGTGCGGGTTCGCGCAGCGCTACTTCGACGAGTCGGAGAGCGAGCTCCCGGAGAAGTGCCCGCAGTGCGGAGGCGAGATCCGCTCGCGCTGCCCCGAGTGCGATGCGCGCTTCAGCTCCGCGTTCGCCGTCGAGTGCGAAGTCTGCAGCGCCGAGCTGCGGTCACCGACCGCGTTCGGCGGCCCGATCCGGCGCGTCAAGCCCGGATCTCGGAAAAGCGGATCAGCGTGACGATCTCGTCCGGGGTGACGTCCCGGTTGTAGAGCTGCCCGAGGAAGATCGCGAGCTCCTCGGGGCGCCGCACCTCCGGGTTGTCGTGCTCGATGTCGCGGGGTGAGAGCTCGTTGAGCGTCTTCACCTCGACCTTGTCGATGACCGCGTCGAACACCTTGTCGCGAGGTCCGTAGCGCGCGCCGACGAGCACCTGCACGACCATCCCTTTCTTGTACTTCCGGGACTTGTCCCCGAGGCGGATCGTCGCCGTCTTGCGGCGCGAACGCAGTTGGTCGGCCACGATCGGCGAATAGAAGTTGAGGGCGTACATGAGCGGCGGGAGAGCTACTACACGAAGGGCGCGGAGATCATAAGCCGTTGTCAAGGACGAAAGCGAGGGCTTTCTCGGCCATCTGGCGCTCGCCGCCGTAGGCGAGGAGCTTCGGAGCGTCCGCGAGCGGTAGCCAGCGCGCCTCGTCGACCTCGATCCGCATCTCGGGCTCGATCTCGCCGAGCCGACCCTTTGAGTAGCGGAGCAGGTAGAAGCTGACCACCTTGAAGACGCGCTCGCCCTTCCACGTGTAGACGTAGCGGATGTCTCCGAGCTTCGTCACGAGCCGCGCCTGGATGCCCGTCTCCTCCTCGGTCTCGCGGAGCGCGGTCACGTCCGGCTTCTCGCCCTCGGCGATCAAACCCTTCGGAAGCGCCCAGACCCCCGGCTTCTTGCCACCCGGCCGAATAGCGGCGAACATCCACTCGCCGCGCAGGCGCCTGATCGCGACCCCGCCCGCGGAGAATTCCCGGCGCATCGAGAGTTTGTAACACGCGGTCGGGTGCCGAGTCACCGGAGCATGCCCGGGCAAACGCGATTCCGCTTGCACAGAGGAGAAGGCTGCCGTTAGAATGCTCTGGCACTCGCGCCGCAGGAGTGCCAGACACTGTCACAAAGTACGGAGAACAGGAGGTCCTGAATGGATCTGCAGCCGCTGGGCGATCGTCTGATCGTCGAAGCACTCGAGGAAGAGGCAACCACCT
>Ga0307304_10000275_pt1 | contig 11843 bp, 7 predicted proteins | sample ER_DNA_185_FD_194503 | JGI IMG/M metagenome (GOLD analysis project Ga0307304, IMG submission 194503) | Bulk soil microbial communities from the East River watershed near Crested Butte, Colorado, United States - ER_DNA_185 | ecosystem: Environmental > Terrestrial > Soil > Floodplain | place: USA...
TGCAACTTCAGGAGGAGAGCCGTGAATCGAGTTGACGACACCCTGCGATTGCGCTTCGAGGCTCTCACCGGCCCGGCGGATAGCGACTGGAACGACGTGCGCCGGCGGGTACGGCGCCGGACGCGGAAGGTCGTCGTCGCGGCCGCGGCTCTGCTCGTTGCGCTCGGCGCTGCCGGGCTGGCCGTTGGTGGTGAGGTGATCGGGCTCTTCGACGTCCACGGGACGGTGATTCCGCTGGACTCACTGTCGCAGCGCGATCAGGAGATGCTCGTGACGTCCATGTGCCCGCATCCGGAGGTCCGCGCCGAGCCCGGCAAGCCACCCAAAGCGTCCTGTCGCGAAGGAGAGCCGACAATCTCGGAGATCGCCAACGACGGGTCGCAGATGCACTACCGCATCAGGTATCCGTGGGGGCTGACTTGTGTGGCGTCGGGGCCGGTGGGCGGACGGCACGACCCGACCTTCGGCGACTCACTGATCACGACTCTGGGCTGCAATGCCGGCGCGCCCGAGCACAAAGTCGTGCCGACACCCGAGCGGCCGATCACCGTCGACGGGTCGTACGGCTCCACTGCTGACGACCGACGCATTCGGGTCCGCCGCCTTTCCGGCCTCGCCGGCCGCGGCGTGACGAGTGTCGGTCTCGTTGCGAAAAGCGGGCCGCCGCTGAAGACGCCCGTTCGCGACCACGCCTACGCATTCGGCTCGATTCCCGATCGTCCCTGGACCGCCGTTGCGGCCTATGACCGGAACGGGAGAGAGGTCTACCGCGAGCGGCTACCCGGCGGCGTGGGTCGCCTCGCCCCGCGCTTGGCACCGACCAACAGCTCGGTGTGGTCGCCCGGACCGCCCAAGCGGCCGAATGAGGCGCCGCTCGAACATGCCAGCACGGCGGAGGTAGTGGCCGACGTGTACCGCAACGGCGTCGTCCGACTGCGCTTCAAGTCGACGTCGAGCGACGCCTACCAACGGCTCGTTCGCACATCCCATAAGAGCAGCGACACGGCCGGCGTCGACTGCCTGAAGGTGGCGTTCGGCCGCGGGCAGTGGGAGACCATCGGCGGTGGCGCGAACGCCCACGTCGGCCGCACCATGGGTGCTCGAATCGCAAACTACGGCGGGGCGATGGGCGGAATGCCGTCACCGCCGTTCGACGTGTGCCAGATCTCGGGGACGTACGGCCGTTACTGGAACGACGAGGAGGGGACGCACGAGCTCGTCGAGGTGCCGTTCACCGCAATCGGACGGCGCTTGCTCGACGAGCGTGCGACCGCTCGCGACCTCGCCTACCTCGTCCGCTCGAAGAAGATGCACGCCATCCGTCTCGCAATCCATCGCGGCGAACCTGCGCCGTCGGCAAACGAGCTCGCACGGATCTTCGGGTTGCGCATCGTTCCGCTGACGAGCCGAGGAGGCACTGCCCCTAACGGCAAGGTCGGCGTTTGGAGCGACGGGAAGCTCATCGTCGCGTCCGAGCAGACGCCCGCGGGACGCCGCCTCTACGTGACGATCAACGCTCTGCGGATCGGACCGAACGACATCCGCGACCTGTCGTTCGTCTACTAGGTCTCCGCGAGGAAGCGCCGCAGCACGTACTGCAGGATCCCGCCGTGCCGGAGGTACTCGCGCTCTTTCGGCGTCTCGAGCCTCACGCGCGCGCGAAACTCCTTGCCGTCCGCGGTCACGACCGCCTCGGTTGCCTCGGCGTTGTCCAGGCCGGTGATCGAGAACTCCTCCCGGCCGGTCAGGCCGAGGGTCTCGAGGCTCTCGCCGTCCATGAACTGGAGCGGCACGATCCCGCACATGAGCAGGTTCGAGCGGTGGATCCGCTCGTAGCTCTCGGCGATCGCGGCGCGGACGCCGAGCAGGTTCGGGCCTTTCGCGGCCCAGTCACGTGACGAGCCGGAGCCGTACTCCTTGCCGGCGAGCACGATCAGCGGCGTGCCCTCCTCGCGGTAGCGCTCGGCCGCTGCGTAGATCGTCATCTCCTCGCCGCTCGGGACGTGCACCGTCCACGTGCCTTCGCTTCCTGGGACGAGCAGGTTGCGCAGGCGGACGTTCGCGAAGGTGCCGCGTACCATCACCTCGTGGTTGCCGCGGCGCGCGCCGTAGGAGTTGAAGAACTTTCGCTCGACCTCGTGCGCGATCAACCACTCGCCGGCGGGGCTCTCGGGCTTGATCGAGCCGGCCGGCGAGATGTGGTCGGTGGTGACGCTGTCGCCCAGCGAGACCAGGCAGCGCGCGCCCTCGACGTCGGGCAGCGGCTCCGGCTCGGGCGGCATGCCCTCGAAGAAGGGCGGCCGCCGGATGTACGTCGACTCGTCGCTCCAGTCGTAGAGGTCGCCCTCCGGGATCGGCAGCGCCTGCCAGCGCTCGTCGCCGGTGAAGACGTCCGCGTACTGCTTGCGGAACATGCCGCCGTCGAGCGCGGTCGCGACTGCCTCCTCGATCTCCTCGTTCGTCGGCCAGAGGTCGCGCAGGAAGACGTCCTCGCCGTCCGAGCCCTGACCGAGCGGCTCGGTCTCGAGGTCGAGGTCCATCCGGCCGGCGAGGGCGTAAGCGACGACCAGAGGCGGCGAGGCGAGGTAGTTCGCCTTCACCTCGGGGTGGATGCGCGCCTCGAAGTTGCGGTTGCCGGAGAGCACCGCGCAGACGACGAGGTCGCCCTCCTCGACCGCAGCCGAGATCGGCTCCGGGAGCGGCCCCGAGTTTCCGATGCAGGTCGTGCAGCCGTAGCCGACGGTGTTGAAGCCGAGCTGCTCGAGGTACGGCGTCAGACCGGCCTTGTCGTAATAGTCGGTCACGACGCGTGAGCCCGGCGCGAGCGAGGACTTGACCCAGGGCTTGCGCTCGAGGCCACGCTCGACCGCCTTCTTGGCGAGCAGCGCCGCGCCGAGCATCACCTGCGGGTTGGAGGTGTTCGTGCAGCTCGTGATCGCGGCGATCACGACCGAGCCGTCCTGCAGCTCGACCTGCTCGCCGTCGAGCTCGGCCGTGGCGACGTGCAGGGCCGCGCGCGACTTGGTGGTGACCGTCGCGACCTCGGGGTCCATCGTGTGCGGCCCCGGCTCCTGGAACGACGCCGGGTCGCTGGCCGGGAACGAGTCCTCGACGCTCTTGTCGATCGTGCCGTTGCCGTAGCCGTGCCCGAAGCTCGAGAGCGAGTCGAGGAAGGCGTCCTTGGCGTCGGCCAGCGGCACGCGGTCCTGCGGGCGGCGCGGGCCGGCGAGGCTCGGCTCGACAGAAGCGAGGTCGAGCTCGACGACCTGTGAGTACTCGGGCTCGACCGACTCGTCGTGCCAGAGCATGTTCTCCTTGCAGTAGGCCTCGACGAGTCCCACCCGCTCCTCCGGCCGGCCGGTCAGGCGCAGGTAGGTGAGCGTCAGGTCGTCGACCGGGAAGAAGCCGCAGGTCGCCCCGTACTCGGGCGACATGTTCCCGAGGGTCGCGCGGTCGGCGAGCGCGAGGCCCGCCAGGCCCGGCCCGAAGTACTCGACGAACTTGCCGACCACGCCGGTCTTGCGCAGCAGCTCGGTGATCGTGAGCACGAGATCGGTGGCGGTCGCACCCTCGCGCAGGCGGCCGCCGAGCCGCACGCCGACGACCTGGGGTACGAGCATCGACAGCTCCTCGCCGAGCAGTGCGGCCTCGGCCTCGATCCCGCCGACGCCCCAACCGAGCACGCCGAGCCCGTTGACCATCGTCGTGTGCGAGTCGGTGCCGACGAGCGTGTCCGGGAAGGCGACGCCGTCTCGTTCCTCGACCACGCGCGCGAGGTACTCGAGGTTGACCTGGTGGACGATGCCCGTGTTCGGCGGGACGACCTTCAGGTTGTCGAACGCGCCCTGACCCCAGCGCAGGAAGGCGTAGCGCTCGCCGTTGCGCTCGTAGTCGCGGTCGACGTTGGTCGAGATCGCCATCCGCGTGGCGAAGGCGTCGACCTGCACCGAGTGGTCGATCACGAGCTCGGCCGGGATGTGCGGGTTGATCTTCGCCGGGTCGCCGCCGAGATCGGCCATCGCGCTGCGCATCGCGGCGACGTCGACGATCGCCGGGACGCCGGTGAAGTCCTGCAGCAGGACGCGCGAGGGGCGGAAGCCGAGCTCGCGGCTCGGCTCGGCTTGCGGCTCCCACTTGGCGACCGCCTCGACGCCGCTCTCGGACTCGAAGCGAAGCGCGTTCTCGAGCAGGATCCGGAGCGAGTAGGGGAGGCGCTCGACGTTTTCGACCGAGCCGAGCGGCGCGTAGGAAAGGCTCAGGTCTCCGGTGCGAAGGGTGGCGGTAGCTCCAGAGGCCATGCCTCGACTGTATCGCCTAGGCGGTCAGACCTCGCCGGTCCAGCTCGGCCGCCGCTTCCTCGAAGCGGTCGGTCGCGGCCTGGCCCTCCAGCCACTCGGCCAGCTCGGCCAGGCCTTGCTCGAACGGCACCTCGGCTTCGAAGCCGAGCGCTTCGCGCGCGCGTGTGACATCTGCGAAGCAATGGCGGATGTCGCCGGCGCGGAACTTGCCGGGCAGCTCGGGCTCGATCTCCTTGCCGAGCACGCGCGCGAGCGCCTCGGCGATCTCGAGCACGGATGCGCTGCGGCCGCTGCCGACGTTGACCGGCAGACCGTCGGCGCCGTCGCGTTCGAGCGCGAGCCGAGTGGCGCGGGCGACGTCGGCGACGTTGACGAAGTCGCGGCGCTGGTGGCCGTCCTCGTAGACGACCGGCGCGTGGTCGTTCAGCAGGCGCGAGGCGAAGATCGCGAGCGCGCCCGTGTAGGGGTTCGAGAGCGCCTGTCGCGGGCCGTAGACGTTGAAGAAGCGCAGCGCGACCGCCGGCACGTTGTAGGCGCTGCCGTAAAGGAGGCACATGCGCTCCTGGTCGTACTTGGTCAGCGCGTAGATCGACGCGAGTGACGGTTCCTTCGTCTCTGGCGTCGGCACCGGCTCGAGCTGCTCGCCGTTCGGGCCGCGCGGGTCCCAGTCGCCGCGCTCGAGCTGCTCGCGCGTGCGCTCCTGTGCAGGCGCGGGCTCGTAGGCGCCTTCGCCGTAGATGCTCATCGAGGAGGCGACGACGAGCTTGCGCACCGGGTGGTCGAGCAGCGCTTCGAGCAGCACGCCGGTCCCGGCGGTGTTCGCGGCCGCGTACTCGGCGGGCTCGTACATGCTCTGCCCGACGCCCACGCGCGCGGCGAGGTGGACGACCGAATCGACCCCCTCGAGTGCGCCGCGCAAGACTTCGCCGTTGCGCACGTCGCCGGCGATCAGCTCGGCGTCCTCATCGAGGTAGTCCGGCCGCTGCGACTTGCCGTGCACCTGCTCGACCAGGCTGTCGAGCACACGTACGCGGTGGCCCGCGCGCAGGAGCTCGTCGGCGAGGTGCGAGCCGATGAACCCGGCGCCGCCGGTGACGAGGACGCTGTCCGCCATCAGAAGTGCTCCTCCAGCCAATGGAGGTCCGCCTCTGGCCCGCGATCACGCGGCGCCAGGAACCACCCTCGCCCTCGCCAAGGCAACCAGCCTTGGCCGCGGACGAGCGCGGCCCCTGGCTTGGTGCTCGCGACCCAGAGACTGGACTCCATCGTCTGAAGAAGCACTAGGGCGCGAAGTGTGTCAGCAGCAGCACGAGCGCGATGTTCCCGGCGAAGCCGAGCACGGCGAGCGGGGGCGAGCGCAGCCAGCGCGGGCCGTCGGCGACCGCCCAGAAGATCGGGAAGGCGAACAGGCTCTGCCGGCCGAAGCTCTGGATCGTCCCGGAGAGGAGGAGCAGGGTTATGACCGCCGTCGAGAAGGCGGCCCAGGGCCGGTAGCTCGGGCCGAGCTTCCAGAGCAGCACGAGCAGCGGCAGGACCAGTGCCGCGCGCGCGCTGTCGACGAACCCTTCGAGGCTCCGCGTCGCGGCCAGTAGCAGCGGGACCGCGCAGACGTACGCCGCGACAGCGGTCGGCCAGGCGCCGAAGCGCCGCCACGACAAGGCGAGCCCGACGACCGCTGCCACGGCCAGCAGACCGATCCACAGACCGTGCCGCTGGAGTACGCCGCCGAGCTGATCGGCCCAGTGAGGGAGGTTGTGAGGCCCGCCCCGGCCCCAGAGCCGCTGCGCGTCGAAGAACGCAGTCGCGCGGTCGCTGCGCGCCCAGAAGTAGGCCTCGACCCCCGCCGCGGCCGCGATCGGCAGCGCCGCGCCGAGCCAGCCGCGGAGGCCCTTGCCTCGAGCGAGCCAGGCGAGCGGCAGCGCGATCAGCACGCCGTTCGGCCGAGCGAGCGCGGCGACCACGCCGAGCGCCCCGGCCGCGAGCGGCTTCCCGCGGAGGGCAAAAGCGGCGGCCCAGGCGGCCGCCGCGAGCGCGAGCGCATCCGGGTAGACGAGCGCCAGCGCGAACGAGCCGGGCCAGCAGGCGAGCGCGAGCGCGTTCCGGAGCGGGGCACGCGGCAGCCCGTTCGACACGCCGAAGAAGGCAGCGAGGCTTGCCGCCCACGCGAGCGCGCTGCCGACCACGATGTCCCAGTGAGTCCCCGCCCAGTGCAGCAGCAGCGGCCAGAGCGGGAAGAAAGCGTACTGCCGGCCGCCCTGCCCCGCCGGGTAGCCGGCGCGGGCGATGGCGTCGTACCAGTTGAAGTCCCACGCGAAGAGCGGCCAGAGACCCTTGTGCTCGGACCAGCCAGGTTTCCACGTGTAGGCACCGGCCGCGAGGCCGATCCCGAGCGCGGCGAGCAGCGCGCCGAGCCAGACCAGCCAGACGACCGCTATGCGAAGAGCGTCGCGCCGGCCCACGGCGCGACTCTATGGCTTACGCGGCAGACACCTCTTCGGCTTCGCTGCCGAGCTGCTTCTGCCACCACTCGGACTCGCGGCGCTGGATCTGGGTCTGTGCGTTCGCCACGTAGGCGGCGAGCTCGCGCTCCTGGTTGCTCAGCCGCTCCTGGAGCTCGGCCAGCGCCTCCTCGCGCTCCTCGAGCTTGTCGCCGCGGATCTGGATGTCGGCTTCGAGCTGGGCCTCTCGCAGCTCGAGCTCGCCTTCGCGCTCGTCGAGCTCCTTGAGCCTGCCGTGGAGGCTCGCCTCGAGCTCGGAGAGCCGGTTCTCGCGCCGGTCGCTCCGCTTCTTGTGGGACTCGGACAGCGTCTCGAAGTTCGCCGCCTCGGACTCGCGTGCGGCGAGCTCGCGCTCCCGCTGCTCGAGCCGGCCGGTCCACTCCTCGAGGTCGCGGCCGCGGTTCGCGTCGCGCTCGGCATGGGAGATCGTGGCCTGGAGCCGGTTCAGCTCCGCCTCGCGCGCCGTCAGGTCGAGCTCACGGCGATCGAGCTCGGCGAGGCGGGCGACCGCCTCCTGGGCGAGCTTGCCCTTGTCGGCGAGCTCGCGCTCGAACCGCTCGGCGTCGCCGCGGAGCTTCTCCTGCTTCATCAGGATCTCGGCCTCGCGCTCGCCGATCGCCTCGTCGCGCGCGGCGATCCGTGCCGCCTCCTTCTTCAGGTCGCTCTCGCGCTGGCCGAGCCTGCGCTCGCGCTCCGAGAGCTCCTTGTCGCGTGAGCGCCACTCGTTCTCGCGCTTGGTGAGCCCTCGCTCACGGCCGTCGAGTCTCGCCGTCGCGGCCTGCTCGCGGGTCGAGACCTCGCTCTCCTTGCGGGCCAGCTTCTTCTCGCGGTCGTCGAGCGCCGCGCGCGCCTTGGTCAGCTCTGTCGAAGCCTTCTCGCGCTGGCGGTCGGCGCCCTGCAGGTCGCGCAGCCGCTTCTCCGCGGCCTCCTGGTGCTCCGCCGCCAGGGCCTGCTCGGCGGCCAGCTCGGCCTGCAGGTCGGCGACGCGCGTGTGCTCGGCCTCGATCGCCCCGCGCTGGTCGCGGACGCGCCGCTCGCGCTCCTCGAGCTCCACCTCGAACTCGGCCAGCTTCGCTGCGCGCTCGTCCAGGGTCAGCGCGCGGTGGGCGAGCTCCTTCTCCGAGCCGACGTTCTGCTCGTAGGTGTGGGAGCGCTCCTGCAGCTGGTCGCGCAGGGTCGCCTCGCGGGCCTGCGCCGCCTCGAGCTCGGCCTTCAGCGCCTGCACGTCCGGGCCGCCGACGCCGACCTCGATCGTCTCGCCGCTGGCCGGCCGCGCGGTGAGCTCGAAGCGCAGCTCGACATTCGTCGGCCCCTGCGCCTCGGCCGGTGCCCCGTCACCCTCCCGCCGGCGCTGCAGCTGTGCTCGCAGGCCGGTGCCGAACCCCTTTTCGGTCTCGGCCCCCTGGTTCTCGGGTGTGTCGGGCATCGTCGCCTCCGATTCCGGTTAGAAGAGCTTGGAGAGGTTGAGGAACGCCGGCCCGAGGACTACGAGGAACATGGCCGGGAAGATGAACAGCACGGTCGGGAAGAGCATCTTGATCGGCGCCTTCATCGCCTTCTCCTCGGCGGCGGCCTGGCGCTTGAGGCGGCTGTCGGTCGCCTGCACGCGCAGGATCCGGCCGAGGGAGATGCCGAGCTGGTCGGCCTGGATGATCGAGCGCACGAAGCTCGAGAGCTCGGGAGTGCCGGTGCGGTCGGACAGCTTCTTGAGCGCGTCCTGGCGCGTCTCGCCGATCCGGATCTCGCTCAGGGTGAGCGCGAACTCGTCGGCGAGCGGCCCTTCCATGTGCTCGGTCAGCTTCGAGAGCGCGCCGTCGAAGCCCATCCCGGCCTCGACGCTGACCGCCATCAGGTCGAGCGCGTCGGGCAGCTCGGCCTTGAGCCGGTCCTTGCGCGAGCGGGCCTTGGTCGAGACGATGAAGTCGGGTGCGATGAAGCCGATGCCGCAAAGCGTGACCGCGGCCAAGAGGACGCCGCCGGCGCCCGCCACGGCGCCACCGACCAGCGCCCCGAGCACGATCCCGCCGATCGCGAGCGCGGACTTGAAGGCGAGGAAGGTGTTCGGCGAGATCGTCCGGCCGAGGCCGGCGGCGAGCAACTTCGTGCTGACCCCGTCGACGGTCGTCTTCGGGTGCAGCTTCAACGTCCACCCTGCGAGCCGATCGCCCATCGGAGCGAGGACTCGCTCGCTGAAGGGGAGCTGCCGCGGGCCGAGGACGGCACGAACCTTGCCGTAGGTCGCCGCGCGGTTGACCGAGCTGCGCCGCTCGCGGGCGGGAAGCGTCATAGCCTCGCCGATCAGGTACGCAGCTCCGGCGAGGCAGAGAACTCCGAGCAGGATGAAGATGAACACTGGCGATTACCCCCGGAAGGAAACGAGCTTTTTGAGGACGAGGGACCCGAAGGTCATCATCACGAGGCCGACGATGATCAGCTTGTGCCCGGTCGAGCTGTGGTAGAGCGGGTCCATGTAGGTCGGGTTCACGAGCGTCAGCGCGAGCGCGATGAAGAAAGGCAGGCCGATCAGGACGTACGCCGAGGCCCGGCCCATCGCAGTCAGCCCCTTGATCTTGCGCGCGAACTGCTGACGCTGGCGGACGGTGTCGGCGATCATGTCGAACAGCCCCGCGAGGCTGCCGCCGACCTGGCGCTGGATCGTGACCGCAGTGACCACGAAGGTGAAGTTCTTCGAGTCGATGCGCTCGGCGGTGTCGGACAGCGCATCGTCCATCGGGCGGCCGAGGCGGGTCTCGGTGATCACCCGGCCGAGCTCCTTGCTCACCGGCTCCTGACCTTCGTCGACGACGGTCTGGATGCCCTGCTTGAAGCTGTGGCCCGCCTTCAGCGAGGCCGCGAGCGTCACCAGCAGGTCGGGCAGCTGGTCGTCGAACATGTTCATCCTTCGCTTGGCCTTGAAGGCGACGAATCCGTAGGGAATCGCGCCTCCGACGACGAACGCGATCAGGATCACGAGCGACGAGCGGCCGCTCAATGCGGCGAGGATCGCGACGAGAAAGCCGGAGCCGACGATCAGATAGGCGAACTCGACCGTGCGCAGCGGCAGGTCGGCGCGCTCGAGCTTGCGCTGCAGCTTGAGCCAGATGCGGCGGTGCCCGAACGTCTGCTCGGTCGCCCGGAACAGGCCCGCCAGCGCGGCCAGGCGCTGGCCCTTCTCGCGCTTCCGTGCCTTGCGCGAGCCCTCGACGTGCGGAGCGAGGCGGGTCTTGACCCACGAGCCCTTCGAAGAGGTGAGCAGGAAGCCGCACGCGGTCAGCACGAGGAACGCGACGAGCATGGTCAGCAGCAGTCCGCCGAGCGGTGAGAAGAGCGGGCTCGGCAGCGCACTGTCGCTGGAGGCCGCGGACGAGCTGCCGGGGATCCGCACGTCCGTCGAGGCGGCGCCCTCGGGATTCATCGCCACGCGCAGGTGGAGCTTCTCGCCCGGCCTGGCGGCGGTGACGTACTCGACGCGCCAGGTGCGCCTCAGCTCGCTCGCGATCGACGAATAGACGGCGTTCAGGCTCGAGCTACTAGCCGCGGTCTTGAAGCTGCCGCCCGTCACCTTGGCCATCTGCTCGAGCGGTGCGACGGCCGCGCTGTCGCCGCCGATCGCGATCGCGTAGACGAGCGTGCCGGTGTCGTGGGCGGTCGCCAGCGCGTCCTTGAGCGAGGTCTGGCTCGAGAAGTCCTTGCCGTCGGTCAGCAGCACGACGACTCGTGCGCGGCCGACCTGGGTGCGCAGTGAGGAACCCGAGAGCTGCAACGCGTCATAGAGCGCCGTGCCGCTCTTGGGGTCGACCCTGAGCAGTCGCAGGGCGTCGTCGGCCTCTGCGGTCGACTGCGTGAACGGGGTCAGCTGTACCGCCCGTGAGCCGAATCCGACCACGGAGACCTTGTCCGACGGGGCCTTCGTGCGCAGGAACGCACGGGCGGCCTCGAGGGCGTCGGCGAGCTTCGTCCCGGCCATCGACCGCGAACGGTCGATCGCGATCACGACGCTCTTGGTCGCGGCGAGGTTGACGGCGTTGAGCCCGACGACCTGGTTGCCGTTCTCAGTCAGGGTCGGCGGGGCAGCCGTCCTGGCGACCGGTGCGACGACCGTCACGCGAACCGTCGGATAGCCGCTGGTGTCGATCCCGCGCAGGCTCAGCGACGCGCCGGCCGCGACGGGCGTGACAAGGGCGGCGAAGACGGCGGCGACGAGGAGGCGACTCGCGCGGCGGTTCACTCGAATCCGCCGTAATTCGCCGCTGCGTAGTTTGGCCGGAAGCTCGCGCTGTCGCCGAAGAACGACGGCGGCAGGGCAACCCCGTTCGCGGCCATCTTCTCGAGGAACTGCGGCTTCAGACCGGTGCAGGCAAGCGGGTTGAGCAGGATCGGCGTGTCGGCCTGCGCAGCCTCCTCTTCGTCGGGCGGCTTCGCGATGTAGACGTCCTGCAGGGTGATCACCTCGGACTCCATCCGCAGCACCTCGGTGATGTGGGTGATGCGGCGCGAGCCGTCGACGAGGCGCGAGATCTGCACGAGCAGGTCGAACGCGCTGGAGATCTGCTCGCGGATCGCGCGGTGCGGCAGCTCGACGCCGGCAGTCATCACCAGCGTCTCGAGCCGCGAGAGCGCGTCACGAGGCGAGTTCGCGTGGATCGTGGTCAGAGAGCCTTCATGGCCCGTGTTCATCGCCTGGAGCATGTCCAGCGTCTCCGCGCCGCGGACCTCGCCGACGATGATCCGGTCGGGGCGCATGCGCAGGGCGTTCCGGACGAGCTCGCGGATGCGGATCTCGCCCTCGCCCTCGATGTTCGGTGGGCGCGACTCGAGCGTGATCACGTGGTCCTGCTGGAGCTGGAGCTCGGCCGCATCCTCGATCGTGACGATGCGCTCGTCGTTGGGCACGAACGCCGAGAGGGCGTTCAGCGTGGTGGTCTTACCGGTGCCGGTACCGCCGGAGATCAGGACGTTGAGCTTGCCGCGAACGCAGGCGGAGAGGAACTGCGCCGCCTCGGACGAGACCGAGCCGAAGTTGATCAGGTCGTCCATGGTGTACGGG
>Ga0307304_10000288_pt1 | contig 11616 bp, 10 predicted proteins | sample ER_DNA_185_FD_194503 | JGI IMG/M metagenome (GOLD analysis project Ga0307304, IMG submission 194503) | Bulk soil microbial communities from the East River watershed near Crested Butte, Colorado, United States - ER_DNA_185 | ecosystem: Environmental > Terrestrial > Soil > Floodplain | place...
GCCGAAGCTCCAGCTGATCGACGCGATGCCGCAAGAGTGTCAGCTGTGCCTCGAGGCTGATCTCGTGCTCAGCGCGGCGCTGGATTCGGGCTGACTGCCTGGCGCGATCGAGCACGGCCTGAAGTGGTACCAGCCGTTGCGGCCCGTGCGGCCCGTCGACCAGTCGGGACGGGATCTCACCATTGCGATACCAGCTGCGCAGCGCTGAACGGGAGACTCCCGACTCGCCCTCGGCGGTAGCCAGCGGTACCCACGGCGTGTCGTCAATCTTGGCTAAGAGCTCCAGCTCGTCGCGCCAGGCGGCGAGCCGATCATCCCACTCGGACGACACATTGCCACCTCCTAGGTAACCGTATTAGAAGTAGTGTATTGACACGGTTGTTAATAATGAAACATGTTTGAACGATTCTCCGGGCAAGCCCGGCACGTCGTGGTTAGCGCGCAGGAAGAGGCCCGCGAGCTGGACCACAACTACATCGGCACCGAGCACCTACTGCTCGGGCTGCTAGTCCCATCGGATTCCTCGGCGAGTGCCAGCCTTATTGCTCTGGGCTACACGCTTGACGGCGTCCGGGCCAGCGTGGAAGCGATGGTCGGTCGGGGCAAGGCGTCGCCCCGAGGGCACATCCCCTTTACACCGCGAGCCAAGAAGGTGTTGGAGCTGTCGTTGCGCGAGGCGTTACAGCTCAAGCACAACTACATCGGTACCGAGCACATCCTGCTCGGCCTCGTACGTGAGGGGGAGGGCAGGGCCGCGCAGATCCTGGCGGCCAAGCATCCGCTAGATCGGGTTCGCGCTGACGTGCTTGCGCGACTCGAGTCGACGGGGCCCGGCGAGGCCCACGCCGGGAGCCGCACGCCGGCTGCATATGGGGTCCTGGCGCTGGCCGCGGAGCTCGCCGGAGATACGCCTGTCGGCAGCCACCACATCCTGGAGGCGATCTTGCAGCAGCCCGACAGTGCCGCGGCAAAGGTCCTCACCGACGCCGGAATCGACCTCGACCAGCTGGCGGCCAAACTGGACGAGGTCAGCACGGAAGACACCGCCGACGACACAACGGAGCAAGCCGCAGCCCGGCAGCTCGAGCTGTCGATAACTGACCAGGCCGTCACAGTCGTGCTGCGCGATCCCGACTCCCTCAAACTCGGGAAACAGATCATCAAGCTCAATGGCGGCCCACTGGCGAGCCAAGGCGCGCAGCTGGATCTACTCGGTCGGCTATGGGCTGCGGTCAACAGCTGGATGGCCAGCACCGCCCAAGCGCTGGCATCCCCGCCCGATGTCTCGCCGCAGGATGCGGAAAAGTTGTTCATTCGAGGACGACCCTCACGGTTCCGCCGCCGGAGAACCAGTTGACCACGTTAAGTTGAGGAGAGCGAGGCGGCCGAGGAAGCCGTCCGAGGACGGGCCATCACGACTCAGAACCGTGGCTCACGCCGCGAAACGTGAAGCCATCCAGCAGCCGGCCAAGGTCAGCATCGGTCTGATCGTCGTCGGGTCTTTGGTCACCGGATTTGTGGCGGCCCTGGCCGATGCCACCCACGAGTCGCTCCTTCTGGTCCCCACCGATGCTGCTGCCGCCACGAAGGCCATTCGCGATGTTGTCACGTCGGTTCGGACCTCAAGCCCCCTGAACTAGCACGACGGTTCAGTCCGGTTCGGTACGCGTTCCAGGCCGAGGGTCGCCAGGAGATCTTCATGTAGTTCCATCCAGACGGTGTGGCAGGAGTCGATCTTGGGTTGAGCAACCCAAGATCGTTCGCCGCGATCCACTCGCTGCAGAGCCGCCGAGTACCGCTCGGCGTACCCGTCGAAGCGTTGCAAAGCAGCCGCCAGCTGCTCGCAGACCGGCCTAAGCCCGTGATCAAGATCATGAAGATCAGCGACGACGTGCGCGTCCCAGCGTTGGTCGGTGTGATCATTCGCCGCCAACAAATCGGTTGGCTTCGGGCGGATCTGCCAGTTGGTCACGGTCGCCAGGAACGACGAATTCAGGTCAACGAATAAACCATGCGCGGCGTCGACCTCAGCACGTGCCCCGGTCCGGTCCAGCTCGGCGCCCAAACGGCGTTGGTTCTCCGCGTAGCCTCGTTCGGTCAATGCCCACCCGTGAAGATCGGCAAAGGACACCCGAGTGACCCAGCCAAAGGCTTCGTCGTCGAGCAGCAGCTCCTGGACAAGATCAGGATCCAGACCAAACCGTCCAGCAAGCGCTGCTTCGTCAGCCATCCCCTTGATGCGCAATCCGTGTAATACCACCAGCTCCGGGGCAGACGTATGCGCCACAGCCCCGAACCCTACCCGCGAGGGACGCCCGCGCAGAGAGATGAACAACGATTGACGCCTCATACACCCAAGCGCCACGATGAAGTGCGTGGCAGATGACGAACGTCCCGGTGGAAGCGTCGGTTGCGACGTGTGTGGAGTCCTGATTGACGTGGCGAAGGCGCCCGCACACGACGCCTGGCATCGTGTCGAGAAGGAAAGGTTTGAGGATCTGACTCAAGCGGTCCGAGAACTGACCGACCTCGTACGCCTCGCCCGCCACTGAGTTCTGTGACTCACGCGCGTCGTCTCCTCCCGAGCTCTGCGCATGGCGTTATGGCATGGTGGTCGTGTGACGTTGGAGGACCTCGTCCGGCTGCGCCAGGCCCGTGACCTGATGGATCGTGACTACGCGGAGCCGTTGGACGTTCCGGCGCTGGCCCGCGTCGCCTTCATGTCGCCGGGCCATTTCCACCGCAGCTTTCGTGCTGCCTTTGGGGAGACGCCATACAGCTACCTGATGACGCGTCGGATCGAGCGGGCCAAGGCGCTGCTGCGGCAGGGTGACCTGACCGTGACGGAGGTCTGCTTCGCGGTCGGCTGTACATCGTTGGGGTCGTTCAGCTCGCGGTTCACCGAGCTGGTCGGTGAGAGCCCGAGCTCGTACCGGGCCCGTCGCCATGACGAGGCCGCCGTCATCCCGCCCTGCATCGTCAAGATTCGCACCCGACCGGTCAGGAACGGAGAAGCGAAACAGGCAGCCGCGCCGTAGCGTGAAATGCATGGACATCAACCTCTCTAATTGCTTCATCGCCGTCGACGACTTCGACAAGGCGCTCGTCTTCTACCGGGACGTGCTCGGGTTGGAAGTGCGCAACGACGTCGCGTACGAGGGGATGCGGTGGGTGACTGTCGGCTCGCCGTCGCAGCCCGACGTGAACATCGTCCTCGAACCGCCCGTCGCGGACCCGGGCGCAGCGCCCGCCGACCGCGAGGCCGCGGCGGAGCTGCTGGCCAAGGGCCTGTTGCGCGGAGTCAACTTCAGCACTGACGACTGCGACGCGACCTTCGAGCACATCCGCGCTGCGGGTGGCGAGGTGCTGCAGGAGCCGATCGACCAGTTCTACGGCGTTCGCGACTGCGCCTTCCGCGATCCCTCTGGCAACATGCTGCGCTTCGGCCAGCCTCGCAAGCAGTGAGCGCTGGTCTCGCTCACTAGGCGTCAGCTAAGCGCTGGGAGGCAATAACACGTTGCACGGCGGTCGTCGGTGCTATTCGATGGCCGCATGATCTCCGCCGACCGCCTGCTTGCCTTCGGAGCGATGTCGTTCTTGCTGATCGTCATCCCTGGCCCGAGCGTGCTGTTCGTGATTGGGCGAGCACTGGCACACGGTAGGCGAGCGGCCCTCACCACTGTCGTCGGGAACACGCTCGGTGCCTACGTTCTGGTGGCCGCCGTCGCCTTCGGCATCGGTCCCATCGTCGAACGCTCTGTCATCGTCTTCACCGCACTGAAGCTTGCCGGAGCCGTGTACCTGATCTATCTGGGTGTCAAAGCGTTTCGAGAACGTGATTCTCTGTCGACGGCGTTGACCGCGGACAGCCCGGCGCGCAATCCGCTGCGGACGCTCTGGGACGGGTTCGCCGTCGGGGTATCCAATCCCAAGACCATCGTGTTTTTCGCCGCTGTGCTTCCGCAGTTCGTCGACCCTATCCGAGGACACATCGTCGTTCAGATGTTGACGCTCGGCATGATCTTCAATGTCATCGCGCTCGTTTCCGACAGTCTGTGGGGCATAGTCGCCTCGCATGCGCGGGACTGGTTCGGCCGGTCGCCGCGGAGGCTCTCGCTGGTTGGCGGTGTCGGAGGGCTGACCATGATCGGGCTCGGCGTGACCGTCGCTGTGACAGGGCGTAAGGAGTAGCGCTGTCAGGCTCCGCGGAGCCAGGTCGAGACGGGCACGGCCGCTATGCCTAGCCTTAGGTCATGGCCGTGGGGGACTGGGGTGACAGGCCGCTGCTCTTGGCGGTCGATGCGGATCCGCGTCAACTGGGCAGGATCGAGGCGGAACTGCAACGCGCGTTCGGTGCGGATTTCCGGGTACGAGGCGAGCTGGCGCCCGAAGATGCCATCAAGACACTGCACGGCGCCCGACAGCGGCAGGAAAGGACTGCCGTTGTCTTGGTCGATGATGCATTCCCTGACGAAGCTCGGGCCGAAATTTTCAGCACAGCAAGGACGCTGCACCCCAACGCCCGGCGGGCTTTGCTCGTTGCTTGGGGTGCGTGGGCTCATCCCGAGTCGGCGCAAAAGATCTTGCGCAGCATAGCCGTGGGCGACATCAGCTACTACGTACTCAAGCCCTGGACGACGCCCGACGAGCTGTTCCACCGGGCCATTGCAGAGTTCGTCCAGGAATGGTCACGCAGCGAGCCGGCGAATCTTCGGGAGGTTGTCGTCGTCGCTGCGCAGCACACCGGGCGGGCGTACGCGGTGAGTGACCTGATGAACCGGAACGGTATCCCGCACGCTTTCCGCCCGCGTGCCTCGGAGCTCGGACAGAGCGCGTTGGCGGAGATCGGCTACCCCGAGGGCGAAGTCGTGGTGTGGATGCCCGCCATTGGCGGCACGTGCCTGATTGATCCGACTGATGCCGAGATCCTCGAGGCCTGGGGCATTCCCACTACGTTGGCCGGTGTCGATCGGCACTTTGATTTGCTGGTCATCGGTGGTGGTCCGGCGGGTCTCGCAGCGGCCGTTTACGCCTCGTCGGAGGGAGTCCGCACCCTCGTCGTGGAGCGCGAGGCAATCGGCGGTCAAGCCGGCACGAGCTCTCTGATCCGCAACTATCTGGGTTTTTCTCGCGGCCTGAGTGGCGCCGAGTTGGCGCAACGCGGCTATCAACAGGCTTGGGTCTTCGGCGCCCGCTTCGTCGTGACCCGCGAAGTAGAGGAGCTCACGCTCAAAAACCCCGGCGGATTCGTGGCCCGGATCGGAAACGCTGGGGAGGTCACCGCGCGAGCTGTGATCATCTCGACGGGAGTGTCGTATCGACGCCTCGGAATCCCGAGCCTCGAGAATCTCAGTAGCCACGGGGTTTACTACGGCGCAAGCGTCTCCGCCGCTCAAGCGCTCACCGGTTTGCAGGCCGCTGTCGTCGGCGCCGGAAATTCTGCGGGACAAGCAGCGCTACACCTGGCAAGGTATTGCGCATCCGTACACCTGATCGTCCGAGCGCCAAATCTGGCGAACAGCATGTCCGCCTACTTGGTGGACGCGATCTGCGCAATGCCGGTGATCAAGGTCCACGTCAATACCGAAGTGGTCGAGGCTCAGGGCGACGGGCAGCTGGAAGAGATAACGATTTGCGATCGCAGCAACGGGCAGGAAAGCCAGCTGCCATTGGCGAGTCTGTTCGTGATGATCGGTGCACGGCCTCGGACGGATTGGCTGCCGCTGGCGGTCGCGCGCGACGGACACGGCTTCCTGTATACCGGAGCAGAGGCCGCCGCATCCGACAACTGGACACTGTCCCGCCTGCCACAACCACACGAAACAACGATTCCCGGACTTTTTGCCGTTGGCGACGTACGGTCCGGCTCCGTCAAACGAGTGGCATCAGCCGTCGGCGAAGGGTCGGTCGTGGTCTCCGAAATTCACCAGTTCCTCTCCTGGACGCCGCAGGACTGAGGTGACCGAGCCGATGCGTGGCGGAACACGGATGGTGATCACCGCCGTGATCTTGGCGGTGCCGCTGCTCGGCCTGCTGCTGTTGCTAGCGCAACCTGCTCTGGATCTTCGGTGGGAGCACCATCCGGCGCACTTCTGGCTGGTCTTGATCACCGCGCTGCTCTCGGCGGTATTGGCGTACGCCACCGGCGATGCAGCCGGCCGACGGGGCGATGCGCGCTTGCTCTATGTGTCGTTGGCCTTCTTGTCCTCCGCCGGTTTTCTGGGACTCCATGCGCTGTCAACTCCCGGCGTCCTGCTCGGCAAGGCCAACACCGGGTTTCTGATCGCCACACCCGTGGGCGTAGCGATCGGGTCGGTCTTCGCCGCATTATCGACCGCGGACTTGACCGGCGACAGTGCGGTTCGCCATGTGCGAATCGGAAAGCTGCTGCGATGGGTGCTGCTCGGATTGATGGTCTTGTGGGCGGTCTGGTCGTTGGCCTCGCTGCCGCCACTTGATCGGCCACCGCAGTTCGCGGAGCGGTTCCCGCTCTGGCTCGCCGTACCGGCTGTCCTGCTGTACGCCGGCAGCGCGGTGCGTTACGTCCAGCTCTGGCGTCGTCACCCATCGCTGATGCTCTTAGCTGTGCCGTCGGCATTCATCCTGCTCGGGGAGTCGATGGTGGCGATCGCGTTTGCGCGGAACTGGCATCTCTCCTGGTGGGAGTGGCACGTACTACTGCTGCTCGCTTTTGGCCTGGTGGCGTTGAGTGCGCGGGCCTCGTGGCGGGAGGAAAGGTTCGCCGAGCTCTATCTGCCGCAAACCAGTGCCGGCGACCGGGAGATCAGCGTGCTGTTTGCCGACCTGGAGGGTTTCACCTCATTCTCCGAGACCCACGAACCCGATGAAGTGGCCAGCATGCTCAATGAGTATTTCGCCGCCGCAGTCCCGGTAGTGGTTACGCCGTACGGCGGCGATGTCGATCGCATCATCGGCGACGCGTTGATGGTGACGTTCAACAAACGTGGTGATCAACCTGATCATGCTCACCGCGCAGCTGGCGCCGGACTCGCGCTGCAGAAAGCCACCCTAGATCTCGGGAATCACCATCCTGAATGGCCGCGCTTCCGGGTGGGGATCAACTCCGGACATGTGTCGGTCAGTTTGCTCGGTGCCGAGGGCGGACGTACTCACACGATTGTTGGCGATACGGTCAACATCGCTTCCCGCATTGAGAGCACGGCACCTACCGGGGGAGTCGCGATCGGCCCGGACACCAAAGCCCTGCTGCAGGATGCTGTCACGACGCCATTAGGCACATTGCACCTGAAGGGCCGGCAAGAGCCGCTCCAGGTGTACTTGCTGACCTCTTTATAGGAGGCATAGGCCTCTCCGTAGGAGCCGTAGGCCTTTCCCGTTACGCACAAGGCCACGTGTGAGCGGGCATTTAGCGATATTCAGCTTGATTCGTGGCGTTGTGCGGAGAAACAACAATTGCTGGCCGGCGGCGTCGAGGCACGACGTTGCTTGATCAGAACTTGATCATTGGTGATCCATATCGCTATGCATGATCAAATAGCGCAACAGATTATCTGGTTATCTCGATGAGATAACGGTTAGAGCTGTGCCGTACTAAACGCCCACAGCCGTGCTCCCTATTGGCGTGCAAGTCTGCACCGTTGAGGTGGTCGAGGATCAGCGCTGCGCGCTGCGCTCATTCGGTGCCCGTCGGGGGGTTGGCAATTTCAGAGCTGCTTGCACATCGCGCTTGGAATCCACCGCCGTCGTCGTCACTCGCAGAGGAAAGAGCGCCTCTGCTCGTTTCTCCTCCGTGCGGCGGCGCGCGATTCCCGACGCTCGCAGCTCACCATTCGTGTCCGGTTGCGCCCATCTTCATGCCTGCCTCCAGGCGTCTGAACAAGTTCCACTAAATAGGAGATCTGCTTCTTCCCGTACCTAAGGAGCCCGATGATCAAGTGGGTTGTCAGTGCAGCGCTGAGGTTTTCTCGGCTCGTGGTCGCCGCGGCCATCGGGATCCTTGGAGTCGGTCTCTACCAGCTCCACAATGCGGCCGTCGACGTCTACCCGGAGTTTGAGCCGCCGGACATCCAAATCCAGGCCGAAGCACTCGGCCTGTCGGCTCAAGAAGTCGAGCAGCTGATCACGGTGCCGATTGAGCAGGACCTGCTGAACGGTATCCCGTGGGTCGAGCACATCAGATCACGATCGATGCCTGGGCTGTCGGCGATCGACTTGCAATTCGAGCCCGGGACGGACCTGCTGGCAGCTCGACAGCTGACCCAGGAACGGATGTCGCAAGCCAAGGCGCTGCCCAACGTCGGCACCCCGCCGATGATGATCCAGCCGAAGTCCTCAACCAGCCGGGTCGCCATGATCGCCATGCGATCGGACAGCATTTCCGAAATGCAGATGTCGGTGCTTGCCCGCTGGCAGATCAAGCCCCGGCTAATGAGCATTCCTGGAGTCGCCAACGTGTCGATCTGGGGGCTGCGAGATCGACAGCTGCAAGTCCAGGTGGATCCGCAGCGCCTGCAGTCCCGGAAGGTCACCCTCACTCAGCTCATCGAAACGACCGGCAACGCGCTGTGGGTCTCTCCGCTGAGCTTCGTCGAGGCTTCCACGCCAGGGACGGGCGGATTCGTTGAGACTCCCAACCAGCGGCTCGGCGTCCAGCACATCCAGCCGATCACCACGCCCGCTCAGCTCGCTAACGTCGCGGTCCGGGGCAGCCAGACCGCGCCGCTCCGGATTGGCGATGTCGCGAAGGTCACCGAAGACCACCAGCCACTCATTGGCGACGCCAGCGTGGATGGCGCACCATCCCTGATGCTGGTCGTCGAACGGTTCCCCAACGCCAACACCGCCCAGGTCACCCGCGACGTCGATGAGGCACTCGATGCGATGGCACCCGGCCTGTCCGGCATCTCCTTAGATGCCAATGTCTTCCGCCCGGCCTCCTATATGACCACGGCCTTGCACCACCTCGGCCTAGCCGGCCTCATTGGCGCTGGATTGTTCCTCGTTGCAGTAGGTGTGCTCTTCATCTCATGGCGGGCCGTCTTGATCCCTGTTGTGGCTGTCCCGCTGTCACTAGCATCGGCGGCCTGGGTGCTACACCTGCGAGGTGAGACGCTCACCACGATGACGCTGCTCGGCCTTGCTGCGGCCACGGCGGTGGTGGTCGACGACGTGGTCGGTGATGTGGCCGCGCTGCGTAGCCGGCAGTTGGCGGCTGGCCCCGATCGCCCCAGCCTCAGCTCAATCATGGGCGATCTTGTCTCGGCTCGGCGCGGACCACTGCTCGTCGGCTTGGTGATGGCGGTCCTGGTCATGGCGCCTATCCTCGCCATCGGCGGAGTATGGAATGCCTTCACCTGGCCACTTGCCGCAACCTACGTCCTCGCGGCAGTCACCTCGCTGCTGGTGGCGCTGATAGTTACGCCCGCGCTGGCCGTTCTCCTGCTGCGTGACGGCCGGCAGGAGTTCCGAGCTGGCCCGCTTGACCGGTGGATCCGCAGCGGTGCCGATCGTCTTGCCATGCCGGCGATTGCGAAGCCCGGTGTGGTCGGGCTCGTCGCCGGCGTACTGGCGATTGGCGCAATCCTGGTCGCCTGGCTGGCCCCCAGTGGACCTGTGCTTCCGACGCTGCAGGATCGCAATGTCTTGGTACGCGTACAAGGGGCGCCAGGCACCTCCTTGACTGAAATGAACAGGGTCACCTCAGCCGTGGCTGGCGAGATGCGGGCCGCGCCGGGAATTGAGTCCGCCGGAGCGCACGTCGGCCGCGCGATCACCTCCGATGAGATCGTCGACGTCAATGCCGGCGAGATCTGGCTCACTGTGGCGCCTGATGCTGACTACAACGCGACACTCGCCGGCATACGTGACATCGCGGTCGGTTATCCGGGCGTGCACACCAGCGTCCGGACCTATGCAGAGGACCGTGTCGCCGCAGCCCGGGACAAGGTTGGCGACGAACTGGTGGTCCGTGTCTACGGGGCTGATCTTGCCAAGCTGCGCAACACGGCCGATGACGTCGCAAGCATGATGAGGACAGTGACCGGCGTTCTCTCGCCTCGAGTGGAACCTCAGGTGACCCAGCCAACTCTGCAGATCGAGGTGAATCTCGCCGCCGCACAGCGTCACGGCCTTCGGCCAGGCGACGTACGCCGGGAAGCCACCACATTGATCTCGGGCCTGCCCGTCGGGAACCTCTATGAGGAGCAGAAGGTCTTCGATGTGGTGGTCTGGGGCGGACCCGCAATTCGGCAGAGTCTTTCTGATCTCGAGCAGCTGCGCATCGATACGCCGTCGGGCACTCAGGTTCGGCTGGGCGAGGTGGCAACTGTGCGCATCGCTCCCGACCCTGCGGCGATCACTCACAACAGCGTGTCGAGAAGCCTTGACATAACGGCAGTCGTCAATAGTCGAAGCGCCGCCGATGTGTCGCAGGAAGTGACCTCACGTCTGCGCGGGATGGCCTTCCCCTACGAGTACCACGCTGAGGTGCTGGGAGATGCCGCTCAGCGGCAATCCGGCCAGCTTCGGGTGGCGGCCATTGCCGCGGTCGTGGTTCTGCTCAGCTTCTTGATCTTGCAGGCAGCGACGGGGAGCTGGGGCCTGGCGGGGGCGTTGCTCCTGACCCTGCCCGTAGCCGTAGCCGGGGGCGTGTTGGTTGCGCCGCTGGTAGGCGGAGTGAGGTCGATCGGCGTCTTGGTTGCCCTCTTCGCGCTCCTCGCGCTGGTCATCCGACAAGCCTTGGTCTTCGCACGCCGGGCCCGCGAACTCGGTGCCGAGCCGGGGGCAAGTCCAGGCGCTGTCGTCCAGCAAGCTGTGCGCGAAGTCGCGCCAGCGGTCGTCGGTGTCGCACTCGTGATAGCAGCCATCCTGATTGCGCCCGCTGTGATGGGCACGACGGCCGGCTTGGAAGCATTCCATCCCTTCGCGGTCAGCATGTTGGCCGGTCTCGTGACGGCAACTCTCGTCTCGCTCGTCGCAGTGCCCGCTTTCTACCTGGCGATCGCTAACCGGGGCCTGTTGAAACAACAGGGGCGTACGGCGACGACGACCCCTGCAACCGCATCTGAAACTGAGGTGAATTCATGAAGCTCCGTGGTCTGGCCGCATCACTCACGGTTCTTGCGGCGATAACTGTCGGTGCCAGCGGCTGCAGTGAGGCCGGGGCGTCGAACGAAGAAAACCCAGAGACGGCAGTCACTGTCGAGGAACCCGCCGAAGAAGGCCAGCCCGCGCGTCTTACGGTCAGCGAGCGCGCCGAACAACGGCTCGGCCTCCGTACCGAGCCGGTTCGTCCGCTGACGGGCCAGGCAGGAGGTGCGACTGAGGTCATCGCGTACTCCGCCGTGGTCTACGACGAGAACGGCAAGTCCTGGACGTTCTCGGCGCCGTCGCCGCGAACCTACATCCGGGTGCCCATCGTGATCACCTCGATTACCGGCCAGACCGTCCAGCTCAAGAGCGGTCCGCCAGTGGGAACTCAGGTTGTGGTTGTGGGCGCGCCCGAGTTGGTGGGCGCCGAGGCCGGGATCAGCGGTGAGGAGTGATGGCCCAGCCGCTTGAGACCAAGCCGCGCCAGACCTTGATGCGCTGGATCGTTGGGACCAGCCTGAACTACCGCTTCCTCGTTGTCGCTGT
>Ga0307304_10000290_pt1 | contig 11606 bp, 7 predicted proteins | sample ER_DNA_185_FD_194503 | JGI IMG/M metagenome (GOLD analysis project Ga0307304, IMG submission 194503) | Bulk soil microbial communities from the East River watershed near Crested Butte, Colorado, United States - ER_DNA_185 | ecosystem: Environmental > Terrestrial > Soil > Floodplain | place: USA...
GACGTTGGTTTCTTCGTCTTTTCCTATCCGTGGTGGCGGTTCGTCTTGTCCTTCGCCTTCGCGGCACTGGTCTTCAGCACCATCGTCGCCGCCATCGTCCACTACACCATGGGCGGCTTGCGATTCAGCGGGCCTCGTCGCGGTGGCAGCCGAGCCGCTCAGGCGCACCTGTCGATCCTGGTTGGCCTGGCGGTGATCGTGAAAGGTCTCAGCTACTGGTTTGACCAGTACGCGCTGGCCATTGAACGCTCCAACCGTTTGTTTACCGGCATTTCCTACACCGCAGACAAGGCCACAGTGACCGCCAAGATGATCTTGGCCATTATTGCGGCGATTTGCGCACTGCTGTTTTTCGCCAATGCGCTACTCCGCCGGTGGATGGTCCCGACCATCGGGCTGATCTTGTTGCTGCTCTCCGCGATTGTGCTGGGTTTGGTTTATCCGGGCGCAGTGCAGTACTTCAGCGTGCGACCGGATGAGCCGGACAAGGAACGTAGCTATATCAAAACCAATATCGAAGCGACCCGGGCCGCGTACGGGGTGGACAAGGTCGAGATCACCGACTACTCGGCAAAGACGACGGCCACTGCCGGTCAACTGAGGGCTGATGCCGAAGCATTGCCGGGAATCCGGCTCATCGATCCAAATGTGGTTAGTCCAACGTTCGAGCAGCTGCAGCAGGTGCGGGGTTACTATGCGTTTCCCAAGAACCTCGACGTGGACCGCTACACCATCAGCGGCAGGGAAACCGATGCTGTCGTCGCTGTCCGCGAAATGGATCTGAGCGGCGTGGAGGATAACTGGAACAACCGGAAAACCGTCTATACCCACGGCTACGGCCTGGTTGCGGCGTACGGCAACAAGCGCCAACCTGGCGGTGAACCGGAATGGATCGCTAAGGATATCCCGCCGACCGGGCTGATCGAGGAGCACGAGCCGCGCATCTACTTCGGAGAGTTGCAGGGTCAGCGGCCGGATCAATACTCCATTGTGGGAGCACCCGCTGGCACACCGCCCATCGAGCTGGACACCCCTGGCGGCGGCGAGGGCGGCAACCCGAAGACCTACACCTACACCGGTAAGGGTGGGGTCAAGATCGGCAGCATGTGGAACCGGTTGCTCTACGCCGCCAAGTTCGCCGACGTCAACATTCTGCTTTCCGATCGTGTCCATCCGCAGTCCAAGATCATCTACGACCGCACGCCACGGCAACTGGTGCAGGGCGCCGCACCGTGGCTCAAGGTTGACGGCGATACCTACCCGGCCGTTGTGGACGGCAGGATCGTCTGGATTGTCGACGGCTACACCACGTCGAACTCCTATCCCAATAGCGAGCGGGTGAACCTCAACGAGGTCACCTCGGACGCCCAGACGAGCGCCGGCGGCACTGTAGTGGCCCAACCGCAGGACGACATCAACTACATGCGGAACTCGGTCAAGGCAGTCGTCGATGCTTACGACGGCAGTGTCAAGCTCTATGCCTGGGACGACACCGATCCGGTACTGAAGGCTTGGTCGCAGGCCTTCCCGAACGTGGTGCAACCCAAATCGGCGATCTCGAAAGACCTGCTGGATCACCTGCGCTATCCGCAAGACTTCTTCAAGGTGCAGCGGCAGATCTTGGCCCGGTACCACATGACCAACCCCGATAACTGGTACCAGCGGTCAAGCCTGTGGGACGTCCCGAACGATCCAGTGGCGGGCGCGTCAGCCCAGACCAAGGAACCGCCGTTCTACCTGTCGGTGAAGTGGCCGGGGGACAACGACCCGATCTTCTCGCTGACCAGCTCGTATGTGCCGTTCAAGCGCTCCAATCTGGCGGCGTACATGGCGGTCAACGCTGATGCCAGCAGCCCTGAGTACGGCCGGATGCGGATCCTGCAGATGTCGGATACGTCCCAGATCGATGGACCGGGGCAATCGTTCAACGCCATGACGACCAATGAGACGGTCGCTGATCGGCTTCGACCGTTCCTGAACCAGGGCGCGGCAAGCGCGACATTCGGCAATCTGCTCACCTTGCCGGTGGGTGGCGGGCTGCTGTACGTGACGCCGGTTTACACCCAGCGTCAGGGCAGCACCGGGTCCTATCCCGCGTTGCGCTTCGTTGTGGTTCGCTTCGGTCAATCGGTCGGAATTGGCGACACCCTGCAACAGGCGCTGGACCAGGTCTTCCAGGGCAGCTCGGGCGGCAACACCCAGGAAGGCAGCGCCGATGGCAACACTCCGTCAGGCACTGGCAAACCTGACAACCCGGCCGCTACCAAGGCTCTGAGCGAAGCGCAGGCAGCCTTCGAGGCGGCGGATAAAGCCCTGACAACTGGGGATCTAGCGGCGTATCAGAAGAAGATCGACGAAGCTCATAATGCGGTGCAGCGAGCGCTGCGCGCGCTCGGCGGCTGACTGTCGGAAGCTGATCGACCTCTAGCTCAACTGGATTCTGACAGGTCGGCTGGCGAGCGAACTTCGAGGTCTGTGAATCCGAGGGCCTGGATGGGTTCTGCGAGTCGCTCGGCGTCTCCCACGACGACGAGGGTCAGCTCATCTGGATGCACGACTGACTGGTACGCCTCGGTGGCGGCTTCCGGGGTTACAGAACGCAGCAGCGCGAGACTCCTGTCGACGTAATCGTCGGGAAGCCCGGCGAGAACCTGAGTGGCCGCCTGATCGGCGACACCGTCGGCGGTGGCGTACCGCAGCGGAGAGACGCCGGTGAAGAAGGCGACAGCGTCGTTGACCTCTTGGCTGCTGAATGGCGCGCTGTCAACCTTGATCAAGTCACGGGTGATCGCCAGCGCGTCGACCACGACTTCGGTTCGGAATGAACCCTGCACCGCGAACGAACCGCCCGTTCGTAACGGTCCGAAGTTCATCCGTACGCCGTATGTGTAGCCTCTCTCCTCCCGGAGCACCGCGTTCAGCCGTGACAAGAAAGCACCCCCCATCGCGTACGACGCGATGCTGATCGCGGCCCATCGGGGATCAAGTCGGTCGATGCCGAAGCTGCCGAACCGCACGTCGGCTTGGACGGCGCCCGGCCGGTCGATCAGCACGGTGCGTCGTGGCGCCGGTGCTGGCTCCTCGATCATGACCTTCCGCTGATCGTCGTTGCGCCACGATCCGAGGCTGCGCTCGGCCGCGGCGACCGGGTCGTCAGCGAAGTCACCAGCCAAGATCAGCGTGGCCCCAGCCGGCCCGAAGTGATCAGAATGAAACGCGCCGACTGCCTCCGGAGTCACATTGCTGACCGTCTGGGGCTCACCGCCGTTCATCCGAGCGGCTCGCTTACCCTGCTCGAATATCGCGGCCCGGAAGGCGATGCTGGCGGCTTGCGCGGGATTGGCCTGGGCCTGCTCGATCTCGGCCAACCGGAGCTGTACATGACGGTTGACATCACGGTCGGCGAGCGACGGCTCGGCTACCGCCTCGGCGAACAGCGCGAGAGCGCGATCAAGATGTGATGCCGGGACGTCGAGAACGATTTGTGTTCCCGAAAGCGACAGATCAATGCCAAAACCCGCCCCTTCGGTCTCCAGTTGCTCGGCGAACTCCTCGCCGTTGTGACGAAGGGTCCCTTCATCAAGTGTTCTGGCGCAGATGGTCGCAACCCCCTCGGTATCGCGGGGTTCCGCGTTAAGTGGGAGGTCCAAGACCAGATGTGCCGAGATCACGTGCTGGCCAGGAAGATCGAAGATCATTACCGGGATGTCGTTACTCAGCTGAGTCCGCCGTGGCGCCGGAAAGGCCCAGACAACTGCCGGGGCAATCGCGGGACGCGGCAGGAATTCCCTCATTCCGCCTCCTGCCGGTAAATCAAGGTGGCTCGCTGATCCGGCCGTAGCCATTGCTGCATAGCGCTTTGCAGATCTCCGTTGTCGATCGCCGTGATCTCTGCGATCCGGGAGTTGATCAGTTGCGGATCTCCATGCAGCGTCGCGTATTCACCAAGCGCATCGGCGCGAGAGTCGACGCGGGCTAACTCGTGCAACCAGTGTCGTTCGAATTGGGCTTTTGCACGCCGCAGCTCCTCCTCGCTGGATCCCTCATTGAGCAGCTGGTCGATCACATCCACCGTCTCTTGCTCGAGCTGTTCAGGGCTCACGCCGTCGCGGGCTCGGGCGTAGCTGAAGCCGAAAGAGTTGCCGCCAATGAGACCCATCGTTGAGGCCCCGGTGCCCTCGGCGTGCTCGGTGCTGCGGATCAACTGTTTGTGTAACCGGGAGGTCTGGCCATGGCCAAGGATGCTGAATGCTAAGTCGAGGGCGTCGAAATCCCGGCCGCCGCGCGCCGGAAGCCGCCAGGAGAAGTAGACCGCGTCAGCTGGCACCTTGTCCGAGGCCTCCGTGCGAGGCATATCAGCCAGTGGTCCCAGTGGCCCGCCATCCGGTTTAGGTGGCTTGGCACCGGCTGCGAGATGTCCGAAGTAGATCTCGGCGCGCTCGAAGGCATCCTCGGGTTCGACATCACCAACGATCGACAAGACTGCGTTGTTCGGCACGTAGTGGCGGCGGAAGAAATCGTGCACATCCTCCAGCGTTGCCGCGTCCAGATCTTCCATCGAGCCGATTGTGGTGTGCCCGTACGGATGGTCTGGCGGGAACGTGAGGGTGTTGAGGAGCTCCATCACATCCCCGTACGGCACGTTGTCGTAGCGCTGCCGCTTCTCCTCCTTGACGACCTCACGCTGATTGTCCAAGTTCTCCTGCGTTAGGGCATCCAGCAGCGTGGCCATTCGGTCGGCTTCCAACCACAGCGCCAGGTCGAGCCCGCCGGTCGGCAAGGTTTCGAAGTAGTTCGTCCGGTCGAACCAGGTGGTGGCATTGACAACGGCCCCGGCCGCTTGCAGCAAGGCAATGTGCTGGCCGGAAGCCACATGTGCCGAGCCCTGGAACATCACATGCTCAAAGAGATGGGCGAATCCGGTGCGGCCTTGCTCCTCGTCTCGGGAACCGACGTCGTACCAGATGTTGACGGCCACTGACGGCGCAATGTGGTCTGGGCTGGAGATGACGCGAAGCCCGTTATCCAGGGTGTGCTCGACAATCGGGTAGCCAAGAGTGGTGAGCGCGCCCGCAGTCATGCCCCACATCACAGCACATCCGCCGCGCGGCATCTGCCGCTGGGGGCCGCCCCGAGCTAGGTGATCACTCCGGCGACTTTCGCAGGCTCCGCGTACGCCTGGGCCAGGCTGGTGATCGTCTGGTGAGCGTTGAGTCCACTGGGATTGGGCACCACCCAAACCCGGGCGCCCATCAATGGCTCGGCTTGTTCGCCTTCCTTGGCCTCCGGGGCGGCGAAGGCTACCCGGTACGCGGTGACGCCAGCGATGGCGACGACTACCGGCTGATGCTGGGTGAGGAATTCCTCGAGCCGGGTGCGTCCGGCCCTCAGCTCGGCGGCAGCGAGTTCACTTGCCCGGGCGGTCGCGCGATTGACCAGATTGGTTATGCCGATGCCACGTTCGACGAAGTACGCCCGATCCGCCTCCGTCATTGGGCGGCCTCGATCAAGATCACGATCGATGATGCCGGCCAGGCGTAGCGCGGGATAGAAACGATTGCCCGGATGTGCGAAATGAGTCTGTGTCGCTGCTGTCCAGAGGCCGGGATTGATGCCGACGAAGAGCAACTTCAGCCCCGGCCCAACCAGGTCGGGAACCGACGCGTTTCGAAATGACTGCAACTCGGCTTGGGTGAAGCCCACAAATGGCACCGTAATGGGCATAGTCACGATCGGGGAGATGCTGCCAAGTTCGTACGGCTCGCTCCGTCACTCTCGGCCCGCGAGTGTCGGACTGGAACTTCATCCTTCGGAGAGGTGCACGGCTAGCCTTTTGCCGTGACTGCAAGCGCAGACCTTGGTGCCGACGCCCCACGTGACCGCCGGCGCCGGTTTCGCCGAGTTTCGCTGACGCTCCTCAGAGCATTGGCATCTACGGTCGCGCTGGTCGTGATCTACTACCTGCTGCCCTTGGACACCACCTCAGTGGGTTTCGCCGTCGCGATGTTGGTCATTGGCCTTGTGGCGCTTGTTGGGCTGGTGGCCTTTCAGGTGCGCTCCATCGTCCGGGCCACCTATCCGGCGCTGCGAGCGGTCGGAGCTCTTGCGACGAGCGCACCACTGTTTCTGCTGCTGTTTGCCGGCACGTATTTCGTCATGGACACGATTTCTGCCGGCAGTTTCAGCGAGCCGCTTACGCGCACGGACGCCTTGTATTTCACCGTGACCGTGTTCGTAACCGTTGGGTTCGGAGACATTACGGCCACTACCGAAGTGACTCGTGTGCTGGTTACCGCTCAGATGGTTGCCGGCATTGTGACAGTCGGGATTGGCGCCAGGATCATCGTTGACGCGGTCAAGCACGGACGGGAGCAGCAGCCAGAGAAAGGGGTCGAGCAAGAGCCCGATGTAGAAAACCCTCTGAACTAGGCCTCGCACGTCGTTGTTTCGCAGGCGGCGTCCCGGAACCCAATCTCGTCTACGACGCAGGCCCCGGGGTCTTAGGACCCGGAACGGGCAACACGTTACTGATGACAAAGGAGACGGCCACCGCGACCACAACCTGCGGTGTCACGATCACACCATCGATACCCATCAGCAGGACTGCGAGGAGAGTCGAGGTCAACGGCAGCCGCAGCATGGCGGCACACATGGCCCCAATGCCCATGCCAATCGCTGCTGCCAAGTTCATGCCGGGCAATCCACTTGCGGCAATACCCACCGCTGCACCAATGAACATCGAAGGGAAGACCGGGCCACCGCGAAAGGCGCTAAGCGAAAGTCCATATGCCAAGGCCTTGCAGACAATGAGCAGAACGACTACCGGCAGCGAGTAGTCGGCGGCGTGCTCGACGAGTTCGGGCAGTGCGTCTTGGCCAGAAAACAGCACCTGCGTGAAACTCTGTCCGGACACAAGCTGGTACGCCATCGCGATGAGACCAATCAGCAGGCCGAGCGCCGAGGTCACCAGCACCCGATTCAGGTGCACGATCGGGCGAAGCCAGAGTGCGAGAGCCCTGATCAACCATGCCAGAAGGGCGCCAGTCGCTCCCATGACCAACGCCCACGCCATGGTGGCCAACGTCGGAGGCATCGCGGGCGGTACCGCCGGCAGCGCGAGCGAGAAAGTGCCGAGACCGGTCCACTGGTCCATCCCTACGAAGACCAGCGCCCCGATGCCGGATGCAAGGAGGCCCGGCAACGCAACGAGGCTCAGGGCGGCACCGCCAATTCCGGAGACCTCCATGATCAGGAACGCGCCGAGCACGGGGGAGCCGAGCAACGTGCTCACCGCTGCAAAGCTGCCGGCCGAGGCCATGACCGTCAGCGCCATCGGAGGAGCATCCTTCCTCGCAAGCCGTACCGCGAGGGCCGCGAGTCCACCACCGATCGCGATCAGAGGCGCTTCTGGGCCCAGCACTGCACCAAGGCCGAGGGTGGTCAGTGCGGCGAGGGCGATGCCTGGGAGTTCGCGTCCCGTGGCTGGACCTCCACCCGTCGTAAAGCCAAATGCCGGTGAGTGCCCCCCATTGCCTGGCAGGTAACGGATGGTCAAGGCTGTCAACAGTCCACACAGCGCCAGCCAGGGCAGTGGCCACCACGCGGGTGCAGGGCTACCAAAGACCTGATCCGGCAGCCAGGAGAACAGGAAGTGCTGGATCGCCGCAACCAGTGCCAGAAAGCCGTAGGCGACAGCTGAGATCGGAATGCCCAAGATCGCCGCCAGCACGAGCGCTGAGATGTACCCCTTGGAACGGATGACCGCGACTGGATCGATCGCGGCACGCCCGCCGACCGGCGCCGCGGTTGTGTCAGCGTTCGCCTGAGGAGCTGCGCCCCTCCTCGGGCCCTTGGACTCTGTCATCACACGCAGCCTCTCTTCAGATCGGTGGCAAGAGGAAGCAACACGCCGGATCGGAAGGGTTAAGCGACCCGGCGCGGTGCTGCGAGACCGCCTGACAGACGTTACGCGTCTAGTCCTCGACTTGGGGCGCCGGCTTGACTTGCGCTGGTGTCGCCGTTCGCTGACGCGTGTCTTCGGAATGGTAATCGGCGAGTAGTTGCGATTCCTGCTCCCTCCTGGGGAAAAGGAAGAACACGATCGCCGCGCCGATGATGATCGCCGTGATCCCGGCGGCATACGCCCAGTCGGCGCCGGAGAGGAACGACGACTTCGCAGCGGTGATGATCTGCTCGGAATATTGCGGATATCGCTGAGCGATATCCGCAGCGCTAGCGAACGACTTGGTCAACTGACTCTGGACGTTGGCAGAAACCTGATCAGCGTTGGGCGATGCTGCGATCTTGGACGTGAACGCCGAGGCGTATCCAGCGGTGAGCAGCGCACCGAAGATCGATTGCATAATCGCCCCACCAAGGTCACGCTGCAGGTCGGCGGTGCCGGAAGCCATTCCGGCGCGCTGCACCGGGACCGATCCCGTGAGTGAATGGGATGCCGGCGTGCCCGCAAAGCCCACGCCAATCCCGATGAACGCATAGGCCAGCCCGATCTGCCAATAGGGGCTGCCGTCTGACCAGAGCAGGAGCATCCACGCGAAGGCCAGAAACAAGAACACGTAGCCGGTGAGGAGCGTGAACCTGGCACCCCGGCTCTCGACAAGCTTGGCCGAGCGCGGCGCGACCAAGATCATGAAGATCACAGCAGGCAGGAAGGCGGCTCCGGCTTCGAGGGTCGAATAGCCGTTCACGTTCTGGAGGTACTGCTGGCTGACGAATGCCGACCCCATCAGGGAACCGAAAACGATGATCCCCGCGCAGGCCGCCACCCAGAAAATGCGACGCCTTGCGACATGCAGGTCGTACAACGGGTTCTTTGCCCTGCGTTGGCGGATAACGAACGCAATTGCTGCGGCGACCGCGATGGCGGCCAGGCCGAGTGCCAGCGTTCCCTTGTTCGGTACTGGGGCGAAATTGATCGACAGAATCAGGGTGCCCACCAAAACGACTGACAGCACGCCGCCGAGGTTGTCCACCGGGTCGGTCGTTTCGTTCACATGGCTCGGCACGAAGATGACCGCGAGCACCAGCGCGATTGCTGCTAGCGGAAGAGTGATCAGAAAAACCGACCCCCACCAGAACCTCTCAAGCAAGGCTCCCGCGACGAGGGGCCCGAGCGCAGCAATGCCACCGCCGATCGCCGACCACAGCGCGATCGACTTGGTACGCCCCGGGCCGGACCAGAGCGCTGCGATGAGAGCCAGTGTTGTTGGGTACGCCATGCCTGCGGAGACTCCACCGAGTACGCGTGCTCCAAAAAGCACGGCGTCGGAAGGGGCATAGCAGCAAGCAGGCAGGCAGGCACCGAAAGTGCCATGCCGAGGATGAGCATCAACTTCCGCCCGTAGCGGTCGCCCAGTGCACCGAGATAGAGGACCGAAGCGGCCAACCCGAGCGAGTAACCGACCGCGATTGGGTCCAAAGTTGTCTGCGAGGAGTCGAACGCTCTGCCGATCGAGAGCAGCGCGACATTGGCAACCGACAGGTTCAAAGTCGCGACCGCCGCAACGGCAATGAGCGAAATCAGTACTAAGCCCGCGCGCGCCGGCTGCTCAGCGGTTGGAGGCGCTGCTGTGCTCTGATCTGGCGTTTGTCAGGTTGGCCCACGACTCAGCCCTATCCGAACGGGTCGATCCAGGCATCACCCACCAGGGTATGAGATCTCAATCGTCCGATGGGACCGCTGCAAGTCGATCAGTCTGTCCGCGGGCACCCTTGCGTGGATCGGTTATCCGGGCACGAGAATCCCACGGCCCTGAAGACGTCCAGCGTCGAGATCGTCCATGGCCTCGTTAACAGCGTCGAGCGGATATGTCCGAGTGTGAAGTTGTACTTTGCCCTGCGCCGTAAGCGTCATCAGCTCGGCAAGATCGTTGTAAGTCCCGACCAGGTTGCCGACGATGTTCCGTTCGCTTGAAATGACGTCTATGGCGGGGACGGTTATAGTGCCGCCGTACCCGATGATGTAATGCGACCCGCCTCGCCCGGTTAGATTCCAGCCCAGCGCTTCGGCGCCCTGCTCGGCAACGAAGTCGAAGACGACTTCGGCGCCCTGACCATCGGTGAGGTCGAGGATCTTCTGGGCCGCGCCGTCGTCGGCAAGTACGGTGTGGTTCGGGCCATACCCGCGCACTAGATCGAGCGCAGCCTGATTGCGGTCGAGGACGATAACTGTGGCGGCGCTCATGGCCTTCAGTGCCTGGACACCGATATGGCCAAGCCCGCCAGCTCCGATAATGAGCGCAGTCGTCCCGGGGTAGAGCAAAGGCAGGGCCTTCTTGACCGCGTGATAGGCGGTTAGACCGGCGTCAGCGAGCGCGGCGACATCGGCTGGCTGAAGGGACGGGTCTAGTTTCACGACCGACCGCGCGTCGGTGAGCAGATAGTTCGCCATCCCGCCATCGGTGCCGTCTACGCCGGGGAACCTGCTGCTCGTACAGTGCATCTCGTTGCCAGCCCGGCAGTAGCGGCACAATCCGCAGGTGATGTGCGGGTGCAAGATCACCGTGTCACCGGCCGCGAGGTTGGACACGGCCGATCCGACCTCCTCGACCCAGCCTGCGTTCTCATGACCGAGGGTGAACGGCAGCTGGGGATGCGTCAGATGCTCCCACTGGCCCTCATAGATGTGCAGGTCGGTCCGACAGAGTCCAGCCGCTCCAATGCGCACCAAGACATCGAGGGGCCCCTTTATTGCGGGCTCAGGGACCTCGTCGACGGACGGACGTTCATGGTACCTGTGAAGCCGTACTGCTTTCATGAATCCTCCTTCTGGCTTCCTGAGTCCTTGGGCCTATTGTGGGGCTGGATAGGCAGGTATTGAGATGTGGTACCGGACTAGCGCTGACCTTGTGGTTTTGGTCCACCTGCTCTTCATCTGCTTCATTGTGGGTGGCGTCTTTCTCACTTGGCGGTGGCCTTGGGTCATCTGGGTGCATCTCCCCGCGGTGGTGTACGGCGCTCTGATCGAGTTCGCTGGCTTCAGCTGCCCGCTCACGGTGCTGGAAAACGACCTACGGGTACGCGCTGGAGAGGCGGGCTACAGCGGCGGATTCATTGAGCACTACCTGGTCAGGATGATCTATCCACCGGGACTCACACGTGGGATGCAAATCGGGCTTGGTCTGTTTGTGCTATTCGTGGCGGTCCTCGGATATTGGGGTTTCCTGCGCCGACATGGCTGGGGCAGGGTGTCGCGAAAGCCTTGGCTACCTGGCGTCCGAATTCAGAAACCGTCCATCCATGGGCATCACCGAGTCCATCGGGTCTGATTCGCTAGAGCGCCTGCGGGGTTGAGTACGTCTCGGTACGCTGCCGCGTGGGCAAGCACAAGTCGAGCGCCCCTTCGACAAGCTCAGGGCGCTCGCGCTTGTGAGCTGACATAGCCCGAACACCAATCCACCAGGGAGGATGCTCGGTGCGAACCCACGCCTCAGAAGATGCCGTGACGTCGGAAGACATGGGCAATGGCGGGCCGCTCACCCGACGCAGGTTCCTTACCTACGTTGTCGCAGCCCCGGTGCTTACCGTTGCCGCCACCAGCGTCGGCGACCTGATAGCCCCCAGCCGGGCGTACGCCGTCGTGCCGA
>Ga0307304_10000291_pt1 | contig 11586 bp, 12 predicted proteins | sample ER_DNA_185_FD_194503 | JGI IMG/M metagenome (GOLD analysis project Ga0307304, IMG submission 194503) | Bulk soil microbial communities from the East River watershed near Crested Butte, Colorado, United States - ER_DNA_185 | ecosystem: Environmental > Terrestrial > Soil > Floodplain | place...
CGGCGACGGTCGTCGAGGTTAGAGCGGCGGACCGGCCGGGTCTGCTCCACGACATCGGCATCACCCTGTCGCGGGCGTCACTCTCGGTGCGGAGCGCACACATCGCCACGTATGCCGGCCAGGCGCTGGATACGTTCTACGTCACCGAGTTCGGTGGCCGGCCACTCCCGCCCGCCCGGGTCGCGCAGGCGGTGTCGATGATCATCGACACGTGTGACGGTGACTAGCCCGCCCCCTTCCCCGCCCGTCTGCCGAGAGGCCAGCTTTTGTCGTTCTCGACGCGTGAGAACGACCAAACCTGGCCTCTCGGCAGACGTCAGCGCGGCGGAGACCGGCGCGGTTAGGCTTTGTCGGTGTTCAACTCCCTGTCCGACCGGCTGACCGCGACCTTCAAAGGGCTGCGGGGGAAAGGTCGGCTCTCCGAGTCCGACGTCAACAAGGCGCTGCGCGACATCCGGCTCGCCCTGCTCGACGCGGACGTCGCGCTGCCGGTCGTCAAGCACTTCGTGGCGTCCGTGCGGGAGCGTGCGCTCGGCGAGGAGGTCAACCAGGCACTGAACCCGGCCCAGCAGGTCGTGAAGATCGTCAACGAGGAGCTCATCGGCATCCTCGGTGGGTCGACCCGGACGTTGCGGTTCGCCAAGACGCCGCCGACGGTCATCATGCTGGCCGGGTTGCAGGGCTCGGGTAAGACGACGCTGGCGGGGAAGCTGGGCTACTGGCTCAAGGGGCAGGGGCATACGCCGCTGCTCGTCGCCGCAGACCTCCAGCGGCCGAACGCGGTCACCCAGCTCCAAGTGGTCGGCGAGCGGGCCGGCGTGCCGGTGTATGCGCCGGAGCGCGGCAACGTGGGGGGCCACGACGCGGTCCTCACCTCGGGAGAGGGGACCCGGTCGTTCGGTGACCCGGTCGGCGTGGCCCGATCGGGCATCGCCGAGGCGCGGGCGCGCCAGTACGACGTGGTCATCGTCGACACCGCCGGGCGGCTGGCGGTCGACGAGGCGCTGATGCGGGAGGCCGCGCAGATCCGCGAGGCGATCCAGCCGGACGAGGTCCTCTTCGTCCTCGACGCGATGATCGGCCAGGCGGCGGTCGAGACGGCGCACGCCTTCCGAGAGGGCGTCGACTTCACCGGCGTCGTCCTGTCCAAGCTCGACGGCGACGCCCGCGGTGGCGCCGCGCTGTCGGTCGCGTCGGTGACGGGGCGGCCGGTCATGTACTCCTCGGTCGGCGAGGGTGTGCGCGACTTCGAGGTGTTCCACCCCGACCGGATGGCCGGGCGGATCCTCGACATGGGCGACGTCCTCACCCTGATCGAGCAGGCCGAAAAGGCGTTCGACCAGCGCCAGGCCGACGAGATGGCGCGCAAGTTCCTCGCCGAGGAGGACTTCACTTTCGACGACTTCCTCCAGCAGATGAGCGCCATCAAGAAGATGGGATCGCTCAAGGCGATGCTCAAGATGATGCCGGGCATGCAGGGGATGCGCGACCAGCTCGACTCGCTCGACGAGCGCGAGTTCGACCGCGTCGAAGCGATGGTCCGGTCGATGACGCCCTACGAACGCAGCCACCCCAAGGCCATCGACGGCTCGCGGCGGGCGCGGATCGCCAAGGGCTCCGGGGTGACGGTGTCCGAGGTGAACCAGCTGCTGGAGCGGTTCCGCGAGGCCCAGAAGATGATGAAGTCGCTCGCCCGCGGCGGCGGGGCCGGGCTGCCCGGGATGCCGGGCGTCCCCGGTGCCGGACGAAAGGGCGGCCGCGGGGCTCCTCCGCCGCAGCGGCGCAAGTCCAAGAGCGGCAATCCGGCCAAGCGAGCCGCCGAGGAGCGCGCGGCGGCCGAACGGTCCGCGGCGGCGCGGTCGGCGGCGGCCGGGTCCGCGTTCGGCCTGCCCGCGTCGGGAGGCGACGGCGCGTCGCAGCTGGACGAGACCCAGCTGCCGGCGGGGTTCGAGAAGTTCCTGGGCGGCCGCTGACCGTCGTCTGGCCACGTCCTTCACCGTCGCGGTCACAGTGCACGTCATGGTGCGTGTCAGAGTGCGTCTGATGCTGCCATGACGGCACCAACCGCACTCTGACGGCCACTCTGACGCCGGATCGACGGGTGCTGAGACTGAATGGGTTGTCCACACGGTCCGTCCCGGTCGTCACGTCGTCGACCGAACGCAGACGCAGCATGGTTCGACTCGACGACGCCGATCACCGTGGAGCCATGGATCTTCCGCATGCTCTCGTGCATCGTGCCCGGCATCAGGGTGGCGTCGTCTCGCGCGGCCAGCTCGTCGACTCCAGTGTCTCCGGCGCCGAGATTTCGCTAGCGGGACCGACGGCCCTTGACCTGCGTCGCCGGTCCTCGTCAAGCCCGTCTCAGCGGGTCTACGTCCTGGTACCTCCGTCGCACCGGTCGCGTGATGTCACGTGGCTCTCGATCAGACGGATCGGCTTCACGGATGAGCGAGCCGTCGACCGGGGTCCCCTACGGTTCTCCTGCCTGCCAAGGGCGTTGGTCGACACGGCGGCGGCGTCACCGGACGACTTCGAGTGCCGAGCCTTTCTCATCGACGCGGTTCATCGACGAGTGGTCCGGCTGGACGACGTCAGCCACTCGATCGACGTGCGGCGACCGAACGGGAGGACGCGCCTCCGTCGGCCTTGGCCGAGGCGGCGGCCGGGGCGTGGTCGCTACCCGAAGCCGAGTTGACCCGGCTCGTCGCGACGTCACGCGTGCTTCCGCAGCCGTGGCCCAACCCGGAGCTCTCGGACCTCGCGGCAAGCGACTGACGACTTCCGACATGTGGTTCGACAACGTCGGGATGGCGGTCATGGTCCACAGTCGACAGTCCCACGCCGGAGTCCTGCAGTGGGACGCGACGGTCGACGCGGCCGCCGACCTGTCGGCCAACCGGGTCGTTGTCATCGGCGTGACGCCGACCGCTCTGGCGCGTGATCCTCCTGCGGTCCTCCGCCGGGTGGAGACCGCGTACCTGACGGCTCGTCGAACCGGAGCCCGCGCCAGTGACCGCACGAACGCGAGACGGTCTCATTCGCGGGGCGTGAGGGGGTGACGACCCCACCTCACGCCAAGAGGCCGAGCCAGAGGCCGGCGGCGGCGGCGCATACCGTGGTGATCAGGGTGCCCACGCCGTTGAGCAGCGCCAAGCCCACCCGGCGTTGCTCCACCAGGCGAACCGTCTCGAACGACGCGGTGCTGAAGGTCGTGTAGCCGCCCAGGAACCCCGTTCCCAGGATGAGCCGCAGCCCGTCGGGCGCGGCATGGGCGAGCACCAAGCCGCTCACCAACCCCAGCGTGAACGACCCCGACACGTTGATGAGCACGGTGCCCACCGGGAATGCCGCCGACAGCCTCGTCCGGACCAGCCCGTCGCCCACGAACCGCGCCACCGCCCCGAGGCCGCCGGCGAGCGCCACCCAGAGCGCGATCACCGCGCCGACCCGCGGTGGTGCGCCGCCGCCGCCCAGATCCCCACCGTCGAGGCGGCGAACCCCAGGACCACCGACGTCACCGCGTACGCGACCGCTACCAATGCATAACCGCCCCGCAGCAAGAGGTCCACGTCGACCGCCAGCGTGCTGTACGTCGTGAACCCCCCGAGGAATCCCACCCCAGCCAGCAGTCGAACTCGTTGCCGCACACCGACATCCGGCCCCCGCCGGCCCAGGGCCTCGAGCAGCACCCCGAGCGCGAATGCCCCGACGACGTTGACACAGAACGTCGCCGCGGGGAAGACGCCCCAGGGCCGCACGAGCTCGCCGACCGCATACCGGGCGGCGGTGCCGACCACACCGCCGGCGAAGACGAGGCCCACTCCTGCCCAGGTGAGGTGCGGCGGAGTCGACGGTGGCAGGTCGGGGTCGAGCGGCAGCTCGGGATGGCCGTTGCTCTCGTTCAGGGGACGTCTCCCTCCCCACACGACGGATCAGGGGTAGGAACCATCGGCCTGCGAGGTGGCGGTTCACGCGCGTGCGCCGGCGGGATCCATCGCCGCGGGCATCGTATGCCCGTGCGGCCTGGTCCCGTAGGTTGCGTCCATGGCCGACGTCCTCCACCTCACCGGACCGGTTCTCGTCGGACCGGACGACGTCCGTCCCGAGGTCTGGGTGGTCGACGGTCGGGTGACGTTCACCAGGCCGATGGCCGAGGCCCAGACGGTCGGCGGGTGGGTGCTGCCTGGCCTGGTCGACGCGCACTGCCACGTCGGGCTCGGCCCGGACGGAGCGGTGGACGAGGGGCAGTCCGAGAAGCAGGCGGTCGCCGACCGCGACGCCGGCACCCTGCTGATCCGCGACGCCGGCAGTCCGGTCGACACGCACTGGGTCGATGACCGCGACGACCTGCCCCGGATCATTCGGGCCGGCCGCCACATCGCGCGAACCCGCCGTTACCTTCGGGGTTTCGCCCACGAGGTCGAACCCGAGGACGTCGTCGCCTACGTCCGGCAGGAGGCGCGCAGGGGTGACGGCTGGGTGAAGCTGGTCGGGGACTGGATCGACCGGGAGACCGGGGACCTTTCTCCCTCGTTCCCTCGGGAGACCATCGTCGCCGCGGTGGCCGCTGCCCACGAGGAAGGGGCCCGGACCACGTCGCACTGCTTCGGCGAGGAGTCGCTCTACGACTTCGCCGCGGCCGGGACCGACTGCATCGAGCACGCCTGCGGCCTCGAACCGCAGACGATCGCCACCTTCGCGGAGCAAGGCATTGCCATTGTCCCAACGCTGATCAACATCGCCAGGCTGCCGGAGCTCGCCGAACCGGGAAGGGAGAAGTTCCCGGCCTACTACGCGCACATGGTGGACCTCCACCGCCGGCGCTTCGAGACGGTCGCCGCCGCCCACGACGCCGGCATCCCCATCTACGTCGGCACCGACGCCGGCAGCAGCCTTCCGCACGGCCTGGTCGCCGAGGAGGCGGCCGCGCTCGTGGAGGTGGGGCTGTCGACCATCGAGGCTCTCGCCGCCGGCACCTGGGCGGCTCGCGACTGGCTCGGCCGACCGGGCCTCGAGGAGGGTGCGTCGGCGGATCTCATTGTGTACGAGGCCGATCCGAGGATCGACATCGGCGTTCTTGCCTCGCCCTCCGCCATCGTGCTGCGGGGGCAGACGGTGTGACCGAACCGCGACCGCTGCGCGCTGAGGGGGAGCGCGTGTGGGTTGCCAACGCGACCGAGGCGGACGTCGACGCATACATCCGCGCCAACCTCCAGTCCTCCCGGCGGCTGCGCGAGTGGAACCCCGTCGATCCCTACGGACTCCCGTCGCTGTTGCGTGCGGTGTCCGCCAACCACCGCACGCTGCTCATCCACGCCCGGCAGCGGGACGGCGATCACGACCTGGTCGGAAAGGTCAACGTCACCAACATCGTTCGCGGCCGCGCGCTCACCGGGACGTTGGGATACGACGCGTTCGACCCGTATGCGGGCCGCGGACTCTTCGCCGAGGGGCTGCGGCTCGTCGTCGACCTGGCGTTCACCCCGGAGCCGCGCGGGCTCGGGCTGCACCGGCTGGAGGCCAACGTCCAACCGGCCAACGTCCGGTCCGCGTCGGTCCTGCGCAGCATCGGGTTCCGGCGGGAGGGGTTCTCGCCGTCGTACCTGCTCATGCCGACCGCTCATGGCTCGGACGAGTGGCGGGACCACGACCGGTATGCGGTGACCCGCGCCGAGTGGCCCGCGGAAGCCTGGCCACCGGCCACCGCGCCGCGACTCGTCGTGCTGGTCAACGGCTTGCCGGGGTCAGGCAAGACGACGTTGGCGCGACAGCTGGCCGCCGAGCTCGGCGTCCCGTTGTTGTCAAAGGACGCGATCAAGAAGGCGCTCGCTCCACACCTGCCGTCGGACTTTCTCGCCGCTCACGGCGCGGGCCGGTCCCGGCTCGGTGCCGGCGTCACGGAAGCCGTATGGGACCTCTGTGCGCAGAGCCCGGCCGGCGCCGTCGTGGAAAGCTGGTTCTACCCCGACGACGGCCGGCACGTGTGGAACGGGTTGCGGCGAGCCGGCCTGGACCCGGCCCGGGTACCGGAAGTGTGGTGCGACGTGCCGGTCGAGCTGGCCCGACATCGGTTCGAGGAGCGCGCCCAGCGGGGCGACCGACACGCCGTGCACGGACCTCAGGTCGGCCTCGACGGCCTCTGGACCGAGTGGGCGGCGACGGCCCGTCCGCAGCGGATCGGTCCGGTCCACACCGTCGATACGACGCGTCCGCTGAGTGACCGGGAAGTCGGCGACCTCGCCCTGCGGCTTCGTGCCGCGTTCGCCTGATCCGCACGAGACCGAGACGTCGACGCGGCGCACTCACCGAGCCGGCCGCCGCTTCCTCGCCCGGCGCAACCACTGACGCGTGGTCTGGAGAGCGGCGGGCGTCTGGCAGAATGGTGGGCTGTACCCGTCCGGGTCGGCCGTGAAGATGGTTCGGCCGCGACCTGGATGCCTACCCCCCGAGCGTCGGCTCCCCGCGCGATCCTGTGCGGTCTCGCCGCGTTCATGTGACAGAAAGAGACCACCGACGTGGCCGTCAAGATCCGTCTGAAGCGCATGGGCAAGATCCGCGCTCCGTTCTACCGCGTCGTCGTCATGGACTCGCGCACCAAGCGCGACGGCCGGGCGATCGAGGAGATCGGCAAGTACCACCCCACCGCGGAGCCGTCGGTCATCGAGATCGACTCCGACCGCGCGGAGCACTGGTTGAAGAACGGCGCCCAGCCCACTGACGCCGTGGCGGCGCTGCTCAAGGTGACCGGCGACTGGCAGCGGTTCAAGGGTCTGCCGGGCGCCGAGGGCACCCTCAAGACCGCCCAGCCGACGAAGAGCAAGAAGGAGCTCTACGAGGCCGCGGTTGCTGCCGCCGGCGGAGCCAGCCTCGAGGTGAAGGACACCCCGACGCGGAAGCGGGCGGAGAAGGCCGCGCCGGCGGCCAAGAGCGCCGAGCCGGCGCGCGGCGGCTCCGCGGCCGTCGGCAGCGACAGCGAGCCGCCTGCGGGTGACGACCAGCCCGTGCCGGCGGACACCGAGGCCGGCGACGCGTCCGTGTCCGGCAACCCCGCCGAGGACCCGGACCCCGCTCCCGGCAACACCGAGGAGTGAGCGTGCTCGAGGAGGCTCTCGAGCATCTGGTCAAGGGCATCGTCGACCACGCCGACGACGTCGTCGTCCGGCGCAAGGAGCTGCGCCGGGGCGAGCTGCTCGAGGTACGGGTTCACCCGGACGACCTCGGGCGGGTCATCGGGCGGTCCGGCCGCACCGCCAGCGCACTGCGGACCGTCGTTGCCGCGCTGGCCGGCGGCGGCCAGGTGAGGATCGACATCGTCGACACCGACCGCGACCGCTGAATTCCGCTTCCAGACTCACGTTGTGGCCAGTTTCGGCGCCCCTGACGCCGTGAAACTCACAACAACGTGAGGCTGGAAGGCGAGAGGATCGACGCCGTGAGCGTCACTGGTCGTGACGAGGTGGTCGTCGCCCGGATCGGCAAGCCGCACGGACTGCGCGGCGAGGTCACCGTGCAGCTGCACACCGACGACCCCGAAGCGCGGCTCGCGGTCGGATCGGTCCTCGCCACCCGGGCGGCGGAGGGCAGCGGCGTACCCAAGGCCCTCACCATCCGCTCGACCCGCGTCCACCAGGGCATCTGGCTCCTGGCCTTCGAGGAGATCCCGGATCGCTCGGGCGCCGAGTCCCTGCGTGGCACCCGCCTGGTTGCGGCGTCGGCCCGCGACGAGGAGGACGACGGCTGGTACGAGGACCAGCTCGTCGGCCTGCCCGTCCTCACCCGCGACGGCACGCGCATCGGCGCCGTGACCGGGTTGGAGGTCGGCCCCGCCCAGGACCTTCTCGTCGTCTCCCTCGACGCCGGTGGCGACGCATACCTTCCGTTCGTCGAGGCGATCGTCCCCGAGGTCGACGTCGAGCGGGGCCAGGTGGTCGTCGACCCACCCCCGGGTTTGCTGGAGCTCAACGCGTGACCTCCCGTATGCGGGTCGACGTCGTCACGATCTTCCCCGAGTACCTCACACCGCTCGACCTTTCCCTTATCGGCAAGGCCCGGCGTGACGGCCTGCTCGACCTGCGCGTGCACGACCTGCGCGACTTCGCCCACGACCGGCATCGCACCGTGGACGACACCCCCTACGGCGGCGGCGCTGGCATGGTCATGCGCCCCGAGCCGTGGGGCGAGGCGTTGGACGCCGTCGTGGCCGCGGGAGATGGCGTGCCCCACCTCGTCGTCCCGAGCCCAGCGGGGGAGCCGTTCACTCAGGCCACCGCCCGACGGCTGGCCGGCGAGCCGTGGCTGGCCTTCGCCTGCGGCCGGTACGAGGGCATCGACGAGCGAGTCGTCGAGGACGCCGCCACCCGGATGCCGGTGTCGGTCCTTTCGCTCGGCGACTACGTCCTGAACGGCGGGGAGGTCGCCGTGCTCGCCATCGTCGAGGCGGTGGCCCGGTTGCTGCCCGGGGTCCTCGGCAACGCCGCGTCGCTGGTCGAAGAGTCCCACGAGGACGGGCTGCTGGAGTACCCCGTCTACACGAAGCCGCCCGTCTGGCGGGGCCGCGACGTGCCGCCGGTGCTCCTGTCCGGCGACCACGGCGCCATCGCGGCGTGGCGACACCAGCAGCGCGTGCACCGCACCGCCGAGCGGCGTCCCGACCTGCGGCCCGCCTCGGCGGCCCTGACGGCCGAGGGCCTCGAAATCCGGGCCGCCCAGCCCTCCGACGCCGAGGAGGTCGCCGTCCTCCAGCGCGCCTGCTGGATCACCGAGGGCCTCGCGAACCGCTCCTGGGGTGTGCTCGAGACGATGTGCGAGACGGCCGACGAGAAGCGCCGGTCCTTCGAGGAGTGGCGCACCTGGGTGGTCCGCAGCGGGGACCGCCTGGTCGGGTCGGTCCGGGCCCGCGTCGGCATGGAGGACCCGGGCCAGTGGGAGATCGGGCGGCTCATGATCGCGCCGGACCTCCAGGGCCGCGGGATCGGCCAGGCGCTGCTCGAATATGCGGAGAGCGCCGCTCCCGCGGGTACCCGCCGGTTCTGGGTCAACACCGGGGCCAAGAGCACCGCGAACCTGCGGCGCTACCGGCGGGCCGGGTACCGCGTCCTACCGCGTGAGGGCCGCTTTCCCAGGACGGTCGACCTCGTCAAGGACGTCCCGACAGCCTGACCTCGTCGGATTTCGTGACCGGGCGGCTGCTCTGGCAGAATCGGTCGTTGCGTCGGCACCAGAGGGGCCCCTGCCACAGGGGGACGTGAGCACGCGAGCAGGTAGGCGTGCCACGAGGCCCGGCCCGACGCATACCCCTCGTTCCTCAAGCGAAGAACCCGTGGTGACCTGTGGCACCCGAGAAAGCGAACTCGCCATGCACAAGCTCGACGCCCTCGACTCGGCCTCCCTCCGCTCCGACATCCCGGCGTTCCGGGCGGGCGACACCGTCAAGGTGCACGTCAAGGTCGTCGAGGGGACCCGGTCCCGGATCCAGGTCTTCCAGGGCGTCGTGATCCGACGGCACGGCGGTGGCGTCGGCGAGACGTTCACGGTGCGCAAGGTGTCGTTCGGCGTGGGCGTTGAGCGGACCTTCCCCCTGCACACCCCCATCATCGACAAGATCGAGGTCGTCACCCGCGGTGACGTCCGTCGCGCGAAGCTGTACTACCTGCGCGACCTGCGCGGCAAGGCGGCCAAGATCAAGGAGAAGCGCGAGTCGGTACCGGCTGGCAAGGGCAAGGGCCGGGCGTCGTCGCCCGCCGCGGCCGACTCCAGTGCAGCAGCAGCGTCCGGCGCAACGTCCGAGTGACGTCCGAATGACGTCCGGTGAGCCCGACACCGAACCGGCGCCGGGCTCACCGGTCGCGGACACGGGTCCCGGCGGGCGGGCAGAGCCGGTGGGCAGGGCCGGCCGCCGTTCCGAGAGCAGGTGGTGGCCGTACGTCGTCTTCGGCGTGGTGCTGGTCATCCTGCTGCGGGCGTTCGTCGTCCAGTCGTTCTCGGTCCCCAGTGAGTCGATGCAACCGACCATCGAGCCCGGTGACCGCCTGCTCGTCAACCGGTTCGTCCGGGGCGACGACGTGCAGCGCGGCGACATCGTCGTCTTCGACGGCACCGACGTGTTTCCGGTGGGGTCGGGCGGCGACGGAGGATCGGCCTTCGGTCCGCTGGGGGCACTCGGGCGGGCCCTTGGCGGTCTGCTCGCGCTCGACACCGGTACCGATTACCTCAAGAGGGTCATCGGGCTGCCGGGCGACCGGGTGGCCTGTTGCGACGCCTCCTGGCGGGTCACCGTCAACGGCGTCGGCGTGGACGAGCCGTACGTCCTACCGGGGGACCGGCCGAGCGACCTGACCTTCGACGTCCGCGTCCCGGAGGGGCACCTTTGGGTCATGGGCGACCACCGCAGCGCGAGCGGCGACTCCCGCTCGTATCTCGGCCGGCCGGGCGGTGGGATGGTCCCGGTCGATGAGGTGATCGGACAGGTGACGGTGCGATACTGGCCGCCCGGCCGCCTCGGTTCCCTCGGGGGACCCGGCCCGGTGTCCACCGTCCCATTGCCCGCCGGAGCTGGTCAGTGACCTCATCGACATCACCGTTCGGGGCGTCTGGCGTCACCGCGGGACGAGCCGGCCACCGGGCAACGGCGCCGACGGGCCGGCCATGACGGAGGAGACCGCGGAGCAGCGGCTCCGGCGGATCGCCAATGCGCGGGCCGCCGAGGCCGCGCAGGCCCGTGACAAGGGACTGCGGCGGTCGCCACGAGTGGCGGGTTCGGGCCCGCGTCCGGGACGCCGGCCCGAACCCGCGGCGGACCCAGCTCTAGGAGCGGCTCGCCGCCCTGATTCCGCGGCTGCCGCCGGACCGGCTGCCGGACCTGGTTACGGACCTACGTCCGGGCCTCCTCCAGAGCCCGAGGACGACTGGGACGAGGACGAGGACTACGACGAGGAGTCGCCGTCCTTCCTGGAGAACGTGTGGGGCGGGGTCAAGGAGATCCTCATCATCGCCGTCATGGCGCTGGTGCTGTCGTTCATCGTCAAGACGTGGCTGATCCAGGCGTTCTACATCCCCTCCGGGTCGATGGAGAACACCCTCGTGCGCGACGACCGGGTGATCGTCAGCAAGCTGACCCCGGGCCCGTTCGACCTCAACCGAGGCGACGTCGTGGTGTTCAAGGACCCGGGTAACTGGTTGGGTACCGTCCCCGAGTCGCGAGAGGGCGGCCCGCGCGAGACGCTCCGCCGCGTGCTGCAGTTCGTCGGCCTGGTTCCCGACGACTCCGACGACCACCTCATCAAGCGCGTCATCGGCATGCCCGGAGACCACGTCGTCTGCTGCGACAAGGACGGGAAGCTGACCATCAACGGCGTTGCGGTGAGCGAGCCGTACATCCGCCAGGGGGACAGCCCCGGCGGCGGCAAGCCCAATTTCGACATCACCGTCCCGCCGGGTCGCGTCTGGGTCATGGGCGACCACCGCAGCGACTCCAGCGACTCCCGTTTCCATGATGACGGGACCGGCGCCACGGGGTCGGTGCCGATCGAGGACATCACCGGGCGCTCGGTGATGGTCGTCTGGCCGATCGACCACGTCACGTGG
>Ga0307304_10000292_pt1 | contig 11578 bp, 10 predicted proteins | sample ER_DNA_185_FD_194503 | JGI IMG/M metagenome (GOLD analysis project Ga0307304, IMG submission 194503) | Bulk soil microbial communities from the East River watershed near Crested Butte, Colorado, United States - ER_DNA_185 | ecosystem: Environmental > Terrestrial > Soil > Floodplain | place...
ATCGAGCTGGGCTGCAACGGACTGCTGCTCGGACCGGTCTTCGCCGCCACGTCGCACGGCTACGACACTCTCGACTACTTCCGCATCGACTCGCGGCTCGGCGACGATGCCGACTTCGATGACCTGGTGGAGGCCGCTCATGGCCGCGGGATCCGGATCTGCCTGGACGGGGTGTTCAACCACGTCAGCCGCGACCACCCGATCGTGCAGCGCGCCCTCGCCGCCGGACCGGCCTCCGAGGACGGGCGGTGGCTGCGGTGGCAGGAGCAGTACCCGCTCTGCTTCGAAGGCAACCTCGACCTCGTCGACCTGAATCTCGATGAGCCGGTGGTCGAGGACTACATCGTCGACGTGATGACCCACTGGCTGGGCCGCGGCGCCGACGGGTGGCGCCTGGACGCCGCGTTCGCCCCGGGCGCGGCGGCGTGGCGTCCGATCGTCGAGCGCGTGAAGGCGCGGCACCCGGACGCGTGGCTGGTCGGCGAGGTCCTCCAGGGCGACTACCTCGAGTTCGTCGCCGAGAGCGGCGTCGACTCGGTCACGCAGTACGAGCTGTGGAAGGCGATCTGGAGCTCGCTCAACGACCTGAACCTCTACGAGCTGGAGTGGGCGTTGCAAAGGCACGCCACGTTCTCCCAGGCGTTCCGGCCGCAGACGTTCGTCGGCAACCATGACGTCACCCGCATCGCCACCAAGCTCGAGGACCCGCGGCACCTGCCGCTCGCGGTGGCCCTGCTGATGGCACTTCCGGGCATTCCGACGATCTATGCCGGGGACGAGCAGGCCTTCACGGGCGAGAAGCGCGACGAGCCACACGGAGACGACGCGGTCCGGCCTCCGTTCCCGTCGGACCCGTCCGGCCTCTCCCCCCTCGGCCGCGGGACGCACGAGACGTATGCGGGTCTGGTGGCCCTGCGGCGACGTCACGCCTGGCTGGTCGACGCCGCGGTCTCCACGTCCGAGCTGTCGAACACCACGCTGGCGATCCATCTCACGGACAGCTCCGGCGAGCAGCTGACGCTGGCCCTCAACGTCTCAGACGAGGCGCGAACCGTTGCGGGGATGTGGGTGCCGGCGCACGGGTTTCAGCACAGCACCTGAGCCTTGCCCTCGACGGGCCGGAGATCTCCGAGGGCGAGCGAGAGTGGCCCTGTCCTGAGGAGCGGCCGGTCGTGCGGCGGAAGCAGTACGGCGAGCCAAACTGTCTGCCACGACGGCATTTGACTGAACCGCCGCGAAGGTGGGTAAGTCCGGTGCATCACTTCTTTTGAACGAGGAGGCGCTCATGCCCAAGGCACGAGACATCATGACTCCCGACGTCACCTGCATCGGGGAGAAGGACTCGTTGACGCAAGCCGCTCGGAAGATGGCTGAGCTCGACGTCGGCGCCCTGCCGATCTGCGGTGAGGACAACCGGCTGAAGGGGATGCTCACCGACCGCGACATCGTGGTGAGGGCGCTGGCGCAGGGGCGTAACCCCGACGACGTCACCGCTGGGGAACTGGCCGAGGGCAAGCCGATCACGATGGGCGCAGACGACGATGTGTCTGACGTCCTTCTCACCATGAGCTCACACCAGGTACGGCGGTTGCCGGTGATCGACGGGCACGACCTCGTCGGGATGGTCGCAGTCGCCGACGTCGCACGTGCGCTGTCCGACCGTCCCGTCGGGGACCTTGTCGACGCCATCTCCAAGCCCTGACCTGTGGCTGGCGGACGGGCCGTCCTCTGAGACGTACCGCACCGGCGGTGGGTCATCGCCTTGTCCGGGGGGACACCAGGAATGACCGACCCTGGTGCGGTTGGAGCGCCACGTGGAGGCTTCGGTCCACGTCGACGTCTGGTAGCTGCTGGTCGGTGAGCATGTCCCTGACGGTGCTGCCGGGGGCCAGGTGGGGGGACGTCGCGGTGTCGGTGACCGGTGCCGACGAGAAGTTGAGGGCGGTCACCTGCTGGGCCCCGTCGATGGCGTGCACCATGACGAGCACTGCCCGGTTCGAGACGGGGGGAACGTCCAGCTGCGTGGCGGTCGCAATGCCGTATCGGCTTCGCAGCGCGAGGATGTCACTCAGCCGTCGGGCGAACGATGTGGGATCGGTCATCTGGGTGGACAGCGGCCCGTACAGGGCGGTGGCCTTGGGCATCTTCGATGTCGACTCGGTGGCGTCGGGACGGTAGTCCATGAGGTCGTAGGCGGAGCGGTGGATCCACCGGGAGTCCCCGTCGCGGATGAGGTCGGCCACTTGAGCGCGATCAAGGGTCAGAGCCCCGACGAGGTCCCAGCCGGACAGCGCAAACACTCCGGGCTGCCAGGCGTTGTACATGGCCAGGAGGAGATGCGCCCTGGTGATCGCCTCGACCTGGTCCGGGGCGAGTGCGGTGACATCGCGTATGCCGAGCGCTGCCGCGATGACCGTCGCGGTCGTCGACGAGATGCCGTTGGTGGTGAAGATCGAGTTGTAGGGCCCGGCATGACCGGTCAAGGCGTCGATGAGCTCCCGTCGAATGAGCTTCGCGAGCTGAGCGCCGCTCATCGGGCGACCCCGGAAGGTGAACGTGTCCGCGGAGTGCAGGCTGGCGAAGTGGACGAGTTCGTAGGTGAGCTCGTCGTGGTTCTGCAGCGCGTGCACCAGTGACGCCGGGTCCACCCCGATAGCCCGCGCCTCCTTCATCGTCAGGCGCAGGAACTCGGTGTCGCCCGTCGCCAGGGCGTGGTGGTATGCCGGTCGGTTGACGAAGTCGTAGGACAGGTCGGCCCCGCGCTCCGATGTGCTTTTGATGTCGTCGATGGCGAGGTTCAGCTCTTGGAAGGTGAAGCCCCCGACCTTGCGCACCATGCTGCCGATCAGCTGATTGGCCGCCTCGGACAGCGGGTGCCCTTCGGACCAGGCTGGGCCATCGATGCTCTTCTCGACACCGAGGAAGCCGTTCGCATCCAGGCGCAGCGCCGTACTGCCGAGGTCACTGAGGGAGTGGAGGGCGTCACCGATGACCAGCCGCATACCGGCGAATGTCGGGTCGAGCCAGTTCAGTGAGGGCTGGCCCTCCTTGAAGTAGTGCAAGTAGACCCAACGGTGCTCTTCTCCGTCCGGACCCAGGACGGGCGCCGTGGCTGACCAGTTCGTGTCCTTGATACCCGGCTCGTTGAAGATCACCCGCTGCATCCGGCCGATGATGTATCCCGCCTCGGCGAGCCGCTGTTCGGTGTCCTGATCGAGGTTCACCGAGTCCTTGTTCGGAGGGATCTCCGGCAGCAGGTGCCAGTCAGCACTCGGGATCTCGACCATGTGGTAGACGCCCGGATAGTCACCCACCTTCATCTCCGCGAGCCGGAAGTCGGGACCCTTGCCGGTGTGGCCAGGCACGATGTCATCGATCACCGCGCCGCCGTGGGCGGCCGCGACCCTGCACATCTGCCGGAACTCGTCCTCCGTGCCGAACTGGTCGTCGAAGTGGTTGCTGATCCGGTCGAAGTGACCATCCACGCTCGGCGTGGCTTCCCAACCGGTGATTCCGCCGGCTCGCTTGACCGGCCCGGTGTGGACAGCGGTGATGCCGACGCGATGCAACGCGTCCCACAGGTCATGGTCACCGAGCGTGCCGAGGAACGAGCATCCGGGCTTGGTGATCATCGAGATCGGATACAACGTCAGCCAGTTCGCGGCTTTCGCGATCGCCGCGCGGGGGTTCGGTTCCGCGTAGGGGTTCTGCCACATGCTGCCTTGTCCGGTGAACTGCGTGGCCGAGTCCTTCGCCGCCGCCAGCATCGACTCGTCGATGAGCCACCGCACATACTCCGGGTTGTCACCGGCGGCCCGCCCGGAATGGCGAGACTTGTAGTACTCCCGGTCGAGTTCCAGCTTCTCGGACGCGACATCCACGACGGCCTCAGTGGGAGTGGCCGGCTCACCGGTGCCTGCGACAGTCACTCGTTCTCCTCACGTATGGGCACCCCCGATTGGGCGAAGATCGGCGGTGCCCTCACCCCTTGTGAGGGCACCGCCTTCCCTTGGTGGTCCGGACTCTTAGCTCGATCAGAGGCCGAGACCGGGTCAGCAGACGGATCCGCGGGTGGTGATCCCGTGCAGGAGACCGTCGCTGGGGATGCGGGCGGCCGTCGAGTAGGCGCGTGACGGCGCTGGGAGTTAGGTCACATGTTCTTCCTTGTTTTAGGGTGCTGACGCGTCCACGGGGTTGGGGTGTGCTCCGCAGTATGGCTGGCTCGCATGGATGAAGACTCCAGCTCTGCCGGGACATGACGTGGAGCGGCGGCGCACTGGCGCGGGTACTGGCCCCGATACAGCGCGAACCCGACCCAGTCCGAGCGTCTTGTGACCGGTGGTGACGCGTCCGGCGGCCGGCTGGGCCGGCTAGGCACTAGCCGTCGTCGAGTAGGGCTCGTTGAGCCATGTCGTAGGGGGCGAGGGCCTCCGCGAGGAACACGGCGGCTGACGCCACCACGTCGCTCATCTCGTCCGGGGAGTCGTGCAGGATCTCGGCCAGGATCGTGTGGTGAATGCTGAGGATGTCGAGCAGGCTCACTCCCGAAGCAACCGCTTCGCGGCCCAGTGCGTATGCCCGTGCCAGGGCGGCTTCGTCATGGCCGGGGAGGTACCGCAGGAAGGCGGTGCGATAGTCCCGGGTCAAGGTCTCTCGCTCACTCATGACGGTGCAGCCGGTGCGGAACTCCGATCGGGCACTCCGCTGAGGCGCGCGTGGAGCAGGTCCAGGCCCTCCTCGAGGTCGAGGGCGGTGGCAACCGGCCCGGTTCTCATGCCGAGCTCCACCATGGCCAAGGCCACGTCCGGCTGGATGCCGACGATCACCGTCTCGGCGCCGCGGAGGCGGGCGATCTCGCCGATACTCCGCAGCGTGTTGAACCCGAACGAGTCCAAGACGTCCAGGGCCGCCACGTCGATGATGACCCCGCGTGCTCGGTACCGGCCGATCTGGTCGATGAGATCCCGGCGGAAACGCACCATCTCCGTGTCGTCGAGGGCAGTGTGGACTGACGCGATCAGGTAGGAGCCCTGCCGCAGGATCGAGACGAGCGCCGGTCCCGAGTTCACGGGGTAGGAGCACCATCCTTCCTCTTCACCCTGAAGCCCAACAGCCGTTCCGCTTCCTCGAGTCCACCCTGCAGGTCGCCCATCGTGTGGATCTTGCTCAGGTCGACGCCCAGCGTCACCAGCGTGTGAGCGATGGTGGGGGAGAGCCCGGTAATGATGACGCTGGCACCCATCAGGCGTGACGCGTCGACGGTCTGCACCAGGTGGTTGGCGACGTTCGTGTCGACGTCCGGGGCCCCGGTGATGTCGATGACGACGACCTTTGCACGGTGGGTGCGGATGCCATTGAGCAGCTGTTCGGTCAGCTGTCGAGCCCGTTCACCGTCCAGCACGCCGATGATGGGCAGGATGAGCAGCCGCTCGCGGACGGGCAGCACCGGGGTGGACAGCTCGCGGATGGCGTCCTGCTGCTGCCGGATGACGCGCTCTCGCTCGTCGACGAAGCTCACGGCGACGGTGTTGGCGATCCGGTTCGCAGCCGGCTCGTAGGCGTCCAGGACCCGGTTGAGCAGCGCGAAGTCGCGTTGGTACTTCTCGAACAGGGAGCGCGCGAGGACATCGCGCAGGAGCAGGACGATGCCGACTACTTCGTGGGTCTCGACCCCACGCGGGATGATTCGCTCGGACAGGTCCCGGGCGTAGTGCTGGAGCGCCTCGACGCTGCCCGTCTCGAGGACTTCGACGTAGTTGTCATAGACCGAGGTGGTCTCGGCGGCCATCTCCTGGGGCGTCATGGCCTGGAGGAGATGCGTATCTCGGATCCGGCCGACCCACTCCTCGCGGAGCTTGGCCCGGTGCTCGCGCAGGTGGGCGACGAGCTGGGGGAGCAGCTGCTCCTGCTCTGCCGAAACCGTCGAGTCGGCCCCATCGGTCGAGTCAGTCGTAACCCTCGAGTCGTTCGAGTCGTCCGACGTCTGGGTGGCGTCAATGGGCGCCTGCTCTTTGCTCATCGTCGTCCTTCCTTGCACCACATGGTCATGGTGATCGTGGTTCCTCGACCGGTCTGCGACACGACCGCGAACTCGTCCATCAGGCGACGGGCACCCGGGAGACCGAGGCCCAGTCCGTCGTACGTGCTGTACCCGTCAGTCATCGCCTGCTCCACGTCCGCTATGCCTGGACCCGCGTCCCGGGCAGTCACCTGAACACCTTTGCGACCGTGGACCTCGACCAGCTCCACCACGACCTCACCGCCATCGGTGAACTTCACGATGTTGCGGCTGACCTCTGACACGGCGGTCGCGAGGATGGTCAGATCTGTGCCGGAGAATCCGAGCTGAGCCGCCAGCTCCCGTGCCGCGCGCCGGGCCGCGACGACATCGGAGTCGATGGAGACGGGAATCTTGACCACGTCCTCGCGCTGGTGTCCCCGCGCCAGCAGTGGCCCACTGAGCCGGGCGCACAGGTCGCACTCCAACAGGTGGCGGGCCGCATCGACCGCATGCTGTCGGCGCCGGTCACCGCTCGACAGCGCCAGGAGTACGGGACGGCACGCCTCGGTCGGCGGTTCGGCCTGCTCGAGAGCCAACAGGTACTCCACTCGAAGACGCGCGCGCGTGCGGTTGAGCTGCGCGGCAACCGCACCAGCGGTCGACCCGGTCCGTGACGCGAGCGAATGGGTGTCGTCACCGGCAACCTCGTGGGCAACGAGGGTTTCTCGTTCCCGGTCGCTCAGCCGGGAGAGGGCCTCCGCGATGGCGGCCTGCTCCTCCGACGCCAGCAGCTGCTCGTCCGGCCGCTCCGGTAGCTGGAGGTCTACCACGCGGTGCAGGTTGCGTCGCTGTCGGTCGTCATCCCGCCACATGGTGGCGACGACATTGCGCGCGGTCACTATGGCGTACGGCTCGAGCATTCCCTCCTCGATCCGAGGCAACGCCGCCAGAACACGCACCAGGATCTCTTGAATGAGGTCGTCCGCCGCAGGATGGCGTCCCACCCGCGCCAGCACGATGCGGCGGACCATCGGCATCAGCGCCGTCACGCGCTCCTGGCTGAGCTCCGATGACGTCCCCTCAGACGACATTGCGCTCACCCGTCGGACCATAGCTGCCAGCCACGTTTTGCGCGCTGCGGGACGGCGTCACCGCCAACTCCGACGACGTCACCACGATCAACGACTCATCGCGCCCGAGTAGGCCGACCTAAGCCGTGGCGCCACCCGCTCGGGGGTCCGGATGACGCCACGACAGCCGTGACATCGGCTCCCCGGCCGTTTCGTTACAGCCGTCGATGCCCGTGGTCGCATGGAGGCGAGCACGGCGGGTGCCACCTCGGACGCTCGATCGCGTCATCGGCCCGGCACAGCGGAGTCCTTTCAGATGTAAGCGGGATCGGGGCCCGTCGATGCTAAGGACCAAAGCGCCCCGGGAGACGAAAGGGAGACACTCGTGACCGCCGCCGATGCGTCGGCTATGACCGACGAAGACCTCTTGGCTGAGGTGCGCTCCGAATGCGCCCGCTGGGAAGCCCGCGACGAGCTTGAGGGGGGTTTCGCCCGGCTGCACGCCGTGCGAGACGAGGCCCTGAGGCGGGGGCTTCCTCTGCCCATGTCCTGTCCACTCGACCCGTTGCCGGGCGCTGACGACCAGGCCGATCCCCTGGCCCATGAGACACGATGACCACACCTCGGCCTGAGCCAGTGCCCAGTGAAACAACCCACCTTCGGGCGGATGGAACGGTGTTCCCGCCGGTCACTCCTGACCCGCCAGAACCACCGGGCTACGTGTCGCCGCTGTACGGCCAGGCTGACCTCGAGACCGGCGTCGGCTCAGCCACCGCTCAGGAGGGACAGCTGACCGAGGAACCGCCCACCGAGGCCCCTGACTGAAGCCGGTGCAACTCGTCGGGCGCACCGCCTGCCGAGACACGGATCGGCCTCGGCGCCGCTCGGCGCTGTAGGCAGCAACACCGGCGTGAGCATCCCTCGCGTCATCCCGACACCAGATCGGCGTCTACATGTTCGTCGTGGCGCCACCTCGACCCCCGAGCGGGTGGCGCCGCGATCATCACCGCATCGCGCGGAGCGGCCGACCGCGCAGGCCCGCGGCCGAGGGAGCCTGCACCTCAGCGAGACAGCAGCAGCTCCTCGAGCCGTGTGAGTCGTTCGGGGGGCGTGCTGGCGACGTACCAATCGATGGTCCGGGCGATCCCTGCAGACAATGACGTTTCGGGCTCCCACGACGTCAGCGCCCGTATACGGGTGTTGTCCGAGGCTCGACTTCGGACCCCGACCGGCTTGTCGAGCTCGAAGTTGAAGCTGCTCGGGCGCCATTCCAGATGGTCGAAAATGACATTCATCAACTCCAGAATGGTGTGGTGGTGTGCGGATCCCACATTGAGCACCTGATGACCGGTGAGACGTCCGGCCAGCGCCAGACCCTGAACGGTGTCTCGTACGTAGGTGAAGTTTCGAGTCTGCTTCCCGTTACCCCAAACAGGATAGGGATCGAGTTTCGCGACGGCCTTGGCGATCAGAGCGATCACGGCGTGGGACTCGTTTTCGCGCTCACCGTAGGCGGTGAAGATGCGGGCCGCGATCGCGTCCACGCCGTATTGCTTGTGAAAGGCGTGCAGCTGGAGTTCCCCCATGAGCTTCGCCCACCCGTACTCGCCATCCGCGAATGCCTTCCCGGGCTCGTGGAAGTTCGCGTCCTCCTCGCGCAACAGGAGTCGATGGCTGTCGCTGGCCTGCAGGTCCACTGGGTAGACACAAGCCGAGCTCGCGTGGACGAGTCGGACGACCCCTGCGGCAACAGCAGCACTGAAGACAACGTGATCGAGCTGCATGTTGCTTGTGCACTCGACGGGGTGGGAGTCGATATAGCCACGTCCGCCATGCAAAGCGGCTAAATGAAAAACGGTCTGAACGTTGGCAACAGCGCGTGTGGTGAAGCAGGGGTCTCGCAGGTCACCGGCCAGAATCTCGACGTCCCCTCCCACGCCGTTGAGATTCCGCATCAAGCCACTAGAAAAGTCGTCGGCAACTCTAACGCGTGCTCCCTGGGCCACCAGCAACTCGACGAGGTGGCTGCCGATGAACGAGGCGCCCCCCGTCACCAGCACGGATTCCCCGCTATATCGGAGTCGGGAGGCATTCATAGAGCGGTCCATCAAGTTTCCCCTTACCAAAAAGGCGCACGGTCGCACTATGGCTTTGGAGCCGAGGTGACACGACCATACATCGGGCGGTACGACGTTCTTAGCGGGGCGCTCCGCGTGCGGCTGATGGTTTTGTAGGAGCGCGGCGCTCGTCAGGATGCGGACTTGTCTTCTGGCGGTCGAGCGCAATAGTGCCTTAGCGACCACCAACGTGCGTGTAGGCGCACGAATGCATGCCTTCACAGGCAAACACGAGCAAATTCCTGGGGGAGGCAACGCAACGAGCGGTGGAACGCCGACCTTGCGTCGTACGCTAACGGCCGGGGACGGGAGCTGTCTGGAGCGTGCTGCGGCCGAGCCCCGCCCGCACAAGCGCGAGGCTGGAGAACGGAGGGATGTGGTCGTCAAGCCGGGTCCGTCGACGGTTCCGGGGGTCTCCTCGAGGCGTGGTCCAAGCATCGGCGGTGACCCAGCCGCGGCCCTGAGACCTCCGCGACGGGGTGGGCCGGCAGCCGAGCAACCTGAGGGTCGCACCCGACCCGGTCCCGTCGTCGGGCCAATGGCCTCATCCAGCCGGATGGGGAGGCACTGGTGAGCAAGTCAGGCCCCCGCCTTCACATCATCAGTGAGCGGGACGTGGGGCTGTTCTCTCTCGTTCAACAAGCTGTCTCTCACATCCCTTGGGCCGTCGCTGAGAACCGCATTCCCGTCGCCTACTTTGGGGACGGTACATGCTATTGGACACCCAACGGCTACCGCGGAGCAGACACGGTTTGGGAATACTACTTCGAGCCCCTGGATCCAGACTATCCGGCCGCAAGAATACCGGAGCGTGTCAAAGCGCACATGTGCGCCAATCGGCCTTCGCCTTACCAGGTGGGGTACCTTGCCGGTGAACAGGCCTTCGTGTCCAGTCACTTTGGTGATCATCCCCTGCTTAAGGGCCTTGCCTTGCGGATTCCTTATCAATGGGACGATCCGGATGCTCGCTTAAGGAGGGAGACTAAGAAGATCTTCAAGAACTTTGTTCGGCCTCGGTCCTACATTCGGCAGAAAGTGGAGGACTTCTTTGCTACCCATCTGGCCGGACACGACGTCATTGGAGTGCATGCACGTGGGACCGATGCGACGTCGCTGCAGGAAGTCCGCGCGTTCCGCCAAGGCTCTCTGGTGCTGTCTCGATACCGCAGGGAGGTCGAACGCCTATTACAAGCTCGGACGAGCGCGAAGATTTTTGTCGCAACGGACGACGAGTCGTCGCTGAGCGAACTGGCCGAGGCGTTTCCCGGGCGTGTTGTCTCATACGACAGCCTTCGCCATCAACACGGTGAGCCCGCTGGACATGGTCCGACGGGATGGATCATGCCGGCCTACATCGCTGCGAACCGCGACCTGGCTGCCAAGAACGGGGAGGAGGCCGTTATCGACTACTTGCTGCTGAGCCGGTGCCAGTACCTCGTTCACAACGGGTCGAGCTTGGCCAGAACGGTGCTCCTGAACGCTCCGAAGCTGCCTCATACCAACACACACCGCAGACCAGGCAGCGTGATAGAACGATCCGCGTCCTTGGAGCACAGCGCGAAGGATGGGTGATGAGCGCACTCGACCCAGAGATGATCGAACGTGTCAAAGCGGACAAGAGGAAGCGGAACTCTTCGCCTGACAAGTATCAGGATTCGCCTCGGTTGGCCTTGATCCTCCAGTCATTCAACCGTGTTTCCAACATCGAGCAGCTTATTGATGGTGTCAGAAGCCTGGGTGACCACGAGTTGATCGTCTGTGAGGACGGTTCCCTTGACGGCTCGCACGAGAAGTGGATGTCGTATCTAACTCGGCGCAACGACTTTCTGATCCACTCGAATGACCTGCATGAGATCCGGATCCTCGATCGGGCGATCAGGTTCGCCCGATCCGAAATCGTGTGTCTGGTTCAGGATGATGACCTCATTCCCCGTGACACCAGCTGGCTTGATTCGGTGCTTGACCAGTTCGCCAACAATCCCAAGCTCGCGATCGTCGGCGGCTTTATGGCGTTCGACAGCTTTGATCCCGATCCTGCCAAGGCGAAGCGCATCTGGGGCGAGGATGACTTCCGGTACGTCCACCACGTCAACATCGGACCGTACTTCATCCGTAGGCGCAGCTACGAGGCCCTCGGCGGCTGGGAATATTCCTTCTCCCAGGTGGGCGAGCCCGGCATCGGTTATGACAACGAGCTCTGCCTACGAGCCTGGCTGAACGACTACCAGGTTGGCTACACCTTCGTCCCGTTCAAGGGCCCGGCGGGACACTACCCGGCAAACGGAGGGACCGTATTGTTCTCAGACGAAATCAGGGTCCGCAATTCCGTGAGTAATTCCGACACCATATTCCAGAAGTACGGACCACATGCCGAACGAATCGAGATGCTC
>Ga0307304_10000294_pt1 | contig 11538 bp, 11 predicted proteins | sample ER_DNA_185_FD_194503 | JGI IMG/M metagenome (GOLD analysis project Ga0307304, IMG submission 194503) | Bulk soil microbial communities from the East River watershed near Crested Butte, Colorado, United States - ER_DNA_185 | ecosystem: Environmental > Terrestrial > Soil > Floodplain | place...
CTCCTGCAGCGCCTCGAGGATCGACAGCTCGCGACGGCTCAGGCCGGCTTCCTCGAGAGCGGCTGCCGGGTTGCCAGCCGAAGGGTCGAGCGGCCGAAAGATCGAGCCGCTCGTGACCTGTCGCACAGCGCCCGCGAGATCCCGCGGGTCGACATGCTTGAGCACGAACGCGGCCGCGCCACGCTGGAGCGCGGCGCGCACGAGCGCCGGGTCGTCGATCCCCGAGAGCATCACCACCGCAATGCTCGGGTACTGCTCGCGCAGGCTCTCGAGCACCGTCAGCCCGTCCATGCCGGGCATTTGCACGTCGAGCAGGACGACGTCGGGCCCGGTCTGGCCGACGAGCGGCAAGGCCTTCTCACCCGAGTCGACACAGGCGACGACGGAGATGTCTTCCTCCCGCTCGAGCAAGACGCGAATCGCGTCCAGCATCAGCCGATGATCGTCGACCACGAGAACCTTCAGGCGCCGCATCGCCCCACTCTCCCCAGATTCATCCAGGCTCATCGAGCCCTTCCCCGATCGCACCGTAGGGCGACTTCGGCCCGGCGCAAGCCCACGGACTGCGAACTAGACCTTCCGGTGGGTCGGCCCGTCCGAAGGTCCCGCGAGTACGAGTGACCCGAGTTACCACGTTTGAGGGATGTCCCTCGGCTGCCATCTGCGCCAGAGTTCTAGGGAAGCGGCGAAGGGATGGCAGTGCGGCGGCTGAAGGTGGTTGTTGCGGACGACCACGGCCTGATGGTCGAGGCGATCAAGATCGCCCTCGAAAGACGGCCCGAGTTCGAGATCGTCGGCGTGGCCGAATCGGGAAGCCAGGTGCTCCCGGTCGTCCAGCAGACGGGGCCGGACCTCGTCGTGCTCGATCTTCGCATGCCCGGGATGGATGGGCTCGCGTGCATCAGCCTGCTGCGCGAGCGGCTGCCGGCGGTCAAGATCGCCGTCCTCTCCGCCGTCGACTCGGACGAGACGGCCGAGGAGGCGCTGAGGCTCGGCGCAAGCACGTTCATCTCGAAGCGCGTCGACCCGCTGGAGCTGCCGGATGCGCTCCTGGCGGCCCTCGGGAGAACGGTGCACGAGCCGGTCGGGCGCGCCGACCCGAAGCGCGCACCCGCGCTGTGCGACCCCGGTCTGACCGACCGCGAGCTCGAGATCCTGCGCGCCCTAGGTGAGGGCCACTCCAACAAGGAGATCGCGAAGCTCCTCTGGCTCGCGGAGCAGACGGTGAAATTCCACCTGACGAACATCTATCGCAAGCTCGATGTCAGAAGCCGCACGGAGGCCGTTCACTGGGCGTACCGGCACGGGCTGCTCGAGACCGCATCGGTGAGCACATGAGAGCGGCACGCGAGCAAGAGAGACGCCGCCTCGAGAGCGTGCACGAGCTCCCGCCCACCGGAGAGACGGCCCACTCCGTCACGACTCTTCCTGCCGGAAGCGGCCTGGCGCTGATCGGCGCCGCGCTGATGATCATCGGGGCGCTCGGACCCTGGATCGGCGGAAGGCTCTTCAGTGCCACGAGCGGAATCGACCTGGGCGGCGACGGCTGGCTTGTCCTGGCGGCCGCGACGCTCGCCCTCGTCCCCGTCGTCCTGCCCCTGGCTGGTTCAGTCGCAAGGGGTGGCTGGGTCGCCGGCCTGGCGCTGTTCGCCGGCTACGTCTGCTGGACGCACTACACCCAGGCGCACACGGACGGCGCCGAGGTGGTCTGGGGCCTCGAGCTCGCCGGGATCGGCTGCGGGCTGCTCGCGCTCTCTGGCTTGCGCTTCCTGACCGACCGTTCCTGAGTCGTATCGACCGAACGGCTAGCTAGATCCGGACCTTCGCGGGTGTGTCGGGACCCGCAAAAGACGCTGGATTGGTGGCGTACCTGTCAACGCAGGCGGCGTCAGGGAGACCCGCCTGCAGGAACTTACCGGGGAGGTAAGGGACATGCAGAAGCTCTACGAGCAGCTCGCTCTGGGGCTCGGCCGCGTTCTGACGCTCTCGCGCGAGAATCTTCGTCGCGAGGATGGTCAGGGCGCCGTCGAGTACGCCCTGGTGGTGCTGGGCATCGCGGCGATCATCTCTGTGGCGGTCGCCGGTTTCGCCAACGAGATCACCAACTTCATGTCGCTGGCCGGCGCGAAGCTCGCGACCTTCATTCCGTAGGCGAGCGTGGCCAGGTCGAGGACGCAGGGGCAGATGCAGTGATCGGACAGTCTTCCCCTGCGCCTTCGGCCGACAAGAGGCACGAGTGGGCGCCGGCCGCGACGGCGGCGTCCACCACGGCTCGCACCCGGGAGTCCGGGCAGGCGGCGGTCGAGCTGGCGCTGGTCGTCCCGATCATCTGCTTGCTCGTGCTCGCGCTGATCGATTTCGCCAAGGCGCTCAACTACTGGCTGGACGCGAACCATCTCGCCAACGAGGGCGTGCGCCAGGCCGCGGTGATGGGCAGCTCGCCCCAGCCGGGCGGGAGCCTCGCGGAATGGATCCAGCAGCAGGCAGAGAGCAGCGAGATGCGCGACGGCACGGGCTCGGTCTCGGCGCCGGCACAGGTTTGCATCGCGTTCGTGACGAATCCTTCGACGGGAACCACGGGCCGCGTCGGTGACCCGATCAAGGTCACCGTCACCGCGCCGTACAAGTGGATCCCGTTCGTCGGCAGCGCGACCTTCACGATCCGCGCCGAGTCGACGATGCGGCTCGAGCGACCCGCGGATCCCTCGCTCAACGGACAGTGCTCATGAGCACGATTCGAGCATTTGCGCAGGACGAGCGCGGCGCGGTCGCGGTGCTCTTCGCCGTGCTGACGCCGGCCTTCCTCTTTCTCTTCCTGCTCGTGATCGACGTCGGCAACTGGTATGTCCACAAGCGACACCTCCAGATGGAGGTGGACGCGGCGGCCCTCGCGGGCGGCGCGTACTTCGGCGACTGCTTCTCGTCCGACTCGTCGATCGCGGGCGCCGCCGACGACACGATCATGAACGCGGCGACGAAGTACGGCGGCGGCCCCGGAAGCACGTACAACGTGCCGGGCGGAGGCGCCAGCATGCGCATCACGACGCGCTTCAACAGCAAGACGTTCGCGGTGGGCGGTCCGGGGGCCGACGACACCGAGACGAACGGGCCGTGCGAGACGCCACACCTGATGCTGGACGTCAAGCAGACCGAAGCCGACGTCCCGTTCATCCTCGGAAGCCTGGTCAGCGCGTTCATTCCGAGCGCGAAGACGACGATCGACGCGATCAATGCGCGCGCGCGCGTCGAGCTCAAGAAGGAGACGATCGTCCAGGGATCGCTCCCGCTGGCAGTCCCGGACGTCGATCCGCGGCACGTGACGGTGACCTTCGTCGACGAAGCGACCGGCGCGGCGATCGCACCGGTTCTCTCGCTGACGAAAGGTGCGTCGGCGAACGGCCTCAACTACTGGAGCGGCTCCGCGTCCGTTGCAGTCCCGGCGGACAAGAAGATCGGCGCCAGGATCGGGCTGGGCGCGCAGGCAGGGACCTGCAACGCCGCGGCGGGAACCGGAGGCTCCGGGTTCGTCTGTTACGACTACAACAGCTCGAGCACCGGGCTGGCGGTCGTCCAGGGAGTCGGCTCCGGCGGAACGATCGACGCTCCGAAGCCGCGGGTGTGGGCGACGACCTCCTGCACGGGATCCCCGTTCTTCTCGGACGTCTTCGTCGTCGCGCCCGCGACGACCTGCGCCGCGTCCGTCCAGGCCGTGCTGCAGACGGGCTCGGGCACGGTCGGCGCGGCCTCGAAGAAGACCTTCGACACGACCCTCAGAGGCGCGGGGCTGAACGTCACCAAACCCATGAGCTACGACGCCGTAGCCGGGTACTGGACGACGGGCTACGTCTTCGCCGTCCCACCGCAGGGCGGCCCCGCAGACGTCTCGCTCGCGTGGCAGTCGACGACGGGCGGCAAGCAGTCCTACTCGAACATCCAGCGCGTCTACAGCGGCAGCGACGACAGCTCGGGGCCGGTCAAGGATCTTTCCCTGACGAGCGCCACGACGACCCTCGGCGCGCCCTACACGCTTTCAGCCGGGACGCACACCATCACCGCGAGTGTCGGCATCGAGGGCAGCCTCGACCTCAAGAACACGGCCCAGACGGTCATGTTGCGGCTCACCGGGGGAAGCCGGACGAGCGCGATCGCCTGCGACGGGCCGGGCGCGGCCGAGTTCAGGAGCTCGATCATCAACGGCTGCCAGACGCCGTACCAGCTCAACGGGGCGGGGATCTGCCCAGACCCCACGCCTCCGGCGGGGCCGGCCGATTGCGTCCCGTTGAAGACCGGCACGACCGCGGGGCCGACGCTGCAGGGCCTCGACGCGCGCTTCTCCGGGTGCCCGGCCAACAACTGGCCCGGCTACGACGCCGCGAACGACCCGCGGGTCGTCAGGCTCTTGATCACGGACTTCTCCTCGCTCGGCGGGAGCGGTTCGACGGACGTGCCCGTCACGAACTTCGCGGCCTTCTACATCACCGGCTGGACCGGCTCGAGGTGCGCCAACAACGAGCCGGCGCCCGGAGATGTCAGCAAGGGCGCGATCTGGGGCCACTTCATCAAGTACATCGAACCCGACCCGAACAGCACGGGTGACGAGACGTGCGACCCGATTGTCGTCACGCCCTGCGTTCCCGTTCTCGTCAAGTAGTCGATCGGAGGTAGCAACCCATGGAACTCACACAGAAAATCATCTCGTCCAGGCGGGGCTCGCTCTACGCGTCGCTCGTCGCCGCCGTGCTCGCGGGGATCGTGATCCTGGCCTATGTCAACGGCTACCGGAAGAACCTGCAGGCGACTTCGACGCCGGTCACGGTCCTCGTCGCCCGTCACGGCATCGAGAAGGGCACCGCCGGCAGCGTCATCGCGACCAAGGGTCTCTTCACGGTCACCACCATTCGCGAGAGCCAACTGCGCGAGGGCGCCTTCAGCGATCCCGCGAGCCTGAGCGGAAAGGTGGCCACGACGTCCATCTACAAGGGCGCGCAGCTGACGGCGGCCGACTTCTCCACGAGCTCCGACTCGCTCGCGAGCACGCTCAGCGACCGGCAGCGGATCATCGCGGTCCCGCTCGACAGCGCGCACGGGCTCAGCGGTGACGTCCAGGAGGGCGATCACGTCGATGTGTACGCCGGCCTCAACATCATCGCGATCGGACCGAATGGCGCGCTCGACGGCGGTCAGCCCCACCCGGTCATGCGGCTCATCGCGCAGAACGTCGAGGTGGTCCGCCTAGGCGGCAGCGCCGGCGTCGGCTCGTCTGCGAGGACCAGCGACGTCAGCGTCCGCGTCAACGACGACGACGCGTCGAAGATCGCCTTCGCGGCGGACAACGGCAAGCTCTGGCTGTCGCTGCGGCCGGCGGCCGGAGCGAAGCCGTCGGCAAGTCATATCGTCAGCGCGGAGACGCTCCTGCTCGGAGTTCGGCCGGTGGTTGTCCTGCACGGCCTCGGAGGACGTCGATGAGCGCCGTCGCCGACAGCGCCGTCCTGGTACTCGAGGACGGCATCGACCCGACGCCGATCGAGCAGGCGCTGCCGCCCGGGGCCCGGGTCACCAAGGCGATCCTGCCGGACGCCGCCTACCTGTGGGCCTCGCTCACGAAGGCGGCGGCAGAGGCCGACCTCGTGGTCTTCGCCTGCAGTCGCGAGCACGAGCGCACACTCGAGGGCATCGCGAACCTGTCGCGGCAGCTCGCGAAGCGCCCTCCGCTCGTCGTGCTCCACACCGGGAGCTCGAACGGCTTCATGCAGCGTGCGTTCAGCGCAGGCGCCGACGACCTGATCACGCTTCCCCAGCCCACGCAGGAGCTGGCGTTCGCGCTCGAGAAGGCGATCGCCCGCAAGCGCGGGGCGGCGGCTCCCGTGGGGGAAGGAGCCATGATCACCGTGCTCGGGCCGAAGGGCGGCACGGGCAAGACGCTCACGGCGTGCAATCTCGCGGTCGCGCTCGCAGAGTCCGGTTGCTCCACTGCGATCATCGACCTCGACCTCCAGTTCGGCGACGTCGGGCTCGCTCTCGGCTTGCGACCCACCCGCACGATCTACGACCTGGCGACTGCCGGCAGCTCGCTCGACGCGGAGAAGATCGACGGCTTCCTCGCCGAGCACGCCTCCGGCGCGCACGCATTGCTCGCGCCCGTGCGCCCGGACCAGGCGGCTGCGATCACGATCCCGTTCCTCCGAACGGTGTTCGAGACTCTGCGCTCACGGCACGACGCGGTGATCGTCGACACCCCGCCGGCGTTCACACCCGAGGTGATCGCAGCGATCGACAACTCGTCGGACATCTGCCTCGTGGGCATGCTCGACGCGCTGTCGCTGAAGGACACCAAGATCGGCCTCGAGACCCTGGCGCAGATGGGCTACGACGCGCCGGGCGTCCAACTCGTGCTGAACCGCGCCGACTCGAACGTCGGCATCAGCCACACCGACGTCGAGCGGCTCCTCGGTCGGCGCCCGGACGTGCTCGTCCCGAGCGACCGCGCGATCCCGCGCGGCATCACCGACGGCCAGACGATCGTCACAGCCGAACCGCGCTCGGGCGCAGCGCACGCGTTCGTCACGCTGGCGGCGAGCTACGTCGACGGCTGGAACGGGAGCAACCGGGCCGAACCCGAGCTTGCAGCCACCGGTCGCAAATCGCTGCTCAGAAAGAGAGGCTAATGATGGAGCTCCACGAACGACTCTCGCAGACGAGCTCCACCGTGAGCGCCGTCAACGGCGACGCAGCGGATCCGTTCGCCGACCTGAAGAACCGGATTCACCTGGCGCTGGTCAGCGAGCTCGGCCCCGGGCTCTTCGACATCTCGGACTCGGACGCCGTGCGCGCGCGGGCCGAGGCCGAGGTCCGAACGCAGCTGCAGCAGGAGGCAGGGCTTTCGCGCGATGACCGCGAGCGGCTGGCCTCCGAGATCGCGGACGACGTCTTCGGCTACGGCCCTCTGGAGCGGCTGCTTCCCGATCCGACGATCTCCGAGATCATGGTCAACGGAGCGCACGACATCTGGATCGAGCGACGCGGCCTCCTCTCGCGGACATCGCTCCGCTTCAGCGACGAGTCGCATCTGCGGCGCATCATCACGAAGATGGTCGGCCAGGTCGGCAGGCGCATCGACGAGTCGTCTCCGATGGTCGACGCCCGCCTGCCCGACGGCTCCCGGATCAACGCGATCATCGCGCCGCTGTCGCTCTCCGGCTCGCTCCTGACGATCCGGAAGTTCGACCAGGACCGGTTTGCGCTCGATGAGCTGGTCCAGATCGGAACGCTCACGGCAGAGTCGGCGGACTTCCTGAGCCGGTGCATCAGAGCCGACCTGAACCTCCTGATCTCCGGCGGCACGGGCTCCGGCAAGACGACGCTCCTGAACGCGCTTTCCGCGGCCGTCCCGGATTCCGACCGCATCGTCACCATCGAGGAGGCGGCCGAGTTGCAGCTCTCGCAGCACCACGTGCTCCGGCTCGAGTCGCGCCCGAAGAACATCGAGGGCGAGGGCGAGGTGACGATCCGCGAGCTCGTGCACAACGCGCTGCGGATGCGTCCCGACCGGATCATCGTGGGCGAGGTTCGCGGGGCGGAGACGCTCGACATGCTGCAGGCGATGAACACCGGCCACGAGGGCTCCCTCTCGACGATCCACTCCAACTCGCCGCGAGATTCGCTCAGCAGGCTCGAGACGATGGTCTTGATGGCGGGGTTCGAGCTGCCGGTGAAGGCGATTCGCCAGCAGATCTCCTCGGCGCTCGACCTGATCGTTCAGCTCGACCGGCTGGACGACGGTACGCGCCACGTGACCGAGATCACCGAGGTGCAACGGATGGAGGGCGACGCAATCACCCTTCAGAAGCTGTTCGAGTTCCACGTTGAGCGGCTGGACGCCGACCGTACGGTGGTCGGCCGGCTCCTGCCGACCGGGCTGCGGCCGACGTTCCTGACGAAGTTCAAGCGCCACGGGATCGAGCTGCCAACCGATGCCTTCGGCACGCCGCTGGACGCCGCCTTCGGGACGAACCCTCACGACAACGGCTGGCACGGAGCCGGAGACGGCAAGTGAAGGCCGTCCTCATCACGATCCTGCTCGCCCTGGTCGCTGCGCTGGCCGCTGCCGGCTCGGCGGCAAGCAGTACGCCGCTGCAGACCACGCCGGTGAGCCGGTTGCCATTCCCCGAGCGCGGGTTCGTCGTCGATCTTCCCGACGGAGTCACCGTCTCGCGCCGCGCGTTCGGCATCACCGAGAACGGCCGGCCGGTGGAAGACGTGGACGTCGCAGCCCTGGGCACGGCCGGCATCAGCTACGGCACCGTGCTGGCGATCGACTCGAGCCTGAGCATGAAAGGCGCCCCGCTGAGCTCTGCACTGGCGGCCGGCCGGTCGTTCGTCGCCCATCGAGCAGCCGGCCAGCAGATCGGTCTCGTCACGTTCGATGGACGAGTCCGCGTGCTGCGGCGCCCCGGATCCGACGCCGCCGAGCTGACGCGCCTGCTTTCGCAGTCTCCAGGAGTGGCCTTCGGGACGCGCATCTACGACGCCCTGGTGCGGTCGCTCGCGCTGCTCGACCACGCGCGGCTCTCGACTGGATCGATCGTTCTGCTCTCGGACGGCGCCGATGTCGGGAGCCAGAACGAGTTGGACAGCGTGATCGCCAAGGCCCGCGCACAGCACGTGCGGATCTTCACGGTGGGGCTGCGTTCGAAGGCATTCGCGCCGTCCCCGCTCGAGAAGCTGGCAGCGGAGAGCGGCGGCAGCTTCGCTGAGGCCTCCTCGGCGCAGGAGCTGGCATCGATCTACGCCGCGCTCGGGCAGCGCCTGGCAGGCGAGTATGTCGTCCGCTACCGCTCCAACGCAGCGCCGAAGTCGGACGTCGACGTGAAGGTCGAGATCCGCGGCGTCGGCGTTGCGACCACCAGCTACACGGCTCCCACCCCATCCGGCCTCGCGCCCTTCCACCGCTCGCTGCTCTCGCGCTTTCTGCTTTCAGGGCTGGCCCTGGCACTGCTGGCGCTGTTCGTCGCCGGACTCGCTGCTTTCGCGGTGCTCGTGGCGCTCAGGTCGCGTCAGAGCAAGGTCGTCCAGCGGGTGGAGGAATTCTCGGGAGGCACGCAGGAGAAGGCACCGAACGACGAGGAGTCCTGGCACCGGGCGGCGATGCGCCGAGCGCGCAGCGAGGGCCACGGCCGGCTCGCGCGCATGGAGCGGCAGCTGGAGATCGCCCGGATCGAGCTGTCGGCCAGGAGGATCGTGCTCATGACCCTCGGTGCGACGGTGCTCGCCGCGTTCCTGCTGGCGCTCATCGCACCGGTGTTCGTGATCCTCGCGCTCTTGACGCCATTCGGGACGAAGACGCTGATCGGACGCAAGCTGAGGCAGGTTCGCAACGAGTTCGCCGACCAGCTGCCGCCGAATCTCCAGGTGCTCGCTTCGGGACTTCGGGTCGGACAGAGCTTCATCGGCGCGCTGATGATCGTGGTGGACAACGCCCACGAGCCCTCGAAGAGCGAGCTTCAACGAGTGCTCACGGACGAGCAGCTGGGCGTTCCGGTCGAAGAGGCGATCCGTCGTGTCGCTGCCCGCATGGCAAATCGCGACCTCGAGCAGGTCGCACTCCTGGCCGAGTTGCAGCGGACGGCCGGAGGCAACGCCGCCGAGGTTCTCGACACCGTGGTCGACACCCTCCGCGAGCGGGCAGACCTGCGCCGGCTGGTGCAGACGCTCACGGCGCAGGGGCGGCTGGCGCGGTGGATCTTGTCGGCGCTGCCGATTGCGGCCGGCCTCGTTCTGGCAACCATTCAGCCGACCGCGATCCTTCCGATGGTCCAGAGCCAGATCGGGCAGATCGGCCTCGTCATCGCCGCGCTACTCATCATCACGGGGTCCTTCATCATCCAGAAGATCGTCGACATCAAGGTCTAGGAGCCAATGATCATTCTTCTGCTCTTCGGAATCGCCCTTTTCGCCGCCGCCGCGGGCCTCGCCGTGCGTGCAGTCGCCATCGGCGGTGTGCGCCGCCGCAACACGCTTGCGCAGATCGCGAGCTACGGGTTTGCAGGGACACCCGCTTCGACGGAGGAGCATGAGCGCCGCGGTCTGGGTGAGCTGCTCGAGGCGCTGGCGACGATGCTCGGAACGATCGCCGTGCGCCGCTTCGCGAGCCTGCGTGAGCAGGAGGTCCGCAAGCTGCTGCGGACAGCGGGTCTGTACCACGTGCGCGTCGAGACGTTCGTCGGCTACCGGCTACTCGCTGCGGGCGCGATCCCCGCGCTCTGGCTGCTGCGATTGGTGACCTCGGGCGGCGCCTCGCCGCGCGGATTCGTGTTCGTCTGCTTCGCCGCGGTGCTGGGATGGATCCTGCCGTCGTTCTTCGTCAAGCGAAAAGGAGCAAAGCGCCTCTTCGAGATCGACCTCGAGATGCCGGAGCTCGTCGACCTCCTGGTCACGACGGTCGAGGCCGGCGTCGGCTTCGCAGCCGCGCTACAGCTCGTCGCGCGCCGGGTCGAGGGGCCGCTGGGCCAGGAACTGCGGATCACGCTGCAGGAGCAGAACATGGGCCTGACGATCGAGAGCGCCCTGCAGAACATGCTCGCCCGCGTGGACAGCGCCTCAGTGCGAGCGTTCGTGCAAGCGATTGTCCAGGGGCAGAGCCTCGGTGTCTCGATTGGGAAGATCCTGCGCGACCTTGCGCTCGACATGCGCAAGCGCCGGCGGCAGATGGCGGAGGAACGCGCTCAGAAGGCTCCGACGAAGATCCTGTTTCCGCTCGTCTTCCTCATTCTCCCGGCGCTCTTCATCATCGTGCTCGGAGGACCGATGATCGGGCTCGCACAGACCCTGAACTCCCTTGCGTGAGCTCGCGCGCGGTGGACTAGCGCAGGAACCGAGAGAGATCGGCGAGCGCTCGCAGTAGGCAGCCGGAGACCCAGAACGCGAGCGTCAGGCAGGGGAGCACCACGCAAAGGAGCGCGAGCGGCACCGCAGGCCCACCGACGTCTACGAGCGCTCCGAAGATCGGGCTCGCGACCCTGAGCAGGAGGCCGACAGCGATGACGGCGCCAACCATGGTCACCGGCCGCCGCGGCCCTGACTCCGGGAAGCGAACCAGCACCCAGAGCGCAAGGGCTGCGCCGCCGAGACAGAACCCAAAGAGAATCTCGTAAGCGCTCACGCCCGTCCCTCCAGCAGGTTTCCGCTGCGGTCGAGCATACCGTGTCGCAGCGGCTGGACTGGAAGGTGGGTCGCGCTGGACCTCTCGGGGGCGGCGCGCGGCCGTCGGTCGAAGATCGTGCTGAAGGGGATGGCTGAATACACGCAGTCGTTGGTTTGCGCGGACGGTCGCGTCGTCTGCGAGTGCTGCGCAGTCGCGGACGGGTTCTTCTCGAGGCTGCTCGGCCTCCTCGGCCGCCGTGAGCTACCGCGCGGCGAGGGGCTGCTCCTCAGTCCGAGCTCGTCGGTGCACACGGCGTTCATGCGGTTTGCGGTCGACGTTGTCTTCCTCGACCGGGCGCTGCAGATCGTCGGGGTCCGGCCGCGTGTCCGGCCCTGGCG